>Ga0214919_10001009_pt1 | contig 47521 bp, 22 predicted proteins | sample LL1503_MetaG_FD_177994 | JGI IMG/M metagenome (GOLD analysis project Ga0214919, IMG submission 177994) | Freshwater microbial communities from Lake Lanier, Atlanta, Georgia, United States - LL-1503 | ecosystem: Environmental > Aquatic > Freshwater > Lake | place: USA: Georgia | collected...
AAAGTCGAAATCATCGTGTATTGGTTCAACAGTCACTAAAGAGTTAAGAGTGATAGGAATGGGTAGTGTGTCAAAGTGAGAAGAAGAGTGAGAAGAAGAAGAGTGTATGATTTGTTGAAGGAGCGGGTAGGTGTGTATGTTGTGATGGTGAGTATCGTTGAAAAGGGTTAAAATGTCGCAAACGGTTTGGTTTCTTTTTTCAACAAGAAGAATGTCGTTGGTCTGAATGAAGTATTTTCTCTTGGATGCGCCCTTCATTTTTCCTCTGACATGAGCGATGTATTTTAGTCCAAGATGGTCAGAAACTTGAAAAGTGGAATTTCCAAGAGACTTGGTGACGACAACATAAATTTGGTCTTCGTGAAGACTGTATTGAACATGTTTTTGTGCATGGCTGTTTTCCATGGCCTTTTGCTTGTTTCCGCCGCACTTGTTCTTTCCCATTTTATGTACTGATTGAGTTTATCTATCTTTTTAGTTTATCACAGAGTTAATCAATTTTTTATGAATGAAAAAAAGGTGTGTTTTTAAAAATGTTAAAAAGTATATTCAGTAATTACAGTGCACCATGTCCTGCACAATGGGCAATTGGCTCCCCATTTCTGGAAGCATTCAGCACCGAAACGGTGTCCACAGTTGATCAAACAAGTGTCAAGCATGGCATGATTGTCCATACAAATGGCACATTCAAGAGTTTTATCCGCTTCTTCTTCCGAAAGCCTTTCAACGACCTTAGTGAATGGTTCAGGTATCCACGTGATAACAACTCCTGCAGGTGGAGCAAGGCGCTCCATTCTCCGCTGCACAGCGTCGAACCTGAGACGCTCTCTGATTTGTGTCGCCTCGGCGGGGAATGCCAACTTTCCAAGTTTTTCTCTCATGTACTTGATCTTTCCTTCAAGTCTTTTTCTGTAAAGCATAAGACGTCCGATATGGAGATCGGTTGAGTTTAAGCCAATGTATGGTTCAGCCTCTCTCCAGATAGATTTCATTTCGTTGGTGAAGATATTCGAACGGATGCGTAAGGCGATTTGTTCTCTTTGTCCAGGTTCAGAATACTCCTTGTATGTAGTGTACTTACTTGTAGCCCAAGCAGAGAAACTCTGTACTTGTTCGGCGGTAGTTGGGATAACATTAGCTGTAGAGATAATGACATCCATTGTTTTGTTTTCGTGTTTTATTTTTTAATATGTAGAGAGAAAGTTTTTTTTTTAATTTTGTCAATTTTTCCACTTCGTTCGTTTACTTGTGTCGTACAGCAAGATGCGCTAATGCGTTCTTGGTAGGCCTGAAAGGACTTTTTCCCTTTCGTTGCACAATCGTGCACTTGGATCTTCTGATTGCGGGATTAGCCTTGAATAACTTGGCCAGGAATCTCAGAGCTCCGTCGTTCTGCATCGCAGCACGTTTCTCGGCCTTTTCGCTCTCCTTGGCGGCTCTCTTCTCGGCCTTTCCGCTTTCCTTGGCGGCTCTCTTCTCGGCCTTTTCGGCTTCGTTTTCTTTTCCAGAATTAGCGGCCTTTTCAGCCATCATAACTTCAAGTCGAGCGAGAATGTCAGCCTTTGTCGCTGCTTTTTCGGCCTCCTTCTCGGCCTCCTTTTCAGCCTTGAGTGTCGCCTTCTCAACCTCCTTGGCAGCCATGAGAATCGCCTTCTCGGCCTCTCTAGCCGCCAGTACGATTGCCTTCTCGGCCTCCTTGGCAGCCTTGAGAGCTTCCTTCTCGGCCTCCTTCTCGGCTCTGAGAGCTTCCTTCTCGGCCTCCTTTTCGGCTCTGAGAGCTTCCTTCTCGGCCTCCTTCTCGGCTCTAAGAGCTTCCTTCTCGGCCTCCTTAAGAGCCGCCTTCTCGGCCTTCTCGGCCTCCTTTTCGGCTTTGAGAGCTTCCTTCTCGGCTGCCTTAAGAGCCGCCTTCTCGGCCTTCTCGGCCTCCTTTTCGGCTTTGAGAGCTTCCTTCTCGGCTGCCTTCATAGCCGCCTTCTCAGCCTTTTCGGCCTCTTTTTCGGCTTTGAGGGCTTCTTTCTCGGCCTCTTTTTCGGCTTTGAGGGCTTCCTTCTCGGCCTCTTTTTCGGCTTTGAGAGCTTCCTTCTCGGCCTCCTTTTCGGCTTTGAGAGCTTCCTTCTCGGCCTCCTTTTCGGCTTTGAGAGCTTCCTTCTCGGCCTCCTTTTCGGCTCTGAGAGCTTCCTTCTCGGCTTCCTTTTCGGCTTTGAGGGCTTCTTTCTCGGCCTCCTTTTCGGCTCTGAGAGCTTCCTTCTCGGCTGCCTTGAGAGCCGCCTTCTCGGCCTTCTCGGCCTCCTTCAATGCTGCCTTCTCGGCCTTGACAGCATCGTCAGCAAGAGGAGCCATTTCCTCTTGCACTCTTACCTGTTCTTTAGAAGCCTGTCTGCGGGCTTTGATCTCGTTGCGGGAGATAGAGTTCATTTTCGATTTGAAGTGATTGATTGCTTATATGCTTGTTTCTTAAAGTCAAAACACTTTTGTCAATTTTTCCTCTCGTTTTTCTCTCGTTTAAAAGTCTTGGCTGGAAATCAGTGGTTTTTTAAACTAAAAAAAAATTCGCAACTCGCACTTTTTCTCTTAAGCCTCAAAAACCTCGCGGCACTAGAAAAAAACCGACGGTACTAGGAAAAAACCCACCCCGTACTAGAAAAACCTCGCGGTACTAGGAAAAACCCCACCCCGTACTAGAAAAACCTCGCGGTACTAGGAAAAAACCCACCCCGTACTAGAAAAACCTCGCGGTACTAGGAAAAACCCCCCGTACCAGAAAAAACCCGACGGCACCAGAAAAAACCCCCGTACTAGGAAAAAACAGACGGCACTAGGAAAAACCAGACATCACTAGAAAAAACCCACCCCGTACTAGGAAAAACCCGACGGCACTAGGAAAAACCAGACATCACTAGAAAAAACCCACCCGTAGTAGGAAAAACCCACCCATACTTGAAAATAACAGCGACAATATAACCTAGGGTTAAAAACAGTGAATTCCTCATAACACAATGAATTTCTCACAACACACTGATTTCCCGTCCCTGGTTCAACGTGAGAGAAATGGTTGAACCTAGTCATGGTGCGTTGGTTGAACCCGACCACGACAAGACGAGTGAACCCGACCACGACAAGACAAGTGAACCCGACCACGACAAGACATGTGCACCCGACCACGACAAGACAAGTGCACCCGACCACGCCAAGACAAGTGCACCCGACCACGACAAGACGAGTGCACCCGACCACGACAAGACGAGTGAACCCGACCACGACAAGACGAGTGCACCCGACCACGACAAGACGAGTGCACCCGACCACGACAAGACAAGTGCACCCGACCACGACAAGACAAGTGAACCCGACCACGACAAGACAAGTGACACATCCGACCAGTCCATGGTCTAAAAGCAGACGGTAGACACTTATTTTAACAAGTGTCTACAGATTTAACAAGATAGAGAGAAAAGTGTGGGTCCAAGATGGAGATCAGATTGAACCTTGCAGCCGGATAAGTTCCGATAATAAAGGATTTCTACTCTTTAGATCGGCCATTTGGTCCATACTGAGTTTTTGACCCCAACAATTATGTAAACCGAAGGAGCGTTCACTGTACACAGATTCAACCGAAAAAGTGGCGGCATGACTTGCGGATGGTTTATGTAACCCGGGGTAAAATGAAAAAAACAAGTCTTCGTTTTCTACTCCTCTCCATATTCTCCTGTTGATAATTTCCAACATTTTCGACTTTTTCCTGAGAGAAAGCCCTCCATTCCCAACTTGTCCCGGATAACCTTCCAACCAAGGAGCGCCTACATAGTCATAATCCAAAAACTCATAAATCAGATGCTTATATTGCGGATTCACAATGGAATCAGTCTGGAAAACAAGGAATGTCTCTGTTGGAATGAACTGATAGAATGACGGGCTAACAAACTTACAATCGACTATATTCAATGTTTGTTAAATTTGGAATCCCAATATTGTGGATACACACGCGGGGATCACCAATTCGAGAAACGATGGTCTTTACATAGTCTTCATTGTCATGTCCTACAAACAAATGAAATCCCCAATCATCATTTAAATTTTCCAAAAAGTTTCTCAGAACCAACTCATACGCCAAATGCTTCCTGGGTTCTACCATGATCGCACTATATTTGTACGTTTTCTTCTTCTGAATCGATTCGTCCATATGGGTTTTATCAACACTAATTCTTTAAGTTATTCCTTATAGTCTTTTTCAAGTTTCGATGGGGTTAGGGTTAGAAGAAGATCGGAAATGCGACCTAACAGAATGAGACTATGAATTACTATTAACACAGTGAAATTCTATTAACCCACCGAATTCCCAGACTACTTACAGGCTGGATGCGATTAGGGTTTCATGTCTGATCACGATTAGGGTTACATGTCTGATCACGATTAGGGTTACATGTCTGATCACGATTAGGGTTACATGTCTGATCACGATTAGGGTTACATGGTTGGTCACGATTAGGCGTCCACATTAATTAATCGATAATTTGAGAGAAGAAAAATGAATCATTCATCAAGAGGAAATTTATCTAGGATTATAGAGGTGGGTCTTGGTATGTCAGGGTTAGGGCCACGATTAGGCGTCCATGCCTGGGTTAGGGTTACGGCCACGATTACATGTCTGTATAGGGTTACATGTCTGTATAGGGTTACATGTCTGTATAGGGTTACATGTCTGTATAGGGTTACCGGTCTTGCCATGATTAGGGTTACATGGTTGGACCCAGATTAGGGTTACATGGCTGGACCCAGATTAGGGTTACATGACTGGACCCAGATTAGGGTTACATGGCTGGACCCAGATTAGGGTTACCGGTCTTGCCATGATTAGGGTTACATGGTTGGACCCAGATTAGGGTTACATGGCTGGACCCAGATTAGGGTTACATGGCTGGACCCAGATTAGGGTTACATGGCTGGACCCAGATTAGGGTTACATGGCTGGACCCAGATTAGGGTTACCGGTCTTGCCATGATTAGGGTTACATGGTTAGGGTTAGGGTTAGGGTTATTTTTATGGGCTTACGATAACACAGCGAACTTTCATTAACCCACCGATTTCCCGCCTGCCTTAGGGTTAGGGTTTATACGGTTCGTGAAAAAATCAGGGTTAGGGTTAGGGTTAGGGTTAGGTCTAGGGTTAGGGTTAGGGTTAGGGTGTCCAGTACATATTCAGATGGCGTTCTCTACTGCTCTAAAGAAAACCGCAAACACGGTCGCGACGATAATTTTGATCTGGCGCTCCATCCCGACAAAGGATGGTATGGTCGCAAGTTTATTAAGCGGTTTTTGGGAGTACATTTCAGCAAAAGAATAAATGACAGTAGCTAGCAAAACATATTGGAACACGTGATGGTGCTCAGCCCAAGAAATTTTAGTTTCAAGTTTACTTGAAATGATCATAACGACAAAGTCAGAAGAAACAAATTGAATTAGCTGTTGTTGGAAGAGTTCTTTTTTCAATTCGTTCAGAAATGACGACGTCAATGCATGAATTCCGAGAAGTTTCCTAGGTCCTTCCCAACCATGCCCAATATGAAACAAAAGCGTGACGAAAACTAATATACAGAAAGGTGTCATTGTTGTATCATATGTACATACCAGGAAATCCAGTTCAATTTTTTTAGATTATAAGAGATAATAATCGCTATCTTCTTTGTTCAAGTCAGTAGTGGAAGTTGAAGTGGATAAGCGTGAAGTCGTCATGCCTTTCGAAAATTGATTTAGAACAGTTTTTTTCCAAGACCAATATTTACAGGGAATATGAAATAAGAATGCCGTAAAATAAAAACCAACCATGATAATCCTGACTTCCAGACTAGGAGGTAAAACTGGGATTAAGAAAAGCACGCCTTCAATTAAGTGAAACCCAATGGTATAAATCGTCTTCTTGTGTAAAAACATGTTAGGACAATTTACAGAATTCTTTTTAGATTTCTTTCTCTCGTGATATAACATATAAATGTGGAACTTTTCTAAAAAAATATCGAGTTTCATGAAATCAAACAGACCAGCGAGTTTTCTTCTGTTACTGGTTCTCATTATTTGTTTTCTCTCAATCGCAACCAAGATGAATGATTATTATAAAAAAGAAGCATTCTCTTTATCGAAAGAAGACATTGAACGTAAACTCAACGAATTACAAGAACAAATGGATAGCCATACACATCAACTCCCGCCGATGACACTTGCTACAGGCAAGGCCGTCCAACCTTTAGATACTACTTAACTTTGCAATTTCAATTGCCAATTCTGCAGCAGTCATGTGTTGTTTATAATACGTATTTTCGTCAAGATTATGTCTCTGCCGTCCACCACGGAATGGTAAAAACGTCATATCGTGTTGAAAACAAGCAAAGTATTTATTTTCTTCAGTCCCCCGATTATTATCATAGTTAATAAGCCGGCTTATAAATGTCGGAAGAAAAGAACTTTTCACAATAAAAAAACTTTGCTGTAATTTCTGAGGCGTTTCGTCTCCACTTCCGAAACAAATACTTTTTTGGACACAATTCATATGTTGAATCGCTTTATTAACACATTCTGACCCAACCAAAAGTACATCTTGTTCGACGTAGACAAAAAAATCAACCGAGTTTACTAACGCATACATGGCGCCATGTAAAACACCCCGAGCCCAACCACATAAAATATTCTGACTTTCACATGAAATACTATGACCGAAATTTTGTAATTGTGGGCTAACATGAACCAACGCATTCTTTAATACATCTTCATGTAAAGAATCAATCGATGCAGCATCAGAAATGAAAATCTTTCTAGGCAACCCCGATAAATTCAAAATACCTTGCAGCCAGATTTTGGAAAATGCAGTATTGCGTGTTGCCGTTCCACCATATCTAGTTTGATGTAATTTCGCGGATTTACCTAGAAAAGACTCTCCCGCTTCGTCTGAAAACCATCCTGAACCAATAATATAGGAATAGGTGGTCATATAATAAAATCAAAATATGAAACCAATAATCACAACAACTTTAAACCGTTTTTGCGATTCATGTAATAAGAGGGAATTTCTGTAAAATACGATCCAATAACTCAAACGAAGTGAGCTGTTTCCATTCAAGACACGAAAGTGTACCCAAATATTTCAAAAGACAGCTCGAACCACCGGCGAATAAGGTATATTCGAACGAACGAATAGACCATGTTTTCACGCAAAACGAATCCACATGACAACTACCAACATTCCAATAAACCATATGAGGTAGTATTTCAGAAGAATACGCGAGAGAAAACAGATTCCGTATTTTGGAATGCTCTTCTTTTAAAGCGGCTATTCCTCCGGGGAAAGTGGAAAAGACAATACAAATGGTGGAATTAACTATAGCTGGTAAAGTTTGTGATTGCACGAATCCTTCACATACCTTATCCATGGCAGGAATAAGCGAAACACCTAACCCAATCTCTTTTTTTCTCTGTTTTGCGATAGAAATCACTTTTCGAAACATGGCCAGAAAGTTGGTGGAATCTTCGAAAGCAATCCAAACGGGTTCATAATCATAAGCCATAATTCGAACACCCAAAGACGATTTTAAAGCAATCATGATGGACATTGCCATAGCATCCCACCAAGCATCAACGCCAAACAAAGACAGATCAAGAAAAGGAAGAACGTGTTCAAATCCACCAAACTGTTCCAAGGAATATTCCCACGTTTTCAATAAAGACACGATTTTTTCATCAGCAATAATAGAATCCGGGTTGTCTAATTCCATAATGTTTTTCAAAATAGGCCCAAGGAATAGCCCCAACTGTTTATTCAACGGCGTTTCTTTTGCCTTTTTTAAATAATACGCTTGAGAATTATTCTTGCATGAATTACGGTCATCATTGTTAAAGGTTTTTGCACGAGGTTCGCCGTTCTTCCCCACATTAAAAAGAGCATTGTGTTGTGTTGACCGAGTCGTGAGAGAAACCTGTTTTAAATCAATCGAGCCCCACATATGACTACATTGTTTGTACTGAACATTGTATAATTTTTTCGAAACATCACTGACGATTTTCCGATATTCTCCTTTTCCTTTTTTCAACGCTTTTTGGAATTGTTCTGAGGTAACGACACTAGAAAAATACATGGGTCGGAAAGAACGAACCCATTGGATAACACATCGGTCAAACAACCAACCAAATTGAGATTTTTCTCTCGGAATCCATTTCGCAACGAGAGAAAGACCATGTTTCTTTCCATCTTCTTTTATATATTCTAACCCAAGTTCATCTCTTTTCTTGATAAGTTGTAAATCCAAATCGAGTTGATGATTCAACATACCGACACACGTTTCAATAATCGGACATTCTTCTCCTACAAAATATTTGACGAATTTACAAAAGAAGACGACATCTCTCCAGGATCCGACCGAACCATGTCCACATCGCGCAAAAACAGGACTATATTGTGGTAAAAAATTCAAAATAGAGCATGCATGGACAGGAAAATATTTATACCAAATAAAAATAAGGAGATGAGAGAGTGTTTGTTCTCCCATACCAAAGGTTATATCTCTCGTGAAAAGAATAAGTCTGTATAAAAGATCAAAATATTTATCCGCATATTTTTCGGAGAAATCCTCCGACGAAAGTTCTGCAACAAGTCTCTGTTTCAAAAAATGAACAATCTTATCGAACGAAGACATTAAATAATGCATATATTGGTCATGTTCTTTGGAAAGCTGAATCCGCTTTAAAGAAAAAAAGAAGGAAACAATGGCGTTCTCAAACCCTTCTTTATTTTCCATTTATTATTTTATTCATTCAAGGATTTATTATTTATACTGTTTCTTTTCTCCTAGTTTGTCTCTTGAGTAATAATCGTACTCTTTTTGTTGAATCATGAGAGCTCTTTTTCAAACACGATTTGAGAGAAACCACCACTTCTTGAAATAGAAAATAAAGTTGATTAATTTGATGGAAAACAAAAATGGACGGTTCGATTTCGATTGAATCTGTTACGGGAAATGTACGGAAAAAACGATGGGATTCAGCGAATGCACCATTGGCAAGATGAATCATTTGTTCAGGTTCGATCGATACATGAAAAAGCAAAAGTTCTTTGCAAACATATTTCGAGTTTACTCCCGTTTTTTTATGTTGACACATTTTTTTGAGCAACACTTCTCTCGTCGCCATTGTTTTGTTCTCGTCATCTTTACATAAAGTAATACTGTCATGCAATGTAGACTCCAATTCATTATTTCGATTCACATATAAAATGGTAACGGGAATTTCAGCTGCATGTTCTTTCATGGCATTTTGAGAGAGAGAACAGATCCGTTCCAGTTCATTGACCCAGTTATTCATAATAGAAAATATAAATTATACTATTCAAATAGATGACGTGAAAATATAATTAAATAAATAATTCGCCGAATCAATATAAAGAAAAAAAAGAAGGAATAATGTCTCAAACAGCATATACAAATCATTCTTGAGACAGCACCGCGAAAAATGACAATTTTGTAGTTGTTCTTTTTATTTCGGAATTAATTATCCAAAAAATGTTTCATACCGCATTTTCCTTACAAGCAAAATCAAAAAAACATTGAGACAGCAAAAAAAACAAAAAGATAAAAATAGACTTGGACTATGTGTGTGTCTATTTTTATTATATGAGTGGATTATTTTTATGTGTCATTTTATGTGTCAATCATATTGGATGGCCGCCAGTAAACGCAGATACGACCGTCATTTAGTCGAATTTTACGAATGGCCTTTTTGGATTGTTCCGACGCGAGACCCCACTTGCGATTAATGACATACTCAAGAGTTGGATTTGGTCCATCATCGGGACGCAATGCAAGAGGTGCATATTCGCCGCTTTTCTCAAGCTTCTTTTTGAACATCTCAAGAACCCACGCAATCGCGGCTTTGTCTTCATCAAACACCTTGTGATCAAAGTCGGAGGCACTTTCGTCGCCAATTCCTTTAAACTCGGCTTTCGTGACGTTTGATGGATTCACTTCATCCTTTTCAAACGCAAGTTCGGCCAAACGACGAGACTTACCTTCCCATTCGGTCGCAATTGCATCAAACTTTGCGGTAGTATATACAGTAGGTGGCTTATAATTAGGCCAATTTTTAATGTTGCCCTTTGTCCTCCCCGCGTTTTGCGATGCCTCTGCCTTCTTGGCGCAGTTCGATAAGATGGCGTAATCGAAGATGAACTTAGGAGACATAATGCTGATTCCACGACCCACACAGATGTTTCCAGTAATCGCAACTGGAAAACGATCCACCCCGTTTTCGTGGTGCATTCTCATCATCTGCGTATTAAGTTCTTCAGTCTTGTCTTCGCGGAAATGTGGGCGTCTTTCGGTCGGTAACGTCAAAGCGATTCCATCACCGTTCACAACGAACACGGCAAATCCCTTACCCACAAGAATGTCGCAGATCAACTGATGTGACGATTTCTTAGTGTCACCTGGGATATACCATTTGCTACCCTTAGATATCTTGCATTCGTCAACATGGTTGGTTAGGACGTCGTGAATAAAGCCTACGGTATTATTTGAACTGTTCTCTAGAATGACGCGGTTGTTGTCTTCCCACCCATGGTAGTCTGGACTGGTGGTATTCTCGATTGGAAGCACATTCATATGTCTGTATTTTTTAAACAGAGCGTCCGGTGTGGCTGTAAGGCAGTAAACACGAACATTATTATTCTCGTCTACGAGAGGCTTGAATGTGTTGTCGATAAACTTGATGAACTTATCCGCTTCATCGAGCCATATCTTGAACTCGAACTTGCCCTTGGTGTGCGGGCTAGAGTTGAACTTCTTGATAATGCATGAGATATCGGAAACTCGCTTGCCGTTGGTGCAGGAGACCACGTTGCGAATATCGTCCATGAGAATCTTGGATATTATCTCATCACTATTGCTCTGTGCTTTGCCGTCGTCTCGCGACGAGAACTCGACGTAGCTCTCGTCATTGATTGTGAATGATTCAAGGTCACGTTGCACACGTTCCGATGTTTGCTTAACGAGCAAAAGACTGTTGTCGCAGAAGATGAAATTGATCACCATCTTTTCCGCGTGCTCATCGAGGTCTTTGATGATCTGTTGAATCATTATAAAGGTTTTCCCGGACTGCTCCGGTTTGCATATCAGGATGAAACGCTCCCATGCGTCCTCCTCATTACACCCGTCATAAACGTTACGATTAAGAGACATTCTTATTATTATTATTATACGATTTTTCTTATAGTGTTAAAACACGAGTCTCCCCATCAATTTTTTATAAGGAAACATATATTCATCAAATGTATGCCCTACTAGCTTCCATTTTTTACAGATTTTTTCTCTCAAATTAATGTCTGTAAAGAAAGAATGGTTTAACAAGTTAGTTGCTCTCATAATCACCATTCTTTTCGTATCCCGATATCTTATTTTTGAAGCGATGAAACGAGTCTCTAATCCTACGTTAGTACATGTAATTCTGAACATGAGCGTATTCATAACATTTTTCGCTTCCTATTTTTTATTGGACATGACCAATTTTGATCCTCGTATTTTCTTTTTGGGGATTGTGTTTATAACAGTGGGTACTTCATGTATTCAGTTATCGTATAAATGAATTAAAAACAAATAGGAATCTAATCCTATTCCAAATGCGTATTGTTCTGGTTGTATTGTCAACGTTTCAAGAATATGTGTTACAAAACATAGTTCATTTGAAACAGAATGGAAATCATGATATCGTGGTAATAACAGACAAGAAATTTATAGACTATTTCCCCAAATATGTGCATGCAATTGCAATAGAAGATATAATAGACAATTATTCTCTCGTGGCAGAAACATACGGACAAGAATTCAGAAACGGATTTTGGCATTGGACATCATTTCGGTTTTATGCGATTTTGGCATACATGAAAAAGTACAACGACGTGACCAATATTCTCCATCTTGAAAACGACGTGATGCTTTTCGAAAATGCGGATAATATTCCTTTTCATGACACTTCCAAAATTCTTCTCACCATGGATAACAATTATAGATGTATTCCTGGAATCATGTATATTCCAAATCATTCCGTTTTAGAGCAATGTTTGAATCATTTCGACCATTCGCAAAAAGATATGCAAAACTGGGGACGAATTTGTATCACTCACGAAACATTAATAGATACTTTACCGATTGCTCCTCCTTTTACGAATCAAACTCTTTCCCCATACTTGACCAACAACTTTACAAAATACAACCATGCAATTTTTGATGCTGCAGCAATTGGCCAATATCTTGGCGGTATAGATCCAAGAAATACCCAGAAACCCGATACAAAAGGATTCGTAAATACCGAAAGTGAAATCAATTATAGTCATTTTGAATTCGTGTGGTTATACAACGAGTACAATTGCAAATCACCACATGTTATCATTCAAGGAAAGACCTTGAAAATATATAATCTTCATGTACACTGCAAAGAATTGACGCAATTTATGAATTATAACAAGCCCTTTTCCCCAGCCAAAATAAGTGGAGAATTAATCCAATCATGTTGCGATATATATCTAGCATCAACTATGAAAGATTTTACAAATCCGTACATCAACCACATGTCCGATTTCGCATCAAAATGCGCGACTCTGGACGATAAACATGTGATTGATAAAATAAAAAACGCAAAAACTATTTTTATCTTTACACATCTCTTGAAAACACACATGTCTCAACTTATCCTAACCTTAAAAGAGATGGATTCCCATTTCATATTGGTTTGTCATAATTCCGACGAATCTTTCTCGAAAAAATATGAAACTCTCTTATTCGAATCATGTCCGAAATTGACAAAAATATATACACAAAATCTGGTCTTCTCTCCTACGGAAAAAACGAGACCGCTTCCGATAGGAATTGCAAACCGTATGTGGACTCATGGGGATATGGAAGCTTGGTCTGAAGCCAATACACCCACCAAAAAAACACATCTACTTTATTATTATTGCGACTTGAACACGAATAAGGCAATAAGAGAAGACATGTTTCAAGTATTGAAAAAGAAAGGTATTCGTATGCAGCCACGTGTTTCTTACAGGGAATATGTCCAGATTTTACAGAGTTGTGAATTTGCAATTTGTCCAGAGGGAAATGGAATCGACACGCATCGGTTTTGGGAATGTTTATATGCAAAAACAATTCCGGTTTGCATAAGAAATCCACTTGTAGAATATTATTCACAGTTTTTCCCCGTGTTGCTATTGAATAGTTGGGAAGAATTTGATATGGAATCGATAAAATACAAGGAGACTGATTTTTACAACGAAAGTATGCTTGAGATGGATTTTTACAGAAAACAAATACATCAAATATCTACGAAATATTGTGTTTCATTTGCTACAGAAAACATGAATGATTCTCTCAATCGAATAGCATCACAACTGTATAATACAAAAGAGTTTGATGCGATGATCATTTTCCGTCCGAAAATATTTCAAGAACAAGCGCATCGAGTCTTTTGGGAAAAGCATAAAGATTTCATTCTCTCGAATGTTAACCGAGGATATGGATACTGGATATGGAAACCATATCTCATAAAACATGTATTTGAAACGATGATGAATGATTGGGACCTTTTATTATGGACAGACGCGGGATGTGAGATAAATTTACTGCAACCAAAAACATTTGATGAACTATGGAAAACCACATATGCCGATAAAATAGTAGGAAGTTTCAATCGTCCAGATATAGAATGGACGAAACGAGACGTGTTTATTTTTTTAGAAATGGATCAAAATAAAGAAGCATATGACACAAATCAGCATCAAGCGAGTGCAATAAGTTTTTGTAAAACACCCATCACTTCAACCATTGTCAACACATGGTTCGAAACATGTACTCGATACAATTTACTGGATGATTCTCCGAGCCAACATACCAAAAGAGGTCCTTTCAGGCAACATAGACATGACCAATCGATATTCAGTTTACTTACGAAAAAATTCAAGGTCTATTCGAGAAAATCAATAGAAGACATTTCTCCAGTGGTCATTAATCGAAATCGCGGTGCCAATTCGTCTATTCAAATCGGGCAATGGAACAAATTAATGTATATCATGACTCCTTGTACCACCGCATATCTAGGACAACAACCGGAATGTATAACCAATGGAGGTCTCACGTTTGCCATTTCGAGAGATAATCAACTAGAAAGGTTGACTCCATATATTTTAAATGGTGATGAATATAAATATACGAATGGAAATGGACTGCCGAATATTATCGATGGATTAGGCGGAGCACCGAAACTAGAACCAGAACATAAAATTTTTTCCATAATCCGAAATCCATATGAAATGTTATATTTACTGTACAAAAATCAATTTGGAAGTTCCGGAGAACACAGCCAATCCATAAAATATATCAGAACGTTCGAAGAGTTTATTGAAAAATACTGTGAAAGTGACTGGCCTTATCCTGGTGGATTTCCTTGTCCATATTTGAAACTTTCTCTCAATCAGCAATTGCTAGATCATCATAATAAATGTATTGCGCATGCGATTTTATTTCATGAAGAGTTGGAAAAAGGGTTGGCGATTTTAAAGGAAAGGAATCCGAAAATCAACATCCAAAAAATAATAGCCACAAAACAGTCGACAAGTGATTATAAAAAACATTACAATGAAAAAATGATTTCACAGGTCCGTAATAAATGCGCAAAAGAATTGGAAATGTACAATTATTCTTTTCATGGTCATCACGGTTCTCCGGTATACACACCACAACCGATACAAACAACACACATGTCCTACACGAAAACCACAGATTCGAACGGTCGGTTATGTAATCAAATTATCCGAAATATGGCAGTTTCTGCGATTGCAAAAAAACACAATCTGTTTGTGGAATATTCCAACTTTGACTTGATCACTTCTCTCGGAATTCCATTGTTCGTAGGAGAAAGAATAAATAAAGGAGTCATATATTTAAATGATGCAAACTTTTTTACCATGTTCAATCTACCAGAAGGAATACTAGACGTGAATTTAGATGCAATGTCTGCATACTTTCAAACGAGAGACATATCATTGTTTCTGTATAACTATTTACAGACGATCAAAAATGAAATACGAGTGAAAAACCAATTCAACTTTCGGTACCAGAAAAACAACGATTGTTTCATACATATTCGACTGGGAGACATGGCCAAAGTAAGTCCGGGGTTAGCATTTTATGAAAACTGTATCAATACACTGGAATGCGATAATATATTTATATCCAGTGACGAACCTGAACATGAAATAGTGAAAAAGTTGTTATCAGAATATCCTCATGCGAGCTTATATGATGGGTCTGAAAAATCAACGATTCAATTTGGTAGTACATGTAAATATGTCGTGTTGTCTCAAGGTAGTTTTTCTGCTTTTATGGGATGGATATCATTTTTTTCGGAAGTCTATGTGCCAAAGACGAATATGGGGAAAAATGTTTGGTACGGTGACATGTTTTCCATCCCGGGATGGACTAGTGTAAAAAATTGATTCTTAAACAAACAAACCAACTAACGAACATATAAAAAAACATGAGCGAATATTCTAAAATGTTGTGTATTCCAAGGATATCAAGAAAATGTTCTAGAAAAGCAATCGAAAGTGCATTTGAAAAATTCAATCTCGGTACGATTGAAAAATATAGAGAAAACTCGTCCAAGAGTAATAATGATTATAAGCGAGTCATGTTTCAATTGAAATGGAATCAAGAAAATGAAAAAATCGGCATGTATCAATCGATCTTGGAGGAAAACAAGTCTTTGAAATTGGTGTACGATTTTCCGTGGTTCTGGATAATGGTGGTTTGTAAATCACAACCTTAAAACCCAAAAAATTGATGTTCAGCCTTGTTTTTCTCTCGCTATAATTATAAAAAACCATGATGAACAACCAAAATAATCAACTACGCGAACTTGTTCGACAACGAATAAGTAGCGAACAAAAAAAGTTATTTCTTTCAAGTCAAACAAAATATGTATTGACCACACGATTCAACGAAGCCACGTGGAACGAAAATAAACGATTTCGAGACAAACAAAAATTCTTAAAATGTATCTATTGTTCTCCGAATGGAACGAGTCAATCTATACCCCTCAACAGTTTATTATTTGTACTGGAAATGAACAATACAACTAATAAAATAATGGGTATAGGATTGGTTCGGAATACGGCATTTCGTGAGCATTATAAAGTGTATGACTATGGCTACTACAATTTAGTAGCATATATTGGATATCATCGTATGGAAAGGGAAGAAATGTGTATGGATAAAATCGGGGAAGTGTGCATTTGGGAAGAACTAGAACAATTATGTTTCAAGGGGAAAGGGCATTTGAAAATGGGAAATGGAATGACAAGCTTTCCAGTAAATGCGTTGTATCATTTTCATCAGAACGGGATTGATGTTATTCAGTGGATTTCGAAAAAATTCAGAGAAAAATATTTAACGGAGGAAAGTAAATAAAATAAGGCTACTAAGATATATATGCAAATGTATAATATAGAACAATATACCGACAAAGAATGTTTTCGCATTCTATCTCTTCAAGATTCGCCGGACGATGAAACTTTGGAAAAACGAATCATTGAATATCGAAAGAAATATGAAGATCGAAAAACAGAAAAGACGACTGCCTTGTATAATTTTTTTTCCGCTATGTATGATAGATTTTTCGAGGATCTGAAGGAAGGATTTGAATCAGAAATGCAACAAATAGTCAATGGACAAATAGATCAAAATAACGATGGAAAAATCGACACGAATGACGTGATTCAATCATCGAATATGGAGAGTATTTACGAGTATGATGACGAGAAAAAAATAACGGTAACACGAGACACACAATATTTCAGGGGACAGCTTAACCCACTTATTAAAGAAACCATCAAAAGAACGATTAATATAAATAGCTCGGACAGAGATAAAGTGTTTGATCAAATGAATGCACTAACAACTGATTTTAACTTTTCTTTGGAAGAAACGCTTAAAAATGTGGTGTCCTTGAAATTGTATGCAATCCAGGTTCCATTTACTTGGTATACGATTGACGATGCGTTTGGTTCCAATATAATATATTTGAAAAGCGATACACCTGGAATCCAAGGAAAACATCATGAATACAGTTTCCAAATTGCACCAGGAAACTACAATCCTATTTCTCTCACCGATGCAGTAAGGCAAAGTTTACAGGCATTGCAAAGTGAACATAAAAAGGTTAACTTTGGAAACACTACATTGACGTATAACACGAACCAAATGATTGCAACATTTCAATTTGATATTCAAAAAATATACGACACGAAAGAGTTTAAAATAGAGATTGAAAATAGTCCTACAGACAACTCTTACAATAATTTGGCTACATTCTTGTGTTTTTCAAATAAATCCAACATAAGTTTCGAAAATGACATTAGTAAAAATTATTTGAAAACGCCACGTATCGATGTTTCCAGAAACACGCTAACATCGATAGAGATTGTCAGATACAGTGCTTGTTTTGATTCTTCTGGTAAAATGATGGATATTTCGTCTCATGTAGTCTATCAAAAAGAAATCAAAAACGACCCTCTTTTGCGTAATGAAGACGTTATTGCTACAATTGAAATTTCGCCGGATTTTGGAACGGAAGAGATTCTAACTTGGATCAATAGAAGGTTAGCAGAAACACCAAATTTAAGCCAAAGCCGAGTTTTTGATGGATCGGATAATTTCATACATTGGGATATAAATTTTGATAGTTTCGAAACCAAACCTTCACTGATCAATCAAAAGATGGCGTTAAAAATAAGCGGTCCCGACACTACTTTCTTCCCATCTGCCTCGTCGAAATATGTTGATCTCGATGGACTTCCCTACCGGTATGTTATCGAGTCAAATTCGCCAATTGTACCTGAGAACAAATATGATACGAGCGGTATGAGAGTGGTACTGTATAACAATACGGCTAGATACCCTCAGGTGAATGATATAGAGTTTAATCCGAGTGTCGATATATCGTTTTCTCTTGATGCCTCGAGCAATTTATTAATTCGTCAATTAATTCCGAATGTTATCGGACAATTTAAAAACATTACCGATTTTTCCATCGTCGGGAAACAAGTAGAAAGCGCAACCTCTGTAGTAGATACAATATTTACAATCGATGTAAGTAACAACAAGACATATCCTGGTATAGATTTTTTGAATGATCTTGAAAGTGAAACGAATCCAGGAATTGATTTCAGTGGTAGTCTTTACGATGTTTTAATGTTTCGTAATGCTGGCGTGACCGATGTAAGTTATATAACTATTTCGGATGAACAAGTACCACGAACGTCATTTGAAATGATTAACGATGCAGAGTTTATATATACAAGTTACCATCCAAATATCAAAAAAGAAGATTTTGATGATTCAGATTTGGGTAGAGGTTTGGCTATTATATTTACAGGTAATTCAGATTTTCCAGAATTTTCCTTGCATGTAGATATCTCTTTTACGTATGCAGTTCCATTTTCTCTTGTGAATGTCAACCCTGGCCGAAATGGGATAGTTTATGATATTGCACTTACAAGCATAGGCATAGACATTCCTAACAATAAGAATACAGAGACAGGAATTTATCTAATACCCTTAAGTAAAGTTCCTCCTCATATACCTGGAAACATATGGAAAAGTACCTTAACAATAAAAATACGACGCGAATATACCACAAGTGATTATTCCATTTTTTTCATCTCCAATTCTAACAATTGGACTAATGCATTAAAACTGGATAGTAGTTATAATCTAGCCCTAACCTCTACCATTCGTGGAACTACAATAGACACTTCGAATAAATTCAGAGGCATATCGAAGAAGATTACTATTTCTACCAATGAAACAAGCGATATCTATGGATTCCCTGACATTGTTTTGACTTTGCCCACAAATCCAAACGGATATGATTTGGCAGAGTTAATATCCGGATTAAATGCCCTTTTATCTTCAAATAAAAACACGTATGGCTCTTATTTTGAATTGACCCAAAACAATACAGTAAAGGGTTTTATGAACATAACAACGATTTTCACAACGCAAGATTATAATCTTGTACTTTACGACGAAACAAGTTTTGAATCGTGTAATTCTTCAGTAAACTATGCTCGTGCAGCAAAAAACAATACAACCTTGGGATATATTTTAGGGTTTCGAAAAAATACCGTTTATCCTTTGGGATTAGCGTTAGGAGCCTATGCGTATGATCCATTCAGTGATATTTTAACGAATACGTATGTCACTTTACCTGGAGATTCGGTTGTTTCAGTTTCTCTGTACAATAAATTATTCATTGTTCTTGAAGATTATAATCAAAATCATGTGAACGATGGACTTGTGAGCGTTTCGCAAAGAGATACTCGGGCAACGCTACCCGTATATGCTTTACGAAATATTTATAACTGCAATCCAGAAACGAATGAACGAATGAATCAAGGATTATACGGAAAACATTTAACAAACCGTCAAATATACTCTATGAATCAAATCATTGAGTCACAAAACGAGACAAGTGATTCATCTAAAGGAACACGCTCCTTAAAAGATGTTTTTGCGATTGTACCTATAAAGTATGGTTTAAGTCCAGGCGATATTTTTGTCGAATTTGGTGGTACTCTTCAAGCTCAAGAAAGAACTTATTTCGGTCCAGTAAATATAAGTCGACTGCGTGTGAAACTGTTAACAGATAGAGGGGATGTAATTAATTTAAATAATGCAGATTGGTCGTTTCAAATTATATGTGAACAATTGTGGCAAAATATTAAATAAACGGATATAACATATAATGTCCCAATCTGATTACATCTCATCAAAAAAAACGAGAATGGTTTTGCGCGCAACCCCTGACCCAGTGATATCATCTCAGGTATATACAACTCTTAAATCCTTTACTTTGGAACAGCATCTAATTATGGAGGAGAACCGAAAGGAGGATCGGAAAACAGTTTACAATCGATTGGCTCTACCAGACAAAGTTTTCCTCCGCAATATTGAAACTAATTTTCCAAAAACATGTGAAAAAGATTTGCGAACTTATCTTAGTGGTCGGAAAACTGGATCATGCCAAAATTGTAGCTTGACTGTACGAAATCCTTTCAACGAATACAACAATAAGCTGAAACAAATGTCATACGAATCCCCAGATGCTGAAATAATACAAAGATATACAGAAAAGGAGTTTTGTCAATGTGACGTGTATTTCTCCAACAAAAAATAAACCGAGATAAAAATAATTCCAAAAAATATAATGATTACATATAGTCCAAATGCCTGGTTTAGATAATACCAAAAAAAAGGCACACAATCATTCTAATTTGGTGACCATTACGTGTCCACCCCCCGCTCCACCATTTTCTAGTGGAGGAAATAACCATACGGGTCCTACTGGTCCAACCGGACATATTGGTTATCGTGGTCATACGGGGACTAGGGGGAAAACTGGACCAATTGGTGAACATGGACTCGGTTTATTTAAACTAGTTTCGCTTGATCCGGAGAGTATTTCCATTCCTCAAAGCAATACCATCGTGAAAATAAAAAACGAAGGGAGAGCTTCACATGTGAATACCTTGGAGTTTTTCAATTCATGTATCCTTACATTTACAGCACCAAATGAACATTGTTGGGTAGGAGTTCAAGATTATTGGAACAGTAGTATGACTCCAGATGCGAATGTCGCCAATGAAACTGATTTTGTTCACTTCATCAAGTTTTTTAATGTGAACTATAAGCTTTCCTGTAAAGTTTATTTGAATTATGGGGGTCCCAATCAGTTCATTACGCCAGAAATAGAATATTCTCATTTGGATTTTTTCTCGATAATAGTGGAAGAAAAACAGGTTCGTGTCGTGCAAAATACAACTACTTTAGTTAACCAACCAAACGATTTCAGAAATTTATATTACCGAGCCTTATTTTCTTTATTCTATTGTCCGAGTACTATCGAGAACATTTCTTTCAGTTTTCTGGCGTCGGGGTCTACCGGTAATACTGGTTTATCCGGTCATAGTGGATCTTCGGGAAGTACTGGAAAGACTGGTACCAGTGGTCAATCTGGACCAAGTGGTAGAACCGGACCAAGTGGTGCAACCGGTCCCAAAGGTCCAACGGGTGTAACCGGTTCTACAGGAGAAACAGGACAAAGTGGCCAAACCGGTGTAACCGGTAGTACAGGACAAAGTGGCCAAACCGGTGAAACAGGACAAAGTGGCCAAACAGGTTCTACAGGACAAAGTGGCCAAACAGGTACTACAGGTTCTACAGGACAAAGTGGCCAAACAGGCGAAACCGGATCAAGTGGCCCAACAGGTTCTACAGGACAAAAGGGCCCAACCGGTTCTACAGGACAAAGTGGCCCCACCGGTGAAACCGGACAAAGTGGCTCAACAGGAGAAACCGGACAAAGTGGCCCAACCGGTAGAACAGGTGAAACCGGACAAAGTGGCCAAACAGGTTCTACAGGTGAAACAGGACAAAGTGGCCCAACAGGTGCAACAGGACAAAGTGGCCCAACAGGACAAACCGGTTCTACTGGTACAACAGGACAAAGTGGACCAACCGGTGTAACCGGGCAAAGCGGCCAAACAGGATCAACTGGCCCAAGAGGTAAAACAGGAGCAACCGGCAAAACAGGACAAAGTGGTTATACTGGTCCAACCGGACCTGGAGGTGGAATTGGTGTGACTGGAAAAACCGGTGTTACCGGCTACACGGGTCAAACAGGCCCAACCGGACGAAGAGGCTACACAGGGTTTACAGGAAGCACTGGAAAGAGAGGGCCAACCGGTGTTACTGGATACACCGGGAGTACAGGAGTTCGAGGACCGATGGGTCAGACAGGACAAAACGGAAAGATGGGACCTACCGGGTTAAGAGGACAGTCTGGAACGCTAGTCGTCGGAAGAACACGCTTGAGTAGTAAAGCAACTTCTAGGGAGCAAATTATGAACCTTAGTAGTGGTATCATAAAGGGATTCCAGCGTGCGATGATTTCGCTCGATATTCTTTCCTCCCTTGTATATGCTGAAAATGTAAAATTTATTACACCGGGGGTGAACATTGCGATTCAAGATTCGAATGAAAAATCCGCTTATTTTTCAGTAGAAAGTGAAACTGGAATTCCAGGACAATTTATTATTAGAAACTTGACGGGAGAAACCACGTCTTGGCTAGCTTTCGCAAACATTGCCCTAGTTGGACCGCGTGGGTTTTCCGGAAGTACAGGACAGAGCGGTAAGACAGGTGGTACAGGTAAAACAGGGCACACGGGAAAAACGGGACCTAGTGGCCGCACCGGTTATACTGGCCACACAGGTGAAACCGGACACACTGGTCCAACCGGTGGGTTTACTGGATCCAGTGGTCGCACTGGACAAACTGGTATTACCGGACACACTGGTCCAACTGGAGGATTCACAGGATCTAGTGGTCGCACTGGACAAACCGGTAATACTGGCCATACTGGTCCAACTGGAGGATTTACAGGATCTAGTGGCAGGACAGGTCCTAGTGGCCGGACAGGACCTTCTGGAAATACAGGGAAAACTGGGTCAACTGGTTCAAGTGGCCAAACCGGAATTACTGGCTCGACCGGAATTACTGGTCAAACCGGTCGAACTGGCTCTTCTGGTCAAACTGGTCGTACCGGATCTACAGGAAAAACAGGTCACACGGGTATGTCGGGAAGTACAGGAGCGACGGGGATGATGGGTCCTCCTGGTAGTATGTGGGCTGGGAGAATCGAAACGGGAACCTTGGATGTAAATAATTCTGGAACTTTCTTTTTAATGTTTCTTACAGTATCGGATCAATTCCTCCAAGAAGGAACCTATGTTATAATAGACGGACTTAGTACAGATGCCAATCCGACTCGATTGGCTATATATGGGTATATAAGTCATGTCGATCGGACTGGATACTTTCCTCGAGCAACAATAAAAAATATATCTGATTTCGATGGACAGTGGCCCATGTATTCTGATTTTGCCATCATTGGTTGCAGGGGTGCTTCGGGACATTCTGGGTGGTCAGGTCACACTGGTAGTTCAGGCCGTAGTGGTTCGACCGGACATTCTGGTTCTTCTGGCCATACCGGGGCATCTGGCCATACCGGTTCTTCAGGTCAAAGTGGACATACCGGCCGTACTGGTTCTTCCGGTAAAACTGGATCGACTGGACCCTCGGGTTCTACCGGCAAAACTGGGTCAACCGGACCCTCGGGTTCTACAGGAAAAACTGGATCTACGGGACAATCTGGGTCCACTGGCAAAACCGGGTCTTCAGGTCATTCTGGGTCGACTGGACCCTCGGGTTCTACAGGTAAAACGGGGTCTACTGGAAAAACAGGATCTTCAGGCCATACCGGATCGACAGGTCAAAGTGGGGCAACGGGCAGAACCGGATCCTCGGGCAGAACTGGGTCTTCAGGTCAATCCGGGTCGACGGGCAAAACCGGGTCTTCAGGTCATTCTGGGTCGACTGGACCCTCGGGTTCTACAGGTAAAACTGGGTCGACTGGACCCTCGGGTTCATCTGGTCATACTGGATCTACGGGCAAAACCGGGTCATCGGGACATAGTGGTAGTACAGGGCCTTCCGGACCAAGTGGACAAACTGGTTATACGGGTCGTACGGGGTCATCGGGACACAGTGGTAGTACAGGACCTTCCGGTCCAAGTGGACAAACAGGTTATACAGGTCGTACCGGGTCATCGGGACACAGTGGTAGTACAGGATCTTCCGGTCCAAGTGGACAAACCGGACACACGGGTTCTTCGGGTCGTACCGGGTCATCGGGACAAACAGGTAGAACCGGTCACAGTGGGTCTTCTGGACACAGTGGATCAACCGGACACAGTGGACATACAGGATATACTGGACGTACTGGTTCAAGTGGTCGCACAGGATCTTCTGGTCATACAGGTTCTTCTGGTCAAACCGGTTTCACCGGGACAACTGGTTCAAGTGGTCGTACTGGTTCTTCGGGTCAAACAGGAACAACCGGATCAACCGGGTCTTCTGGTCGTACAGGGTCTTCGGGACAAACGGGTTTCACAGGATCAACTGGCTCAAGTGGTCGCACCGGTTCAAGTGGTCATACTGGATCTTCGGGTCAAACAGGAACAACCGGATCAACCGGTTCAAGTGGTCGCACAGGATCTTCAGGTCAATCAGGTACAACCGGGTTCACTGGCTCAAGTGGTCGCACAGGATCTTCCGGACAAACTGGTACAACCGGTCATACAGGAACATCTGGACATACGGGGTCTTCTGGTCGCACTGGTTCTTCGGGTCAAACAGGAACAACCGGATCAACCGGGTCTTCGGGTCGTACAGGGTCTTCGGGTCAAACGGGTTTTACCGGACATACGGGGTTAACCGGGTCAAGTGGTCCCTCTGGTAGTACTGGTTACACAGGATCAACTGGATCTTCGGGACATACTGGGTCTTCAGGTCGTACTGGTTCTTCTGGACAAACTGGATTCACAGGATTGACCGGTCCAAGTGGACATTCAGGAAGTACAGGAGAAACAGGATACACTGGTAGAACCGGGTCAAGTGGACCTAGTGGACACTCGGGTAGTACTGGAGAAACAGGATACACTGGTAGAACCGGATCAAGTGGACCTTCAGGAAGCACAGGATACACTGGTCCAACCGGGTTAACTGGAACTACAGGGTCAAGTGGACCTAGTGGACATTCGGGTAGTACAGGAGAAACAGGATACACTGGTAGAACCGGGTCAAGTGGACCTAGTGGACATTCGGGTAGTACAGGGTACACAGGATACACTGGTACAACTGGGTTAACCGGTGCAAGTGGTCATACAGGTAGTACTGGTTACACGGGAACTACAGGTTTAACCGGGTCAAGTGGACATTCTGGTAGTACAGGAGATACAGGATACACTGGAACCACGGGTTTAACCGGTCCAAGTGGACATTCTGGAAGTACAGGAGAAACAGGATACACTGGTAGAACCGGGTCAAGTGGACCTTCTGGAAACACAGGTAGTACAGGAGAAACAGGATACACAGGAACCACGGGTTTAACTGGTGCAAGTGGACATTCTGGTAGTACAGGAGAAACAGGATACACAGGAACCACGGGTTTAACTGGTCCGAGTGGACATTCTGGTAGTACAGGAGAAACAGGATACACAGGAACCACGGGTTTAACTGGTCCAAGTGGACATTCTGGTAGTACTGGAAGTACAGGAGAAACAGGCACAACCGGACAAACAGGACCATCTGGACATTCTGGTAGTACAGGAGATACAGGATACACTGGTAAAACCGGCCCAAGTGGACCTTCTGGAAACACAGGTAGTACAGGAGAAACAGGCACAACCGGGCCAAGTGGACCTTCTGGAAACACAGGTAGTACAGGAGAAACAGGATACACAGGTAGAACCGGGTCAAGTGGTCATACAGGTAGTACCGGAGATACTGGATATACAGGTACAACTGGACTAACCGGGTCAAGTGGACATACCGGTAGTACCGGAGAAACAGGTTTTACAGGAACCACGGGGTTAACTGGGTCAAGTGGCTCCTCGGGAAGCACAGGTAGTACAGGAGAAACAGGATTCACTGGTAGAACCGGTCCAAGTGGACCTTCAGGAAGTACTGGAGAAACAGGATTCACTGGAACCACAGGTTTAACCGGGTCTAGTGGACACTCGGGAAGTACAGGATTCACTGGACCTACGGGTTTAACCGGATCTAGTGGTCATTCGGGAAGCACAGGTAGTACAGGAGAAACAGGCACAACCGGACAAACAGGACCATCTGGACCTTCTGGAAGCACAGGTAGTACAGGTTTTACAGGCACTACCGGACAAACAGGATCATCCGGGCCTTCTGGAAGCACAGGTAGTACAGGAGAAACAGGCACTACCGGACAAACAGGATCATCCGGGCCTTCTGGAAACACAGGTAGTACAGGAGAAACAGGATACACAGGTAGAACAGGACCAAGTGGACCTTCTGGAAGCACAGGTAGTACAGGAGAAACAGGATACACTGGTAGAACCGGATCAAGCGGACCTTCTGGAAACACAGGTAGTACAGGAGAAACAGGATACACTGGTAGAACCGGGTCATCCGGCCATACAGGTAGTACTGGTTTTACAGGACCTACAGGTTTTACAGGTTTAACCGGATCAAGCGGTCACTCGGGAAGCACGGGTAGTACAGGACCTACGGGTACAACAGGGTCAAGCGGCTCGAGTGGTCACTCGGGAAGCACGGGTAGTACAGGAAAAACAGGAACTACTGGACAAACAGGACCATCAGGTCACACAGGTAGTACTGGATCAACAGGTTTTACAGGACCTACAGGTTCAACGGGGTCATCCGGCCATACAGGTAGTACAGGTTTTACAGGACCTACAGGTTTTACAGGGTCAAGTGGCTCCAGTGGTCACTCGGGTAGTACAGGTTTTACAGGACCAACAGGATTCACAGGATCGAGTGGTCACTCGGGAAGCACAGGTAGCACAGGCAGTACAGGAGAAACAGGTACTACCGGAAAAACAGGACCATCCGGACACACAGGATCAACCGGTCACACAGGATTTACAGGACAATCTGGCTCGAGTGGTCACTCGGGTAGCACCGGTTCAACAGGTCCTACAGGATTTACAGGACAATCTGGCTCGAGTGGTCACTCGGGTAGCACCGGTTATACAGGTCCTACAGGATTAACCGGTTCGAGTGGACACTCTGGTAGCACGGGAAGTACAGGTTTCACAGGTCCTACAGGATTAACCGGCTCTAGCGGTCACTCGGGTAGCACCGGATCCACTGGCCATACCGGCACCACAGGATTAACCGGCTCGAGTGGTCACTCGGGAAGTACTGGCCATACAGGAACCACAGGGAGAACCGGACCGACTGGACAAACAGGACGGACTGGATCTACGGGAAAAACAGGTCCTACCGGTATCACTGGATATACAGGAAGTACAGGAGACACTGGGCCGTCAGGACATACTGGACCAAGTGGACAATCCGGTAGTACTGGATCAACCGGTTCAACCGGATCGTCTGGAAGAAGTGGACCTACTGGATCGTCTGGAAGAAGTGGACCCACGGGGAAAACGGGAAGTTCCGGACCATCAGGAAATACAGGAAGAAGCGGACCAACAGGGCACTCGGGGAGAACAGGTCCAACTGGTTATACGGGAGCAACTGGTTTTACAGGAGATACAGGACCTACAGGACCTAGTGGTCCCGCGGGTCCAATGGGTCCTACAGGACCAACTGGAACGAATTATTTCAATAGAGACCCATCAGGAAATATAAGTTACACGAAAGGGTCGACGACGTTATCCCAACTCTATATCAGCACTGTGGACTATAACAGACTACCCATGGGGATGTTGCAGCAAACGGAGATTGTGAGCACACAAATAAATACTGGAACGACGTTTTCTACGACAACACCTTCCAATTTAATTTCCACAACGACATTCACTGCGATAGGATTAGGATCTCATCGGAAAATCCGAACACATATATCGTTGAATGTTGAGGACCATGTTAGCGATTCAAATCCGAAGAATATTTTCATCACATTATACGACGGTTCTAATACCAGATTGAAAAATTTCAGTCACGCATATAGTAATAACTTGTGCACATCTTTGAATTTCTATCACTATAGTTCCATAGCCCCAGGAGTGCAAACGACATTTTATGTATATGCACTATGTAGTTCCAATAGTGTAAATATTAGCAATAGTTCAAACACATATAGCTCTACAAACGTCGCGCCGACGTCATATGTGACGATTGAAGATATTGGAGTCGGGTAGATATAATCATTATTATCACGAAATAGTAATGATTTTTTCAGAGTCCTTTTAAATATTCAATGTCATTTTTAAGGCATTTTATTTCTTTTTTCAAATTTTGAATCTCCTTTACCAAAACAGGGATAAGCTCTATATAATTGACGGTCTGCATCGTTTCTCCATCTTTTTGACCACTTACGGCGGTTGGGAAATATTCTTGGAGTTCGTGTGCGAGAAAACCGATATGATGTTCTTTATTATTTTTCAATACGTATGACACCGGATTCAAATTATCCACTGAACAACAATCCACTAGTTTTTTAATATTTTCTTTTAGACGATAGTCGGAATTTGCGTTAAAAGAAGTAGCATTACATGTACCTGCGTTGAAAGTACCATTAATATTTATCGTCGTTGCTGTGATTTCTACCTTCGTTTGTGTTATGCGAATTCCGCAGGTCCCCCCATGAGTTGTTAAAACTAAACCTGTTGTTCCTAAGGCGTAACCGCCTATTCCGGCGACTATTCCACTGTCTCCTGATACAGTAACGCCATTATAACTTCCACCGCCCAAGTGAGTGAAAAAACTAATGTTTTTGTATGGATGTATTGTACCTGAATTTTTTATAGTTAACGCGGGACAAATATCTAGTCCTGCTGATAGTGTTTGGATCACCCCGCGAGTAAACGTGGCATATCCACCTACTTTCAATTGACTATTCAAACTGACATCTCCGCCGACAGTCAAGCCATTGTTGAATTCACTTTGCCCATAGAACTGTAAACTTGTAGTTTTAATCTTAATTCCACATGGAGTCGTATCGTAATTACTACTCGTATTGTGTGTCGTCAATACAAGATTTCTAGGATATACTGAAAATATAACATTATCGGAAGTAGTAACACACGTATTATAAGCACTTTGATCAGCGTCACAAAGAAAACTAATGGTTCCGCTTTTGCCAACAAAGGAAGCGGTTAAAGATGTACCGTTGACATTAGGGATGCTCACTACCAAACTACCATTGAAACTGGCATTTCCACCTACTTTCAAGCCACTTGAAAAACTTACATCTCCAACGACATTCAACCTACTATTGAAACTGACATCTCCGCCGACTACAAGACCACTTGAAAAACTAACGTCTTTGCTAACTATCAACCGACTATTGAAACTGACGTCTCCACCGACTTTCAAGCCACTTGAAAAACTTACATCTCGAAGAACCATCAACCGACTATTGAAACTGACGTCTCCCCCAACTACAAGACCACTTGAAAAACTAACGTCTTTGCTAACAATCAACCGACTATTGAAACTGACGTCTCCACCGACTACAAGACCACTTGAAAAACTTACATCTCGAAGAACCATCAACCGACTATTGAAACTGACGTCTCCACCGACTACCAGACCACTTGAAAAACTTGCATCTCGAAGAACAATCAACCGACTATTCAAACTGACGTCTCCGCCGACCACAAGACCACTTGAAAAACTTGCATCTCGAAGAACCATCAACCGACTATTCAAACTGACATCTCCACCGACTACCAGACCACTTGAAAAACTTACATTTTTACTAACTATCAACCGACTATTGAAACTGACATCTCCGCCAACTACAAGACCACTTGAAAAACTAACATCTTTACTAACAATCAACCGACTATTCAAACTGACGTCTCCACTGACCACAAGACCACTAGAAAAACTAACATCTTTACTAACAATCAACCGACTATTGAAACTGACGTCTCCGCCAACTACCAGACCACTCGAAAAACTAACATCTTTACTAACAATTAACCGACTATTCAAACTTACATCTCCCCCGACTACAAGACCACTTGAAAAACTTACATCTTTGCTAACAATCAACCGACTATTCAAACTGACATCTCCGCCGACTACAAGACCGCTCGAAAAACTAACATCTTTACTAACAATCAACCGACTATTGAAACTGACATCTCCACCAACTGCCAGACCACTTGAAAAACTAACATCTTTACTAACAATCAACCGACTATTGAAACTGACATCTCCACCGACAACAAGACCACTCGAAAAACTTACATCTCGAAGAACCATCAACCGACTATTCAAACTCACATCTCCGCCGACTACAAGACCACTAGAAAAACTTACATCTTTACTAACAATCAACCGACTATTCAAACTGACGTCTCCACTGACCACAAGACCACTAGAAAAACTAACATCTTTACTAACAATCAACCGACTATTGAAACTGACGTCTCCGCCGACTACAAGACCACTAGAAAAACTTACATCTTTACTAACTATCAACCGACTATTCAAACTGACATCTCCGCCGACTACAAGACCGCTCGAAAAACTAACATCTTTACTAACAATCAACCGACTATTGAAACTGACATCTCCACCAACTACAAGACCACTAGAAAAACTAACATCTTTACTAACAATCAACCGACTATTGAAACTGACATCTCCGCCGACAACAAGACCACTAGAAAAACTTACATCTCGAAGAACAATCAACCGACTATTGAAACTGACATCTCCGCCAACTACAAGACCACTTGAAAAACTAACATCTTTACTAACAATCAACCGACTATTCAAACTGACGTCTCCACTGACCACAAGACCACTAGAAAAACTAACATCTTTACTAACAATCAACCGACTATTGAAACTGACGTCTCCGCCAACTACCAGACCACTCGAAAAACTAACATCTTTACTAACAATTAACCGACTATTCAAACTTACATCTCCCCCGACTACAAGACCACTTGAAAAACTTACATCTTTGCTAACAATCAACCGACTATTCAAACTGACATCTCCGCCGACTACAAGACCGCTCGAAAAACTAACATCTTTACTAACAATCAACCGACTATTGAAACTGACATCTCCACCAACTGCCAGACCACTTGAAAAACTAACATCTTTACTAACAATCAACCGACTATTGAAACTGACATCTCCACCGACAACAAGACCACTCGAAAAACTTACATCTCGAAGAACCATCAACCGACTATTCAAACTCACATCTCCGCCGACTACAAGACCACTAGAAAAACTTACATCTTTACTAACAATCAACCGACTATTCAAACTGACGTCTCCACTGACCACAAGACCACTAGAAAAACTAACATCTTTACTAACAATCAACCGACTATTGAAACTGACGTCTCCGCCGACTACAAGACCACTAGAAAAACTTACATCTTTACTAACTATCAACCGACTATTCAAACTGACATCTCCGCCGACTACAAGACCGCTCGAAAAACTAACATCTTTACTAACAATCAACCGACTATTGAAACTGACATCTCCACCAACTACAAGACCACTAGAAAAACTAACATCTTTACTAACAATCAACCGACTATTCAAACTGACATCTCCGCCAACCACAAGACCACTAGAAAAACTTACGTCTTTACTAACAATCAACCGACTATTCAAGCTCACATCTCCGCCAACCACAAGACCACTAGAAAAACTTACGTCTTTACTAACAATCAACCGACTATTCAAACTCACATCTCCGCCAACCACAAGACCACTCGAAAAACTTACGTCTTTACTTACAATCAATCGACTATTCAAGCTGACATCTCCGCCGACTACAAGACCACTCGAAAAACTTACATCTTTACTAACGATCAACCGACTATTGAAACTGACATCTCCGCCGACTACAAGACCAGTCGAAAAACTTACATCTTTACTAACAATCAACCGACTATTCAAACTCACATCTCCGCCAACTACAAGACCACTCGAAAAACTAACATCTTTACGAACAATCAACCGACTGTTAAAACTGACATCTCCGCCAACTACAAGACCGCTTGAGAAACTAGCGTCTCCAACTACCGACAATTTACTCTTCAGAAAGACGTTTTGAGTAGGGTTTTCCGCGTACACAATCGTTTGTGCATTTTCTAATGCTCCCAATTGATTCGTTTGCGCGCTAAGATAATTAAGTTGGCTAGCAGTAATAGTAACAAGCGTACCATCTAGGTACAAATGGCTTCCGGGCAGGTATAAGTTACTATCCAAAACTACGTCTCCTCCTACGGAAAGTTTCGAATTAAAACTGACATCTCCACCAACAGTCAAGCTACGGTTGAAACTAACGTCTTTACCCACAATTAACCGACTATTCAAACTGACGTCTCCACCGACTACAAGACCACTCGAAAAACTTACATCTTTACTAACAATCAACCGACTATTCAAACTGACATCTCCGCCGACAGTCAAGCCATTATTGAATTCACTTTCCCCATAGAACTGTAAACTTGAAGTTTTAATCTTAATTCCACATGGAGTCGTCGTGAAAGTGCTACTCGTATTGTGTGTCGTCAATACCAGATTCTTAGGATATAATGAATAAATTACATTATCGGAATGATCAACACACGTATTAAAAGAACTTGCTGAAAGGTCACAAGCAAATCGAATGTACCCATCCCTACCACCGAATGAGGCGGTAATAGATGTACGGTTAGGGTTGGGGATGCTCACTTCCAAACTACCATTGAAACTGGCATTTCCACCAACTTTCAAGCCACTCGAAAAACTAACATCTTTACTAACAATCAACCGACTATTCAAACTCACATCTCCGCCGACCACAAGACCACTAGAAAAACTTACATCTTTTAAAACAATCAACCGACCATTCAAACTCACATCTCCGCCGACCACAAGACCACTAGAAAAACTTACATCTTTTCTAACAATCAACCGACTATTGAAACTGACATCTCCGCCGACTACAAGACCACTTGAAAAACTTACATCTTTACTAACTATCAACCGACTGTTAAAACTGACATCTCCCCCGACTACCAGACCACTCGAAAAACTAACATCTTTAAGAACAATCAGCCGACTATTCAAGCTTACATCTCCCCCGACTACAAGACCACTCGAAAAACTAACATCTTTAAGAACAATCAGCCGACTATTCAAGCTTACATCTCCCCCGACTACAAGACCACTCGAAAAACTAACGTCTCCAGCTACGAATAGTTTTCGGTTTAAACTCACATCTCCGCCCACAAGCAAGGTATTTCTTAAAACAGTCGCCCCCGAAATATCAACTTTGCCATTAAAAGACGCATCCTTATCTACGTACAAAACTCCCAAAACCTCGGTTCTCCCAGAGATGGTTACTCCTATAGGATTTAACTTCAAGTATGCGTTATTTGCAGATAGCAGACAAGAAGAACTATCGAATCTGATTCCATTTTTATAGCCATTATCATTTTTCACGAAAATATTAAAAGGAGCGCCGTAACTAAAAATAGCATTGTCTCCACTTACAGTCGTCGGATTAAAAGCTTGACCGCCAAGTCCACCACTATGATGAAACGATAAGAGCGGACTAGTTGATTCGTTTTGCATTTTTATCGAGTAATTGTTAACTTCATTGTCTATCCATAAAACGTTACTCGAAACAATTTCAAAATCGTCTTCCGGATTCAAATTAGTGCCAGATTGCAACCGACGAAGCATAATAATGGAAGCACTGCCGTCATATGTTTTCCCGAAATTATTGAATTGCAGACCCGAGAGATTTAATCGAACCACATTTATACTTCCCGTCGCACGAATGCTATACGAATCTTCGGGATATGGGTAGATGTTTGGTGTATATCTTGATTCTGCCAGAAATGCTTCATATTGGGATTGGTCCGTATCATTCTTCTTGTAACGACTGATTTTAAAAAAACCATTATTTATGTTGGCATCGGATAGATCCTGCAAATTACAACTCTCATCAACACGGGATAAGTCTCGGTTTCCCTTGATAAAATAACCAGACCCACTTCGATAATCTTGCAATTCAACGGAAAGGACGTCGGTTTTATTATTTACATAAAAACTACTCTGACTTGTCCCTTCGATTGTACTTAGGGAAATATCGGTCAAATATTGCTCACCAGAAAAATTTCGGAAATCAGAGTATATTTTCGTACCAGGCGGGAAAACATAATTATAATTTCCCCGAAACTCATAATAATCACGTCCCCCGTTGTCTATATAGCGTATTCTTCTTTCAGAATATTTATAATGTGTGACAAAAGGTTTGTCCTGGTCTCCCAGATGAAGATTGTCACCTAAAATTCTCAGATTGTGATTGATGTACGTTATATTTCCACTGCCTTCGGCTCCTATCCTGATTTTCGTCGCAGATGTCACAAAAGAAACGTCAGCAACTGCATTTTCAAAAAGAGAAAGGCGAGAATTAGTACTCGCTATTGTTGTTCCCTCCATGGTAATATTTTTCTTAATGTAAGCATTCATCCCCATCGAGACATCCCCTCCGATCATCGCCCCTCCATCGACAAAACAATGACCTGAAATATCCGTGTTTCCCCCAATACCTACAGAACCATCAATTCTTACATTCCCGCAAATATCAGAATTCCCACCGACACGCAAATCATGACCAATCGTTGTATCATTTCCGATATTGACGTTGATGCTTACATCCAGATTTTTTCCAATAATGACATTACGACGGATATTCACGTTTCCACCAATCTCAACATGTCCATCAACATCCAACATAGTAGGAGCATTTTCATACCGAAACAAGCCTGGGAAATAAGCGTAACAAGCATAACTTTTACCAGAGTTGTTACAAATAAATAAAAAAGTATTATAACTCTGATCCTGAAGATGGACTTTGATAATATTCACTGACGCATCCAATAATAAGGATGAATTACCCATACCGCCAATCATTTGTTCCGTCACTCTCGTCCAACTATTCATTCCATCATCACTAATATAAATTACCCCGGAATTTCCAACCACAATACTACAACTATTGTCGATTATAAAAGCATCATTTAATGTTTCAGATTTTGACGTATTTGTCGATTTGTTTACCGAAGACAGGTTAGGGAAATTCTCGTATGAATAGTTTTTGATATATGTTATATTCATTGTAGAAGAAGACGACGGGGTTCCTACAGCTAGAATCACATTATTTTTCACAAACATTGACTTATACGTGATTCCTCCGTTTAGATGATTTACAATAGAATTTGACCCAACCACTGCAAATATTTCAGTTTTATTTATGAAGAAGAAAGAACCGTTGTGATCTGTGGCACTTGCTGTGATAGTATTTGAAAATCCACCCTTCACAATTTGTGGAATTTTATCTTCGAATTTTGTAAGATATATATTACTATCATACGATGAATAAAAAGAAGAAGCCGAAGGATCTATAATGACTGTTTCAGTTACCTTACCACGATCAACAGAAAAGGAAGTGAAATCAGCACCGACGAACATTTCATCTATAATCGAAATGACAAATGTGTTATCATATGCATAAACACAATATCTGTTGTAATCGTTTTGCGTTTGTACAGATAGATCAGATTGAATCGTCCACGTTTTCCCACCGTCATATGTTACATATGCCTGATGATATAACATGGGGACACCCACGTCAACGATTAAATAAGGGTAACTTACAATCACACCGAAACTTCCATCGAACGAAGCCGCTGCAGATTCAACCGGAAACAATGCAGTACAGTGAATTTCTTCATGATTTATACTAACGGGCCCATTTACATCAAGGATTTTTTCATCTACTTTTGGACGGTACGTATTCAGTCCTGTAGTTGCTCTAGATTTTACAGTGGAAGAACCAGATACGTAATTTTGAGCAGGAATATACCGTTTCGCGTTTGGGTAATAATTTGTCGATATATCGTCGGTCCAGCCTGTTGTACCGAAATCGCGACCGCTATGGTCTGCATCGATTCCTCCTCCCCATTGCCATCCATACATTTTCCCGGAATCATCCGCTGCAGTAGTAATCGAAATAAAGGTATTTGAACATATATCGTGTGACAAGAAATGTGCTGCTGTACCGGTGCTCGTTTTTTTATCTTGGAAAATTTGTGGCAGAAAAATATTGGATGGAGATTCGTGATCTTGGACCAGGAGAGTTGCGTTTTCGGGATTTATCACATTGTTTTCATTTCTTGAAGAAATAAATACTTTTTTCGATTGGATATGGATTTGTTCTCCCATGGAAAAAAGAAGTTCTCCACATGGGTCATATTTAATCGTGGCTTCCGGATTTACTTGATTGCCGGATATATTTTGTATGCCTGCATGGAAAAAATCCATCGAAGCGAATGAACTATCAACTCTGAAAACTATCCCATACCCTAGACGATTTTCGGTCATGACATTTCGCGTATAATTCTTAGTGGATTTTACCCTCAAAACCTGTGAAAAATTACCACAAATGTCCAAAATGGCTTCTGGATTTGCCACGTTTATACCGACACCTGTATCATTACCAATAAGAAATGTATTCTGTTCATCCTCAAAGAAAAGCTTTTTCATAATGGTCGCATTTTGATTCATGAGAACGTCGCCTTGAAATGTTGCCATCCCATTTGCCACCTCCATATTTCCCGTTTGAACCGTCAAGTTTCCACTACAGCTAATATCACCCCCAGCCAGAATATTTTGGATACAGACAATACCAACCTTATCAGTATCGTCAACCGTCAGAGTTCCATTTGTAATGGTAAAATCACCGACATAGGTATCTTGAAATGTAATGTTTTTCGCGACAACGTCCTTTACATGAATTGCTTGGGATTTTTCATATTGATTAAGTCCTCCAAACTTCTTCCACGACATTGATTCGCTGTATAATCAATATGTATTTTTTATTATTTTAAATTTAAAATACATATTTTAAACTCGTTTTTTGCGTGTTTTCCTTTTTTTTTTCCTCGTTGGTTTTCTGCTCATAACCATGGGAGTTTTTATAGCTGGTTTGCTAAATGCAAATGGTTTAAAGTGTACTCTATTCTTGTTTATTCCAGTCTGCTTATTAGAGTTCATGAAAAAACGGCTTCGACCCAATTCGTTAAAACCCGACATTATAGACTATACGTTTATTTTTTGATTTTTCTTCTTGGTTTTGTTGGAATTTTTCTGAATAAATCTCTTAATCTCATGCCTGGAGTTGTAGAGAATTTTAATCATTTCTTGGTAAAATCCGCGAAATTCGGAAATCCGCGACATCATTTCTTCTGGGCTAAACCAATGAATCTCGATTTTTTCAAATAACTTTGAGTCATTCAGTGTTTTTTTATCCATTTTATCCCATAAAAAACGGTGGTTCATATTGTAATATTTTGGCAAGTGCTGGTCATAATCCAAAGCAAATATATGCGTGTAATAATTTTCCAATGTAAATAGCTTGACTCCACCATGTGATTTTATATATTTTTCAAGTTCCTTGGCATCTCCTAAAAACCCCGTTATTTCTTCCGCGCCTTCTCTCATCGCCGTTTCAAAAGGAGTTTCGTTTTGATCCATAGATCCCCCGAAATCAGAAAAGCCTTTCGCGCTATCTTCTAAATCGTTTTCCTTTCCAAATAAAAAGTATAGTTTATTCTTGTGAATGGCAACTGGCAATACTCCGGAACCAGTCATTTCATATATTGTAATGATTTATTTTTTTAACGTCATGTCGGAATAGTCTTTCATCATTCGTTTGCTAGCTGTTTCTACTAGTAAACCGTTGGCATAGACACCGTAATTCATATACTCGTCATCATGTTCGAGAGAAAAATGCCAGATTTCAAAATTTCCTTTTCTAGGATACGGTTTCGTTTTCTTGTCTAGATATGCCATGACTCTATATTTTTCGTCGGTCGTGTACACTTTCCCGTCATTCTCAGATTCCAATTCTTTTCTTAATTCTTGTCCGATAGTGTCCTTTAAAATAGAATGACAACCAGTGATCACCAATGTTTCAAATAGTTCGGGGTAATCTTTCGCAGAACATTCATATAATCTATTTTTAATCCGGGAATCATCACCACTGTTGTATAACTCTCTATGCCCAATAGACGAAAGAGCAACATAACCATGTCTTAGGGTCTTGACCAGAGTTCCTGGAACCATATCTTGAATTTTCATGTATTTTTCTTTGTACGTCTTTTGGCAGAAACATAAAATCTTGGTATCACGCTTAAAACATATGACCAGTTGTTCCAATTCCGCCAAAACGCTACCAACCGAGATATTCAGATAATCAAACACGGTACTTTCACCACCCGATAAAGTTAGGAATGTGGATCCTCCCACTATCAAATCAAATTGATTGTTTCCAATATTATTCACAGTAACCTCGTAATTTCTTGTCGGTAGTGTGATTTGATCGTTCACGTTTTCCAAAAGAGCATAAATCGCACTTTCTTTCATGTCTGCTCTCGTGAATGTGGTGCTTGGTTGCACTACCAGTACACTCGTTACCTTTTTAAATACGAAGCCGACCATTTGTTCTATAGGCAACACGAGTGGAGCCGTACTGTCGGTCCGCGATAAAAAGTCGGAAATTAATGTTTTTGTAAATATTCTTTGTTCTGCTACAGGTGCTCTTAATACTTGTTCTGTCAGGTTTTTCAACCCTTCTTTCATATTGGAAAGGAAATCGCCCATATTTTTCACGTTTGTATCGAAATAATACAATGGACTACCCGTATACGTACTCAGATCAATGTACGTGAACGTTTTAAACACTTGTACGGTGGTTGGTGCACTTCTAGGATCATCTACGATACTTCCTACACATAAAATATAGTCTTCGTTTGTGAATTTTTCAGTATTTACATAATATCTAAATGGCGCTTTAAATAAATTTCCTTGATTAATGGCATATTCCCCAGATATTGTCGTAGAGAATCCATACACCAAATCTCCTCGTTTGGGAGTCGGAACCACATTTGCATAATATTTAAAGTCTCTTTGGAAATTCGTCAGCACATAACTATATAATGCTCCTGAAAAATCAGAAGGCAACTGTAAAAGCGTGTATGCTCCGGCATTTCCCGGAGTTCCTACGACAGTTAATCCAACCCTATAAAATACATTGGAATACATGGTACGACCAGTTACTATCGGGGCAAAGCCATCATTTGAATCATCAGTTGGCAAAAAGAGATACGACTGAGAAGCAACAAATTCAGGTACATTTTTGTCGTATGATTGAATTTCATCGGAAATGGAAACTGTAATGGTATATTCCGACGACGGGAGAACAGCCGGAGGATAATAACCCATCTGAGTGGTGACGTTATCGAAATAAAATAGTCCTTCGCCCGTATAACCAGACAGATCAAAGTGAATAAAACTATCAGTACTTCCGGGCAAAACTTGTCCTCTCGCCATACCTCCTGATTCATATTTGGTCGCTATGTCATCTTTCGTCGTTCCAAATGTTAACGCATATCCTGTGTTTGTGGTATCTTCTACAACGAAATGATAACTTCCTGGAGTAAATTCAATGATGGGTTGGTTCAAGTATCTACGGCTTTCAAATTCATTCGCAATCGAATACACGGGGTTTCCAAGAACATTATTCGAAACCTTTACGTAGTAGGTAAATGTCGCAATTCTCGAACGTAAAAAGTATTTCAAAGAACCAATGAACTCTGGAGGAAGAACGAGAGACGTATATGCACCGGGTCGTCCTAAGGTACCCATGACGGTTACAATACCGTTCGCATACAGTGGTAATTTGTATTTGGTAAAACCAAACACGATCTCATAGTCTAAGTTCAAGTTGGACGAAGAGTCTTGTGTAAAGAGATATGTCTGCAAACTTGAAAATTTTATCGCCGGCGTAATGACATTATTCAAGTAGAGGTGATATCTTCCGGAAGGCATGGTCACATTATAAATTTTTGTAGTAGTTGGAGGTGGAATGTACCCCATTCCATTTTGCGAGGCATCGAAAAGAAATAGAGGCGTTCCCGTGTAGTCAAATAAATCCAAGTATGCAAATGTCGAGTCCTCATCAAACGTTGTTCCTCTGTAAATAGAAGACGAAATATCGACAGTTGTTCCGAATGCGAGAGAATATCCTACATTCGACGAATGTGATATATTGAAAAAATATCGAGAGGGAGAGGTAAATGATATATTTGGTTGGTTGTAAAATGGTCCTGTAGAAGATGTCGATAACGCATACACATGTTTACCCTGCACATTTTGAACTACTCTTACATAATACGTGGTATCCATAATCATGACATCACCAACTTCAGGTATTGTCGGATGGAAATAAAACAAGGCATCCTTGAAATCCAACGGAAGAACCACCAGAGTATACGCATCTGGCCTTCCTGCTGTTCCAACAATAGTTACTCCATCTATCAACCGATTCATGTAATCATCCGGTACACGTCCAAATATCATTTGATATCCTGTATTTGTCGGACTCGACTGATCAAATAAATATGTCTGGCCAGGATTGAAATTAATATATGGTTTTGGAACTCCGCCTATGTAAAAAACACCCCCAACCACAGTTACTGTATACCTGAAATTGAACCCAGATGGCGCACTTACATTTCCCATTCTTGCCACTAGAGACAAATTTTCATCGTATATTCCAGTCGCCACATTCAATATATTTGTTTTCAGCCCTCCGAAATAAAACAAGGATGTTCCGGTGTAACTGGACAAGTTCACATAGGCGCTGTAATTATTCATGTACGTTACTTCGGTAGAGTTGATGGAAGCCATGTTATCGATTTGGGTTCCGAGGAGTACTTTATGTCTATCGTTCGATGTGTCCGATGTGTCGAAATAATAGCGGTTAGGTGAAGTTAATTGAATTGTTACTTGATTATAATAAGGACCAGCAGAAGAGTCGATGGATACTGCGAAATTGTCTTGACCCAATGAGTTTGTGGTCGTTTTAATAAAGTATTTTTGAGTGATGAGAATTGGATTGCCTGTATTGAGTACATTGGGCGTATAGTAAAACAAATCGTTGGTAAATGTATTGGCAAGTGTCAGGAAAACATATGCACTCGATTGCCCGGCCGTACCATATGTTTCGAAACCATGTCCATAGACATCTACAGAACTATCGGGTTGTTTACCAATTACTAGAGGATATCCTGTGTTTGTCGAGTCGCTTAGCTTGAAATAATAACTCTTTCCTCCTTGGAAATTTATCTGAGGAGTAGCGGTTCCGTTCAAGTGATATTTACCATTTACAACAGTGACATTATAACTGAAATCTACGGTAGCAGTTCTATGTTTATATCCCATATTCTGAATGACATCATTGAAATAGACCAAGGGGCTTCCTGTATATCCCGAAAGATCTAACAGTGCATAGGCCAATTTACTACCTTGAGTTAATTCATTGTAATATATATGTGAACTATTAATACTTGACGACACATCGAGAGAAGTACCTACTTTGAACGGGTAAAATCTGGTAGAGGAATCTGCTAGATCGAAATAATACTTGTACGGCTGTACAAATGACAAGGGAGGTTGCATGAGATATACTCCGGTTCTCTCGTTTGCAAAGGCAAACACGGGTTTTCCTACTGAATTATTTACCACTTTCACAAAATAAGTAAAATCTCTCGCAATTTCTTTTGCAGGAGTAATCACATATAATGGTTTTGAGAGAAGTTTCGAGACCACAAATTGGGTATATGCCCCGGCTTGTCCAGGAGATCCGACGGCTGTAATTCCGGTTTTGTAACTCGGCTCAACTTTGTAAGGAGTTTCGCTGAAATATAACGTGTGTCCTGAGTTGGAAGCCGCCGATTGGTCGAAAATATAGGTTTGTCCGGTTTGATATTCGAATAAGGTGGTCAAGATTCCGTTTAAGTAAATGTCATTATTCGAAACCGTCACTACGATGGGAGATTGTGGTACTGCAAATTCTCCTTTGATTTTCCATCTCGCCGGATCGAATGCAGAAACAAAGACAAACCGAATATAACTGTATTCTGTTATACTGTTTATTGCCGTACTCTTTTGACTTATCGTCGATTGTATGGTTGACCAATCGGAACCATTGTCTGACCCCAGTAGTGTACCCACAAATCCTTCTAGAAGACTATTCTCTCGTGAAATGAATTCGATTGATTTGACCTTGGTTTTGAGATTTGGTAGATAGAGTTGTATCCATTCTCCTGAAATGCCATTCGTCGCATTTGTGCCAATGTATCCTGGATTGTATAAATTATTTGCAGGTTGGTAAAAATAAGAAGCGAGAGAAGACGTAGAATCATGCAAAAACAAATTACTAGGTACAGAATCGCTTCTGAAGGCAGATGATTTGAGATTGACAGTTGTAAACGGTAAATCAAAGTTTGTAAATTCGTCAATAAAGATTCCCACTTGATACGAAATATCCAGGAGAGTTGTCCATTCACTAATGGAACTCTTGGTTTCTACCTTGAGACTATGAATCCTAATGGTATTGTTGTTCACGCCAACATTCAAGCCATTCACATTCAAGGTTGATGCCGAAACATCAAGAAAACCGTATTCGATTGGTTTTGGAACATCTTTTTCAAATTGCACTCCTACTGGTAATATCGTTTCCGTGACTTTTATTTTGTTATTTGTGAAATATAGGCTTGTGATTCCATTTGAACTATTACTGGCAGTTATCGTTATTTTTACAGGAAGACTCTTACCCTCCGATGATGCCGAAATTGATGAGCTAATATCCGCATGAGGAAGCGTCAATAAAGTAGTTTGAGGAAGGACGCGTGGCGTGTATCCCATACCACTTGAAACATCACCGAAATAATATATGACATCCGAAGAAGGTACTTGAGAGAAATTCAAGTATACAAATGCATTAGATTGACCAGGGGTTCGTCCTCGTACGATTGGGAGACTTGGGTCATTGTTTTCAAGAGTGCTTCCAAATTGGAGTGTGTTGGCAGTGTTTGTGATGTCTCCGATGTGGAAATAATAATTTTTGGATCCACTGAATGAAATATCAGGTTGATTGTAGTAAGGACCATTTTGACTGCTTGAAAATGCAAACACTGGTTTTAATACGTGATTTTCGACAATCTTGACATAATATGTTTCATCACGCATCAAAGATTTCAAAAAGTACTTGATATTTGTACTGTTCTGGATAGTAACTTGCGTATATGCACTGGGGCGTCCGAGTTGCCCGACGATAGTATAGTTGGTCGTATATAACGGGGTCATTCCAAACGTTTCACCAAATACAAGTTGATAGTTCACATTACTCGAGCCATCTTGTAAAAACAAGTAGGTTTTTCCATTTTCAAATACAATGTTTTTGGCCTCAATGCCGTCCAAGTAAATATAATATTGATCTGGGGACATGGACACGCGGTAAATATTTTCAGTTGATAATGGCGGCACAAATCCCATCTTTGAAGTGTTTTTATCGAAAAGATACAGTGAGTCCCCAGTGTAACCAGTCAAATCTAAGAATATAAATGCCCCTGGAGTTCCTTCTTGAGAATGTTTCATCAAGGACGCGTTGTAAATCGTACTGCTTATATCTACGGTTGTTCCGAAAACCAAATTGAATCCTGATAAAGTCGCGTCTCCTATATCCACATAATACTTATTCGGAGCCGAAAACGAAATATCGGCTTGTGCATAAAATACACCATTTTGTTTTACTGCATACACGTTTTCACCAAGAATGTTTTGGCTTACCCTGATTTGGTAACTCGTGTCGAAAATAAGTTGCGATCCCGCTCCCGTCGCAAGAAGATTAAAGTAAAACAATGGATCCTGGAATCCAACCGAAGTAGTAACCAATGTATATGCGTCAGGATGACCGAGAGAACCTACTGATAAAACTCTCTCGTTGTCTGAAATTATATTTGTCGGGTCGTCTGGGAGTTTTCCGAAAACCAAAGGATATCCCACATTCGTCGGGTCTGATTGGATAAATAAATATTTCTTTCCAGCATTGAAATCGATGGCCAATCTGGGGATATTGTTCAGATGGTAAATACCTCCCGACACGGTGACATTATATGAGTAATCAGGAATTAGCGGTGGTGGAGAATAACCCATATTTTCAGACAAGTCATTAAATGCATACAGCTGATTTCCAGTGTATCCAGACAAGTCCAAGTACACTGCCGAGCGATAAGACCCCGGTACTGATTCTTTATAAACCGTACCAGTGTACAAATTCGAACTTGAATCGACTTCTGTTCCGAAAACGAGGCGATAAGGTTGGAAATTTGCACTAGGATCATTCATGTCGAAAAAGTATTCAAAGTAATATCGTTTGTTCGCCGTTAAATTCAAGTTGATCTGATTATAATATATTCCTCCGATGGTAGAAGAAAATTTAAAAGCTGGCCGGCCGAAAGTTGTGTCATAGGTTAATTTCACGTAATAAGTATAATCACGAAGTAATATCGCAGTCTCGTCGACATAATATAAATTGCCGGAGAATCCATTTGGAATCGTTATGGACGAGAATGCACCAACTTGTCCTGGAGTTCCGAACCCCGTAACTCCGGTATCGTAGAAATTTGTAATGGAATAGGGATCCCGGCTGAAATACAACATCTTGAAAGTATTGGTTGGGTCGGATTGGTCGAATTTACATAATCCATCTGCTGTACGGAAAACGATCAGAGGATATCTGGAACCGCCAATGTAGTAATCATTGTTTGAAACTGTTACATGGTATGTGATGTTTGCTACTGGTGGGAGATAATATCCCATTTTTGGGTTTACTGAATCAAAGTAATACAGTTGAGCCCCCGTATACCCAGACAAGTCCAAATATACAAACGCATAAGGCGAACCAGGGGATCTGCCTCTTTTAATCGTTAACCCTGTACTTGCCACATCAGTTTGTGTACCGAAAACTAGTTGGAAAGGCGTGACGGTCGAATCCGATACTTCGAAATAATAACGGTTTCCAGATGTCAAGGAAATATTCAACTGATTGTAAAAGGTCGATGAGCCGATTGTGTCGTTACGGAGGGCCCATTTGGTTTCTGAATACTTTGGAGTAGTAATCACACTGTAACTATACTCTCGAGTCAGGGATTTTGTAAAGTAATATAATGACCCTGTGAAATTTGAAGGGGTTATAATCTGGGTGTATGCCCCGGGTTGTCCAAGTGTTCCAACGATGGAGTAGTTGGTGGAATAATATGGCAACATACCTTTCAATTGAGAGAAAACGAGTTGATAGTCTGTATTTGTAATGTCGTTTTGCTTGAAAACATACGAGCGATTCGGAAGAAATGTAATGGGAAGTGATTCTGTTCCATTCAATACAAGATAATATTGATCCACTATGGTTACTGTAAAAATAGATGGAGATAAAGTCGTGGTATGTGGGATATATCCCATCCCCGCAGTCTGAGTCGAGAACATGTACAGAGAAGCCCCGGTATAATTTGTCAAGTCCAAAAACACAAAAGCACCAGATATGCCAGGTTGTCTCTGGTTATAAACTGTTCCAGTGTATATAGAGGAAGAGACATCGACGGTCGTGCCAAAAACCAACGTGTATGGCGAGTTGGTAGAATCCGACACATTAAAATAATATTTATTTGGGGAAGTAAATGTAAGTTCGGGCTGGTTGTAGTAGGTACCACCCGAAGTACTGACGGAATATACTTTCTGGCCGAGAATATTTTGCTCCACTTTCAACGTGTAATTAAAATCATATACCAAGGGCGGTCCTTTGTTTGCCGTATTCTGATTAAAGTAAAACAGAGAATCTTTAAAGTCAGAAGGAGTCGTGACCAAAGTATATGCATTGGGTTGACCCAGCGAACCCACTATTTTTATTCCAGTTTCAATCAGATTTGCCGTGTCGTCGGGTAATTTACCGAAAATCATAGGATAGCCCACATTGGTTGGATCAGACTGATTGAATAAATACGTCTTGGAAAGATCGAAATTAATCGCCAGGCGGCTTGTATTGTTCAAGAAATATTCTCCGTTTGATACAGTGACATTGTATGTGAAATCAGGGACTAGTGGTGGAGGCGAATATCCCATATTTGAAGACAAGTCACTATACGCATACAGTTGATCTCCTGTATATCCGGATAAATCCAAGTATACTGCCGAGCGATACGTTCCAGGAGACGATTCTTTGTATACGGTTCCAGAATATAAAGTCGCTCCGTCGACGTTTGTCCCGAAAACCAGTCGGTATGGTTGAAAATTTGCACTGGGGTCATTCATGTTGAAAAAGTACTCAAAGTAATATCGATTATTGGCTGTCAAGTTGAGATTGATTTGGTTGTAATAAATGCCATCTATCGTAGAGCAAAATGAAAACGCCGGGTTTCCGAATGTCGTATTGTATGTAAGCTTTACATAGAACTTGTATTCTCGGGACAACACTGCCTTTTCGTTGACATAATACAAATTACCTGTAAAGCCTACTGGAATTGTAATGAGAGAATATGCACTAGGCTGTCCTGCGGTTCCGAAACCGACCAAACTTATATCGTAATAGTTCTGTATGGAATATGGGTCTCTCGAAAAGTATAGTTGGTTATTCGTGTTTGTAGGATTTGATTGGTCGAATTTACATGACCCCTTTGCAGAATTGAATTGGATAAGAGGATACCTTGACCCACCCAGATAAAGGTCGGTATTCGATACAGTGACAACAAAGGTTGTATTTGCTGTAGGTGGTGGATAATAACCCATCTGAATAGTGTTTGTGTCGAAATAATACAACTGAGCACCTACATATCCGGACAAGTCCAAGTAGACAAAGGCATTCAACGAACCCGGTAGACGGCCTCTCGTTACTCTCGAGGAAACACTTACCGTTGAACTGGTCAAGTCGGGCGTTGTTCCGAAAACCATCTGGTAAGACGCATCGGTCGGATCTGCTACTGTAAAATAATAACGGTTCGGTGCAACCAGAGAAATATCTGTTTGTTTGTAATGTACGGATCCTGCACTGACTCCTAGAGCGTATTTGAAAGTCGAATAGTACGGCTGGACATTTACATCGTAATTGTACTCCCGAGTAAACGATTTCATGAAATAAAACAATGGACCCGAAAAACCAGAGGGAAGTGTAATTTGAGTATAGGCTCCGGGTTGGCCAAGTGTTCCGACAATAGAATAGTTTGTAGTGTAGTAGTTTTTACTGCCATTGACACTCGAAAACATGAGTTGATAGTTGGTATTGGTAACATCATTTTGTCTGAACACATACGAATTTCCTTGCTGGAATGGGATTAGTGGCATTTCTGTACCGTTCAGCGTGAGGAAATACTGGTCAGAAACGGTGACTGCATAGGTGTTTACTGAATCAACCGGAGGAACATAGCCCATTCCAGGAGTCTGGGTCGTGAAAAGGTACAATGGTTGGCCTGAATAGTCGGTCAGGTCCAGGAAAACAAATCCACCTGAAACACTATAAACTGTACCATCGTAAATGGAAGAAGATACGTCGACTGATGTGCCGAAAACCAACTTGTAAGGCGAGTTTGTAGAATCAGAAACATTGAAATATGATTTGGAGGGTTTGTTGAAGGTAATGGCTGGCTGGTTATAATAACTTCCTCCGGAAATGCTTACTGAGTAGACTTTTTGTCCCAGAAGATTCGTAACCACTTTTAAAGCATAACTTGTGTCGAATACGAGAGCAGGTCCATCGTTCGGCTGTGTAGCTGCAAAGTAAAACAAGGAATCTTTGAAAACTGCCGGAGTTGTAACTAACGTGTATGCATTCGGTTGGCCTAGAGTTCCCACAATCTTTATTCCGGTCCGGACAATATTCGTTACATCGTCAGGTAACTTTCCGAAGATCATAGGAT
>Ga0214919_10001010_pt1 | contig 47512 bp, 44 predicted proteins | sample LL1503_MetaG_FD_177994 | JGI IMG/M metagenome (GOLD analysis project Ga0214919, IMG submission 177994) | Freshwater microbial communities from Lake Lanier, Atlanta, Georgia, United States - LL-1503 | ecosystem: Environmental > Aquatic > Freshwater > Lake | place: USA: Georgia | collected...
CAAACATCCTGCATTGATATAATGAATTCCATTAACAAGGAAGAACAATACTAAAAGCATCGGAACTAGTTTGTGCATTTTAGTTTTCTTAGAAACTAATTCAGCAAATACCAAACTGATCATAAAAAATGCTGGTAGAAAAATCCGTTCGAGCATAATGCTTGAATCGCCTTTGTTGAATGTTATACAAGCGATAATTAGATATCCAATTACTGAAATTAATAAGGCAAAAAGTTTTAGCCATTCCTTTCGGATAAATAGCCAAACGAGTGTAATTAATCCTGCTAATTCAGGAAGCCAGTAAAAGTGAGTGAAATGAATTTTAATAAAATTTAAGGATGCACTTTCAAAAAAAGATGTTGTTCCTATGGAGTTTTTCAATAACTCAAATTGAGCACTATCGTATTGATCTAATGGACTCAAGAAACGTATGAGCGTGAATAATACGGGCAAGGATAAAATTATCCAGAGTATTGATTGTTTTATTGATCGAGCTTCGATAAAATAGTAGATACATACAAAGCCAATTGTAAAAGCCCCAATAGGATGAGTTAGCAGAACTAAGCAGGCAGTAAAACAGGCCCAAACTATTTTCGAATATATTTTTCCAGCAAAATCAAAATTTAAAATTGAAAAAAGGAGAGTGGTATAAATTAGGCATTGGTGGGTTTCGGTAACAGTATGTAAAAAACTCTCCCTTACACCCATTGTTAACGAAAAGAGTAAGAGCAATCCTGCAGCAGAATTAGCAAAGCGATAAGTACAAATTCTCCAAACTATATAATAAAGTAAAATATAACTGATGGAGAATACATAAACCAATATTGGAAATGGTAGCTGAAGTTGGATTGCAATAAAAAGGGGGAGTTCAGAGAAAAAAACTCCGATTCTTCCACTTGGGAAAAAGAAAGATTCGCTATTTACTCTTTGAAAAAATTGCCATGCTGAATCAACATAAGTTACTCTTTCAACTCCATAAACGATACTGTATATCAACAATACAATAAAAAATAAATTACCTACAATCTTTTGGAAGGTGGAAAATTGAAAGTTATTTATTGAAGTAGTAAATTTCATTCAAATAAAAATTCTAAGGAGATAAGCAAACTTTTTTCAGTAGCAAACGATCTTCATTTATCGGGTAATAATAAGTTTCCCAGATGTAATTTTAATTGAGTTGTTGTAAATTGTATAAAAATAGACTCCTGTATTTAAATTGGAAACTTCAATTTTGCATGATGCGTTTCGTTCTGTATCAAACTTCCAGTTAGCATTTGAAATGATTTTTACCGTTCTGGATGAAACATCAACCAACTCCAAGTTCAATTCACCATTTAAAGGAGAATGGGAGTCCAATAAAACAGTTGCCTCATTTTGAACTGGATTAGGAAAAATGTGAGTAGTAGCTATTTCTGAAACGTCAGGATTTTCCCTTATTGCTAGAATATTTGTAGCGATGCCACTTGTGTCGACTTTTACTAAATATACATTTGGAATGTTGCTGTTATAACCTTCTGTAAAACCACAAGCAATGTATCCTCCGTCAATTGTAAAATCAACACCGTATCCCATTTCCAAATCACTTGTTCCATAGGTAAAACCCTGCCAACCAAAGCGGTCATCGAATAAAAATAATTCGCCACCACCATTTCCATTGTTGTATGTTGTTCCAAGCACAACTATCCGCTGATTAGATGGAACGAATCGAACGGAAGTAAACCAATCGTCTAATACACCACCAAAGGTTTCAACAAATTGGATATTACCATTCATGAAAAATCCAGTGATATAGGCATTTTCATCGGTAGCATTTTTATATTGACCTGCAACAATTATCCTGTTATAAATGGAATCCTCATCAATGCTCCAACACTTATCTTCTACGGTTGACATACCTATTGTTCTTGTCCATAACGTATCACCAAATTCATTCAATCGCAATATCCAACTTTCACCTGTTGTATCAGCCAAGCTATAGGAATAGCCCACAACGGCAAGTGAAGAATCCTTTGTTTGAATTATACCTCTGGCCTCATCTTCTTTGTTACCACCGTAAGTTCGTGTCCAAAGCGTATCACCATTTCCATTTATTTTTACCAAGTAATAATCTTCGTTACCAAAATCGCCACCATATGTGCCACCTGCCAAAATAAATCCACCATCGTAAGTTGCAGCAACATCATAGAAAAAATCCCATGCTGGAGTTCCAATATATTTTGACCAAAGAGAATCTCCATTTTTGTCAACTCTCATTACCCAACCGTCATATCCTCCATTTCCATATGAATTAGAAAATCCTGCAATGATAAAACCAGAATCCGGTAATATTTTAATTGATCTAAATATATCGATGTTAGAACCTGAATAATATTTTGACCACATCACTAGTCCAAGACTATCAACCCGAACTAGGTAACCATCACTTATTCCAGTGGTACTTGTGCTTCCTGCAACAACATATCCTTGACCAAGACAGGAACGTACTCCAAAACCATATTCTATACCGTTACCACCATAGATATTTTCCCATGCAGCAGCAGTTTGTCCAAAAACAGATGAAGTAATAAGAAATGAAATAATCAAAAAAATATTTTTCATTTTCTGTTTTTAAAATGCATACGAAAGATTTACAAACATTCCTTGTCCACGAGTTTTACTTGGCACTAAGTAACCGATTACATTGTTAGTACCTGCAAGCATTGAAAATCTAGCACAAGGTTCCCAAACTATTTTAAGAGGAAATTGTAGTCTGGAATAACCACCCCAAGCTGCTCCCGTTGTTAAACTAAAATGACAATTTTTTGTGTGCCAACCAGCAAACATTGAAATTTGTGGTAAGGCATCGCAGTAGCTCCAAGCACGTGCATCAATTCCTCCCCAGAACTGACCGGGCGTAAATAAGGTGTACCGTAATAGAACTCCTAAAGGTAAAAAGGAGATTATTTGTCCATTTTGTGCAGCGCCAATAAGTGAGTCGGAATTAGGAATACCTGTTAATTGGCCACTATTAATTAAAATAGCAGATGCATCTACTCCTGTGAAGTGAAGAGTGGTATCTACTGAATAAATTTCTGAATTTTTATTCCATCGGATAAATCCAATGTCTTGAACAATAAAAGTAAGCAGTTGACGATAGGGTGATGTAGTGTCACCCATTTTGGTATTGAATCGAAAATTAAAAGAAGTTCCAGATCCATTTCTACTTCCTGTTTTTGTAAGGGCCGTATCACTTCTGTAATAAGTTGCGGAACTAAATACATCAAGAGCTGTTCCATTTTGCTCTGTAAATAGAGAAGCTCTTCTAATGTTTATTTCCTGTAATTGCTGACCATTTAAAATTGAAAATCCAATTACAGCATCTGTTTTACGATCTGGTGTATAATATTTTGCTTCAAATTGTATTTGCTGCCAATGCAAATTTGTCAAATTTGTATTGTCAAGTGTTGCGGTCTTACCAAGAAATGGTCGATTGCCTTCAAAAGCTAATTTAAAAGCATCGGAAGAAAATTTTCCAAATAAAGTTTGTCTATCTCGATAGGCAAAAACAAATTCCCAATTACTAGAATCTGCATTTGGTCTCCAACAATAAGAACCAGCATAGGTGGCATAAATTCCAATTCGATTGGAGGGCAGTAATCTATTTTCCTGCTCTGTCTTTGAAGTAGCAGCTATAAAAATGCCTTTGTAAAATGAATTTAAAAAAGAATTAGTGATTGCATCTGAACCTGCATTGTATTCTCCAGAAAATGAAATGGAGTGATGCAGTCCATTTGTTTGTTGTGACCAATGCGGTCTGTACAATGCTAAAATAGGATCTTGAGCCATTAAAATTATTGGCAGCAAAAATAGAGATAGAAATATTGAAATAATTATTTTCATACTAGTTGCCAATGCGATAGTCAAAATCAGCGCTTAGGTTAATGTCAAGATGATTTGAGGCAAATATTTTAGCGTAAACTGGATTAGAGTTGGTATCAAACTTTGCCTTAAAAACGATCTTCTCACAGTTTAACATGTCACTAGTTTGACTCTCGCTAAGCGGAATGGTTAGCTGTGAATTTGCTGTACCTGTAGAAACTAAATAACCTCCACTTAATGTAACAGGACCAGAATTTATAGTATTTGGTTGTGAAACAAGTGAGCCAATAGTATTTCCATTTACGTCTATAAAATAAAGGTCAATAGCTGCGTCAAAAGGAAAACTATTTGCAGAAATTAGCGTCAGCTTTCCTTTTAAAATATTTTCTTTAAATGTAATTGAAGAAAAGTTAGGTATAACCGTATCCGTTATTACCAATTGATCAGCAAATAAATTTAATGGCATTTCCACATCTAATGTTGCTTCAATCCCATAATCTGAAAAGAAGAAATCATTGTTACCCGATACATTGCCAAGTGGATTTGTAACTAATGTGACATCAAATCCCAATTTATGAGGTAGATTTTCAATCAGCGCTTTTGCATTTGAATTGCTATTATCAAATGTGAAATTATATGTACTTGGAATAACAGGAAGCCATGAACTTGTTAAAACACCTCTATTAATATTGATAGGATTTCCTATTAAAGAATTATTCAATTGCACCGTTTGGTTCGTATTAGTATTTCGCGACCAGATTCCATTAAAGGTTAGTCTTGAATCCACGCCTAAATAATTAGTAATTCCTACTGACATTTTCAAGGAATCAAGACCGATTGATCCGGATTGGATTTGATTAAATAATGAAAAACTAGTTTCTTCAGGTCCAATTTGAATTGTTTCATTCCCGAAGTATCCACGAATATAATAGGGTTTAATGTTTGAAAAAGCGCTGTTAGCCGAAACGGTATCGGAAGGATAAATTGTTGTGTTACCAATTTCTGTAGGGTCTATTTGCGCTGTAAAAAGTGTCGTGATAGTATTCACTCTATCATTGTTTGTTCCTGTAAAATCGATTGTGTAGCCAGCAAGACTAACCGTATTATTAGCAATTGAAGAATTGAGCGAATCAGGTGCTGCTGGAATTAAAAAAGTTACAGAGAAAGGAATGGAATTTAACGTGGCACATGGAATTTGATATTGAACAATAACACGTTTTCTAATATCATTTTTAAATTTCATCGTCATCAATCCATCAGTTAATATTCCCATAACAATTTCAACATTACTGACATTGAATTCTGTTTGTGTGGGTGTACTTGGTGGAATTAAGAAAGACCCCGGAGCCAAATTAGCATAGCCAATAGGTAAATGGAATACATTTGCTACTGTTGTATCTGGAAATTTGAAAAGTGTATCGGTTTCCAAACCCAAGAATTTTGTTGAGTAAACAAGTTTAATTGAACCATCAGCATTGGTGGTAGTAAGGCTGTCTGTCAACAAACCATCAATTGAAAGTGAGGCATGTGCAAGTGGTAAAACTATTCCCACATCCCAGGAAGGCCCAGTATCTCGCTTGCAGGCATTAAATTGCAGCAGTGAAATACAGGTAAAAAGTAAAATAAGTGTTCTTTTCACTGACCTCGTTTTATGTTATGATATTGACAGCATAGTGTGTCTAATCATGCAGTACGAAGATAACATATTACCGACTAAAATTAGGTTAAAGGGCGTGGTTTTTACATATAAATTCTTAATAATTAGTAGACCATTAGCTATTAAAATCACAAGGTTGACAAATTTTTGAAAAAGTAATTTTAAGTACTAAAATTTGATATATTTTTGAGTTATAATTACAATTTGAATTGAAATGATTATCTACGGTAAACGATTTATGATTGCCTGGATTTGCACTACACTTGTAATGTTTGGCTTATCCTATTTATGGCATGGTCTGTTTTTGAATGATTACAATTTAATTAGCTATTCCAAGGTTGTTTACTTTTCATTTGCTACTGTAGCTTATATTTTTGTTGGTTTTTTGGTAACAAGAGCATACTCATTACCTTTTTTTGATAAAACATCAAGTAATTCTATTCTTAGGGGTTTTTGGGTTGGATTTTCCTGTGGAATTCTAGTTTCGATTTTAGCAACAACTGTCAATATTTCATTTAATAAAAGCCACGATTTAAAGTACCTTATTTTCGATTTGACTTGGCAAGGAATTGAGCAGGGGATAGGTGGACTTATTGTGGGCTTTGTATATGTTCTCGTTTACGAGTCGAAAGGAGGCAGGGCAATCGAAGAAGAGAAATAAATATTATTAATTAATAGCCGTATTTTTCTCCCCAACATTTTTTCAAATAAGCACGAATTTCTTTCTCTCTACTACTTGTTCCTGGGTTATATAACTTTTTTCCAATTATTTCTTTTGGTAAAAATTCTTGTTCTGCAAAACTTCCATTAAAATCATGCGCATATTTATAATCTTTTCCATAACCAATATCCTTCATGAGTTTAGTTGGCGCGTTTCGAATATGTAAAGGGATTGAAAGATTTGCTGTTTGTGAAACAAGTAAAAGCGCCTCTTCAATGGCCTTGTAGGAAGCATTGCTTTTTTCTGATGATGCTAAATAAGTAGCACATTGTGAAAGTATAATTCTAGATTCAGGAAAACCAATTACATTAACAGCTTGAAAACAGGCATTGGCTAGCAAAATTGCATTTGGATTAGCATTTCCAATATCTTCAGATGCGAGAATCAATAATCTTCGTGCAATAAAAGAAGGATCTTCGCCACCATCTATCATTCTTGCCAACCAATAAACTGCAGCGTTTGGATCGCTTCCTCTTATCGATTTAATGAATGCGGAAATGATATCATAGTGTTGTTCTCCGTCTTTATCATAAAGTGCAATATTTTGTTGCACATTTTCTAAAACAAATTCATCCGTAATTATAATTTCATTTTCCCGATTGACGGCTACAATTAAATCAATAATGTTCAGCAATTTTCTCGCATCACCACCTGCTAATCGTAGTAAGGCCTCGGTCTCTCTAAATTCAATTTTTTTCGTTTTTAAGACCTCATCTTTTTTAATAGCAATATCCAATAACGAAAGAAGATCGTCATTTTCGAGCGGTTTTAAAATATAAATCTGGCAACGAGAAAGTAGCGCTGAAATAACTTCAAATGAAGGATTTTCAGTTGTAGCACCAATTAAAGTGACAGTTCCTTTTTCCACAGCCCCTAAAAGTGAATCTTGTTGCGATTTACTAAAGCGATGAATTTCATCGATAAAAAGAACGGGCATATTGGTTCCAAAAAAAGCTTGACTTTTGGCTTTTTCTATAACATCACGAATATCTTTTACACCTGAATTAATTGCACTTAATGAATAAAAAGGACGCTTCAAATGTGCTGCTATCAGTAAAGCTAATGTAGTTTTACCAACACCAGGCGGCCCCCACAAAATCATGGAATGGAGATTCCCTGTTTCAATTACTTTTCTTAAAACAGAATTCTCACCAACAAGATGCTTTTGTCCGATGTAATTATCAAGCGTTAAGGGGCGAAGTCTTTCGGCTAATGGTATAGCGTTCATTTGTACAACTAAAAATAAAATACTTTTGCAAATATAAGTTCTGTTACTAGTTCTTTATGTTAATTAGTGTCTGTCCACAGATTCTTATTTAATTAATAACACAATTTACGAATTTATCATTTGAAATACTATATTTGACAACTTAAATAATCCATATGAAACGAATTTCAACATTAATTTCAAGTATTTTTATTTTTATCCTTACCGCTTCATTTATTTTTGGCGGGGAAGATACATCGAGTGTTGAAAGCAAGCAATTCAAAATAAGTATTATGGAAGCTAAAAAAGGCGGAAAGGCTGGGCTTGCAGAAGAAGATGTTTGTGTGTTTAAAAGTGGCAAGTTTCGAACCGGATATTTTAAACAAAATGCAGGTGCAGAAGCTATTCCTATTGAATTGACAAAGGATTCTACTTACTTCGATGAAGCTGTGGATGCAGATATGATTTATGTAGAGTTTGAAGGGGAAATTACCAATAAATTAGAAGAGACTGTGAAAATTGTAGGTACAATAGATGGTTACAGCATAGAAGGAAATGTGAAATTATCTAAAAAAGATAAAGTGAAAAAGAATTGGAGTTTTTCTGGCTCATTGAAAGAGAAAAAGAAAAAGAAGTAATAAAATTTTCACTACTTGCTTATCGCTAAGTTAATTTGTTGAGCAATTAATTCTTTCTCAATTAATCCTACGTTTTTCCAAATTACAACTCCATTTTTATAAAGCAATAAGGTTGGAAGTGATGTGATGTTCATTGATTGAGCTAACTTAGAATCTCGGTCTGAATCCAGTTTAATCAATTTAAAATCATCCCCCATTTCTTTTACTAATTCATCCAACCTCGGTGCAAGAATCTTACAGGGTGTACACCATTTTGCTCCAAAATCAACCAAAACAATATCCTCTGATTTAATCAGTTCTTGGAATGCTGAAATAGAAACTTCACTTGTAAATTCAGACGAACTTTTCAACATAACTTTGTCAGTCAATGGTAAATTTTTAATATTCCAATTGAGTAAGCCCTTTTCTAATTCATAAACTGGTTTAAATCCTTCCTCTCGTAAATATTTTGCAGCCTGCGCGCTCCTTCCTCCTGATAAACAATAAACAAATACCGGCCTGGTTTTATCGAGCTGGGACACACTCATAGCAAAATTATTACCCATCCAATCTATATTCAGTGCTTCCATAATGTGCCCGCCTGAAAATTCTTCCGCTGTCCGCACATCAAGGAGCTGTTCATCTTTTAATGAATCTAAGATTGCGCTAAACCGATTGGCATCAAGCGATTCTTCATATTGTTTTGGTGAATTGCAGGAAACAACTAATATAATTAGCGCTACTATTGGTATAAATTTCTTTTTCATATGTAGTATTTTCTGTAAAATTGATTTAAATTATTTGTATAAAAAAATTATAAGCCCATCGTTTTTTTCCAAACAGCAAAAGCCATGAATTTGAAGATTCGTCCATTTTCTGGTTTCGCTACAATATTAAAAAATGAATCGTAATCTTTAAGTAATTTTTTATGATTTATTATTCCAGTCAAATCCTGTTCGAAATACGGCCTGAATTGATCTTTTAATTCTGTTACCCATTTATTATTTGGTGTCGCAAAACCCATTTTATCTTTCCTATTCTTAATAGTAGTTGGAAGGAATGGCGAAGCAGCTTCGCGTAAAATATATTTTGACATACCATTTCTAATTTTCATCATTCCTGGCATTTTAAAAACAGCTTCAATTAGCAAATGGTCATCCGCAAAAGGTGTTCTGGATTCAACAGAATGCCACATAGAACAACGATCCTCACATTTCAAATATCCTTTTAATCGTGTATTCACAAATTCATTTCTTAACGCAGCATTTAAAGTATTTGAACTTGTATTTTCATCTTTATTATTAATAAAATTCGAAATCAAATTAGCGTCTAGGTAATTCATATCCTTAAAATATACTCTTTGTATTCCCATTTGCATTTTTAATGGTAATGATGGTATTGTTTGTTGTTTTAAATATTCTCTCAATCTAAATTTTGTAGCGCCGTCACCATAAGCTTTCAATTCCGAGCTTCTGCGAACACTTTCACCATTATTTTTTAACTCGGTCCAAAAGGGAATATAGTGTGGTGAATAACCTGCAAATAATTCGTCACCTCCTTGACCATCTAAAACAACTCGTATATTATTTTCCTTTGCAAGTTGAAGTACTCGGAATTGCGCATATGTACTCGTGCTCCAAATAGGAATATCTTGACAAAATATTAAATCTTTTAAATCACGCATAAATTCTTCTGGTGTTGGCATTACAGTGTGCCATTCTGCGCCAGACTTATCAGCCATTTCCTTGGCCCACTTTCGTTCATCACTATTTACCTCATCAAATACAGCCGTAAATAGTTTTAGTTGATCGCCAATAATAATTTTTTTATTTTTGCTAAGCAAATCAGCAATTATTCCAACTATAGTTGAGCTATCAATACCTCCACTAAGGCAAGCGCCAACAGGAACATCAGCACGTAGTCGAATTCGAATGGCATTTACCAATAAAGCTCTAGTCTCTTCAATGTATCCTTTGTATTGTTGCTCCGTAAATGTTGCCTTGTCTTCAACTTCAGGAAGTGAATACCATATCCATTTTTTGAATTCGCCATTGTTAGTTGAAAGTTCAAATGCTGTACCCGGAAATAATTCAATAATATTTTTGAAAAAACTTTCTTCTTTGTATTCAATTTCACCAGCACAAAAATAATCTGCTACTGCTGTGTGATTTAATTGAGTCTTTACAAAACTATTTTTTAAAAAGGCCTTTTGTTCAGATGCAAATGTGAAAACTTCCTGATCTTTATAATAATAAAATGGTTTTACTCCAAATCGGTCACGTGAACCGAAAAGAATTTCTTTTGTTCTATCCCAAATAACAAAAGCCCACATTCCATTGAATCTTTTCAAACAATCTGTTCCCCATTGCTGGTAAGCTGCAAGTACAACCTCTGTATCGGTTTGCGTAAAAAAAGAATGTCCAAGACTCTCCAATTCTATTCTTAGTTCAGGATAATTGTAAACTTCACCATTGTAAGTTATCCATAGCGATTGATCAAGGTTACAAAGAGGTTGGTGTCCAGCGGGACTTAAATCAACTATTGCTAGCCGTCGATGAGCAAGTACAAGCTTAGTTGGAAAATTTACTAATGAACATGGAATTTGTGGCGAATGCGGAAACCTGGATTGATAAATTGTTGCGGGTGTGTCGCTGGAATAAGTAGCATGCGCTTTCCAATTTTCATCTGCAAAAACAAAACCTTCCCCATCAGGACCACGGTGACGAATACTTGTATTCATTTTCTGAACAGCAGTAGCAAGTTCAATAGATGAACCATTTAATTTTAAAATTCCACTAATTCCACACATGCTTTTAAACCTTGTTTTTAAACTTAAATTTTTCTTGTAGCGTAATAAAATCAGCTTTTGAAGGAAATAGCTGTTTCCAATCACCTTTCTTATTTCCATCACTAAAGATAAAAGCTATGAAAATGCAAAAAGTCAATGTAATGAATGTAACAGAAGTTGAAAGTCCTGCACCGGATATTCCATATGTACGAATTAGTACATCAGTTGTAAGGTAAGTAACAAGTAGTGTGATACCCCCACAAATAAAATTCATATAATGCTTTCCTGCTCCCGAAAAATAATGAGAAAAAACAGTTCCTAAACTTAAAAATAATATACCTGGTGCCATGGAAATAAAAATATTTTTTACAGGTAAAAAATCTTTACCCAACAACCAACTGTAAAAATTAGCAGGAACCAAAAGGAAAAATCCAACACCAAGAAGTGTGATTGCAAGACTAAGTTTACTCAGTTGGAAAACTGTTGCTCGAGTAGCTGTGTGATTTTTCTCATTTGCTACTTTAGCTAAAACGATGGAGGACACGCTTGCGCCAAAAAGCATTAATGTAGCACCTAGTGAAAAAGCAGAATTAAAAATACCAATTGCTCCCGTGCCATTTGGAAGATTCGTTTGAAGACTGTTGAAGCTAATTGTTTTACTAAAAACTAAAAATAAACTTGCCGCTTGCGTAAAAAATCCATTTTTAAAAAGTAAAAACAAAATTGACTTAGACTCTTCAATTTGTTGTGGGGGGCGATTTTTATGAACTAGTATAAGTCCGACGATGTAAGCAATTGAATTGGAGATTATACAAGCATAGATATATGGATAAACATCTGTGCTGAGTTTATAAAAAAAGATACATAAACACATTGTAAGCAATTGAAGGGCACCTTGCATTAAAAATAATAAGTTATAGGCCTTGATTTTTTGTTGTCCTAAAAGTAAGTTTTGATTTAAAGAGTGTAATGAAATCAAGACGCCAATTACTAAAAGTTCAACGCTATAAGCTTTTGGAAAAATACCTGTATAAACTAACAAGGATCCAATACCAACAGCATTAAAAATACACCAAGTGCTGCCATTGAATAAAAGTGAACTTAGTTTTGCGCGTGGTGTCAAGTAAACTAAGGAAGGGCCACTCGCCAAATCGCTGATTAAATGGATGATTGAAATGTTAAGTGCAATAATACTTATTTGTCCATAAATGTCTTTGCCAAGCTGGTGTGTAATCATTAATAGCATGATAAAGTTAAAGACAGCTACGCCAAACCTCGATGAAAAATTTGTAAATATATTTTTAATCATTTGTTCAAAATACGTTTCTGTTTTTTCTTTAAAACAGTGATGAAGTTATTAAAATTAAACGAGTATCGTTTTGCATCAATAATTATGAATCTACCTGCAATGGAAAGTGTATGCAGCCCTTTATTATATCGCCAGCTTTTGTGTGGAACTATTCGCTTAGTTGCTTGCTCTTTAAATGTATTTTCATCCAACTCGATAATCTCATTTACAATTACAGCAGAACCATAGGAAGAACTACAATCCTGTGCTGGGCGATAAAGTTTATTGTTGAGCAAAAATGGTGTTCCAGCAGGACGCGATGACCTTACATCACATTTAACTGGGTTATTTCCATGTGGATGCCAAGGGCCTTCAAATTCTAAAGCATGATAAATATAAAGATTTGTATTATTAAAGTTTCCTTCGTGTGTACAAAAAATCCACCAACGGTTATTATGAAATACAGGTGTAGCGTCAATAGCTGGAATATTTTCTACTAACACTTTTCCAATTTTAGGATTAGCAGAATCAAAACAAAAAATAGTTTTGGATTGGTTACTCTCGGGTAAAATGACTCGATTATTGTTTACGGAATCAGTTCGATCCAATACGAAAGGGTAGGAGAGGTGCACTTTGGCTTCTAATAATGTATTCATTTCACCTTTTGAATTTGAAATAGCCAAAACACCCTTTTGAATTTTATATTTATAATGTTCAAATACAATTTTCAAATTTCCATTTTCTTCCCAACCAAACGGATCGGCATAATACTCATTTGTTTTGGGTTCAGGTAGCCATTCTATATTTTGTAACAATTCGTCAGTAAAAATATCCGAAACATTTTTTTCAACAAAGCCAATATTCCATTTCTCTGGACGAAATAATTGTTGGCAATGAAATTTTATTTTTTCAATCTTTGTAAATCTCCAAACACGAAACATTTGAAGATTTGTTGGAAAAGTAAACAAAGGAGCCTCGGAAGTAGTTGGGCTATTTGAGTCTATGCTGTCATTTACAACATCAATCAAAGCTTGTTTCATCCATGAAGCAGTTCCAGATAGTAATTGTTCCAAATTAGCTTTGTAAGAATGTTTGATTGTAGGAAAAAAACCTTTTCGCAAAACAATACCTGCATCTAATTTTTCAGTTAGCCGTTGTAAAATTGCACCTGTAACGGCCATTCTTTTGGATAATTCCCAGAAGCCTGCAGGACCACCTTTTATTACCTGCTCATCGGCGTGGTGAAATGACCAAACACCATGTTTTGCTAAAGTTAAAATTTCACCTTTGATAATGTTATAGGCAAATCGTAAAATTACATCTGGCTTGTGCGATTTAATCAATGTTAAATCTTTAGCTGAAAAATACTGAGCGTACTTTCCTTTCAATTCAGTATTGCAATAAATTAAAGAAATTTTTTCTAATTCATTTTTAAGACTTACTTGTTTATAGGATGCTATTTTTAGTCTGTATCTTTTAAAATACCTCCATAGAAAATTTCGATATGGATAATGAATAAGTTTGTTTACAATACCATTTGACTGCTTTACTTCCGCAGGTTCAGCAATCAATAAAACAATTTCTACGAAAGGCAAGGAAAGTACTTCACGAATGCAGTCGGCTTCCCAGCTATCGAAGTCATATCCACGACATAAAATAGCAACACGGATTTTTTTTTCTTTATCGTCCATTTTTAGCTAATGCGATAAGATAAAGTTCATTCATTTGTCTGCCAACTGTCTCAAAATTGAATTTTGAAATAGCATTTTCACTAATTATTTTAGCTGAATAATTTTGTTGGTTCTCCTTCATTTGAAGTATTGCGTTAAGCAAAGCTTTCTCATCACCTAAATTCAGTAAAATTCCATTCGACTCATTCACCAATTCAGATATAGAACCAACGTTAGTTGCAATTATCGGAAGTCCACAGCACAATCCTTCAATTATGGTAACAGGCATTCCTTCAAAATTACTAAACATAATCAAAGCATCGGCTTGTTGCATGCTATGGGCAACTTCATTTGAATTCATAAATCCTAAAAAGGTAACATTATGGTCAAGAATTTCCATTTGTTTAGCAAGTTCCTCGTGTTGTTTTTTTTCAGGACCATCACCAATAATTGTAAGTTGAATGGAAACATTATTTTTAAGTTCATGCATCACCTTCAATAAGCCTGAAATATTTTTTTCTCTGTCCACAAGCATCGAAACATGTAAAAGATGAAAAACACCATCATTTTTTTTATTTTCCACATAATTAAAGAGAGACACATCGACTGAATTGGCTAATGTAGAAAATGAATTTTGGAATCCATGTCGTATCATCTCTGTTTTCATACGTTCCGAAACAACTGTAAGGTGTGCTGCCTTTTTAGCCAACTGCTTTGAGGTATATCGCAATATAAAACCTTTGAAATTACCATCTTCAGGTAAATAGCCAGACCAATGTTCAGATATAATCATTGGGATATTTAATTTATTTAATAAGGGCAGAACGGCAATTGCAGCAGGCCAAATTACATGCACATGAATTAAATTAAATAAAGTATTTTGTGGCTGAATCAAAGTTAATCCATGCATTATTGCTTTGCGGTAGGCGTTTCTTTTCTTAAGTTGACTTAAAAAAGGAATTTTAGTTTTTACTTTCCCGTAATAAATTAAATATTCAGATAAATTTGAAGTATGATTTTGAACAATTTCAAAATTATCTTCTTCTATATTTTTATCTTGCGTAGCGTAAACAACAGTTATCTTATTAAATAGTGCTGCTGCTTGTGCATGACGCTGTATGAAATTTCCAAGCGCAGGCGCATTTCTGTTGGGATACCAACTGGCTATAATAAGAATGTGATTATGTTGCTCAGTCATTAAGATCGTGATGCATATATTTCAACCATTGAATCAAATCCGTTTTCAATAATTCCATTGACGAACGGAGCATTTGGCAATTTATTATTCAATTGATATCTAAATCCTGTATCTTTCAACAAAACCAGTATTTCATCTAAGTTTTGAGTAGTATTTACTGCTCCATGCCACTCCACAAATAGTTTTTCAACTTTATGCAATTGATTTTTACAATCAGTTAAAACTGCCAATTCCGAGCCTTCAATATCCATTACCAATAAATCAATATTAGATTCTTTGGAGAGCTCATCAGAAAGTCGCACTGCTTTGACAGATGTAGTCCCACTACCAATTTTGCCACCTAATGCTCCGTCAGATTGAAATTTCAAGTTCCCATTTGCAGTCCAGACAGCCGCCGACACAGTCTCTACATTTTTCAACATATTAGCAGCAACATTAGTAGCTAATACTTCTGCTATATTTGGATCAGCTTCGTAGGCCCTGATTTTGCAATTAGGGAATTGTTTTTTAAAAAAGAATACATCCAATCCAATATTGGCACCACAACAATAAATCAAGGGATCATTTTTTAGAAAATTAACTTCGAAAGAACGATTTACAAAAATTTCTTTATACTGGTGAAGAAATGATTGTGCATCATTTCCTGAAATTTTAAATCCGGCAATTTTTAAAGTAATCGATTTGCCAAAAATTTTTGTTCTGCAGCGAGATTTAACTTTCATCCAGTCCCTAAAATCGTTATTGCATAGATAGTTCTTAATGGGTTTACAAATTTCACGGATTAGCTGCAACATAATTAGAAAAGTTTTTTAGAGCGAAGTAGTATGGAATTCCCAATTACAATAACATCTGAAAAAGCCATTGCTAAAGCCGCAACCATGGGACTTAAAAATCCAAATGCCGCAATTGGAATTGCGAGTACATTGTAAAAAAATGCCCAAAATAAATTTTGTTTGATAGTCTTTAAGCTATTGGTAGCAATTAAGTAAGCTTCCTTTAATCTTGACAAATCACTATTTCCTAATAAAATAACCTGAGCTGATTCCACTGCAACTGTTGTTGCTTCGCCAAAGGAAATCCCTACATCTGCTCGAGCTAATGCAGGCGCATCATTAATTCCGTCTCCTACCATAGCAGTTTTACCTTCGTTTGAAAGTCTTGTTATTACAGCTAATTTATGTTCTGGTAGCTGTTGCGAAAAAACCTCCTGGATTCCTATTTTATGAGCAATGTCCAAACATTTTGAATCTCGATCACCGCTGAGTAGAACGGTATGGATATTTTTTGAATGCAGGAAATCTACTAATTCCTTCATCCCTGCTCGCAGTTCGTCTTCGAGTGTAACCGCCGCGACACAAATTCCATTTTTTAAAAGATAAATATCATGCTCTATATTCTGTGGTTCTGATAGTATTCGCCATGAACCAAGTGACCATCTTATTCCATCATCATCAGTTGCGTGAATACCAATTCCTTTTTGTTCTCTGAAATTTTGAAATCCAGTAGCGGTTAAAACATTTTCTTTTTTTAATATGTGAACAATTGATTTAGCTATTGGATGATTAGAATTCAGTTCCATTGCAAGTAAAATTTCTTTTATCTTTTTTTCATTCTGATTTTCAAAAAGTGAAAGTTGAATAGTCGAAAAATTACCTGTTGTTAAAGTTCCTGTTTTATCAAAAACAATAGTTTTAATTTGAGCAAGTGTCTCCAAAGTTCTTCCACCACGTATTAGAATTCCATTTTTTGCAGCGCGTCCAATTCCAACCATTACTGCAGTAGGTGTGGCTAAACCCATGGCACATGGACAAGAAATAACCAATACAGAAATGCTATTCATTAAAGCCATTGGAATGTCAATTTGAAAAGCAAAATGACTGATTAAGAATGTCAATAAAGCAATAATTAAAACTACAGGTACAAAAACAGCTGCTATTTTATCTGCTAATTGCTGCACAGGAGGTTTATCTAATTGAGCTTTTTTTACTAATGCAATAATGTTTGAAAGAATTGTATCAGACCCGGTTTGTTTTACGCTGATTCGGATTGGTCCATCGATTAAAATTGTACCTCCAATTACCTTGTCACCAATTGCTTTGTTAACAGGTAAACTTTCTCCTGTCATCATTGATTCATTTGCTGCTCCATTTCCACTTAACACAATTCCATCTGCCGGAACACTTTCTCCTGCATGAATGATAAGGATATCAGTTTTTTTAATTTCAGATGCCAATATTTCAACAATAGTTTCTAAGCCATCCGAAGTATTTATCCGATTGGCTTTTTCGGGCTGTAAGGTTGCCAATTCATCAATAGCAGAAGTTGTTTTTTTGACGGCTATAAATTCAAGATAATTTCCCAACAGAACGAGGGTAATAATTGTTGCAGTAGTTTCAAAGAATATATAGTTATGAATTGCTTGTGTGTTACTCAGCCAATACATACCTAAAAGACTATACCCGAAAGAAGAAATGACTCCTATAACAATGAGTACATCCATATTTGGAATTCCAGCTTTCAAAGAGCCAATTGCACTTTTACCAAAATACCAAAGTCCAACAATGAAAACAGGCGTACAAAGTAATAGTTGTATCCATGGTTCGTTAATCCATAAATTATGGTCTGGAAAAAGATGTCCGAAAAACAATGGGATTGTAAAAGCAAGAGAAAACCAAAACTTTTGTCGCAAATTAAAAGACTTGTTTTTTTTATTTTCTTCTCTAACTACTCTGAAACCCAAGTCTTCAATAGTTTTAATAACATCGGTGCGTTGCAGACTTGCAAGCATTTCTAGGGTAACGTCGCCAGTGGCAAAATTTACCATTACTTCCTTATGCCCAATTTTACTAAGCTTTGAGGTGATTCCCAAGGCACAGTTGGCGCAGTTCATGCCTTCTACTTTGAGAAAGATGGAATTATTCGGGTTAGTCATAATATTTTGCTAATTTACGAAATAAGAGGGAGGAGAATGATTTGGTAGGATATTGGGAAGTGCTATCTTTGCCCTCCGTTAGCGGATATGGTGGCCATAGCTCAGCTGGTTAGAGCATCGGTTTGTGGTACCGAGGGTCGTGGGTTCGAGCCCCATTGGCCACCCGAAGGGGAATTTCCTAAAAAGGGATTCCCCTTTTTGTTTTAATATGCAGTAATGCTGTTAGAGATGGGCTTTTTTACAGAAACAAGTTTGTTGATGCTAGATGTAGGATAACCCTCATTTGTAGCAGTTAAACACCCCGGAAATATTGACCATTGATTTAATATTATATACTCTTTTTTTATAGAAAATATAATTATCAATTTTATTCATTATAACATTAATTGTGTAAACAAAAATGTTTATATTTGTGATATGAAATCGAATATTCGAATCATTAAAGGTATTCATCCTGGTATTATATTGGAGCGAGAATTGAAGCAACGTAAAATGGGAAAAGGTCGTTTTGCTCTTTCTTTACAGGAGTTCCCGCAGACTCTTGTTTCAATAACAAAGGGAAAGCGAAAGATGAATACTCCTTTAGCCTTAAAAATAGAGCAAGCGCTCGGCATGGAAGAAGGGTATTTTATGATTTTACAGGTTTATTATGATATTGAAGAAGAAAAAAGAAGACAAAATACAGAACATCCCGACTTTACTAAATTACGATCGATATTGTTTTGGGATACAAAAATGGAAAAGGTAAACTGGGTGAAACAAAAAAAAGCAGTTATAAAAAGAGTGTTTGAGCGTGGTAATGAAATAGAAAAAAAAGAAATCATACGTTTTTACGGTAAAGAAGTAGTAGCTGAAATTTTAAAAGTTTATGACAAATAGTTTATTTTATAAAACAATAAGTCCTTTATTATTGAGCGTCTTGAAAACTCTCATGGCAGCCAAAGAGTTTGACGAATTTAGATTGGTTGGAGGAACCGGATTAAGTTTATACAGAGGACATAGAGAATCTGTTGATATTGATTTATTTACTGACGCAGTTTATGGTTCGATAGATTTTGATAAAATTGATTCTTTTTTACGTTCGAACTATCGCTACGTTGATACTAGTAATAATGATATAATTGGCTTTGGGAAATCTTATTTTGTTGGTGAAAGTGAAAATAACAGTATTAAGATTGACCTTTTCTATACGGATGAATTTATTGACGCGGTTACGTTGATTGATGCTATTCGTCTTGCTAGTGTTGAAGAAATTATTGCAATGAAGTTGGATATAATACAAAGAGGTGGTATTAAAAAAGATTTCTGGGATTTACATGAATTAATGGATGAGTATAGTATAGACAAAATGTTTTCCTTACACAAAAAAAGATACCCTTATGGACACGATAAAGTTGTTTTGAAAAACAATTTTACTCAGTTTGAAAATGCTGATGGTGATTTTGATCCGGTTTGCTTAAGAGAAAAGCATTGGGAATTAATAAAGGTTGATATGATTGATTTTATTAAGGCACTTAAATAGATTTGTCCTTTATTATTTTTTCATTAACCCTTAAAAAGTGTTCTGCTTCGTCCCCATTGGCCACCCACCAATTAAAAAAATCGTCTAAATGACGATTTTTTTAATTTAATAAATTAGCCCTCTTTCTTCAACTGGTTTTCTAATCCCTGTATAAATAATTCTTTTCTAGCCAGCTCCAACTTCAATCGTTCTACATCTTCTCTTAAATTCTTATTTTCATTTTGAAGTTGGATTTCATGAGGCGCCCAAATATTTACATTGTAAAATTGATTTTCCGGATCCTCATTAACAGCATTTGGATTACTAAAAAAACTGTACAAAGGAATTCTTAATTCTTTAGATATCAATTCAAGTGTTCGGATGTCAATGGTATGTTGATCCAACTTCTCATCTAACTGTTTTTCATCTAAATCGATATAATCAAGAAGCTGGGAATAGCTTAAACTCTTCGCATCTAAAACGGTTAAAATACGTTCCTTCAACGTTTGTGTTTTTTGATCAAGGTTTTTATTCTCTTCTTGCATTGTATTAATGTTTGTCTGTCGCAGCTGGGGGAGTTTGCTTATCTGTGGATGATGGAAGTTCAGTCTTGAATGTTTTAATAAATTCAGTATACTCCGTAGTTTTTTCCATATCCTCACCATAATAATGGATATACGGTTCGAATTGCTCCGGTGGCATGTAGCCCTGCATAATTGTAAAACTCATTCGATCTTTACTAATAAATGCAAAGGAAGGGTAGGAGGCTTTGCCTTGTAAAACTGTCAATGTAAAATCGTTTGCACTCCTAGCATTTGCTGCACCTCTATTGCCAAATTTTTGTCCATTAAAAACAACTGTATCTTGTGTTTCAGCATTGAACTTTACGCAGTAATATTTTTCATTCATGTATTTTGCAATAGTAGGATTTTGAAATGTATTTGCATCCATTACTTTGCACCATCCACACCAACTTGTAGTGAAATCAATAAAAATTTTACGTGGAGCGGCATCACTTAATTTCTGTGCCTCTTCTAAAGTGTACCATTTAATTTCTTCAGTGCCTACAATTAAACTAGCGGATGCTGACTTATGAAAGAAATCAAATGTTGCTATCGAAAATAGTAAAATTAATCCGGTTAATATTATCTTTTTCATAAATCTAATATGCAATATTTTAATGGATAGAAAATCAAAAACATTCTAAAAGTAAATAACCGGATTAATTTCTAAAACATACTACATTACGCCATTCATCATTTTCACCAATTTTTTGGAAATGAAGAATAAGATAATTGAAGCAAGTCCTGCCATTATCACAAACAACATAAAGAATGAATATAAGCTGTCAATTACAAAGCCTAAGAAAGCTGGCTTTTTAGGCTTTAAGTCCCATGCTTGAAAACGCTCTTCTTTTGACGATATTTTTTTGCCCCCAATAGTATTCACTACATCTACTGAGTCGTGAGTAATTAACATTGAATCATTCAACAAAAATGCACGATCAAAATATTTATTACTTGATTTAATTACTTTCAAATAATAAATTGAAACGTTAGCTTTTTTAGTAGTATCAACAGCTATACTTAGGAGACTATCTTTTTTGCCATCGGAAGATTTAGTAGTTTTAACACTTGCTAAATTCAATAAGTGCTTACCCTTTGGATCTGCATTCCAGATATTAGTATCTAATGGATAAGCTTTAAATGCAGTCATTGCAGATGCATTAACTTTTGAATTGTATGAACCCTCAATTTTAACTTCTTCAGGGTATAAGGCGCTCAAAGTTCCTGCAAATTTATTAGCAGAAGCAGTAGATAAAAACCAAACACCCATAAGTAGTGATGCCAATTTTATAGGAGCTAACTTATTCACCATCGAAAGTCCAATTGGTGACAAGCATAATTCTCCGAAAGTATGGATGGTATATAAACTGACTAACCATACCATGCTAAGTTTTGTGCTAGGATCAATACCGTTAACACCAAAAGCAATAACTAAATAGCCAATTGCTAAAAGAAATAAACCAATAGACTGTTTGTAAGGAGATGCAGGTTCCATACTACGCTTTCCCATCCAACCCCACAACCAAACAAATAGGGGAGCAAATATTACAATAGCAACAGCATTGATACTTTGAAAATAGGATGTTGGAATAACTGTCCCAAATAAATTTCGATCTGTTTGCTCTTCAGCAAAATAAGTTAACGATGCACCAGCCTGTTCGAAAGCAGCCCAAAAGAAAATAACGAAAAATGCAGCAATATAAATTACCCAAATTCGCTCTTTTTCAATTTTAGTAAGTGTAGGGTCAGTAATAATATACCCTGGTGCTGCAATGGTTAGTGAAAAAATAAATGAGCCAATTAAATCCATGGCAAATACAAAATAAAATAGAGAAAAGAGTCCTACAAATACTCCTAACCAAATGTACACTGCAGTAGAATTTACAGGAGCACTAACACTTTCAGTTTTTACCTCTCTTGCAGAATTTGGCTTTTCACCAATTTGCTCACCTTCTGGTGTAACAATGTATTTGTTTTTTAATGTGATAAATAATACCAAACTCAAACACATTCCAATACATGCTGTCAAGAAGCCCCAACGGAAATCAGCTGGATTACCTGTATCGCCTAAGTAACCACATAATAATGGAGCAATGAAAGCACCAAGGTTAATTCCCATATAGAAAATTGTGAATGCTGAATCTATGCGCTTATCACCTGCAGGATATAACTGCCCAACCATTGTAGAAATATTTGGTTTGAAAAAACCATTTCCTAGAATCAAAAAACCTAATCCAGTAAACATTAGCGGTGCTGCAAGCGAAATGTCTTGGTAAAAAGTACCTGCAAAGAACATGAACAATTGGCCCAATGCCATTAAAAGCCCTCCTATAATGATGGATTTTCTATTTCCCCAGTAGCGATCGGCCATGTAGCCGCCCAACAATGGAGTGAGGTAAACCAAGCCAGTGTAACTGCCATAAATTTCTGATGCTAATTCTTTGTCGAAGAACAATGCTTTTGCCATGAACAACACAAAAAGTGCGCGCATGCCATAATAGGAAAATCGCTCCCACATTTCTGTAACAAAAAGTACATATAATCCTTTTGGGTGACCATTTGAAGTACTATCGCTCATAATTCGTATATTTTTTTAGTTAATGTTAAATGCGAAGATAATTATTTACTCTTAGTTACTTAAATATTATTTACATATTATCTTTAGTTGTAAAAAATCAAATAGTTACTTAAAGATTTGCTTTTATAAAATTTGTCATTTTAGTATACAAGTGGATTGTTGAATTCCCTCCTCTTATACCATGGTTTTTATCAGGATACATATAAAAATCAAACTGTTTATTTGCTGCAACAAGAACATTAATTAATGCAATCGAATTTTGAAAATGCACATTGTCGTCAGCGCTACCATGTACAAGCAATAATTTCCCTTTTAATTTATCCATATTATTTACTGGGGAATATTCATCGTATCCTCTTGCATTATCTTTTGGTAATCCCATATAGCGTTCCGTATAAATTGAATCGTAATACCGCCAATTTGTAACTGGGGCTACAGCAATTGCCGTTTTAAAAACATCAGCACCTAACGCTAAACATAAGCTGGACATGTATCCGCCGTAACTCCAACCCCAAATTCCTATTCTTTCTTTGTCGATGTAGGGTAAAGTACCAAGGTATTTTGCAGCGTCTATTTGGTCTTCACTTTCCAGTTTCCCCATTTTGCCGTAGGTGCATTTTTTAAACTTCTTTCCTCTGAACTCCGTACCTCTGTTATCTACAGCAACAATAATTACACCTTGCTGTACCAGCATTTCATGCCAACATAAAGCACTGCCAGCCCAACTATCCACTACCATATTACTTCTTGGTCCGCCGTATACTACTTGCATAACCGGATACTTTACACCAACTAATAATTGACTTGGTTTAATCATCCATGCATTAAGACTAATTCCTTCACGATTAGTAATAGTAAAAAATTCTTTTTTTGCAAATCCATATGATTCGGCCTTAAGCTTAAGTTTTGCATTATCCTGCAAAACCTGCAATACAGTTCCGTCAGCTTTATTTGAAGTTATGTAATAAGGTACATTCGCATTCGAATAGGTATTTATAAAATACTTCATGCCTTTACTAAAGCTGGCAGAATTGGATCCCAATTGTGAAGAAAGTTTTTTCTTTCCTTTGCCATCCAATTTGATAGCATAAACAGCGCGTTGAATGGAATTGCCTTCATTCGATTGATAAAAAAGTGTTTTTGTTGAATAATCGTAACCGTAAACACTTGTAATATCCCATTCTCCTTTTGTAAGCTGATTAATAATTTTTCCATTCATCCCAATTTGGTATTCATGTACCCATCCATCTTTGTCGCTGGTCCATAAAAAAGAAGCAGAATCGTCAAGGAAAATAATTGGATCATACACTTCTAAATAAGTATCACTCGTTTCACTATAAATTACTTTAGAAGTTCCATCGTTGGCATTGGCGAGGACTAATTCTATCGTATTTTGCAATCTATTTAAGCGAAGAAAAGCCAGTGTATTTAATTTTTTAGTCCACATTACTCGTGGAATATATTGGTCGGTATTTTCTCCAACCTGTACTGCGATTGACTTATTTGCTGTTAAATCGAATACATGAATGCTGACTTTAGAATTTTCTTCACCAGCTTTTGGGTATTTGTACGAGTAATTGGAAGGGTATAATCCTGTGTTATACATAGCCATTGAAAACTCCTTGACATTGCTTTCATCAAATCGGTAATACGCTAACTTCTTACTGTCGGGTGACCAGTATAAACCTTTTGTAAGTGCAAATTCTTCTTCATACACCCAATCGGTACCGCCATTTATTATTTCATTCCATTTTCCATCATTTGTAACCTTGCTTTCAATTCCTGTAATTAGGTTGGCAATAAAAATATTATTATCGCGAACAAATGAAACTGAATTCCCATCAGGAGAGAAAGCTGCTAGTCGCTGTTTCCCATTTGCCGACAAAAGAAACATTTTTTTTGTTTTTAGGTCATAGATATAATTATTTTCAATGGTAGAGTGTCGGTAAATTTGCTCTCGATCGGTAGCTATTAAAACCTTTGATTCATCGGGACTAATGCTGTACTCATCCATTTCAACCGGTAACGTTTTCCCATCAGGAATTAATTCATTTAATTTAAAAAATACCCCGGATTGTTTTCCGCTTGCATATTCACGAATAACCACTGCCGGCTCCTTCATATTTTCATCGGCAAAGCCAGCGGTAGTAAAATGATTCCCATCGCGCATTGCATTTCCACTTGTCACAAATTCTGCTTTAAAAGTATTGTTTTTGTAAATATCCTCAATAGATATTGTGTTTTGTGCAACTACAAAACCAACTCTACCTACTAAATTAAGGATTAGGAGAAACTTGATGTTTTTCATTTTTGTATCGTATTTTTGTGTGAAAATAATCAAATAGAGCTGTTCTTTTATATATTTTAATAATTCTATTTATATTGTTGAGCATTAGAACTTTTCAGAACAAATGAATTACTCAAAACTAAGTCCGGAAATCATTGAAGCACTTATTAAAGTGCTTGGGAAAGAATATGTACACACTGATGATGAATTTTTGAATACTTATGGTCATGATGAAACCGAAAATTTACTTTACAAGCCAGCAGTTGTAGTCCGTCCAAGAACAGCACAAGAAATTTCAGCTATTATTAAAATAGCTAACATTGAAAATATACCCGTAACACCAAGGGGCGCTGGAACGGGATTGAGCGGAGGAGCGCTAGCAATATATGGTGGGATTTGTTTATCAATGGAACGCTTCAATAAAATTTTAGAAATTGATGAGCGGAACTTGCAAGCAACTGTTGAGCCAGGCGTAATTAATGAGGTGTTTCAAAATGCAGTAAAAGAAATGGGTTTGTTTTATCCACCAGACCCTGCTTCAAAAGGCAGTTGTTTTTTAGGAGGAAATCTCGCACATAGCTCAGGAGGTCCAAAGGCAGTGAAATACGGGACCACTCGAGATTATGTATTGAATATGCAAATTGTACTACCAACAGGAGAAATTACATGGACTGGCGCAAATGTTTTGAAATATTCGACAGGATATAACCTCACACATTTAATGATTGGAAGCGAAGGGACTTTGGGGATAATTACAAAAATTGTTTTTAAACTTATTCCATATCCTCAGCATAACATAGTATTGTTAGTTCCATTTAATTCTGCCGAGAAAGCCTGTGAAGCGGTGAGTGCTGTTTTTAGGGCTGGAATTACCCCATCAGGAATGGAATTCATGGAGCGTGACGCAATTGATTGGGTTAGAAAATTTGAAGCTGATATAAACATTGAAATCTTAAATGAGGTACAAGCACATTTGTTAATTGAAGTTGACGGAAATGACATTGATCTTTTGTACAAAGAGGCAGAGAAAATAACAGAGGTAATGATGCAATTTGAATGCGGTGAAATTCTGTTGGCAGATTCAGCAGCTCAAAAAGATATGCTTTGGAAGATGCGAAGGAAAGTTGGGGAAGCTGTGAAATCAAATTCAGTTTATAAAGAGGAGGATACCGTTGTGCCTCGTGCGGCCTTGCCAAAACTATTAAAAGGTGTAAAAGAGATAGGAAAGAAATACGGATTCAAATCGGTTTGTTACGGACATGCAGGCGACGGTAATTTACATGTGAACATCATCAAAGGTGATACCTCCGAAGAAATTTGGAATAATGATTTGCCAAATGGTATATCTGAAATATTTCAATTGTGTGTGGAACTTGGTGGAACCATTTCAGGAGAGCATGGAATTGGTTTAGTACAACAACCTTATATGCACATTGCCATTGATGAAAAAAGGTTAGAACTAATGCGTGGAATTAAAAAATTGTTTGACCCTAATTTAATTTTAAATCCAGGTAAAATTTTTTATCAATAAATGCAAAATGAAATTAGTTGAAAAATATTTTGTTTCATTTTTATCCAACTAATCAATGCAATTTTAGTGTTGTATGAGATCTAAGTTATTGCTTTTTATATTTTCCTTTGCCACTGTTTTCTGTTTTGCGGATTGGAAAAGTGATACCAATTCTACCACCTCAAGTGCTAAAGTTGAAACGATAAAAAAGAAGAAGAAAAAGAAAAATAAACGCAAAAAACCTAAAAAGAAAAAGCAGGCAAGAAAAAAGAATCAATTTATTCATACTAAAAAACTACAAATAGATTCCATCAAACGTTCATGGGTGAAAAATTTTAATCAAAGAAGAATTGATAAAAACTTAAAGAAACTTCATAAGAAAAACGATAAAAGTGCCAAAAAGAAACAGGATTTCATGGATGACCGAAAAAGTTACACAAGGTGTGACAGTGCTTCATTAACTCGAACTTCTAAAGACACTTTGATATTGCCTAAATACATTAGTATTTACAGAACACTTGGAGGTGTTTGTTATATTCTTCACTTACAACAAATGACACAAATTTATAAATCATCTACTGGTTTTTATTATGTGATCATGCGAAAAAGCAAGGACCAGCGTGCTCCTGCTGCCTGGCAAACTTATTTGTTTTGTCCAATTGGAAAACCTAATGGAACAATTGCCCTTCGATCAATCGAGGGTGATACGATTCAAATGTGTTCATATTTAAACGAGAAGAAAAATGGGATAATGTACTTCTTGAAAAAAAACAAAGGAGTCATTTATCAAGAGAAATACGTAAACGATGTTAAAGTTTGGGGGATGATTCCTGAAGAAGAAGATTAAAAATTACACAATTCGTTGTATAATTCTTTCACTGGCAATCCCATCACATTAAAATAAGAACCTTCAATTCTTTCTACACCAACATAGCCAATCCATTCCTGCGCTCCATACGCACCTGCTTTGTCAAACGGCTTGTAAGTGGAAACATAAAATTCAATCTCTCCTTCCGATAATTCCTTAAAATAAACAGCTGTCTTTACTGCAAATACAATTTTCTTATTAGCTGACTTCAAACAAACACCAGTATAAACTTCGTGACGATTTCCAGAAAGTTCACGCAGCATAGCTCGCGCTTCTTCCGCATCCGCAGGTTTGTTGAGCACATGACCATTTATCCATACAATGGTATCAGCAGTTATTAAAATGGTATCCTCTTCCAATATTTCATCGAATGCATCAGCTTTTTTATGACAGAGGTAAAGTGGAATTTCTTCTCCTTGCAAATGAGCTGGAAAAGATTCATCAACATCTTTGGTTTCAATTACAAATTGAATTCCTAATTCGCGCAATAAATATTGTCGGCGAGGTGATTTTGATGCAAGTATGATATGGAATTTATCTAAACGTACAGGATACATTAGGATACTATCAATTTTTGAATTTGATGAGCATATAAAAAAAAGAAACTAATGCCAGCTACCATAATAAACTTAATAGTAATACTTGCAAAGCGCCAGTCTTTTTTGCCCTTTGATGTTAAAATACGATATGCTAAATAGAAAAGAGGCATTTGTAAAAGAACCAAAAAATAAATTAGAGAAGTCCAATCTTCTGCTGCTAATTGTAAATATTGTAGCCAGCCTAATGTCGTAATTACAAGTCCCAAAATAATTACCAAAACAATTTTTGTTGGAGCTACGCCAAGAACTATCGGCATGGTTTTGCAACCGTATTCAATATCTCCTTCATAATCTTCTAAGTCCTTAATAATTTCACGCATAAGTGTGATAACGAAGGCAAATAGCGCTATAAAATGAACAACAATCAAAATCCCAGATAGGTCCAAGCTATTATTTGAAATTAAAATAGGAAACGATTTATAAATTAAAGGAATTTCAAATAACACAACAACCATAGGTACTATGCCAGAAAGCAGCGCAATAACTAAGTTACCAATAAGAAATCGACGTTTCAGATTGGTAGAATAAAACCAAAGGAGTAGGGGAGCAGAAATAAAGATCATCGCTCCTAAACGAAGGAAATTATATTTCCAGGATAAATAAATTCCTAAACTCACTCCAATAAAATTAATGATGATATGGGAAATCATTGCGATTCTTCTCTTAACACTTTTTCCAACAACATTTGAATCAGGCCGATTGATACGGTCAATGCTTACATCAAAATAATCGTTAATAATATAACCAGCAGCCCCAATAAACATTGTAGAAAGAATGAGTAGAAAGAAATCAAATTCCGTCATTTGCACTGTCAAGAGCGAATACCCTAAATCATGCGCCTGCAAGTTTAAAGTAGGTATCAGCACACAATACCTCACCATATATTGTGTGAATGCCATGATGAGCAGATTCGGTAAGCGGATTAATTTGATAAATGAGATCATTACAGTAAATCTAAGACCATTTTTGATTTAAACGAAGAACTTGTTCAATTACATCGCGCACACAGCCCTCGCCACCTTTAAAAGGAGAAACATAAATACTCATTTCACGGATTTCAGATGCAGCATCATTCGGACAACAAGGTACTCCTGCTCTTCGCATGGCTAATAAATCGGGAAGGTCGTCGCCCATGTATAGCACTTCATCATTCTGTAAATTATAGACGGTGGTAAATTCTATAAATGTTTCTTCCTTGTTTAACGAACCTAAGTAAACTTCCTGAAGTCCTAACGCTTTAAATCTCGTATTCAAATTTTCATCTTTTGCTGCAGAAATTATTGTGACAATAAACCCTTCCTGAATTGCCCGTTGAAGCGCGAATCCGTCTTTCGCATGAAATGAACGGGAAGTAGAATTATCAGAATGGAAATTTATTTTTCCGTTAGTTAGCACACCGTCTATATCAAAAACAAAAGCCTTGATTTTATTCAACCGTTGTTTAAAATTCAAACTCATTTAATCTTTTTTTTAGCTGTTTTTAGAATTGCAGCACTAAACAAAGCATACATTTTTTTTAATTCCGGATGCTTTTTCAAATTAACTAAATGACTTTTCATGACGTTGTTATCCTTACGAATTGCAGGGCCTGTTTGAGCAGCTACAGGTGATATGTCCATTACTTTAACAGCAGTTTCATCAATAAGTGGTCGAATTAAATCGAATGGTAATTTTTGTTCATTCAATAATTTTTCAGCCACAGCATAAATGTGATTTGTGAAATTATTTGCAAACACAGCAGCTAAATGTGCGCCAGCTCTTTGTTTAGAGTTAAGATTGTAAACGCAATCAGACAACGATTCCGCCACGGTCATGAGTGATTGCAATGTACTCACATCACTTCCTTCAATGCACATTGGAACATTACTAAAATCAGTTATTCTTCCTTTAGAAAATGTTTGAAGGGGATAAAGTACACCATACTGGTTGAATTTTTTTAAAACATCTAAGGAAACATTTCCCGAAGTATGAACTACAATTCCATCATTGACATTTAATTGTTTAACGATGCCTTCAATTGCGCTGTCTTTAACTGCAATTATTATCAAAGAAGGTCGTTTGTCAATTTTGGAAAGATTAGTAAGCACTTTAGGTTTACTTGCTTTACTTTTTTTTGCTAATGTTCTTGTAAGAATTTTTGCATTGGCTACATCTTGGCTATAAACCTGTGTAATTTCTGCTTCAGCGTCTTGTAATGCTATTCCGATATTAGTTGCTACGTTTCCTGATCCAATAAGAATAACGTTTAGTCGTTCGAGAGAATGTTGCGCCATTTTATTTATTTATTAGCTTTTATCTAAATTATTTTTCCTTTTTCTTTCTACTATAGCTATAAAAATTCCTATGGCCATAATCAAACATCCCATCCATAAAATATTTATACCTGGAAAAATAGATGCTTCCATAACAATAAAATCTGCTTTTTCTGAAAGTTTAACAGCTGAATAGACATCAATTTTATTTTCGTTTGGCTGTACTTTCCAAAAAGTAAATTTAACTCCAATTTTCTCATCTATCGCATCTACTTGTCGTGTGACTCCCGTTATTTTATTTATAAAATAATAAGCAGTAATGAGCTCCGTTTTCATTAATCCATCAAAAACTTTAAAAGTTGCTGCAATGCCATATTCAGCATTGGAATAATTTGCATTCGTAGAATCTATTTTAAATACGTTGTCAACTACGGCAATGCAATTATCAAGACTAATCGTATCGCCCTTAGCAATAGTATGATTTTGTGGCTTATCAAATAATTGACTTTTTTTTCTTTCTTCATCAACCGTATCTACCAAGGAAGCGGCATCTACAAATTTAATAAAAGTATAAATGTCTTTATGTATGAAGTGCCGTGTATCGGGCTCGGCAGCATTTCCCATAAAAGGATTCAGTTGAATAAATGGGCGTAACGTAAAATCAAGTTTAGAAATCCCATCTTTCCCTTTTGTTAAAAAATCTACGTTAAAGAAAACATAAGGAGTACCATCTTTAATAATACGCTCTTTTTTTCTATAGGTGACAAAATAATCACCCATTTTAAGAGTGTCACCCTTTTTTAGATAAATGTTTTCAGCATTTGATCCTTGATCAGTAAAGGTACTGATATCAACTCGCGATGTGTTTCTAGAAATAGTGTCTTTCTTTGATGTAGAAATAACAATACCAATAATTAAAATGGCAAAGCCAATGTGCGCAATTGAAGCCCCCGCTTTTTTAAATTTACCTTTTAATATTTTAAAAAGGTAATCGGCATTAGCTAACAAAGAGAATATACTTGCAAATAATAAAAATGAACAAAGTATATATATTCCTCTTTTCTCACCGACGACATGTATATAGGAAGAATTAAAATAAATGAACCAAACCAGTGGCACAGTAATAATTAAACTAATTAAGAAGGACCGAAAGAGCTGACGCGCAAAAAGTTTAAAGTCCGTTTGTTTATATTTAAAAAACTGAGTTACTGCCATTAGTAAACAAACCAAAAAAGCAAATGGGATTTGCCATTTATTATAAAACAAAACAACACGATCGGAGTTACCCGGTGCCATGTTAGCTTCCACAAGTTTAGAAGACCATGTCCAATGTGTTGTTGATTCAACCCATTGGAAAAAATGATGAACGCTTTCAATTTTCAAAAATTTATTGACGACAGGCGAGGAGGTATAAAAACTGATTTGGAAAGCGGCTGCCAATAAAATTAATGCTCCAATAAACATCCAAAACTCTCTAGACCACAAATCCTCTTCTTCTTTTTGTTTTGGGAAATATTTAATGTATCCAATTATCATTACCAAAAGAGAAGCTAAAAGTAAAATGAACATAGATGAGGCATGTTGACCATCGAGAAAGCGCAACAGAACAATTACTGCAATTCCCGTATAAATAATTTTAAGACGCCAATTAAATGCCAATAACAAAACAGAGAGCCAGAGGAAAAATCCCATGAATACAGTAAGCTCCTCATTTAATCCATCATCGGTAAACGCATGAACTGAGGTGTCGCTTAAAATTCCACTTTTAGTTAAAAACGTTGAGTATACAATTAATAAAAATGTTGCAATGCAAAGAAAAAATGTGGTAAAGAGAGATTGTCCTTTATTGCGATACAATAACATAACATGAGCTGCGCCGACCAGTACGAGCCATGGAACTAAAGAAGCGTTTTCAACAGGATCCCATGCCCAAAATCCACCAAAGCTTAGCGATTCATAAGCCCAGGCGCCTCCCATTAAAATTCCAATCCCTAAAACCATTACGCCAATATATGCCCATGTTAATGCAGGTTTCTGCCATTCGTAATACTTTTTTGTCCACAAACCTCCAATGGCAAATGCAAATGGCACTGTAGTCAATGCAAACCCTAAAAATAAAGTCGGTGGATGAATGGTCATCCAGTAATTTTGTAATAGAGGGTTTAATCCTCTGCCATCTCTAAAAAGCGCAATCTTTGATAAATAATCAGGGATTTTTGTCCAGGGTAAACCTAAATTACTTTCTTTCAAACGCATTAATTCAAATGGATTACTTCCAATATGAATGTTACCGAAATAAATTCCAAGCAACATCATAGAAAGAAATACCTGAACCAATGACAGCACGGACATGACTGGTGCTTCCCATTCTTTTGAGCGACGCATAAGCACCAAACCAATTACGGAATGCCATAATAACCACAACAAAGTGCTTCCTTCTTGGCCTTCCCAAACGCAAGCCAAAACATAATTCATTGGCATATCACGTTTGGAGTGCTGCCAAACGTATTGGTATTCGAATCGATGAGCAATAATCATCAACAATAAGGTTGTAAAAATTCCAATAACTGCTACAGCGTGTGTAATGTATAAGCTGCGTGCCGTAATTTTCCAACCCACATCATTAATTGCATTCTGAACTCGGAAAACATTTGCTATCACTGAAAAAAATCCCGTAACAAATGCAAGCACCACAAAAAAATGTCCTAATTCACCCCAAAGTGTCTGCTCTCCGATGTAGTTGATTTCCATTTAGCTTTATTATTATAATCAAGGAAGTAAAAAATACATGCTTATTACTTCGCAACAATTAATTTCCCATCATTATATTTGGAAGGGCATTTCATTAATATATCATTAGCAACAAAATCATTGCCTTTTATGGAGCCCACAATTACAACTTGTTGTGAGCGCTCAAAATCGTTTGGTTTGCTTTTTAATAAAACAACATGTTTACCATTTCCATTTCTATCTAACATGTAGAAAGAAAACTTATTTGGATTTATTTCAGGATTATATTCCATTGGTTTAGTTCGATCCAATGTACCCGCCACGTGAACTTCCTCTTTACTCTCCATCGCTTCTTTGAAATCGGCATATGTACTTGAATTGCCAAGCAGAGTAAACATACTTCCAATGCCAATTGCTATAATTAATATTAGTACAATGTGTGTTTTTTTCATTACGCTTAATTTTTTATCTCTTTTTCCAATCGAGTAATTTTTCTTTCAATTCTATAAAGTGTAATAAATAAACCTATTAAAATAATCGCAAAAACTGCAACGACAACATTCATTGAACCATGGCCATGCAGCGATTGGTATAATTGTTCATCAACTGAAGTATTTGCTGCTTGCAATTCTATGAATGAAGATAAAACAAGACAGGTTAAAATAATTTTACTTTTCATAGTGCGTTTTTATTTTTAAAATACGTAAGCGAATAGTATAAATCCAAAATCCAACTAAAATCCAACCCAAAACCGATGCATAGAAAAAAGGTCGTAAAGTGCTATCTAAATCATAATTGCTGAACGCTGGGTTTCCTCCATTTCCTGGATGAAGAGAATCTGTTCCTTGAAGTCGAGGCAAGATCCCAATTAAAACAATCATCATTACAAAAGCAAAAATGCTATACACGGCTGATACCCTTGCTCGTTTTTGCTCATCGGGAATTGCGTTTCTTAAAACAGTAAACGCGAGATAAGCCAGCATTGTAATAGCAGTACCATTCAGTTTTACATCATCAACCCACCATGCTCCCCAAGTAACTCGTGCCCATAATGAACCCGTAATTAGTCCCAGAATTCCAAATACAAGACTAGTGTTTACTGCTTCATTCGCAATTTGATCGTACTTCAAATTAAACCCTTTCAGAAATCGCAAATTATTCCAAAATGCCCAAGTGAGCAAGGCAATCATGGTGAACCACATTGGGACATGAAAAAATAAATTTCGCATCGATTCATAAAGTATATACCGAAACGGAAATGCAAAATGATCTTGTTTTTCCACTTTAACATCTGGACGACATGAAGGAACAATTCCACCACGAGTTGTGTCGGTTGTTGAAATAGCAGAAGGCATAATTAATTTACCATCCACATCATTATAAACTGATAACGAGAAAACGGGTTCTGCCAGTGGTGTTATTGGTGGAAAATCCAATTCAAGATGCGTATTGTCAATTGCACGAAAAGATGTGGCACAAACGTTTACGCCGTTGTTGATGAGGTAAGCTCCTGCGTTTTTACCATCAATAAAATGTGTGTTGTATCCAAAAACCTTTACCGTAAAAGGACCAGAAAAGGTTGATTTAGCTGAAGATTCAGCAGTTATTAGACCGGGAGCTAAGGGTACAAGTAGTCCGGCAAACAATGTCAAAAAAAGCAGACAAACACAAAAAATTTTCCACCAATTCCGCTTCATTTATATTGCATTATTAATCGCGCCAAAGGTACGGAAATAACATATAGGCAAGTGCAGAAATAACGATGTTCAAGGCAATCAAAACTCCCAAGTATTTAAATGCACCTGACCATTCTAAGCCATCTGCAGCATATTTGGAAAGTTTGATGGAAGCTAGCAATAGTGGAAGAACTACCGGAAAGCCAAGTATTGCCATGAGTGAAAAATTATTACTTGCTTTAGACGCAATGGCAGCAATCATGGTAAAAGCTACAGCAAGTCCAGTACAACCAAATAGTAAAGAAGTAAAAAACAGTGTGTTATTTTGAATCGGATAGCCAACTAGAAAAGAAAAAATAAATAGTCCTGAAAATCCAAGAAATACCATCAATAAAATATTGTAAATCATTTTAGAGAGTAAGACAGCTCGTGGATCGGCAAGCGTATAAAGATAGAGTAGTCGGCCACGGCTTTCCTGGGCAAAACTTCTTGCCACACCAGTAACCGCAGCAAATAGAAGGATAATCCAAAATAAAGCATTCCAAACAGGAATATCTCGGATTACTTGGAAACTAAATTTTGCAACAAATACTGTTGATACAACAAATAAGATAAGTCCCCAAAAAGCATACTTATTCCTTTGTTCTAATAATATTTCACGTTTAACTAAACTGATTATTTGAAATAAAAGCTGCATACTTCTACAAAGTTATCAGTAATTTTGATAAAATGTGATAGGGAAATATGTTAATAATAGCTTATCAGATGATTGCCCTACAAAATTGATTCTTACATTTGTAAAAATAAATTCAAATGAGTAAAGTATTTCTCTTGTTAAGCACCTTTTTAATATTTACGGCTATGACTTTCCAAAACGAAAAGGAATTAAAAACTATATATAATTTCAAAGCTAAATCTTTGGATGGAATTGATTTTGATTTTAATTCTTTAAAAGGGAAAAAAGTATTAATAGTTAACACAGCTTCAAAATGTGGATATACATCTCAGTATAGTGAACTAGAAGCCTTGTTTCAAAAATATGGTAAGAGTGGAGGATTGGTAATTCTAGGTTTCCCATGCAATCAATTTGGGGGGCAAGAGCCTGGAAATGCATCTGAAATTCAAACATTTTGCACAAAAAATTATGGTGTAACTTTTCAAATGATGGAAAAAATTGATGTAAAAGGCAATCAACAACATCCAATTTACAAATGGCTGACAACAAAAGAAGAAAACAATAAAGAAAACAGTAATGTGACTTGGAATTTCAACAAATATTTAATTGATGAAAAGGGTCAATACATAAGTCATCTCGGATCGAATGACAGCCCAAATTGCGAAAAAATTATTAACTGGTTAGAAGGGAAATAAATTAGAGCTTATACTTAATAAAATTAAAACAAAATCCATCTGTCGCCCCTTCGAGGTTTTTAATATGTGCTGGATGTTGTTTTCTACTCTAATAATCTCAATTTTAATATATGATAGATATCCTTGCTTTTGGTATTCATCCTGATGATGTAGAATTAAGTTGCGGAGGAACTTTGTTAAAACACATTGCAGCTGGTTATTCCGTTGGAATAATTGATTTAACTAAAGGCGAATTGGGAACGAGAGGCAACCCTGAACTCAGGTTACAAGAAGCCACAGCTGCAGCCAAAATTCTAGGCATAACATTTCGTGAAAATATCGGATTAGCCGATTGCTTTTTCAAAAACGATAGAGAAAGTCAGTACAAAATAATTGAAAAAATTAGAGAATACCAACCAAAAATTGTGATTTGCAATGCCATTTCAGATCGGCATCCAGACCATGCTCGTGCCGCTCAATTAATTTCAGATGCTTGTTTTTATTCCGGACTTTTGAAAATTGAAACCTCCTTCAACAAAAAAATCCAAGCTATTCACAGACCAAATGTAATTTACCATTACATCCAAGACAAACAATTAAAACCTGATTTTGTTGTTGATGTGACGGGCTTTGTTGATGTTAAAATGGAGGCCATAAAAGCTTATTCTTCTCAGTTTTTTAATCCCAATTCAAAAGAACCAGTAACACCAATTTCAACTGAAGCATTTTTGGAATTTATCAAATCAAATATGCGAGTATTTGGAAGATCGATTGGTGTTGATTTTGCAGAAGGATTTACGGTAGAACGATGTATTGGTGTAGATGATTTGTTTTCAATAAAATAAATCATGACTTAGGGTATTTCATTCCAAATTCCCCATGATTTTTCCGCCTGCATTTTCAACATATCAAGTCCATTCATAGTTTGCGCGCCATGAAATTTCCCTCGTTTTAGAAATTCAGATTCTGCAGGATTATAAATTAAATCATAAAGAAAATGTTTTTCTGTTATGGAATCATAAGGAATTTCTGGGCAAAGTTTTACATTCGGAAATGTTCCTACCGGTGTACAATTAACAATGAGTTTACAGGCATCAATTACATGAAAATTTAACTCTTCATAGGATAGAATAGTTTTTCCGATTGTCCAGTTAGGATTTAGTCTATTTTTTTTTCGAGTGACAAAAACACAATCTACACCAATTGTTTTTAGCACATATTCCACTGCTTTAGCTGCACCACCTGTGCCTAAAATTAGCGCTCGTTCGTGAAGGGATGAAAGAAAAGGTTTTATAGATTGACGGAAACCATGGACATCAGTATTAAAACCTTTTAACTTAATTACATTAGTGTTAAGGGATGAAATTAAAATTGTGTTTACTGCATTAACTGCTTGAGCTGTTTCATCCAATTCGTCAAGAAATGGAATGATGGTTTCTTTGTAAGGTGTGGTAACATTCAATCCAACAAGGTTAGAATTTTCTGAAATTAATGCTGGGAACATATCAATCTGTTCCAATGGAAAATTGCGATATAAATTATTTACTAAATTTTCTTTTTTAAATTTAGTATCAAAATATTGCTCCGAAAAGGAGTGGGTGAGGGGATAGCCGATGAGTCCGAAGAGTCGCACAAGTTAGCGCTGTTTTTTCTTATTAAATTTATGATTTATAAAGGCGAATAGCATAGGTAAAACAGATATAAAAATAATTGCCACAACTACCAATTCGAAATGTTTTTTCACCCAATCGTTTGTTCCTAAAAAATAACCCGACAAGGACATAGTACTAATCCATAAAACACCACCTAAACAATCAAAGGGTAAGAATTTAGATTTATAATCCATTTTTCCAACACCAGCCACAAAAGGAGTAAATGTTCTGACAATAGGGACGAAGCGTGCCATGATTATTGCTTTAGTCCCATACTTTTCAAAGAACAGTTGAGTCCTATCCAGGTACTCTTGCTTCACTAATTTATAATTTCCAATTTTTAAATTTACAGCTCGTTTTCCAAAAAATCTTCCGATTAAATAATTTGATTGATCGCCTAAAATTGCGGCAAATGAAAGCAGAAGAATCATGACTGAAATATTCATCGGACTTGCATCGCGTGCACAGATAGCGCCAGCAGCAAATAAAAGCGAATCGCCAGGAAGAAAAGGCATAATCACAACTCCTGTTTCCACAAAAATAATTGAAAAAAGAATGACATAAATTAAAGTTCCATATTGTAAAATCATTCCATCAAGATGGTCATTGATATGGAGCACAAAGTCAAGTATAGAATGGATAATATTCATTTATATTGGATTTTGATTAAGGCAAAGAATTTGGAATTAAATTATTCTAATTCTCCTGTTAATAAGATGGAATAGTAGGATCAATTTCCTTTGCCCAAGCTAGAATACCACCTTTCAAGTTGAATAGATTAGTAAATCCATATTGAGTCTCAAGCGCATTAATTACACTTGCAGATCGTGCACCACTACGACAATGGATAACAACAGGTTTGTCTTTTAAAATCTTACTAACATCAGCCATTATTTCACCCATCGGAATTAATAGTCCACCAATTTGTGATTGCTCAGCTTCATGAATTTCACGAACATCTATTAATTGAAATACCTCATTGTTATCTCGCATTTTTTTTAACTCCTGCACAGTAACTTCTTTCATTATTTTAATTTAAGGTTATTATTGTATTGTTTATTTCTGTAATTTTTTTGGTAAGAAAGTAAAAAAGGTATCGCCACGTAAGCCACAGCGAAGTGTTTCCAGTGGAATAACATCTTCATAGCCAATATTTCCAAGGTTTACATTAGCACCAAACATTTTAATAAAATAAACTTGTTGTGCTTTTAGAGGTGCTTCCCACAAAATGTTTTCCGGATTCACTTTAGAAATAATTTTATTGATTAATAGCGAATGTGCTTGCCCATTTTTACGATAAATTCCTACGGTTCCACTTTCTCTAGCTTCAGCAATAACTTTCCACGACCCGGCTTCTAATTCTTTCTGCATCATGGTTATCCACATATTTGGATGTATAATAATTCCTTCTTCTTTTGAACCTACCTCAGAAAGTACTGTAAATTCCTTTGAAAGTTTCCGAATGTATTCACATTTTACATCATGTTTCATTTCAATTGAACCATCAGAAACTTCAACATGGTCAATGTTTAATTTATTTACAAACTTGATGTAATCATCAAACATGTTACGAACAATAAAAGCTTCAAATAATGTTCCTCCCAAATAAACTCGAAATCCGGCTTCTTTGTAAATTTTAACTTTGGCGGCTAAATTTTTCGAAAAAACAGAAGTTCCAAATCCTAACTTTACAATATCGACATAGTCACTGGATGCATCAATAAACTGTTCAGCTTGTTTGATACCAAGTCCTTTATCCATAACCATGGTTACGCCATTTTTTCGAGGACTTTCCGTTCGATCAGGTAAATAAGGTAATGTTAAATTCATGGTTGATTTAAATTTATGTATTCAAATCTAATAAAAAAAATGGACTTTGGGGAAATGAAAAATAAATTTTAATTTAATCTAGTTTACGATAAGATTCAATTATTTCAGTAAGTCCTGTATTATTTTTCAAAGATGGCCTGAATTCAAAAATAGTGTTGTGTTTATCAAAATCTAAGCTCAATGCATTGTGCAAGTACGAAAGAGCTTCTTGTTTTTTTCCAACACTAAATAAATACGCTGACATTCTATAGTTCAACTCTGCATTTTGGGGATGGTATTTTATGCCTTCCATCAATGTTTCCATTGCCATATTACAATGTTCCATTTCAAATTGAACGCCTGAATAATCGAGCCAAATATTTACGTTTTCCGGTTCCAATTCAACTACTTTTTTATAAGCCATTTCGGCCTCTTCTTGAAAACCCATTTTCAACTGAATATCTCCAAATACATACCAATATTCAGCATTATCTGGTACAATTTCGATGGCTTTTTTTACATAATGAATTCCTTCTTGCAAACGATTTTGCTGCTCAAGAATCACACCACTACTCAACCAGCCATCTGCCAATAAGGGATCAATACGAGTAGCGCGGTTGTAATGTGCGAGTGCTTGCTCCAAATCATTTTTACGTTCGTAACATTCTCCTAAATAATAATGTGTGTCGCCTCGCTGCTCTTCAAATTTAAAAGTTTCTTTATAGGTAGCAATTGCTTCATCTAATAATCCAGTTGCTGCAAGCGCATTTGCTTTATTGAAAATTGCAGAAGGAAAATCTTCTTTAATGACAATGGCATATCCATAAGATTCTAGCGCTTTTTCATATTGCTCACTTCTGCTGTAAGCAACGCCGAGGTTAAACCAAGTTTGGTGATTATATGGTCGAATGTCAGTGAATTTGTTGAAATAATGGATACTTTCCTCTTTGTCATTCACCATTTCATAACAATACGCTAATTCATTTTGTGCTGTTTCATGATCAGGATTAATTGCAAGCACAGCTCGAAGTAGGGGAATCGCTTCTTTATGACGACCCATATTGGTGAATTCAAATGCACAGCAGAATTTAACTTCTTCTTCAGGAACATCATACTCTCCAGCACGTTTGTAACTAAGCATAGCCTTTTCATGGAGTCCCATCTGTCCGTAAATACTACCACGTGTCATGTGAATGTCACCGAAAAATGGTTCCATTCTCTCCGCTTCATCTAAAAATTCAAGTGCAACCTGATTTTCACCAAGTTGAACATGAACTTGTGCTTTTAGTACAAAAAACATTGGGGAAAAAGGGTACTGCTTTATTGCAAGTGCAATAACTTCCAAGGCTTTCCTATTTTGGAGCTCCTGCATATAATACTCAGCGAGTTCTTCTAATTCATCTTCCTCAAAAAAGACAAATGAATTATCCCTTAACATCGCTTCAAACCGCTCTACCAACCCCTCGTTGGAATTTGGTATATTATCCATAGACCGGCTATTAATTACTTATACAAAGATACTAATTCGAACCCAAATTTTGACATTAGTTGATATTTGAGTAATTTTTTAAAATATATTTAATCCGTTGGTTGTTAGTATGTTTTATTTTTATTGTGCACACTGCTTTTTCCCTGCTTATATTTGCCACCTTATCAAAAATAGTTTACCTAAAAATTTAATAAATTGGCTTTAATAAAATCAATTTCCGGAATACGTGGAACAATCGGAGGTAAACCAGGGGATGGCCTAAGTCCGGTAGATGTTGTGAAGTTTACTGCAGCATACGGAACATGGCTAATGAAGTGTTACGATGTTCATGCTGAAAGTAAAACAAGCAAAATAATAAAAGTTGTTGTTGGTCGCGATGCTCGAATTTCAGGCGACATGATTAACCGATTGGTAACTGGAACACTTATTGGTTTGGGAATTGATGTGGTTGACATTGGATTTTCTACTACACCTACAGTTGAAATGGCGGTTGTTGCAGAACAAGCATTAGGTGGAATCATTATTACAGCAAGTCATAATCCAAAACAATGGAATGCCTTAAAATTGTTGAATGCAAGGGGAGAGTTTATTTCTGAAAAAGACGGTGCAGATGTATTAGCAATTGCCGCAAAAGAAAAATATACGTTTGCAGATGTCAGTGCTTTGGGAAAAATTACACTTAACGATAGTTATATTGATTATCACATTCAAAAAATTCTTGCATTACCACTTGTTGACGTTAAAGCAATAAAAGATAAAAATTTCCGAATAGCAGTTGACGCTGTTAATTCAACAGGTGGTATTTTTGTACCGATGTTGTTGCGTGCGCTAGGAGTTGAAAATATTACCGAGTTGTATTGTGAGCCAACGGGAGAGTTTCCGCACAATCCAGAACCCCTTCCAGAAAATCTGCGTGACATTGCAAAGGTTGTTTTGAAAAGCAAGTCACACTTAGGAATTGTTGTCGATCCTGACGTAGATCGATTAGCCATTGTATGTGAAGATGGTGAAATGTTTGGGGAAGAATATACACTTGTAGCTGTTGCCGATTATATTTTAACAAATAGTAAAAAAGGAAATACCGTTTCAAATTTATCATCTACTCGTGCCTTACGAGATGTAACGGAGAAATCCGGCGGAAAATATTTTGCATCAGCAGTAGGAGAAGTGAATGTAGTTGAAATGATGAAAGCCAATAATGCAATTATTGGAGGAGAAGGAAATGGGGGTGTAATTTATCCAGAATTACATTATGGTCGTGACGCTTTGGTTGGCATTGCTTTATTTCTTACACACCTCGCAAAATATGGAAAGAGTTGCTCTATGTTGCGTTCAACTTATCCAGACTATTATATTTCAAAAAATAAAATTGAATTAACGTCAGAGATTAATGTGGACGACATTCTTTCAGGAATTCAATTAAAATATAAGAAGCAACCTGTGAACACAGTTGACGGTGTTAAGATTGAATTTGAAAAGGAATGGGTTCATTTACGACGTTCGAATACGGAACCTATTATTCGTATTTATGCAGAAAGCGTATCGGAAACAACAGCCAATAATTTGGCAAAGAAAATTATAACTGACATAAGGGAATTGATAAAGGTGCAGCAGAAATAAACTAATTTTATAAAATATTCATTTAGAAAACACAAATTTTAAATTATAACTTCTAAAGATTAGGTATGAAAGTTTATTTAGATAATGCAGCAACCACCGCACTCGACAAGGAGGTTTTAGAAGCAATGCTTCCAATAATGGTTGAACATTATGGTAACCCTTCATCTATACACGCATTTGGTAGACAAACACGCGCTGCAATAGAGCAAGCTCGCAAAACAGTGGCCCGATTGTTAAATTGCTCACCAGCAGAAATATTCTTCACCTCAGGTGGAACGGAAGCTGATAACATGGCCATTCGATGTTCCATAGAAAACTTAGGGATAAAACACGCCATTACCTCTGCAATTGAACACCATGCTGTATTGCATACACTTGAAGAATTAGCAGCAAAAGGAATTATTAAGTTAAGCAAAGTAAATCTTAAAGCTAATGGTCATATTGACTTAGCACATCTTGATGAACTTTTGAAAACCAACGAGCGATCATTTGTATCATTGATGCATGCCAATAATGAAATAGGGAATATTCTACCTATTATGGAAGTTGGTGTTATTTGTCAAAAATACAATGCCGTTTTCCATTCCGACACAGTTCAAACAGTAGGGCATTACCCAATTGATACTAAAGAAATTAACATTCAATTTTTGAATTGTGGAGCACATAAATTTCATGGTCCTAAAGGTGTTGGATTTATTTATATTTCGAATGACATACAAATTGCACCGATGATAACAGGTGGATCGCAGGAACGAAACATGCGAGGTGGAACAGAAAATGTGCCAGGTATTATTGGCTTAGCAAAAGCAATGGAGATATCCTACCGAGAGTTAGCGCAGCATACTGAATATATTTTGGGATTAAAAAATTACATGATACAAGTGCTTGAACAAAATATTGCCGGCGTTACCTTCAATGGTGATGTAAAAGGTAATTCACTGTATACTGTTTTAAATGTTTCTTTACCTCCTAATGAGAATGCAGAAATGCTTATTTTTAATTTAGATATTAACGGGATAGCAGCTTCTGCTGGAAGTGCCTGTAGTTCTGGAAGCGAAACAGGGTCACACGTTTTACGTGCAATTGGTACAGATATGTCACGTCCTTCTGTACGATTTTCATTTAGCAAATTCAATACAAAAGAGGAAATCGATTATACCGTTTCCAAATTGAAAGCGTTGGTTATAGTTACAACGAAAAACTTAAAATGATTTTTTCAATAAGCAAAGCAATAGCCACCTTAGCTCAGGGGTAGAGCAGCTGATTCGTAATCAGCAGGTCGTCGGTTCAATTCCGATGGGTGGCTCGTTTCACAAAAACATTTTACCTTTTTTAAATTCAAATTTGAAAAACTTTATTTATTTCGTGCTTTTTATATATGCCGCGCTGGCTGCATGGACCATTATTTATTTTGATGGTACAGGAGACACAGGAGATAGCGTTTCCCACTATTTATTTGCAAAATACGCTCCCAAACATCCTGAACTGTATTTTGACCATTGGGCAAAACCAGTTTTTGTTTTACTCGCTAGTCCTTTTGCACAATTTGGTTTTACTGGAATGAAAATATTTAATAGCTGTGTGGTATTGCTTACCATTTTTACTACTTATCGTATTGCTAAAACATTAAAGTTTAGAAATGCAATCATTGTTTCCTTCATTCTAATTTGTACACCACTTTATTTTACACTTACATTTTCAGGTTTAACGGAACCCTTATTTGCTTTAGTTGTTTCCATCTCTATTCTTCTGCTGTTAAAGGATAAATATATAGCGGCATCAATTTTAATTTCTTTTCTTCCATTCATACGATCAGAAGGACTTATTTTTATAGGAATATTCGCAATTTATTTTGCATTTAAATGCAAATGGAAAATGCTACCGCTTTTAGTTGTTGGTCATTTAATCTATTCTTTTTTAGGCTATTTTATTCACCACGATTTACTGTGGGTAATTCGAGAAATTCCGTATGCTCACCTTGATAGTGTATATGGTAATGGAACCTTATTTCATTTTTCCGAAAAATTATTTTATCTCTTAGGTTTACCAATTTATTTTCTTTTTGTTATTGGGCTAATTGCTATTTGCTGGGATGCAATTAAGAAAAAATCAAATTTAAACGAACAAGTATTGTTAGCACTTGGGTTCTTGTCTTTTTTTATTGCGCATTCTTTATTTTGGTTTCTAGGAATTTTTGGGTCGATGGGCCTCCTCAGGGTTTTTATTTGTGTCATGCCTATAATTGCATTGGTTGCACTTAAAGGATATAATTTTATAACAGAAACTGTTTTGGGCCAATTAAAATTACCGCAGTTGATTTTTAAAGCTTTGTTAATTATAAGCGTAATAATTTTGCCATTTACGTCCAATAAAGCTGCGCTTAATTTCAATCGTGATTTCAGCATAAGCCAGGAACAACTTTTAGTTCAGCAAATAGCAGATTTTAGCATTAAAAATTATGGTTCAAAGCATGCATACGTATGTGCGCATCCTTACTTTAGTTTAGCGCTCTCTATTGATCCATTCGACAAAACAAAAATGGTAGATTGGAATGAAAGCAATTTATTAAATCTCCAAAGTGGAAGTTTACTAATTTGGGATAGTCATTTTGCTTTAATCGATTTAGGTGTTACAAAACAAATCATTGATTCTGATTCATCATTTGTAAACATTTATAATGCTAGTAAAATTGACCAAGGGAAAGAAATTCTAATGTCCATGTATCTTAAGAAATAAAAAAACATTGAATATTCCAATGTTATGGAACAACACTGTAAAATAGTTTTTCGTAAACCTCCGCACTTTTCAGCTCAATTACATCGCCAGACAACATTTCTGGTAATTCAAGATTTCCCATTTTAATTCTAACAATCCTAAGGGCAGGAAATCCAACAGCTCCCATCATTTGTCTAACTTGTTTATTCTTTTGTTCTACAAGCGTAATGTTAATCCATGATGTTGGTACTGTTTTACGGAATCGTACTGGAGGAACGCGGGGTGGAAGGGAAGGCTCATCGATTTTCGTGACTATAGAATTTTTACTATTAAATATTTTTCCTTCTACTTTAACATCAACCCCCATGGCTAACCTAGTTATTGCTTCCTCATTGATAGCACCATCAACTTGTACATAATAAGTACGTTTGAATTCTACTGTTGGATTTAAAAATTTCTGACTTATTTTTTTATCGTTTGTCAATAGCAATAATCCTTCGCATTCCGTTTCCAATTTTCCAACCGGATAACAATCCAATGGAAATTTGAGCAAAGAACTTAAGGCAGGTTTATTTCCTTCGGGTGTAAATTGCGATAGCATCCCGTAGGGTTTGTAAACGATAAAATAACTATAGAGATTACTCATGTGCAAATTAAAGGAAACTAATTAGAATTTTGTTAAAAAATAATATATTAGTTTAGGAATTAGTAAGCTCTAAATTTAAAATCAATTTCATTTTGTAAATTCGTATGCTATGAATGAAGATGAGCAAATTCAGTTAAAAAAAGAATTACTTTATGGATGCCAGCGTTTTGTAAAAGAAAAAATGCAGCAATTAGAGATAGCTATGAAAGCAGCTAGAGATGCAGGTAACGATGAAACAAAAAGTTCAACTGGTGATAAGCACGAAACAGGAAAAGCAATGATGCAGTTGGAACAAGAAAAAATCGGAATTCAACTGGGCGAAATGCAACAACTATATAAAATATTAGACGGCATTCCAATAGTTTTATCTAAATCAAAGATTACGGCAGGGTCTGTAGTTCTTACTAACCATGGGATGTTTTACATTTCAGTTGCTGCTGGGAAAATCTCTTTTGATAATTTCTCATTTATTGCAATCTCAGGTCTTTCACCTTTGGGACAACTATTTTTGAATACATCAATTGGTTTGGTTGTAGAGTTTCGATCCACTTATTACACAATTATTGATGCGTTTTAGGAATTTATATAAACCAATAAATCAAATCTCCATTCGGCTTATAATTAACATTATGTTAAATAGAATTTGGCAGATATCTTTATTTCATTAGCCTCCAATTGATTTAAAAAAAGAATGCCAAGGAATTAACCATGACATTCTTTTTTTAAAAATATAAAAGCAAGTGCCCAAAAACACCTGAGATTCTCCAATTTATTTTATCCTAAATTATATTCCAGAACGAGAATTGTACCCGTCAGGTGCAATAACTGTAAAAACAAGTATTACAGCAATCAGTACTCCACCAACAATGTATTGCCATGTCTTTAATTTCTTTTTCTTCTTCTTTTGGGTACTTTCTGTTGCTGATGCTGATGTTTGTGTCGTTTTATTTTGACCATTAAACGATTTTACCTCGCCAGCTGAATTATTAACTTGAACAGTCACTTGACCGACTTTTTGTTCAGGAATAGAATTTTGATTTGATTGTGCATTTGTGAAAATAGCCAAACCAAAAACCATTACTAGTGTCATTAATTTTGTTTTCATGTTATTTCTTATTTAGTTAAATTGATAATTTGGTAAATATATAAAAAAAATGATTATTTAAATTAACTGTTTTCTGATTGACATTATCCCCCAGCTTGTAATTTCTTTATTTCATTTTTAACCACTATTTCACACTTATTAATAGCTGGTTTAACGTCTTGATAAGATATTTTATTCAGTAGGCACTCCTGCATTCTTTGCATCTTCCTTCTCAATTAATTTCCACTTTTTGTAATTTGCTTCATCTTTAGCTTGTAAATATGCTGCCGTTACTAAAACTGCTTGAACATAAATTTGCATTTTATCTCCACCACGTTTAGCAATTTCATATCGTTTCACTGCATCGAATGCAACTTGATTCTCTAAGCTGACGCCTGTTTCTAAGCTGCCGCCTGTCTGCAACGTCTTTATCTTCTCTTTTATTCTCATATAATTGTCATTGTCGCTCATTTGACTATAACATGCTTTTAAGGCTTGTAAAGTGTTCAAATCATTAATATTCAAGATATGAGCCGCCTCTAAAAACTTAGCCGCATTTGGTAAAGGTTTCTCCCAAAGCGTTTTGTACTTAGCGGCATTACTCAAAGTAGATTGCGACATCTCATAATAGCTAACCGATTGGT
>Ga0214919_10001011_pt1 | contig 47509 bp, 38 predicted proteins | sample LL1503_MetaG_FD_177994 | JGI IMG/M metagenome (GOLD analysis project Ga0214919, IMG submission 177994) | Freshwater microbial communities from Lake Lanier, Atlanta, Georgia, United States - LL-1503 | ecosystem: Environmental > Aquatic > Freshwater > Lake | place: USA: Georgia | collected...
CAAATCTTTCATTTTCTCCAAGATGCTTATATGCCATAATTTGACTCCAATTTTTAGTTACAAATTATAGCTCAAAATTAAGCTTTCAAGTGGTGCATCTCACCTCAGCGGATGCATACACTAACAAAAACCTGAGAATGTACAGTTGAGTCACTATCAACCCAATCTACTTCTTTATCAGTGTATTGACCAGTCTGATCATCCCAACTTGCTTGTAGGTTTTGAGCAAGCAATAGATTATTCACCCCAGTATTAGCTGTTGGTACCTCCAAACTTATTTCGCAGCTTGCATTAGGTACTAAACTATCCTGACAAGTACTACTATTAAATTTATATCCACCCTGAATTTGCTCAGTATTAAATTTAAGGTGTGCTGCTGCATCAGCTCCTATATTTTTATACCGTAAAACTAACAGACTGTTCTGCGTACCACTCTTTAATTTAAATGGCGATCCAACTGTTTTACCGTCCCCAGACGTACTCGTTGGTGCAGATACCAAATTAACGATTAAATTAGCTTGCTTAGTAGCAACAACCGAACCACTTACATCTACGGAGGTGTGTTCTTCATCACTTGTACCTTCTGTATGATAACTCGCAGTTAGAACTGTGCTAAAGTCGTTGCTGGTTTGTGAAGGTCCAAATTGAACCGTAACTCCACAGCTTTTGCCGGATTTCAGGACACCATTACAGCTGTCACCCTTGATCCCAAAAATACTACTATCGTTAAGAGCAAAGTTTAAATTATTTGCATCACCACCGCCATTGTTTATTATTCGGATGTTTTTTTGTTTATATTCAGTATTGTTATTGACAATTCTATCAAATAAAACGCTAGCATCTACAAAACTTAAAACAGCAGCTGGTGATTGCTCAGTAGAATATGTCAAATCAATTGGTGCTAAGCTATCTTTCGCCGAAGAACTTCCTGTACTATAAACATAGCTAACTCCAAGATTTGCATGTGTTGGCAAAGTTTTTGTAGTATTGCTGTATACTAGATCTAAACTACAGCTTTCACCACTGGCTAAAGTGTTAGTAACAATATTTCCATTAACTATACACGCATTAGTAGCCTTGCTTGCTGCAATACTAAAATATACTGGTAAATCAAACACAACATTACTATCTTTATAACCATTACCAGTATTGACAATTGTCACCACACTATATTGAGTTGGTGATGAAGTTGTAGTCTCAAATGTATACGTATCGCTATTTACACTTAATCCATGAGTTGGCACCGGTGGAGTAGGTTTTGTTCCACTGTACTCTATTGAGGCATGAGCTATTGCAGCCACCGTACCATCTTTATAACTAAGATTTAATCCAGCAACACCACCAGATGGTCCTGCTTGTTTAGAATTAAAGCTTACGCTGTAACTACAATATGCACCAGCATCTAAGCTTCCAGAGCAAGGTTTTGAAATACCTTTCGATACGTTAATAACCACGCCGTCTGCTGTTGTTACACTTGGTAAACTTAAATTATTAGCAGCCCTAGTTCCTGTATTCGCAATATAAAGCTGCTGACTTTCAAAAGTCTCATCCATAGCAAAGATACTAGGCAACATCATAACAGCGGCACTCTTATCTACCAAATTTATAGTAGTAGCATTCTTAGAATAACTAACATTACTACCACCTTTTCCAGATGCTTGTAACTGAAATGAAAGTTGCTTAGTTCCAGTCGGAATATTCAACAAAAAGCTTACAACCTGTCCATTACTAAAATTAGCTCCACCATTATTTCCACTTAGGACCGATGCATAGCTTAGTTTATTATGCTTGCTACTAGTATCAACTAAATCAAAAGTATTAACCACACCGATATTAGTTGAATTAACTACAACATTTACAATAACTGGCGTAACACCATTTCTAGCAGCGGCTACGCTTGTTGGCAACAATAAATAAGCACTATCAGCACCACTAAGAGTATTCTTACTTGGTACATTGACTAAGCCAATACTAGCCTCTTTCTCTGTAATTTTTTGTGATAAATTTCCGCGCCATAATTTGCTGCCAAACTTATTGCTCGAGGTTGAAAGGTTTTGTTTAATTGATACACTAAGTTCTCCAGAAACCGTGGCAGTATCATTAAACACTACTCTTAAATTACATGATTGTTTTGCAGCAATGCTTGCACAGTTAGCCGCGGATGCACTTTCAATAGCAATCTTTGAATTAGCATTGATTAAGTTATAGTTTAAACCAGAAACATTCTTGTCTCCATTATTCCTTAACGCAATAAAAGCAGTACCTTTGGTATGCGCGGGATATTCTGTCAAGCTTGAAATACTAACTTGACTTAAATCGTTATTTGATGATGGCGTAACGGAGGAGCCACCATTAGCAGAACTTCCGGAACCTCCACACGATGCGAGCGAAATCGCAGCCAGAATGGCTAATATCCCGCCTTGTAGTTTTGTGTTTTTCATATATCTGAGCTCTTCTTAAAAAATATTTATTTATATAGTTTCAAACAACATGATCGACTTACACAAATAGAATAAATGAAAATTGATACCCTGTATTATCTCACCCTAAGATGTTTTATTGATACCAGCAAATTTAATGATTGTAATCAATATATATACTGTTCACACTGACTAAAATTGTTACTTCATTATATGTTATAATAGTCGGTATTAGATGTAGTTTCATGTTCAAAAACATGAACTTACATCGTTATTATTGTGCTTTTTAACTCACAGGTTCTAAGCTAAATAAGAGCTACATTTAAGCTGATTTGAAATATCAATAGGCGGGCGCAGCGCGAAGCCTACAATTAGAGCAGCTGAATGAGCTTGACAAGGCGCATCTGATTACTCGTGTAATATGGAATATATACTATGAAGCAATTAACTGAGGGCGATAAACGTTTGATTGATGAGGTAATGCTCCCATTCTTGCGTAATTTACAACATCTTCGGATTGTTGTTGGTGCTTTTAATCTAGATGGTGAATTTATTTTTATCAGTGATCATGCCAGAAAAACTCGCGGCACCAAAAAAGATACACTTATTGGAACTAAATATAAAGACCTCGAGGATAAATCAGGAATCATTGTCGCTGAAGCAGAGAAAATTCGTTTGAGAGTAATTGAAACTAAGCGTATAATAAGCTATACTTTGATAAGTAATAACATAGACCCCGAATGCAGAATAGAATTTCCCATATATACAGCACAACATATTCCATTTTTCAATGAAAAACACGAAGTAATTGCATCATATATTACTACTTCACCCGTTACACCATTAAATTTAGAAAGAATTATGTTTAACAAAATAACCTCGTTATCTAACCCTGTTTGCACAGTAGAGCTAAGTAAAAGACAGCACGAAATATTATTTTTATTATGCTATAACATAAATCAAAATAAAATTGCTGAGTATTTAGGTGTGACCAGAGGTACAGTAAGTAAAACTATTTTTGAACAATTAATCCCTAAATTTAAAAATGTATACAATATTGATGACTTAGTAAATCAAGCTTTAGCAAATGGAGTAAACTATCGTTTTCCACCAAGCTTAATTCACCCTAAGATATTCATAGTTGAACATTAAGCTTAGATTAATTATTATTTCGTCTCTCCTCCGCATCTAACTTAATTTGGATTTCATATATATGTTTTCATTAAGCTTAGTTAGCTTAATTGGAGTAATAATTCTTTCTCCTTTAACTGCTAATATGCAAGCTGGATTTTCAGATACTACATCTGGCAATTAACAATGATAGCCATATTTTAAATACTTTTATGGCTGTTATCGGTTTACGGGATGGTACTGCTTAAATAGCGCGAAAAGGGTATGGGGATTATTACACCCCCATATAGGAGAAATACAGCTAAAATATTTTATTCATTCAACAATGGGGCTTTTTTCTGATTATTATCAAATAATTCAACCACAAAATGGTATCTGCAATTAATACTAACCATAATATAGGATCATAGAGATAATCCCAGAGATTATTTGAGGATTGTAGGCGGAAATAGAAACCTAGCAAAGCCAGTAGCCATACATACCCCATACGGCGATTATATATGATCAAAATAAAAATAATAGCTGCTGTTAATAATAGCATTGGCAGCGATAGATAGCCTAGGTGATAAACATCAAAACTAATAAAACTAAAAGTAGAAAGATATAGGATACAGCCAATAAATAATAAAAATAACCGTTCATAGCGTGAAAGAACAGCCCTCCTGCTCCCACTAAAATCAAACTGGTTAGCAATGATTGATAACATTAAAGCACCACTGGCAATGCTCACATCTCCAGTGGCACCACGCAATAGCTCAACCAAAGAGCTAGTTCGGTAAAGTGGAATAAAATTCTCACCTAAAATAAGCAAACAAAACACCAAGCTACTGAAAAACAATGAACGTTTTGGCAACCCCAATGAATAGACCAATAATAACGCAATTGCAAGTGAGTAAATAATTCTTTGTATAACTTCAATACTGGACATTGTTCAATATCCTATCCAACCATTCTCGATTAAGTCTTACGTGCTTTATAACTTTGCGATCATCGGTATACATAATATCAACTATATCTTCATTGATCTGAATCGAAGGATAAGAAAACTCCTTACCATGCTGATTTTCTAAATCGTAGAAAGGTTGCCAGTTGATACCATCACGAGAAAGCGCCAATTTCAATTGACTACGGTCATCCTGATTGTAAACCATAAGAAGTCTACCGCTACCTAAGTTCGCCACAACTAGCGATGAATCAGGGTTTAATAAATTAGTTTTTTGCGGCGCTGACCAGCTTAAACCTGCATTAGATGAAAATGAGGCATATAAATTTCGAACTTCGCTAGGCTTATTGGCATTCCGAAAGTAAACCCATGCCTTTTCACTGCTAAGCGCAACCAAGCTCGGCTGTATCATCTTATCTTTAGCCGTAATGCGAATTTGCTCGACAAATTTCCCATCATAATTAAAGCGCAATAATTCTGGATATTTACGCCCTAGTTCCATATAAACAGGTAAATAAAATCCACCATCACTTAAAGTTACCGCAGAAGTTCGCACTAAAGTACTAATATTAAAAAATGGACTAATAACTATACGTTCTGGCTCACTCCAATGAATTCCACCATCAGTAGAAGTTAAATGGTTTAGGGCACTCCCCGACCAACCACCGATGCTAACAGAGACGACAAACAGATGTAAAACTCCATTTTCAGCACGATAAATCACTGGATTTCCAACTTTTATCACATAACGATGATTTGCTTTAGCAATCATTTGTGGATCAACCAATGCAGTAGCCATACTCCATTTTCCATTATGGTATGTCGAGCGCCATATTTTGACATCAGGACTCCCCTCTTTAGTTCCAGCAAACCAAAATGCCAATAAATCACCATTAGGTAGCATGGTAAATGAAGAACTATGTGCGGCAGGCAGATATGCGGGCTGTGGGATAATTTGCGATTCAAAAACTGCTGCTACAGCAGGTGAATACTGATACGGCAAGGAGCTCGAATCTAAGCGAAACCTGACATATTGATGGTCTTCCTGCGAGTAATTAAGATAGAGCACATAAGTAAGCCAAAGCAAAATTACTAATGCTACAGCCTTCAATGGTTGAAAATGCATGATTTAATTAGCACCTAACTCATTTATTTCACTAACCAGTTTAATCACATTATAAGTGCTTTGTAATCGGAATCTAGCCGGATTGAGAATAATTTGTTTGTATAGCTCAGGATGGTGCGGGCAAGCGCCAATAGCAGCTTGATTATCAATAGTATATCCAAGCACTTCATTACAAATCTGATCGTAACGCACTTTAGATGACTCATCCAAAAAATGTACGGCTGTCACTTGATCCAGTGATTTACCACCAAGTTTAATATAGCCATTACTTCCGATAATAATTAAGCTAACCTCAATATTACTAGGCTCTGCAGCCAAAGTTACTTCTAAAGTTCCCCCAAAATCACCAAAATCTAACAACGCATATGCGCTATCGTCGACTTCACTATCTTTAAATTTAGTTTTAAAAAATTGTGCAGCAGTGACTTTTGGTACACCCAACAGATACTGCATGATATCTAAATAATGAATCCCAAATTCAAATAAAACCCCACCACACTCGGTGTAAGTTCCACGCCAACCAGTAAAATAATCCAGCGGACGTTGCCAGCGTTGCACTAAACTACTACTACGAATATCGCCCAGCAACCCATGCTTAAGCACTTGCTCAACCAGCCCAATTGAATGATTAAGACGTACTTGCAACACACAAAAAACTTCGACGCGGTTCTGCAGCGCAAGTTCTTGCAATTCCACCAGTTCTTCGATACTAAATGTCGCAGGCTTTTCCAAAATAACATGCTTATGGCTGGCAATTGCTTTCTTTGCCTGAGTATAATGTAAATGGCTGGGAGTTAACAAAACAACACAGTTTACGGCTGGATCATTATAGGCTTCTTCTTCATTCTGATATAAGCGCTGAGAAACTAATTCAGATGCATACTTAGCAGCAGTGATTGGGTTGGGATCATAGTATGCGATAAAATCATAATGTTCTGGATTTGCTTTTAGTGCTGCTAAATGACGGCTAAAGATTGAACCGCAACCTAAAACCGCAACCTGATACTTAGCCATATAACTTACCTCTAAATTTTAGGTAAAACAATTCGAGCTTTTTCGCTGGCACGATAAAGAACAATCAGCTTACCAATATGCTGCACAAAACTAGAATTTGTTGCCGCACATAAATCTTCAATTATTGCCTCGCGAGCAGAGCGCTCATCACCTAAAACACGAATCTTAATTAATTCATGAGCATTTAAGCTAGTATCAATTTCTTTTAAAACACTTTCCGTTACACCGTTATTACCAATCATAACCACAGGTTGCAAATCATGCGCCAAACCTTTAAGAAATTGACGTTGTTTGACTGTTAGCTGTTGCATATTATTCCTTCATTATTTATTTTAATTTTGCTACCAGTATTATATACTTAAACGGATTATAAATACCAGTAAATGCTTCCCAGCAATAGCATATTAAAACTCCAGCCGTTCAAATAAACCGCTGGAGTTTTACCAAGTCAGATGAATCTGATTGAATATAGCTTACTAAGTTAGTTTAAATCAAAGCAACTACACATGAAATTACGATCACCATGCGCATCATCAATCCGATTTACCGAAGGAAACACCTTGTTGCTCTCCAAGTTAACCATTGGAAAACAAGCAACTTGTTGTGAATATGGTTTATCCCAGGTCATTAAATCAGCCAGTGTATGCGGTGCATTTTTCAATGGATTATTAAGTTCATCAAAACTACCATTTAATACTTGTTGCACTTCGGCATAAATTGAAGCCATCGCAGCGATAAAACGATCTAATTCATCTTTCGACTCACTCTCGGTTGGCTCAATCATTAAAGTTCCTGGAACAGGGAATGACATAGTAGGTGCATGGAAGCCATAATCCATTAAGCGCTTGGCAAAATCGACCTCAGTAATTCCGCTTTCTGCTTTTAATGGACGTAAATCGATAATACACTCATGCGCAACTTTTTGATTTTGCCCAGTATATAAAATCGGGTAGCCAATTTTAGCTAAATGATGTGCCACATAGTTAGCGTTTAGAATAGCCACTTTAGTTGACTGCTCAAGACCATACTCACCAAGCATCGTGATATACATCCAGGAAATTGCCAAGATTGAAGCGCTACCAAATGGAGCACTAGAAACCGCACTGCGAGTTACATCAAATGCAGTATCAAAAATTGGATTTAACGGCAGAAAATCAACCAAGTGTTGTTTAACACCAATTGGTCCCATACCAGGTCCGCCGCCGCCGTGAGGAATCGCAAAAGTTTTATGCAGATTCATATGCGAGACATCAGCACCAAGTTCTGCAGGTTTAACTAATCCCACCAAAGCATTCAAATTAGCGCCATCCATATATACTTGACCGCCATTGTCATGAATAATTTGGCAAATTTCCTTAATACTTGCTTCAAATACCCCATGCGTTGATGGATAAGTAATCATCAAACATGCTAAACGCTCACGATATTGCTCAGCTTTCGCACGCATATCTGCAACTTCAACGTTTCCTGATTCATCACAATTAACCACGATAACTTCCATGCCCATCATTTGCGCGGTTGCTGGATTGGTACCGTGTGCGGAGCGTGGAATCAAGCAGATATCACGTGTAGACTGCCCAAGGCTAGCCTGATAGCGGCGAATTGCCAATAAACCAGTATATTCCCCTTGCGCGCCAGAGTTTGGTTGCATACAGACATCGTCAAAACCAGTAATATCTTTAAGCTGTTGCTTTAAACCGTTAATCAATGTTACATAGCCTTGAACACTCTCACGTGGTGCAAACGGATGAATATTTGCCATTTGCGGCCAAGATAACGGCTCTAGCTCAGCAGCGGCATTTAATTTCATAGTACACGAACCCAGCGGAATCATACTGTGCACCAAAGAAATATCTTTATTTTCCAAATATTTCAAATAGCGCATCATTTTAGTTTCACTATGGTAATTACTAAATACTTCGTGAGCTAGGATTGCATCTTGACGATAGAGATCATTTTGATTAGCTAGTAGTGTTTCCGCATCAGGAAGAATCAGCTCTTGATTATTACAAATTAAGCTTACCAAATCCTCGATTTCAGCAACAGATGCACTCTCACCCACCGAAATAAATAATTTACCATCATACTCACCGATTGCATAGCCATTATCATTCAATTTAGTCATAAGCGTAGTAGAATCAGCGTATTCAAAACTTAAAGTGTCAAATAAACAATCTTGATTAAATACTTTAATCCCATAATGGCGTAAATTATGTGCCAGTAGATTAGCGAAATAAGTGATACGTTTAGCAATCATTTTAAGACCATCAGCACCATGATAAGTCGCGTAGAATCCAGCCATATTTGCTAGTAATACCTGAGCAGTACAAATATTTGAAGTAGCTTTCTCACGCCGAATATGCTGTTCTCGAGTCTGCAATGCCATTCTGAGTGCTTTTTTACCACGACTATCAACCGAAACACCAATGATGCGACCTGGCATCAAGCGTTTGTGAGCATCTTTGGTTGCCATATAGGCTGCAGACGGACCACCAAAACCGATAGGAATACCGAAGCGTTGCGTAGAACCAATTGCAATATCGGCACCCTGCGCTGCAGGAGACTTAAACAATACTAAAGACATAATATCACAAGCCATAACCACAATCAGTTTTGGCGCCTGTTGTTTCCACCCACTAATTTGACTGGTAAAATCTTTAGTAGTACCATACAAATCTGGATTTTGAATAAAACAGCCAAATCCCTGAGTTGCGTCAACTTGGCTAATATCTGTCACCACTAATTCAATTTCCAGATACTGTGCCCGAGTTTGCATAACACTTAAAGTTTGCGGAAAAATATTTTGGTCAACAAAAAACTTATTCCCTGCATTTGGGTTTACCCGCTTAGCCATTGCCATTGCTTCCGCGGCCGCGGTTGCTTCATCCAGCAAAGATGCATTAGCTAAATCAAATCCGGTTAAATCAATTAACATTTGTTGATAGTTTAATAAGGCCTCCAAACGACCTTGTGAGACTTCAGCCTGATATGGCGTATATGCGGTATACCAACCCGGGTTTTCAAAAATATTACGACGAATCACTGATGGAGTAATCGTATCGTAGTAGCCTAAACCAATATAATTCTTATAGACAATATTGGCATCCAAAATTGCTTTAATTTCAGACAGTGCCTGATCTTCACTCAAACCAACCTTTTGAGTAGTTTTAGTTTTGCTGATTAAATCAGTTGGTATAACCTGATCAATAAACTGATCTAAGTTATTACAACCCAAATCATCTAACATTGCTGCTTGTTGTTGCTGACTAAGTCCAATGTGACGCTTACAAAATTCATTCATGCTAAGTATCCTAAATTATTAATAATCAAATAGTGAAATATGATACAAGTATAAAAAAACCCCGTTCAAAATTAAACAGGGTCTTCAATGGTATTATTAGCCAATCAGTGCTTTATACTTATCAGCACTCATTAAGCCGTCTAATTCTGCCACATCTGCTAATTTTACTTTAAACAGCCATCCTGCCGCGTGTGGTTCGGTGTTTGCCAACGTTGGATCTGCAACCACCTCATCATTAACCTCAACCACAACACCGGCAACTGGTGAATATAAATCTGAAGCAGCTTTTACTGATTCAACGACACCTATTGTGTCACCTGTAGCAATACTTGTGCCAACAGCAGGTAATTCCACATAAACCAAATCACCCAAAAGCTCTTGAGCATGATTCGTAATCCCTACACTTACAACTCCATCCGCTTCAAGTCTAACCCACTCATGCGTGTCGACAAACTTCATATCACTGCTATACATAATTGCTCCTTTAAGCATTAATTAAACATTTTTTTGCCATTGCGTACGAATGGCAAACTGATTATTCTTACCGCTTCGTGATTACCACGAATATCAACACTCGCAGAATCAACTTCAAGCGCAGCACTAATTCGTGCAATTGCAATCGAAACTTTTAGACTTGGTGAAAAAGTACCACTGGTAACTACTCCACACTCTACACCATCAACATAGACTTTTTGTCCATCACGCAGTACACCTTTACCCTGTAAAACCAAACCAACCTGCTTATATTGATCAGTTGAAATTTTAGCCAGCTGATAGGCATTCTTACCAATAAAATCACGCGTTTCGTCACTTAAATCAACCACCCAATCCATACCGCAGGCAACTGGTGTGATAGTTTCATCCATTTCATGCCCATATAAATTCATGCCAGCTTCTAAGCGTAAAGTATCTCTGGCACCAAGTCCACAAGGCGCTACGCCATGTTCGAGCAATAAACTCCAAAACGCGTTAGCTTCTGTCCGAGGCAGCATAATTTCTAAACCATTTTCTCCGGTATAACCAGTTCGGGCATAAAAATAGCTATTATCCTCCACTGCGACAAAGGGCTTAAGCTGTTCTAATTTATCTTTCACATGTGGATGAGCTGCAATAACTTTACTAATTGCATTTGGCCCTTGTACTGCCAGCATCGCCAAATCGCGGCGTGGGAACAATTCTACTTTAAAATTTGCAGCAACCTGTTTAATCCAATTTAAATCTTTTGCTTCGGTTGCTGCATTGGTGACCAAACGATAACCAAATGGCATCAGATAAACAATCAAATCATCAATAACGCCAGCTTCACGATTAAGTAACCCGGAGTATAGAGCTTTACCTACTCCAAATTTATCTAATTTTGCAACATCATTACTAATTAAATGACGAAAAAAGTCTTTAGCATCGACCCCGTGGATATCCGTAACCACCATATGCGAAACATCAAACATTCCCGCATCATTACGCACTTGCTCATGTTCTTTTATTTGCGAACCATAATTTACCGGTAATGCCCAACCACCAAAATCAACAACCTTACCATTGCTATCTAAATGGCTTTGATAAAAAGGAGTATAGTTCATGTACTAGCCTTAAAAAATTTGAATCGCGTAATTATACAACTTTTCTTACTCATGTGAACTAGAATAAACCATTTTCTAGCTGCTTTCAATTGTGCAGCTGCTCAATATTATTTATACACACTACTTAGTTGGATCAACCCAAGTATTTGCCAAAGCATTTTGAAGGGTATCTTTTTGCGCTGCAGTAAAGTTAGTCTCTGCCATCGGCTTAACATCAAAAGTTGCCATTGCCTGTACCAATAAGTCAATTGAGATATTGGAAATATGTTTTCCATCCGCAAGCTCAATTTGTTCAATCTTATTTGTACTACCAGAATACCAATTTTTAACTGTCATTTTATCTTGATTGGTCAGATTATTAATGCTTAAGTCTTTACCTTCTTTCTTAAACCATAAATCTTCTTTTTTTATTCCCTCACCAAGCTTCATAACATCATTGCCACTGGTGTCCTGTATTATATCAGCTCCATCACCTTTATTGAAGATATAGCTATCATTACCACTGCTGCCATTGAGTACATCATTACCCGTCCCTCCAACTATAATATCATTACCAGCTCCGGCATTAATTATGTCATCGCCAGCTCCAGCCAGAATAACATCATCACCGCTACCACTGGTGATATTATCTTTACTATTTCCACTGAGAATAATTTGATTATTACCATTTCCAGCATTGATTGTATTGCTACCATTACTGCTAATTGAAATATTATCATTTCCTGTCCCAGTGGTAATTGTATTCATATCATTAGTTAGCTGTTGATTATTGAGTGCTAGTGTCATGTTACCAAGTGTGTCGCTCAGTTTGACTTGTGTTCCAGTTAGATCGTAGCTATCATCACCATAGTTATTAGCGATAGTTGTAGCAGCTCCAGTTGCGGTTATTTTAACCGTATCATTGCCATCACCAAGATTTAACGTAAGTTTATCCTGAGCTTCATTGCTAGTTATTTCCAGTACATCATCACCAGCTCCACTATTTAAGGTTAAACTACCAGCATAGCTTTTAATCACGTCATTGCCACTGCCACTAGTAACTGTGTTGCTACTATTACCGCTGAGAGTAATTTGGTTAGTTCCATTACCGACATTAATTGTATTGCTACCATTGCTCTTGACCGCAATCGTATCGTTGCCAGCGCCCGTGCTGATGGAGTTGTTATCACCACTTAGCTGTGAATTATTAAGATTTACTGTGTTATCGCCACTACTTAAGGTTATTTGTGAGCGAATATTGTTGATATTAATCTGGTCATTACCACTGCTACTGCTTACTCGAGCCAGCTCACCACCATTGCCGTTAAGCTGCACGCTATCGTTACCGGCTCCTAGATTGATGGTATAATTATTGGTATTTTGCGTTGTCGTGATTGTCACATTATCATCGCCATCACCACTGCTAATGGTAGAAGTTCCAGCACCGATTGTTATGTTGTCATTTCCACTACCGGTTGTTATCTTATGATTACCATCTTGAGCTAGGATAGTGTTATTGCCATTAGCTAAATTTAGGGTGCTATTTATCAAACCTTGGATTTTAACTTGATCATCACCACCACCTGCAGAAACACTAAAACTACCACCACCGTCAAGATTAATTTGATTCGCTCCCTCTCCTACACGAATCGTGGTTTGCCCGCTACTATTAGCTGTCAGCTGATCATCACCAGCAGCCAAAGAGATGCTATTGACATCACCAGTTAATCCTGAATTATCCAAATTAATCAGGTTATTCCCACCTGATGCACTGATTTGGGTGTTAATATTCAGAAGATTAATTGAGTCATTGCCACTCAAATTACTGACTTTGATTGCGCCACCAGCACCATTAACTTTCAAACTATCATTGCCAGCGCCGAGAGAAACGCTAAAACTACTATTGGTCTGAGTTTTAGTTATGGTTACATTATCATCACCATCGCCAACATTAATACTGCTAGCAATTCCTGCACCCAGAGTAACATTGTCATTGCCTGTTCCCGTAGTAATAACATGTTTTCCATCTTGAACTAGTGCGCTATTATTCCCATTACCCAGATTAAGCGTAACGTTGGCATTATCATAAACTTCAACGTTATCATTACCAGCACCACTAGTGACAGTTGTTGCTATAGCGTTGGAATTAATATATGCCTGATTATTCCCTTCGCGCAGATTAATTTTAGCACCTTGCTCCAGCCAGAGATTATCATCGGTATTTGAAGTCACAGTTTTATCATTGCCAAATATTTTAGCAGTCGCGAGCACTTCTGCCAAAAGCAAAGTCATGCCGTTATTAAAGCTGATATTTTCAATCCGATTGGCGCGATTGGTAAAGTCCTTAATGGTTATTTGCTCATCGCTACCCAGTTTGATAATTAAATCATTGTCGAGTTTGCTATAGCTTACTTCTTGTGGCGTGATATTATTTAACTGGATGGTATCAGTGCTTGAATTACTTTCTATAATTGTATCCTTACCATCGCCTTTATTGAAGATGTACGTAGTATTATTGGCGCTAGTATCGACGATAGTGTCGTTACCTGTTCCAGCAATAACTTGGGTTTTAGCACCGGTTAATTCTAAGATATCATCAGATGATGTACCATATTTGGTAATTAGTTGCGCTTCAACCGCTGCATGTAAATCAAGAATGCTGCCATCATCAAGTTTGAGTTGTTCAATGCGATTATCGGCTGAGCTAAACCATTCGCTGACACGAATTGAGTCCTTGTTAGTATTGGTGAAGTTGATTAGCAGATCGTTATTATCTTTCGTGAATTTAAGTTCCGAGGCTTGAATTGCCTGCAGCCTAAGCGCGTCAGTTCCTGCTATGTCGCGAATGATATCCTGACCATCGCCAGCTTTGTAAATATAACTATCATTGCCACTTCCTCCTGCAATTGTATCGTTGCCAGTTCCGGCATTGATAATATCATCGCCTGAACCAGCGTCGATGGTGTCTCGACCTCCTCCGCTGGTGATAATATCGTTTCCGCCTTTGGCGGTAATTGTATCGTTACCTCCTGCAGAAGTTAGTATGTCGGCAGAGTCAGTACCAGTTAAATTAACGCTAAGGTTTTTAAGATATTCGTCTTTGGTGAGTCTAGCGCCATCTGCAAAGGCGATGAGCTCAATATAATTTCGGTAATTTGTATAACCATTCTTTATCGTTATGCTATCAGCTCCATCTGTTCCTATATTTATTACCAAATCATTACCAGATTTACTAAAACTCAAATCCTCTTTAGTTATACCAGTACCAAACTCTATTACATCTGTTAAATTACCATATTTGCTTGAGTATTGACTGTATCTACCTGTATCTGGATCATCATAATCATCAATCATATCATGACCGTCACCTTTACCAAACCGATAAATGTCTGATGCGAGTGAGCCAACTAAATAATCATCTCCTGCTCCACCTATAAACACCGTGCTTCTTGATAAACTTTGATAACCTGTCGGTACCAAACTACTATCTAATGAGTCGTTACCATCTCCTCCATTCAGAACATCAAATCCTCCACCTGCTTTAATACTATCATTTCCTGAGCCTCCATAAACAATATCATCTCCCGAACCACCATCTATTACGTCATTTCCAGAATCACCAAACAATAAATCGTTACCATTTTGACCATAAATAGTATCATTGCCTTCTCCACCGCTTATACTGTCATTTCCTCCTTGAGCATAAACAACATCATCTCCAGCTCCGCCAACAAACACTGTACTTCTTGCTAAACTTTGATAACCTGTTGGAGCTAATGTACTATCTATTGTATCGTTACCATCTCCACCATATAAAACGTCAAATCCGCCACCAGCTTTAATGCTATCATTTCCTGAACCACCGTAAACAATATCATCTCCCAAACCGCCATCTATTACGTCATTACCTGTATCTCCCAATAGAATATCATTGCCTCCTTGTCCGTAAATACTATCATTGCCTTCACCGCCACTTATATTGTCATTTCCTCCTTGAGCATAAACAACATCATCTCCACCTTTTGCAGTTATTACATCATTAGAATCAAAGCCAAATAAAGTTTCACTGGCATCATTCCCCAAACTAGATGTAACTACATTTAGCACATTTAAATTATTACCATCAGCAAATACAAAGCGCTCAATATAATTCCGAACATTTACATAGCCATTCTTTATCGTTATACTATCAGCACCATCTGTTCCTATATTTATTATCAGATCACTACCTGATTTACTAAAACTCAAATCTTCTTTGCTTATCCCAACACCAAACTCTATTACATCCGTTAAGTTACCGTACTTACTTGAATATTGACTGTAACTACCAGAATCTGGATCATCATAGTCATTAATTACATCATGACCGTCACCTCTACCAAACCGATAGATATCTGATGCTAACCAACCAATCAAATAATCATCTCCTGCTCCGCCTACAAAAACCGTACTTCTTGCTAAACTTTGATAACCTGTCGGTACCAAAATACTATCTAATGTGTCGTTACCATCCCCACCATATAGAACGTCAAATCCTCCACCTGCTTTTATTGAGTCATTTCCTGAACCGCCGTAAACAATATCATCCCCCAGCCCCCCATCTATTATGTCATTACCAGCATCACCAAACAACAAATCGTTACCATTTTGCCCATAAATAGTATCATTGCCTAATAAGCTATGCATATAATCATTTAAAATACTACCATTTAAGTTATCTGATATTTCTGTGCCGTACTTGCTACTACTAATCGAGCTTATATATTTATTGACATCTACTACATTAGGAGTCTTCTTTGCAATTGACTCATACATTTCAACTTGTAACAACTTATCGTTACTAAGTAATACTATTTTAGATAACTCATCGCTATCAGTTAAACTATATTTTTCAATAATTCCTAGAATTTTAGAATGAATTTTATTAGTATCGAATGATGAAACTATTAAACTATTTTTTTGTAAATCACCATACAAATTCATCACTGCGCTCAATTTAATCATAGCATTTTCAACATTAGCACCACTTAGTAAAGAACTATTATCGTCGAACAATAAGTCAATAAGCTGATGAGACGTTTGCTGACTTACATTTTTGGTAAATAATGCATTACCAGTGCTATTGAAATCATTAACCAGTCTAAAAAGTTGATTTATTGCATATTCATGATTTGTTTCAGCCTGTATCCATTCAATAATTCGGCTTAAATCCATTGTAACTTTACCATCCTGCAACTTGTAATCCACCAAATTAAATACACTAGTCTTACCACTAGCTAGTGCAAGATCTTTTTCAACTTCAATGTTTAAAGATTTATACGAATTATTTATAGAATTTGCATCGATGTTTATTCCGTAATGTTTTTCAGTATAACGACCATCAACTTTGCCATCTTGTACATCCATCGGATCAATGAAGTTTGTCATCGCTGCGTACAATCCGGTAAATTTCTCCAACACACCAAGTTTATTGATTTCATTAGTAGTTAAATTAGTTCCACGAGCACCAGCCGGGTGCTCTCCAGTTTTTAAGGTCGAGGCAATTGTATCCATTTGTCCGGTTTGCGCCCATAATTTCACCACCGTTTCAATGTCGGCTTCATTTGGATAATTTTTACTCATATAGCTACGAACCGCACTAGCCAAATCAACAGACAAAGCAGCAGCTTCGCGTAAATCGCGCACCTTTCCACTACCGCTAGTATTAGGGATATCCATTACTAAGCTAGTATCAACAGTATCGATAAACTCACTATTAACCGGATTACCGACAAAATTAAAAGCTCCACTACTACCTTTAGAGCCGTCCGCACGCTCAAAACTTGAAAAACCAATTTCAACATTACCACTGGCACTATTTTGTACTCCGGTAATACTGGCTTGAGTACTGATTGAGGTTATGCCCAACTCTGTTAATGTTTTTAGTTCACTGGCTTCGGAGATTCCGTTTTGATTCTTATCATTCCAGACCTTGAGCTGGCTAAATGTGGCATCTTTAGCATCCACTTTGCCATCTTTGTTCACATCCAAATCTGCTATTGCTTCAAATGCATCTTTAGCTTTTTGTCCATTGGCAAGAATTGTATTGTCACCAAAAATTTCACGACCAGAATCAATCTGTCCATTTTTGTTTATATCACGCACTACTAAGCCATCACCAGCAGCTACCCAACCAGTTCCAGTTTTTACTCCATCTGCGTCATGATCAAATAAAATTCCAGCACTTAAACCCACTGTTTCAACTTTGCCACTGCCATCCAAATCAAAGGCAAGTGGATCATATTGCTGATGCTTTTTCTTCGGCTCTATCTGAGCAAATAGCAAATAACTTTGTTTATCTGTGTGTACTTCATTATGTCTGATTTCATACATATTACTACCATCTTCATATTTCTGATTCAGCATAAAATCAATTGCCTGCTGGCGTTTTGCTGCTATTTCCTGAGCAGTACCAACTGCAGCCAAATTTACCTTAGTGTAGATTGAGTCACCCTGTGATGTGATTAGTTGACTACGAGTGTTGCCGGTTAATGACCAATCACTTGTCTGACCTACGGTACCAATAAATAGCTCATGTTCCTGCCCGACTTTAATTGAACCTGCACCAGTTTGGTCTATCTCAAAACTCTTCTTATCTTTGAAAAAGGCTGCCAACTCAAGCAGTGCATCAGTATTGCTAGCCTTGCTACTCTTGATTTGTAAATTCCCCGAGGAAGAGGTGAGATTTTCAAGCAGGAAACTACTCGCACTGTGAAATGTGTCTATATCAGCAAAAAAATCAAGCAAAGCTCCTGGCTGAGTTAAGTACTCATTCGCACCCATTAGCTTAGCATCACCTTTTGCCTCATAAGTAATTGTGACAGTTTCACCGAGTTGGTCTTTCTGAATTGCACCTGCTCCGCTCACCGGATCATTTTCAATCACATAATTAGTAATATCATACTGGCTAGCGCCATTCCACGCATCGTAGAGTTTATTATTAGCTTCAATACGGATTAATTGTTGATTAACTAGATCCAGGTATGATTGACTACCTAATTCACCATTATCTACTTGTTGCTGTAGCTCGTTTTTACGATTAATCAAACTATTCACCATGCTTTGATCAACACGTTCAACTGAGTCTAAAAAATTTCGGCTATTGTATGGATTAAATGTAGTTGCTTCACCACCAAAGATTACCGCCAACAGTTGAGAAATAGTTCCACCTAATGAGTGACCATCAAAACTCAATGTTCCACCATGAGCTTTTACATATGCAGTTGCCTGCGCAGCCAACTGATATGCGTCGGTAAATTCTGGCGGAACTTGATTAAACGCGCTCATTCCAGCATCATGTATTTTGTTGGTAAAATTTTGCGTTCCCCGGCTTGCTAAAATATACTCACCTTTTCCATTAGTGTAAACAGCTCCGTAATATCCACTGCTTGGTTCTTTTGTGATAGCAAGATCTTTTACAATTGTCCAAGTTTCAGTGCCTACATGGATGGGATTTTGTTGATCATATACAAATTGAGCTAATTGTTGATTATCTTGATATGTACTCATCATCATTCACCTTATAGAAATTAGTTGATTAGTCACTAAAAACCGAAATAGCCAAAGAGTCTGTTATATCAGATGGTAACTTTTTAACTTCATAATGTACCCCATCTGATGAAATTAATAAATAGTAGTCGTTTATCTGTTTATATACGCCTACGTATTTATCATCGCCGTAAGTCGTATGAGCTATTCCCAAACTGATATTTAAATTAGCACGTTTAGCAAGATTATTTAAAACCATGAAACTTTTTAAATTTACCTCAGGATATGACTCTTGGTCTGGAATAGGAAATAACTTTTCCTTAGTTGTCGACACATGCCAACTAGTTTCACAATTATTTGAACTTAAAAGCTTCACAAATTGAGCACTGCTCGGGCTTGTCTGATAATATATTGAACACCTTTCACTTTTATTATAAACAGGAAAATTTACCAAATAATAGCCCTCGGAAAAAGAACACTTATTATAAAGGCATTTTTCATCAGTAAAACTATATATTATCCCGCTGTCATCAAATACTTGTTGTTTCCCAAAGCGTTTAACTTGTGTACCATCAAGCCCTCCAAACATAGATGTAAATTCTCGCTTCCAAGTTGTTCCATCTTTCGAAGAATATAAATAAAAATGCTTAGGGCTAAACAAAAATGGCTTCTGGACATATAATAAAAAATTATGCCCTGTATAAGTTATATTGCCTATATCTGCATAATAATAATCATGCATATAATAGTTATTACCAATCATTGCTCTTGCCGTTTTCTTTGCCATATATACATTAGCGACTAATAGCGCCTGCCAAGCAATAAACAGCGCTAGCAATGAAGTAACACTCCATGCTATATATTTTATAATTCTCTTTTTCATGCTCTATCCAAATATCTTTAGGATTTATGTTCGTTATTGTTATTACTTACTCAACTCCAATTATATCGCAACATTTATAACAAAATCATTTTGCAATGCAATAATTTACACACTAAGCTATAAATCAACTAATACATACGCAAATGTGTCGCATTATCACACATAGTTAATCTATTCAAGCTCATTGTTGCTGTGCTCAATAACAGTTACGTTCAAATAAACACGAACATCCCAAGTTAACTCAGAGAATAATATCGTCACCCAGCGTAAATCAAGCTTGAGTTATTAGCTCATTAATCTTATAATATTTACTTAATTAACGATTACATATGAAAGCAACATTAGTTATGCAAAATCAACCGGAAATTAAGTACTTAAAAGATTATCAACAACCAAACTATTTCTCACAAAATATTCGACTATGCTTTGAGATATTGAGTCAACAAGTCATTGTAAAAAGCGACACCGACTACCAACAAAACACCAGTCAATCAAGTGGAACTTTAAAATTAAGTGGTAGTGCCAAGTTGCTTGAGCTAAAGGTTAATAATACAATTCATTCAGATTATACATTGGCAAATGATGAATTAACGATTAATAATTTACCTAAAGAATTTACTCTTTCCATCACCACTGAAGTTGATGCATTTAACAATAAAAGCTGTATGGGATTGTATGCTTCACAAGGAAATTTATTCACTCAGTGTGAACCTGAAGGTTTTAGAAAAATCACTTATTACTTAGATCGCCCGGATGTAATGGCGCTTTTTACGACTACGATTATTGCCAAAACCCAAGATTATCCAATCTTACTTTCAAATGGTAACAAAATATCCGAAGAACAATTACCAGATGGACGCACCAAGGTAGTATGGCAAGATCCATTTAAGAAACCCAGCTATTTATTTGCGCTGGTTGCTGGAAAATTTAGCAAAATTGATACGGTTTATACTACTCAATCAGGACGAAAGGTATTACTTGAAGTCTATAGTGAGCCTGAGTCAATCAATCAATGTCAACACTGCTTGGACTCACTGGTTAGGTCTATGCGATGGGATGAACAACGCTTCAATCTGGAATATGATCTAGAACGCTATATGATTGTTGCCAGTGGTGATTTTAATATGGGCGCGATGGAAAACAAAGGGCTGAACATCTTCAACACCAAATATGTCTTGGCAGAAACTAAAACCGCAACTGATAGCGATTTTATCAATGTTGAAGCAGTGGTTGGACATGAATATTTTCATAACTGGACGGGCAATCGGGTTACCTGCCGCGACTGGTTTCAATTATCCTTAAAAGAAGGACTGACCGTCTTTAGAGATCAGGAATTTACCGCTGATTTACATGCTCGTGATGTAAAACGTATTCAAACGGTTAAAACACTCCGTCAAAATCAGTTTCCCGAAGATGCATCGCCATTGGCGCATCCAGTCCGCCCTGCCTCATATCTTGAAATTAATAATTTCTATACTATGACGGTTTATGAAAAAGGTGCGGAAGTCGTACGGATGTACCAAACACTTTTGGGACGGGCGGGATTTGAACGGGGAATGAGGCTTTACTTTGAACGCCATGATGGCTCTGCGGTAACCTGTGATGACTTTTGTCAGGCAATGGCAGATGCTAATAATTTTGATCTTAGCCAATTTATGCTGTGGTACTCCCAAGCTGGTACACCAACTCTAAAAATTAGTGATAGTTACGATCCTGTGAGCCAAATTTATACGCTAAATATTGAGCAGCAAATTCCTGATACTACAGATATGCACAACAAACAAGCAATGCTGATTCCTTTAGAACTAGGCTTAATCAGCGCCGCTGGACAAGCGCTAGAATTTAGCATTACCGATGGTGAAATAATTTATCCGGAAGAAAAAGCAATTTTACTTATTGCTAAACAGCACAATGAATTTAAAATTAAAGTAACTCAACAGCCAACGCCATCATTATTACGAGGTTTCTCGGCTCCAGTAGTTTTAGATTATGCTTACACCCCAGCACAATTGTTAAATTTAGCAGCGCATGATAGCGATTCATTCAACCGCTGGGAAGCCATGCAGAAGCTTTATCAACACGCGGTGATTGCTTTGTATCAGAATCCACAAAACACGAGTGCCGAGATTTTTACGCAACTAAGTGATGCTCTTGCCAAAACCTTACAAGATAAACAGCTTAATCCAAGCATTCAGAACTTAATTAGTGGATTACCTAGTTTTGCTGAGCTATGTACGCAATTAAAATCCGTTGATGTTGCTAAATTAAATCAAGCTATAGTTGTGCTTAAATCTTATCTGGCTGATTCGTTAGAGGCACTTTGGTTAGCAACTTACCAGCAAAATCAATGCTCAAGCTATGATTTTAATGATGCAGGTAAACGAGCGCTAAAAAATACCGCTCTAGCTTATTTACTGAGCAGTAAAAATGCAGCCAAGTATCTTAATTTGGTTCAAAAGCAATATCTGGCAGCCAATAATATGACTGATAAGCTCGCAGCATTAATAGCGATTAATGACAGCGATGATAATTTACGGGCAGAATTACTCATACAATTTAACCATGAATACCAAAATTATCCACTGGTAATGGATAAATGGTTTACACTACAAAGCCAAAGCTCACGAGCTGATACTTTAGAACAAGTTAAAAAACTAACTACTCACCCACAATATGATAATGCTAACCCGAATAAGCTCTATTCCTTAATTCGGGCATTTACGGCTAATAGCAGTCATTTCAATAGTGCTGAGGGGTACAAATTTATTGCCGCTGAAATACTCCGGGTTGATAAATTTAATTCTGGGGTTAGCGCACGAATTGCGCACGGTTTTAGCATTTTAACTAGTTTAGCACCTGAATATCAACAATTGGCAAAACCAGTTTTGGGTGAAATATTAGCGACAGAGAAATTATCAAACGATGTTTATGAGCTAATTTCCAAGACTATACTCAAGTTAATTTGAAATACTGCTAGGCGACAAGCGGCGAAGCTTACAGATAGTAAGTGAGAAGCTTGTCAACGAGCCAGTGTGATGAATCTGATTGAGTATATCAATTATAAATTTATTAAGAGAATAATACTATGAAAAAAATTGCAGTTGTTTTAGCTGGTTGTGGACGGATGGATGGTTCTGAAATTCATGAATCAGTGTTGACATTATTATCTATTGAGCAAGCTGGCGCAAACTATCAATGCTTTAGTCCCGATTTAGCGCAAGATCACGTTACTAATCATTTGAATAATGAGACAACTAATGAAACTCGGAATATGTTGGTAGAGTCAGCTCGGATTGCTCGTGGGAATGTAAAAAAACTTGAAGAGTTAAACAGTAATGACTATGATGCACTAATCATTCCTGGAGGAAATGGGATTACAGCTAATTTATTTACGCTAGCACAAGATGGCGCTGATTATACAGTTAATCCGACTCTAAGCAAAATTGCGCAAAGCTTCACCACCGCGGGTAAAGTGGTTGGATTTATTTGTATTGCTCCAGTGATGATTCCAGCGATTTATAATTTTCCGGTAAATATGACTATCGGTAGTGATGAAGGAACTGCGGCACTGGTAACTAAGCGCGGTGCAATTCATCATTCATCCACAGTAGATGAAATTTGCGTCGATGAAAAATATAAAATTGTATCAACCGCTGCTTATATGCTGGCGGGCAATATTCTCGAGGCATACAGTGGAATTAATAAGTTAGTCCATAAAGTCGTTGAATTAGCCTAAGCTGTCGATTCAAATGCTTAAACATACTAATCTAAAGCTTTGCAAGCACACGCTACTAATTTTACTCGGTAGCGTGCTTGCTGCATGTTCACAATCAGTTGAACCTCTTAGCTGCGATGGTTCAAATATTGAGGAACAGCTTATTCAAGCAAGCAAGCTCGATAGCTCAATTCCGCTATATGTAAACGCAAAAGTTATAATGATGCTGAGCAATAACCCGCATCAAATTCCAAGCAATAACATACCATTAAAATGCAAAGCCACTATTCAATATAGCCATAACATATTCCCTGAACAAAACTTCCTGGCTAATACCTATGCGGTTAACAAAGAGCAGCAAGTAACGGCAATAACTCCGGTTAATAATAAAAGCACTTCAGATTTTCAAAGCTGGATCGCAAAACTACCCATTGTCACCAGTTCACAAAAAATCACGGCGGGTAATTTGGTTGTCATACAGTTAAATAGTAACGCAAAAATAAAAGCTCATAATCAAATTCAGCAGTTGCTACTTAACCAGCAGTTAATCAAACTACCACAAGGGAAAATTTTTTCAACTATCACCATTGACAAAAAATTTACCTTAGGCGCTAACGATGTATTCCTGCTCTCAGCGTACTATAATAATGCTCGAGATAATGGACTTAACCATAATTATTTTATCACTATTGAATCGGTAAACCGATATACCATTAGTGACAGCTTTAGTTATCAAGATGGGAGCATAAATCAAAACGAGTCAGGAATATTCTTTTCGGGTTTTAAACAATATGCTTTTGCCGAGTCAAATGATTATCCAATTTACCAGTTAGAATCGGGAAATATTCAAATAATTCACCCGGCGCATGATCTCAACTATTACCGACAAAAATTTAGCACCCAAAGCGCGCATCAATTAATACAAAAGATCAAAGGCGATGGTTGCTTAAATGGAGATCAGTTCTATTTATCAGATATTTGTGCACGTAAGGTAAATAGCTATTGCTTTCAATTTAATTCAATCAGCAATAAATCTGCTAAAGATAAATCATACTGGCTGCTAAATAATATGTGTAAAACGCAGGAACTTTATCAATAGCAAAGTAAACTACAGGCATACTCAAAAATTACAGCCTAATAATTGTAGTCAGGAGTATTGAATCGCGATCAGATTACGCTGTCGAATTAATATACTTTTATCATTAATTTTTAGTTTAGGGTGACGATCAGGTTGAGCAGCAATTGCTTGACGAATAAACTCTTGCAGCTGCCGTGTAGATGGTAAAGCAAGATTATGCTGTCGAATAAAATGCGCCAAAAGAGATTGCTGCCGTAATGGACTTAAATTAATAAATTTAGTAATTTCAATCTGTCCATCTTTCAGACCTCGCACTAAATCAAGCTCTGCTAGCTCATCATTTAGCTGCACGCTAGCTTGAATTGAAGCAATACTTTGCATAACTTTCTGTGGTAAACTAGCATCATAACTGAGTAATTGAGGAATTATGTTATTACGTAAAAAATTGCGCAAATAAGTATTATCCTGATTGCTTTCATCCGCAATATGCACTAACTCATGTTCCGTCGCATAGCTCATCAATTGTCTCTTAGAGTGATCTAACAACGGTCGCCAGTAAAATTGCTTATTACGTTGGCTTAAACCACGCATAGATGCAATATTGTGTACATCACTGCCACGCATAATCTGACTAAAAATAGTTTCAATCTGATCATCCCGATGATGAGCTAAAATCATAACCTCCGCACAAGTTTTTTGATATTCAGTATAACGTAGTTTCCGGGCGCTATTCTCCAACCCAACTCCAGCTTGCTTTACTACTTGTAGCTGGCTAATCTGTAATGGAATATCTAATTGCTGACATAAGGAGATACAAAAGTTCTGCCATTGATTTGCATGTGGTGATAGACCATGATTGACATGAATTGCAGATAGTTTAAATGAATGGTTTTTACGCGCGGCATTAAGCAAGTGCAATAAAACTACCGAGTCAATTCCACCACTTAATCCGACACAATAAGACAAATGACCATCTATTTCAGATGGCCACTGCTTTAGTATTGATTCGACTGAAAGTTTATTCTGTTTCAATCTTAAATTTACCATAAGCCATAATCCGCTCAAAACGACGTGCAAGTAACTCATCACCTGAAAATTCACTTAGCTTTTTAAGGCTATCTTTTAAGTTACGTTTTAATTTAACCATCATCTCACCATGATTAGCATGTGCACCACCCAATGGCTCATTAACTACGCTATCAATCAAGCCTAGGCCTTTTAAACGATCTGCAGTAATCCCTAAGATTTCTGCTGCCTGATTGGCTTTAGTCGCATCTTTCCACAAAATTGAAGCACAACCTTCTGGGGAAATTACCGAGTAAATTGAGTACTCCAGCATATTGACCTGATCACCAACGGCAATTGCTAAAGCACCACCTGAACCACCCTCGCCAATTACCGTGCAAATAATAGGAACTGCCATATTAGACATTTCATATAAATTTTTACCAATTGCTTCAGATTGTCCACGCTCTTCTGCACCAATCCCGGGGTATGCACCCGGAGTGTCAATAAAGGTAATAATCGGCAAAGAAAATTTCTCAGCTATCTGCATTATGCGTAAGGCTTTACGGTAGCCTTCAGGACGCGGCATCCCAAAATTACGCTCAAGATTCTCTTTAGTGTCACGACCTTTTTGATGACCAATAACCACTACTGATTGCTCGCCAAATTTTGCCATTCCACAAATCAGCGATTTATCATCAGCATAATGGCGATCGCCATGTAATTCTACAAAATCAGTAAATAAGTTATTAATATAATCAAGTGTCCGTGGACGTTGCGGATGACGAGCAACTTGAGAAATTTCCCAAGCACCAAGACTATCATAAATTTCTTTAGTTAACACATCAACTTTGCTTTGCAATAGCTCAACTTCAGATGATATATTGACTGACGACTCATCTTGCATCTGGCGCAACTCTTCAATTTTATTGCTTAATTCGGCAATAGGTTTTTCAAACTCAAGAAAATGTCTCTTCATAAATATTCCTGCTTAATGTTTAACACCTAACTGATTACTCAGTATATCAATATTTTTTTGGTGCTCAGTAACAGCATCACGCAAAGCTTTAATCCGTGCCTGATACTGTTCTGGGTTATTTTGTTCACTGGGTAGCCTGGTTGCCATCCCTGATTGTAGTGCTTGTTGCGAATCGGTCAACGCTTTTTGCTCCAACGCCAACTCTTCATTTAAAATTTGCTGGCGACCGACTTCATTGGTGCCTAAATTTTGGTTCATGCTTTGAGTATAGGCTTTTTTTATACTATTATCCTGAATAGCATTATTCTTATTCGGCATACCCTTAGTATAGCCTCTAGCCTTAAAATCATTCTGGGTCATTGGTGCAGCGTAAACAGTTATCGCAGGCAATGTCACTTTTTTACCATTTTTAACTGGCTTATTAGTAAATACGGTTGCCCCATTTTTATCTTTATACTGATAGATCGTATCATCCGCATAGCAAGCCATACTAATCAAGCTACCCAACAGCAATAAGCGCTTCATACTAAAATCGATTGATAATTGAAATTACAGTTATCGTTACAATAAAAAACAATCCAGCCCGATAGAGTAAGGCTACCACATAATCAACTACTTTAGGATCAAACAGATTATCTGATTTACAGATATCTTCAATACCATCATCTTCAAAATTGGCTTTTGCTTTAGCAAATTTGTCTTTACCAATTGCTCTGAAAGTCACTTCATTTAAAACTGTTTCAAGATAGAAGAAACTTAGCTTAACTTTTCCACGTTGTTCCAATACATAGCGCATTACTTCTTCAAAATCGCCTGCTGCAGCGATAAATACCGCAAGTACGGTATAAGGAACAATGTTTATCCAAAAAAGCATCTTATCGACAACAACAGAATATACAACTGACTCTTCACCACGTGCACGTAGTTTGTTACCCATTGCAGTTAGTACTAAATAACAAATTGCGCCTAAAACCGAAGGTAGGATGATAAACCATAATGTTGTCGCAAAAAACTTAGTTGCATAAGTTTGAACAAATTGTTGAAATTCATTTCCACGATTAGTCGTCTTGGCTTCTTCTTTCCAACCGAGGATATCACAACATAAGATAAAAAAGAAGCAATTAATTAAGAAATATGAGATATGGTGACGACTATAAGGCAATATCATCAGCGCTAGAGTTATCAATAAAAAAGGAATCAAAGCAAAAATAAAGTGCAAGCGGATTTCGCGAACTGTTTGAAAGTCACGATTAACAAATAAATTGGCATATTGGTCAATTTTACTATTAAACCAAGTTCTAACACCACCCAAAACCTTCTGACGTTCCAGAAAGATTGTTAACAATATTGCTAAAAATGACATAATCAGAACACCTGTAATTAGTTGTTATAAATATAAATTTGTTGCAAGTTACGATTAAGTTCAAATATATCCATGCCAAAGCCGAATAGAAAATGATTTGGTGCATTGACACCAACATGATCAGCATAAATCGGCTTATCTTTACCAATTTCCTTATTTACCATTACGGCAACTTTGCACGCTTTTGCTCCGGCATTAATCAAAAAGCGTTTAATCTCGGCAATCGTATGCCCTTCGTCTAAGATATCATCCAAGATATATACTGTTTTACCTCGGATCAACTCTTCTTTAGGTTGACGGTACCAGGTGATATGACTTGAACCATACATTGCATCACCGTAACGTGAAGCATGAATATAGTCCATAATAATTGGGCTTTGCAGACGTTTAGCTAGCTCTGCAGCAAACATCATTCCGCCATTCATTACGGTTAAAAATACTGGAATTTCGCCTTCAATTTCAGCATCAATATTGCTTGCCATCGTATCTAGAGCCGAATACAGCTGTTCTTTGGAGAATAAAACCGTAGAGTTACTAATGATTTGCTGGGCTTTGGAATAATCTAATTGCATGTAAACCTCATGATTGTATTAAAATATATGCTTGCATTAAATATAAATTACCCGCTATTGTAACAAAAATCGTGTTTACTTGCACATAAGTTACGTTTAATATTTAGACATGATAAAGAATCATTGTTTTAGATTGTTGCTATGCATATCACTTGGCAACTGTAAACCAGAATAGCAATTGTAAGTTAAATATCAATCTACACAATTTTCGCGGGTCAATGGAGAGAACAAGTTATGAAAAAAGCATTATTAGTAATTTTAGATGGTTTCGGCATGCGGAAGGATGATGATTTCAACGCTGTTGCTGGTGCAAATAAACCAAATTTAAGCAACTATATCAAAAGCTACGCGTTTGGTAAAATCGAAGCTTCCGAACAAGCCGTTGGATTACCAAAAGGTCAGTTTGGCAATTCTGAAGTTGGACACTTAAACTTAGGAGCAGGAAGGGTTGTCCGCCAAGACATAACAAAAATTGATTATGAAATTGAAACTGGTGATTTTTATAAAAATGAAGCACTAAATTCTGCCCTTGCAAAAAGCACTAGTGGTACAGTTCACATTCTGGGGTTATTATCTGACGGTGGAGTTCATTCACACCAAAACCATATATACGAATTAATCAAGCTAGCATCTCAAGCCGATAATATTCAGCATATTAATTTGCATATGTTCTTGGATGGACGCGATACTCCACCGCAAAGTGCATTAGCTTTTATCCGTCAGCTTGAAGACGTAATCAAATCCTACCCTAAAGCTAAAATCGTAAGTATTGCCGGACGCTATTATGCAATGGATCGTGATAAACGCTGGGATCGCCTAGAACTTGCGTATAAAGCGCTGGTAAATGCAGATGCAGACACTTCTTTTGCAACGCCAAGCGCAGCAATTAGTGCAGCTTATGCTGAACAAATAACTGATGAGTTTGTAAAACCAGCAATATTTAATAATTATAGCGGAATCAAATCAGGCGATAGCATGATCTTTGCTAATTTCCGCTCTGATCGTGCCGTTCAATTAACCGATGCATTTATCGGCAAAGATTTTAATGGTTTCCCGCACCATGATTTAGGACTAGCCGCTTTCGTAACTATGACCCGTTACAACGATAAGCTCGATTGTTTGGTTGCATACCCACCAACTGCAATTACCAATACTTTGGGCGAATACATTAGTAACCTTGGCTTAAAACAATTACGGATTGCTGAAACTGAAAAATATCCACACATCACTTATTTCTTTAATGGTGGTGAACAGCAACCCTTTGCCAATGAAACCAGAATTTTGATCAACTCACCTAAAGAAGTCGCTACTTACGACCTTAAGCCAGAGATGAGCCTCCCGGAAGTAGCAAATAAACTGGTTGATGCAATTAATTCGAATGAGTATGACTTAATTATTACTAATTTTGCTAACGGCGATATGGTTGGACATACCGGAAACTATAATGCCAGTATAAAGGCAGTTGAAGCATTAGATTTATACCTTGGTAAAGTAGTTGAAGCAATGAAAGCACAAGGTGGAGAAGTGTTAATTGTTGCCGATCATGGTAATTGTGAAGAAATGTTTGATTATAAAAGTAATCAACCGCATACTCAGCATACCACTAATCTTGTTCCATGCATTTACATCGGACGTGAAGCATCTATTCGAGAAGGTGGCGCACTTAAAGATGTTGCGCCATCGTTACTAGCAATGATGGGACTAACTCAACCTCTGGATATGACAGGACAAAACCTGATTCTTTTTAAATAGGCACAATTTAATGATACGTAAAGTAATTTTAGTGGGAGCGGTTATCTGGACTGGATTTGGCTACGCGGTAGATCCTTCTGCCGTAAATACCAATATTAGCGATCTTAATAATCAGATCCAGCAGATAAATCAAGATCTTAATTCAAAACAGCAAGAAAAACAAAAAATTGATGCCGCGCTAAAGGACTCACAAGGCGCAATTTCCAAGACAGAGGCAATATTACAAAAAATTCGCAAACAACGTGATGCAGACATGAGACAACTAGACCAACTGTCAACAACTATACCACAAATAACAGCGGCAACAACCGCTGCCAAGGCACAAGTTAACTCGTCGATTAGTAAAATTTACCAGCAAATCCAAAAAGTCCAGGCGTCACAACAAAGCATTATTTCTGGAAATGACAGCCTTGAGCAAGAACGAAAAAAAATCTACCTTTTAGAGCTACTTAAACAGCAACAGGCTCGCTACCAGCAGCTAAGTATTAAACTTACTCAACTTGACTCCTTAAATCAAAAACTGCAACAAGAAGTAGATAAGTTAAATAAGCGCTTAGGCACAACTAGCCAACAGCACCAGCAATTGCTTGCTGTAAAAGATAAAACGGTTCAGCAATCGATAAGTGTAAAACAACAAATAGATACTGAACGAAGTAAACTCTCGCATTTGAAGCAGCGCCAAGCACAACTAAATAAACTTTTGCAACAATTTGCACTGGCTGAAAAAAAGCAAAAACAAGCAGCCGCTAAAAAAGCCGCGGCTGAGGCAAAAGCGCGTCAAACAGCAGCGGTGGTAAAAACGCAAGCCAGCAACTCGCCATCCATAGTCAAGCAACAGGAAAGTCTCGCTGTTAGCAGCAACAATGACAGCGGTGATGATGTAAAAATTACCAATGCTACTCCAGCTACACCGCAAACCAGCGCAATTGCAGATAACAGCGTTGAAGATAATTCTCCATTTATGGCGCGTAAATTAGCTAAACCGATTAGTGGCGAGGTTGCCGTTCGTTTTGGACAAATGCGTGATAGCGTAAAAAACAATGGCGTTCTAATTCACGCTAATGATAATACTCCAGTTTATTCAGTTTCACGTGGCACGGTATTATTTAGCGGCGAACTGACAGGCTTTGGACAAATCATTGTAATTGATAATGGGGATAACTATACCTCAGTTTACAGCGGTGTGCTATCTAAAGTCGCAAAAGGGGTCACCGTAACTGCCGGACAATTGATCGCCAGCAGCGGTGCAGAAGCAAACCAACCAATGGGTGGAGTTTATTTTGAATTGCGCCATTTAGGAAAACCAGTTAACCCAAACAAATTATTTGATTAGATAATATTCAAAAAAGGAAGAATAATGCGTCGCGAAACAGACTCTATGGGTGAAATTATGGTAGCAGATGATTGCTACTGGGGTGCACAAACTGAACGTTCAAAAACCAATTTTCCAATTGGTATAGCACGTTTCAAATTTACCCGTCCATTAATTCGTGCCCTTGGTATTTTGAAGAAATCCGCGGCTAAAGCAAATATGGATCTGGGTGAATTGGATGCATCAATTGCCCAACTAATTATCCAAGCTGCCGATGAAGTTATTAACGCTAAATTAGATGCACATTTTCCATTAGTGGTATTTCAAACTGGCTCGGGCACTCAATCCAATATGAATGCTAATGAAGTAATCTCAAACCGCGCAATTGAAATTAGTGGAGGCATAATGGGGAGTAAAAACCCGGTTCACCCGAATGACCATGTTAATCGCGGGCAATCTTCCAATGACACATTTCCAACTGCGATGTATATTGCAGCTGCTGAGGAACTAAACAATCATTTATTTCCAGCACTTACCAAGCTGCGTAATACTTTAGATGGCAAATCGCAACAATTTGCCCAAGTAGTCAAAGTAGGACGCACTCATCTCCAAGATGCAACGCCAATAACCTTGGGACAAGAAATAAGCTCATGGGTTGCTCAAATTGATTATGCAATAGCCAATCTGCAACAAACACTCAAAGGAGTATTGGAACTAGCTATTGGTGGTACGGCAGTTGGCACAGGATTAAATGCACATCCTAAGTTTGGTGATTTAGCAGCAAGTTATATTAGTCAAGAAACAGGCTTGCCATTTACCTCGGCTAAAAATAAATTCGCTGCATTATCTGCACACGATGGCTTGGTTAACGTTTCTGCTGGATTACGTACTTTGGCTGGTGGATTAATGAAAATGGCAAATGATGTCCGCTGGCTGGCTAGCGGTCCACGCTGTGGCATAGGTGAGATTACTATACCCGAAAATGAACCAGGCTCATCAATCATGCCCGGCAAAGTCAATCCAACCCAATGTGAAGCAATGACTATGGTCTGTGTACAAGTTTATGGCAATGATGCGGCGGTTGCCTTTGCTGGTAGTCAGGGTAATTTTCAGCTTAATGTCTATAAACCAGTAATGATACATAATGTTCTAGAAAGTATCCAGCTGCTCTCAGATAGTTGTTTAGCTTTCGAAGAACATTGCGCATCAGGTATTGATGCCAATCTAACGGTAATAAATGCTAATTTAGCCAAAAACCTAATGTTAGTCACCGCACTAAATCGTCACATCGGTTATGACAAAGCAGCTAAAATTGCAAAAAAAGCTCATCATGAAGGTTTAGATCTTAAAACTGCAGCACTTGAGCTTGGGTTTCTAACCTCCAGCGAATATGATCAGTGGGTTATTCCACTTGAGATGACTCACTCCTAACGACTACTATTGGATAACAAGCATGATTAAAATTGGCGTTTTGATTTATGATAAAGTACAGCCTCTGGATGCTATTGGTCCGTGGGAAGTTTTTGCAATCTGGAAGAAGATTAATACGTCAATAGATATTTACCTGGTTTCAGAATCTGGTACTTATGTAGAATGTGATAGTGATTTAATATTAAAGTCTCATTGTAGCTTTGCTAGTTGTGCCTCACTTGACTACCTAATAGTTCCCGGTGGAATGGGTCGGCTTGAACAAGTAAACAACCAACAACTAATTAAATTCATCCAACAACAATATCAATCCTGCAAGCTTATGCTATCGGTATGTACGGGTGCTTTCCTGCTAGCAAGAGCAGGATTACTCGAACAACAATCAGCAACTACTTATTGGCGTGCAATTGAAGAACTTGCACAAGATAAAAGTATTAGAATAGTACCACAGCGAATAGTTAAATCAGGGAAAATCTGGACCGCTGGCGGTGTAAGTAGTGGGATAGATCTTGCGATAGAATTAGTCTCTGAAATTGCAGGTATTGAAGAAGCAGATAAATTACGTCTCATGCTTGAGTATTTTCCGCCATCAGCTGCTAATTGTAATCTTTCGCTCGCAAATAAATTACCCGCTTATGGAACCAGCGCTATCCAAGAGCTACCTGAATACATTACAAAGCAAGCTAATAGAAAATAATTAAGTCATGCTTGCAGATTGAAATTAATTGTAACCTGCTTATTTATCAAAAATAATCAACCCTAAAACATTTCTACCCTCACCGATAAGATAATTGTATGTGCGGCACAGCGCAGGAATCGGCATAACTTCAAAGCCGATTTGTTTTTGTTGCAACATCAACAGAAATTTACTATCAGGATAACAGATCTTGTTACCAGTACCAAAAATAATTAAATCTGGTTGATAGTTAAGTAAAAACTCACAATTACTTTCATTTAATTCATTTATAGATTTTAAATGCAATGGTTCAATATGTTGTGGCGAAATTAATATATTATTGTGATACTCTACAGTATTTATCGTAACACTAGAATCAGAATAATGTGAAAATTGATTACCATTTCCGTCGTGTAAATTAACTTGCATAAATTACTTTTAACAAAAGAAAACTCAAGCATAGCTTGAGTTTTTATATTACTACTGGAGTTGTTTTGCAACCTTTTTAGCAGCTTCACTATTAGGAAAACTTTTTATCAGTTTTTTAGCTGTAGCATTAGCTGCTGCAGTATTACCTAATTGAGTTTGTGAGATGTAAACTACCCGCATAGCATCAGGAACGTATTTATTGTTTGCGTTAGTAGCAATGAACTTATTCGCTTCATTAATAGCCTCTTTATATTGACTATTTGCTACATATGCCACAGACAAGAAATAACGCGCACTAGCCGCGGAGTTCTTATCACCACTAGCAATAATTGCTTGTAACTCAGTGATTGCCGGAGCAATATTATTGGATTGGATTTTCTTAATTGCATCTTGCAACTGAGAATTCATTGCGTTTTGCGGCGCTTTAGCGCTACGCACAACAGCAGAACCTCCACCAATAGCACTCTCCAAAGCCTGAACACGTAAATCAAGAGATTGCAATTGTTGACCTGCATCACCTTGAGCATTGCCCTGACCCTGCTCTAAATTAGTCACACGACCATTTAACTGATTAATCTGACTTTGTAGGTCATTAACCTGATTGAGCAAATCCAGCATTTTTTGATTAGAGACTTTATTATCTAGAACACCAACATTCTGTTGGATTTGATTCAAGCGTTGATTAGTGTCCGCTATCTGCTGACGTGCTTGATCATCAGCACAACCTGTTAGAAAAAGGTTTGCTGACAATCCTAAAATCGTCAACAAACTTTTTTTCATGGTTATTCAACACCTTGAGTAACAGTACCATTGTAAACACTACCGTCAACCATTGGTAAACCATTGCTATCATCAGAGTAACCAGCAGGTTGAGCTGCTTTGTAAGTAATATCTGCACGACGGTTCATAGCGCGAGCTTCTGAAGTATCGTTAGCATATTTAGCTTTTAATTTACCATTAGAAGTAGCTTCAACTTGAGCTTTGCTAGCACCTGTAGCGATCAAAGCTTTTTTAACTGCATCAGCACGTTTTTGACCTAATGACAAATTGTACTCAACAGAACCGATATCATCAGTATTACCTTGTACTTGTACTTTAGCAGCAGCATTTGCAGCTAAGTAGCTTCCATTAGCTTTCACAACACCAGCGTAATCATCTTTGATATCGTATTTATTAAAAGCAAAATATACGCTATTGTGATTAGATACAACTGGAGCAGACGCAACAACTGGAGCTTCTACTGGAGCAGATGCAACTGGAGCTTCTACTGGAGCTTTGTTAGAAGAACACGCTACCAATGTGCTACCAGCAATAACCAGAGCTAATAATTTTTTCATATTTAAGTTTCCTTTCAGGGGTTAATTAAAATTTATAAAGCCTCTAAACGTGATTATACACGATTTTATCACGGCTGTAAACACTAAGATTATCACATTCCAGAACTAGAGGTTGGTTTATTACTACGAGTTTTACCATCATTATTAAACGTATTTTGTTGTGGAAACATGTTTGCACTAGATAAACGTGAGTTCACAGTTGGGTTATTAACAGGTTTACTATTGCCTACCGTACTACTAGGCTGTTTAACTTTGCTATCAGTAATTACATTTTGCTGTGGGAATTGTGCACCACTATATAGCATTGAGTTAACTGTTGGACTATTTTCCTGATTTGATTTCTCAGCGTTATTCTTATCAAAGGTTTTTGCATTTTTCTTTGCTGTACTCTTAGAATGGCTAGAATTGTATTTTTGTCCCGCTTTACCAGTTAGCTGATTTTGCTGTGGAAATTGTGCACCACTATATGCAAATGAACTAACCGTCGGACTATTTACTTGAGCAGAACCAGCTGTTTTATTTGCATCAAAACTAGTTTTTTGATTATCGCCATGACTCTCAGCTTTATTACGCTCAGCTTGAATATAACCAGGCTCAGAATCAGTCATATCATCAGCATAAGCGCCAGCAATAACTGAAGACAAAGCTAAAATCATTATTTTTTTAAACATAATACAACTTTCCTTTACTACATTTAAAACACGTAGTATTATACTACAGAATTAACATTCCACCAAACCTAGAAATATCTAAAAGCTTTTTGACCAACGTTGATCAATAACTTGCCCATAGTTTAAATTATTTAACTTCGTTTGCGTTGTACCAGTTATATTACTGATATACACACCATTATCACTAGAGAACATAATCAATTTATCATTTGGTGCAAAACTTGGTGCAATATCATGATTCGCGTTCTGGCTGATAGGATAGGCCGACTGCGTTACTAAATCCAACACATAAGCTTGTAAAACTCCGCTATTACGATTAATAAAGGTAATTTTGCTGGCATCGTTAGAGAAACGGGCTGTAGTATTATACTTACCCAAACCATTCGTAACTCGTATTGGTGAAGAGCCATTTAAATCAGTCATAAAAATTTGCGGACCACCATCATGATCAGAGGTAAATACAACTTTACCGGTATTAGAAATATCAGCCTCGGTATCAATCGTACCAAAATTAATTAATGGAATTGCCTGACTTGACGAAGTATAGCGTTGATTATTCACCAAATAAACATGCGAACCGTAGTCTTTACTCAATGTCACGGCTAATTTTTGTGAATTAGCTGTAAACGCAGGTGAAGAATTTGAACCATTAAAATTTGCCACCACATAACGTGTTCCAGCTGCAATATTCTGTACATAAGTTACAGGCTTACCACTTTCATAAGTCACATAACTAAGATACTTCCCAGTCTTATCCCATGCTAAAGAGGCAATCGGATGTGCCATTGAAATCAAAGTTTTAGGATTGTAACCATCATAATCAGCTATAACTACCGCGTATTTAGCTGCCCCCTGCTGTACCGCTAAAGCAACTTTAGAGGTAAATGCACTTGGCGTATTGGTTAACTTTTTATAGATATTATCGTCAATTGCATGAATTGCTTTTCGTTGAAATTTTTTATTAAACGCTGCAGTTTGGCTTAATAACACTTGATTAGTCGTATTATTTAGGAGTTGATACTCAATTTGCATTTGACCGCTAACTGGATCCTGACTCACATTTCCTGTAATAGTGTATTGAGCTCCGCTCTCAACCGTATCACTGCTAACATAGTTTAAAACATTAAATTCACCAGTAATTTTAAAATCACTAGTTACCTCATCACTAACCGAACCATCTTCGTTGGTAAAATTAACTACGGCAAGCTTAGGATTTCCCGCACTGTTTCCACCAACAATTTCAATATTCTGATCTGCATATGCAAAACTAAATCCAATACTTAAAATCAGTAATAGTTTTTTATTTATTGAGCGATTAAACATTTTCATAGACAACTAACTCCTTGATTATTGAGGTCTAAAGGTTAAATTTAAAATTCTGAAATCCACAAAATTGGCATTATCTGGCAACGGTGGAAATACTTTGAGACGCATAATTGCGTTTTGAATATTTTGGTCATACTGTGGATTGCCACTTGATTTAATAAGGCTAACACTGCGAACACTTAAATTAGGGTTTAAAACAACTTTAACAATTGCTTTGGCTTTAGGATTTACATCATCAGGAATCAAAACAAATGGACGCACCGCATTAATTACCTGATCCGCATAATTTCCAACTAGATTATTACTATCGCTAGTGCCATTGGGATTTCCACCCAAAGCTTTGCCCTTACGCACTGAAGAAGTATTTTCAGATAACACATCACCAAGCAGATCATTAACTTGCACTTTTTTATTAACTAGCTTAGCTTTATTATTTGTAGGTGCTGGTGCTTTAGTATTATCGGTTTGTTGTGCTGTTTTAGCTAATTTAGGATCAACTTTGGGTTGTTCTGCTTTTGGCGTTGGCTTGGGTTGCGCCTGATTCTGTTGTTTAACATTAATATCCGCAGGTGTGTCCATAACCTTAATCGGAGCAGGCGGAGCCTTTATTTGCGGTTGATAAGCTTGAATATTTTGATTTGGCTGAGACACCAAACTAACTTCAATCCCATCTGAACGCGACGGCACTAAAATTGAAATTGGCTTACCAAAGATCAATAAAAGAACAACTACCCCAATATGTAGGGAAAGTGATATTATTGTGCTGGTTTTTGTCTGCTGCTTAACCATTTTTTTGCTTAACTACCAATGCTACTTTCTTAATACCAGAGCTGTATAATCTATCTACGACAGCTATCACTTTATCATATTGAACTTCTTTATCCGCAGAAATTACTACCGGTGTATCATCAGTTGCCATGGTGACCGCTTTACTAACCAAGTCTGTTAAAGATGCAACTGGGATATTTTTATTATTTTGAGTTATTGTATAATTACCACTTGCATCAATATTTATTTCCAAAGGTTGTTTAGTAACCTGAGAGGCTTTACCTACACTTGGCAAATTGATTACGCCAGGCGTAAACATAGGTGCAGTAATCATAAAAATAACTAGCAATACCAACATAACATCAATATATGGCACCACATTCATTTGGCTTTGTAATTTGTTACGCCTAATTCTACGCTTCATACATATCCTTTTTTCGAGCCAGAGTCATACCATCTCCAATAGCCAACATACAAACCTCCACTCGCTCATCATGATAAATCAGATCATTAAGTTCTTGTAATACCTTAACATAATTTTTACGTGGATTACCATCTAAGACTTGACCATACATTAAGACATTATCAATTATAATCAAACCACCTGGTCTTACCAAGCGTAGACATGCTTCATAATATTCTACATACTCGGACTTATTTGCATCAATAAATGCAATATCATAAACCGCATTAGTTTGCTGCAAAGCTCGTAAGCTTTCCGCTGCAGGCGCAATTATTGTAGTAATTTTTTCAGCAACACCAGCACGTTGCCAGTAAGTACTAGCGCTTTGTAAATATTTGTCGCTAATATCTAAAGCAGTTATTTTAGCATCATTCGGCATAGCTAATGCCATCCATAATGTACTATACCCAGTAAAAACACCAATTTCCAAATAATTTTTAGCACACATTAACCGTGCAAGCTGTGCCATAAACGCTCCTTGATCGGGGTTTATCAGCATTTGCGAGTTACACAACTTATCACTTTCTAGTCTAAGTTCACGTAAGAGCAGATGTTCACGAACACCATGTTCTAGACAGTATCTGTGCAGCTCTGGCGTTAAAAGCGCTTTTTGCATTTATTTATTTTGCTTATAACTAAAATAGACATATCCATCATGTTTTACTTCAGACTCAGCGGCATGTTTCACCTCATCCTGATCACGAAACGCCGTATCCCACCAAGTACTACGCAATTTCATTTGCTGCTCATGATTGCCAGGCTTATTTAATAAACCATTGATAAAAGTCGTTGCTTCAGATACATATTTAGTATTTTTCATTAGTTCCCTTTAATTCAAAATTTAATTATTAACTACTTGGTGTAGCGTCGAATCCATATCAATAATTGATGTGCAACCTGATTCATTTGAGAGCCTATGAAACAATGATTCCACCACCTAAACATAACTCACCATCATAAATCACCACTGATTGACCAGGTGTAATTGCCCACTGCGGTTCAGTAAAGCTTAGCTCAATACAATCTTCATTTACATAACCTAGTTGACATGCTGCATCTTGCATCCGATAACGTGTCTTGGCAGTATAATATCCAGCTGCAGGTAAAACATTTTGCCCAAAACTCAGCTGCGAGGCACGCAAAGTTTGCTTTAGTAACATCGGATGCTGATGCCCTTGTACGACAATTAACTCATTCGCAGATAAATTTTTATCAGCAACAAACCACGGATCACCTTGCCCACCAATGCCTAGGCCCTTACGTTGTCCAATGGTATAGTACATTAACCCCTGATGCTCACCAACTATTTTACCATCTGGAGTCACCATTTTGCCAGACTTAATCGGCATATATTGCTGCAAAAATGCCCTAAATGGTCGCTCACCAATAAAGCAAATTCCTGTGCTGTCTTTTTTGCTGGCATTAGGTAAATTCAGTTCAGCAGCGATCTTGCGAACTTCAGGTTTACACATCCCACCTAAAGGAAATAGTGAATGCGAAATCTGGTATTGATTAAGCCGATAGAGAAAGTAGCTTTGATCTTTATTTTTATCCGCTGCTTTAACTAATACTTCACCATGCTGAGACACTTGCTTATCAACATAGTGCCCAGTTGCGACATATTCTGCCCCTAGGTTTAAAGCGTGCTCCAAAAAGGCCTTAAATTTTATCTCAGAGTTACATAAAATATCTGGGTTTGGAGTACGTCCAGCTTGATATTCAGCTAAGAAATAACTAAATACACGTTCTTTATACTCTTTAGCAAAATTAACAATTTCTATTTCAATGCCCAGCAAATCAGCAACGGCAATGGCATCCATACTATCTTCTTTGATAGTGCAATAGCCATCATTATTGTCATCTTCCCAATTTTGCATAAAGATACCGATCACCTCGTAACCTTGCTGCTTTAATAAATATGCGGCAACTGAAGAGTCAACTCCTCCCGACATTCCAACTACTACCTTAGTCATTTTAATCCAATTTAATTTTATAACAGCTCACCCTATGCAGTAATAGGTGAGCTACTTAATTTTGTATATCTTGAGGTTATATTATGAAGCATACTCAATGGAAATAATTGCCCACTCAAATAATCATCAATGCATTGCGTTACTAATTGACTGCGATGTTCACTGGCACGTTTTTGGATAGTGGTTAAATCATACCAACCCGCAGCAATTACGTCATCATCATCTGCCGCAGGACAAGGTACTTTGGCATAATCCAGCAAGCGTCCTGAAAAACAAACTCTTAGATATGTTTTTTCTGGACTGGGATGATACAAATATATCCCAACAACCCCCTCAGGTACAAAATCCATTGACGACTCTTCTTTTACTTCGCGAACGATTGCCGCAAGCAAATCCTCACTTGCTTCCAAGTGACCTGCTGGCTGATTAAGCCTAATTCCTTGTGAAGTATTATCGCTAACTAACAAAAATTTATTTTGATGTTCAATTACAGCCGCAACTGTTATATGCGTATGCCACATAGCATCCCCCAATTTTTACACTACAAACAAGTATTTTAGCATTACCGTGTTATAAATGCTTTACCATCTCAATCACAAATCAGAAACTATCCCCTAAGTTAGCTAATCGTGATTAAGATAATATTCAAAGACAAGCTAATGCGCCTGTGCACATCAGACAATAACAACATTATTACAAAGGTTATATTCTTATAAAACATATGATAAAATAAAGTAAAATACGGAATTAATTTAGTAGCAGAAATATCATATCAACACATGAAACTCCAACATATTATAGAACAGCACTGGTACAATAAGGCAAACCCATTTTTAACTTTGCTTTTATTTCCATTTAGCATTATCTATGCTATTATCGTTAGAATCCGTAAATGCTTGTTTATATTTAAATTAAAAACCCAGACTAAAATAGCTATCCCAGTTGTTGTGATTGGTAATATCAGCGTAGGTGGAGCTGGCAAAACACCTCTCACCAAGGCATTAGCTGCAGAATTAATCGCAAGAGGGATTAAGGTTGGAATAATTTTACGTGGTTACAAAGGTAATGCAGATAAAGAATTAATTGTAAAGACCAGTGACTCAAGCGCGGTAGTTGGTGATGAAGCAATGATTTATGCACAAGCCGGATTTAGAGTCGCGATTGCTCGCAAACGGGTAGCTGCAGCACAGCTATTACTTCGTGAATACCCCGATACTCAATTAATTCTTGCAGATGATGGAATGCAGCACTACTATCTCGACCGCGATATGGAGATTTGTGTGGTTGAGAGTAGCAGAATGTTTGGTAATCAACATGTACTACCACTTGGTCCTCTTCGTGAAGGCATGAATCGGTTAAACAGCGTTGATGCTATTGTAGTTAATGGTTATGAAAATCATGACCGACTTGCAAACATCTTAGCAAAATATAAAGTTCCCGTATATTATCAAGTTCCTGAATTCGTACACTTCTATAACCCACAAACGCAGCATATCGCAACGGTTCAAGAAATGAAAGACAAGCAACTAATGGCAATTGCCGCAATTGGTAACCCGACACGGTTTTTTAGTTATTTGGAAAATTTAGGCGTAAAGCTCATTAAACAGCAGGCTTTTCCGGATCATTATCATTATCTAAAATCCGATATAAACTCACAATATGCGATAATAACGACTGAAAAAGACTATACCAAATTAGCTCAATTTGCTGCATCCAATATTTGGGTGGCGGTGGTTAACGCGAGATTAGACAATAATCAGTTAATTGAGCAAATGGTACACTTAACTCAAAAGGAATATAAAACAAATGGAAGCTAAATTACTAGAAATATTGGTCTGTCCTGTATGTAAGGCTGCTCTTGATTATCACAAAAATGAGCAAGAACTAGTTTGTCACAAATGTAAACTTGCCTATCAAATTGACGATGGAATTCCTGTAATGTTAATTGACCAAGCGCGAAAGCTTGATGATGAGTAAATTCACCGTAGTAATACCGGCAAGAATGAGTTCTACTCGCTTACCACGCAAAATGTTGCTTGATGTGGTTGGTTTACCATTAATCGTTAGAGTAGCGCAGCAAGCAGCAACCAGCAAAGCAACGCGGGTGGTAGTTGCTACTGACCATGAGGAAATTTTTACAGTTTGTAAACAGCATAATCTTGACGTAATTATGACCTCTACAGAGCATCAATCTGGAACAGACCGTATTGCAGAAGTGGTGCAACAACTTTCCTTAGCGGAAGATGAAATAATTGTCAACGTTCAAGGTGACGAACCGTTAATTGATCCAGAATTAATCAATCAGTTGGCTAATTTCATTGCAGCTAAACGAAGCTCTATTGCCACTATTGCACACCCTATTCACAGCGCTGAGGAAGTTTTTAATCCCAACGTGGTGAAGGTAGTACTCAATAAGAATAATCTTGCACTATATTTTTCTCGAGCAGCGATTCCTTATTACCGCGAAGGATTTAATAATGCTAATGACATTGAACTGCCAAAACATCTTAATGTGCTGCGTCACATTGGAATTTACGCCTACCAAGTAAATTTTTTAAATATTTATAATCAATTACCTAGTTGCCCGCTAGAACAGGTCGAAGCACTGGAACAATTGCGAGCTTTATATAATGGCTATAAGATTGCGGTTATGACCACTAATCATGCGCCAGCGACTGGAGTTGATACTTTGGAAGACTTGTTACGCGTTCGTCAGATAATTTTGGCGCAAGAAAAATAGTATAACTACCCCACTTTAGGATATTATTAACTTGATAAAAAAACTCATTCTTATAGCTTGGCTAATTATTCCGAGCATAAATTTTGCAGAAACATCTGAAACCGTAGATTGCAAACCAGAGCACCAACAAAGTGCGGGTTATGATGCGTTACTTTGGTATCGTAACTCTGCTGAAGCTAAGGTTATTTATCGGCAAGTTTTTTATAATGCGTATAATCAAATTTTAGATAATGTTACAGAATCAGGGTTAAAAGCTCATACCTGGGCAGTTGTTTTTGCTCTTGATGGCACTTTGCTGGATAATTCGGCTATAAAGCTAACTCAAGCAGCGACATCTCCCAACACAGACATTCATCGCGGCATAGAGTCGATAAATAATTACTCTGCGTTACCTGGCGCTTCCGAAGTCAGTTGTGACTTACAAAATGCTGGAGCCCGTGTAATTATTATTACCAATCGGGATGGTAGTATTGATAACAAAAATTTTAACATGATTTCCGAAACTCAGAATAACTTAAAACAACAGCATATTTGTTATGATAGTATCATCTTTGCCACACATGCATCTGACAGCAATAAAAATCCAAGGTTTAGCGCAGTACTAAATGGTGATTACGAAAATGTAACTACGACTAAGAGTTTCACCGCTCTGCCAATCATCGGCTATTTTGGTAGTGACATCCAAGATTTCCCTGACTTTAAACAAAATACTGCACATGACTACCCTGAAGATAGTGATCTATTTGATGATTTTGGCGAGAAATACTTTATGCTCCCAAATCCCACCCGAGGCAGCTGGTTAAACAACCACCTGAAATAATTGCTAATGAATAATACGCCAACTCCAGCCAAACAAAAAATTAAACCTAAGCATAAATTACTGCTGCTTAAAATAGCTTTAGCTCTCACAGTAGGATCTAGCGCTATTATTTCTGGAAGCATGCTTTATTTATTTATAAACCTAGATAACTACACCAGCCAAATCAAACAAATGGTTAAAGACAAAAGTGCTTATCAACTCGAATTCAGCTCACTAAAAACTGGATTTGATAATCATGGCGCGCCATACTTAAATCTTAACAATATAAGCCTTAAAGACAAGCTTCGCTCGCAACCATTTATTCAAATTAAACAAATTAGCTTGATTTTATCTTATCGTAGTTTATTTCAGTTTCAACCAATATTTAAATTAATCTCAATAGATGGAAGCCAATTAAATTTTGAGTTTGACAAAAACAATAACTTGTTGCTCAATAAGCAAGTATTAACTAATTTAAAAACATCAACGCCCCCTGAAATTGATTGGGAATATCATCTCTTAGCCCAAAGAAATATTATGCTTAATAATTTCAATATTTCTTTAACTGATAGTAAACATCATATGGATGCATTTACTATCAATAAGCTCAAGCTGCAATTGATAAATGGACAAGATAATGAGCATAATTTAGCAATTCAAGCTAACCCAGCTAATGGCAAAATGGCAATGAGTTTAAATTTCACAGGTTCCAAACTAACTGACTACCACGACTGGAATTATGGACAACTACAGATTTACAGTATCGGGCACAAAGGTTATCAAGTTAAGCTAAATGCGAAGGTTACAGATGGTAGCATTCGCAATATAAATACGATATTTGATAGCAATCAACAGCACGTTAGTCAATTAACCGGTAGTAAAACTAAATCAATCAGCGATTTTAGTGGCGAAATTAAACTAAACCGAGTTGCACCCCATAAATATCAACTTCATGCATCAGATTTAATGACTAAAACACCATATGGCTATTTATTTAAACACGCATCAATTGATGGCTACTTTACACTTGATTCTGGTGGACGCTTGGAAATTAAAAATGTTGGACTGGAGGGAATTAATAGCCTAATCAAGCTAAGCAAGTTTAGTAACAAATTAAAAGTACATGGCGATTTAAAAACAATCCACTTTGATTGGCACGGTACTATTTATAAGCCACATGGGCTAAATTTTATTACCGACTTCGAACAAATAGGGCTTGACTCAAAAGAGTCAAACATACCAAGCTTTAATCATTTGAGCGGCAGAATAATTGCGGGAGAGTCTAGTGGAACTTTATCACTCAAATTAAAAGATACCACACTGGATTACCCCAAAAATCTCTGGCAACCATTAAACATTCAAAATTTAATTACTTTGATTCATTGGGATCATGAATCACAAAATCATTTGCGGGTATCTTTGCCAACATTAGCATATCAAGGTAGTGGAATTAATTTCAGTGCAAATGCCACATATATTCCAATAGAAAGCTCACTTAAAGCACAAATAAAATTAACCAAACTTGATATTAACCAAATCTATAAGTTACTTCCAAAAAGCGTAGACAAGTCTAGCGTAGCCTACATTAAGCAGAATTTTACTACAGGTGGTTTTTACGATACTACGATTACTATGAATGGAAATCCGGCTAAACTTCCATTTGAATCAGGAGGTGGTACTTTAAGTATTGATAGTAAATTCAACCATGTAAGCTATCAATTTCAGCCAAAGTGGAATGGCTTAACTAATATTCGAGGTACAATAAAGGGACGCAACCAAGCTGTCAATGCAAATATCGTCGGTGCAGATTTAGAACAAATTCACCTTGGTAAAACTAATCTAGACTTAGCAGATATACTTGCCAAAAAATTCATATTAAACATTCAAGGTTTTTTGACAGGTAATAGCGAAGATTTTCTAGCCTATTTAATCAGCTCACCGTATGAGTCACAAATTGAACCAATCAGCCGTAAAATAAAATTGAGTGGGCAAAGCCAAATTAATTTCAAAGCAAGCCTGCCACTAGAGACCCCAGAAAAGCTTAAGCTTACAGGCCAGTATATTACACATAATAACCAGTTATCCTTTGCAACTGAATCCCCTTTAAATATAGAAGAAATTAATGGAAGCTTGAATTTCACACAAAATGGTCTAGCTAAAAGTCAGTTGAATGCAAGAGGACTAAATTCAGAACTACAACTCAACATCCATAACTCGAATGAGCTAGAACTAAATGCATCAAATCTAGATTATTCTTATCTGGTTAATACTTTCTACCCGCAATTAAATCAAATTATAAGTGGGCACGCAGCAAGCAATGCTAAGTTTAATCTCAAAAGTCAAAGTCTAGTATTGAGTAGTGATTTACAAGGTATTAGCCTAAATGCACCTGCTCCAATAGCTAAGAAAGAGTCTGAAATAAGCAAGCTACAGATTTCAGTCAACTTAGGTTCAGATAATTCACTAATTGGAGTTAATTATGCGAATAATATATTTGCTAAAGCCCAATTAGGTAAAGATTATAATTTAGAGTATCTTAATCTTGGAATAGGTACAAACAATTACATGATGAGCGATGAGAGCGTTAAGGCGCCAATAACAATCAAAGCACAGTTGGACAATGTATATACTGAGCAATGGGCTCAATTTATCAGTAAGCTCACCGCGGCTAATGAAAAAACCAATACGGAATCTATACTTACTAGCGTCAATGAATCAGAAAATGCACTTGTAGAAGAATCTAACACAATATTAAGTGAGATTGAAAGTTCACCACAAAGCCCAGATAACGGAGAATCTGAAGATGAACAACTTTATGCCAAATCACCGTTATTTCCTATTCAGGTAGAAGTTAACAGCAATGCTTTCTGGATTAAAAATTATAATTTAGACCAAGGCAAAGCTAATTTTCTAATTTTTCCCTCTCAAATTTTTGCACGGATTGACACACCTGATATTAGCGGGGATATTAACTATCTTTTAGATGAAAATAAACTTTACCTAAATTTCCAACGACTACTATTCTCTACGGAAAATTTTAAACCAGAGCAAACAGCTCAAGAAAGTAAATTAGAATCAGCGGTTAATAATGAATCGGCGCCGATTGTAGCAGAACTCGAAACGGGTTATGTACCAAATTTACCAATTACATATGTAAATATTGAGGAACTATATTTACAAAATCACTATTCAGGAAATTTAACTGGAACAGTTAAATTT
>Ga0214919_10001012_pt1 | contig 47473 bp, 57 predicted proteins | sample LL1503_MetaG_FD_177994 | JGI IMG/M metagenome (GOLD analysis project Ga0214919, IMG submission 177994) | Freshwater microbial communities from Lake Lanier, Atlanta, Georgia, United States - LL-1503 | ecosystem: Environmental > Aquatic > Freshwater > Lake | place: USA: Georgia | collected...
TCAACCATCTCCTCAACCATCTCCTCAACCATCTCCTCAACCATCTCCATCTCCTCAACCATCTCCATCTCCTCAACCATCTCCTCAACCATCTCCAGCACCAAGACCATCTCCAGCACCAAGACCATCTCCAGCACCAAGACCATCTGCAGCACCAAGACCATCTCCAGCACCAAGACCATCTCCAGCACCAGCACCAAGACTATCTCCTCAACCATCTCCTCAACCATCTCCAGCACCAGCATCAAATAATCAACCACAATTCTTACGTTATTTTAATTTAGCTGATTCTAGTGGTGGGAATCAAGTAGTTGCAGCATGGCCTAATCAAGCTGAGTTACATAATCAATCTAACAACATGAATTATTCTAATTTTGGTATTCCGACTACATATCCAAGCCAGATCACATCTACTAGTGACGCTCCTTATATTTATATTAAAGATACACAACAAACCATACCATATGAACTTATTAAAGGTACACAAGCACCATATCAAATGAATGATGCCCTTATGAGTAGCTTACAATTTTATATATTATGTAAAAATACACTGGGCTCAGTAAATCTAATTCAAAACCAATACTATAAATTAGAAAAACAAGATAATTATCAGAATGTATACATATATAAAGTTAGATCTACCATTAATCCTGAATATTATTTATATGTAAAGTTAATGCTGGGAAACACTTATATTAATACTACTAATGTAGTAAATCTATATTGTCATTATACAACCATACTAAATTTTCCTATTGGAGGAAGAGAAGATACACGAAAGAATAAAAGAAGAAATCCAAGAAAACCAAGAAATTCAAGAAAACCAAGAAATTCAAGAAAACCAAGAAGCTAGGTTAAAGATAAAATATTAATACAAATATAATGCTTTCTAATTTTAAAGGACAATCCTATAGGTTGTGTGATAATTGGCTAACAGTTATTCCACAAACTAATAATCCAATAAATTATTTAGAAATTGGTACATTTTACGGTGCAAATCTAATATCAGTTGCAAAAACATATGCAGCACATAAAGATAGTAAATTATACTGTATTGACCCATGGGAAGATTATGATGCATATACAGAATACAAGGGACAACAGCCAAATATTTATAATACATTTCTTGAAAATATTAAAGAAAATGATCTTACAGAAAAACAACAATAATTAGAGGATTTTCGCATTCTGAATTAGTTAAACTAAAAGATAATTTTTTTGATATAATATATATTGATGGTAATCATATACCACGATATGTATTAGAAGATGCTGTATTGTCATTTCGTAAATTAAAACCTGGTGGCTATATTATATTTGATGATTATATGGGTGGTGGAAAAGACTATTGTTGTAAAGCAATTAATTCATTTATAGATATATATAAAAAAGATATAATAGTTTTTCCACTATGCATTGAAGATCAGGTATTTATATCTAAAATTAATTAATCATATTTATCGTATTAATTATCTCAGTAAATGATTTATTTATATAAAAATTATCATATATAAACGGCATCAATGTATCTAAAATAAACCATCCTTTAACTTTTTTAAGTGCATAAGTGTTTAAACATCCTGTTAAAGGACCAGTATTAATCGCAATAATATATTTAGCATGAGTACTAATTGCAGCTATATCTTTTAACGTAAGGCTACCATCACGTGTACATGGTATACCACTTACCTTTTCAGTTGTTATTACTTTATATTTTTTTGCTAACACTCTTATCATTGCTACAAATCCTTTTTTATTTTTTTCAAGATCATATTGATTTGACCTAGGTTTTGAATTTATTATAAGTATTTCATTGTCTCTATATTTTTGGGGAAAATTATTATATCTTTTTAATAAATCTTTATCTGTGTAAGAAAATTCTTTTATTTTAGGAAACCCTATATTTTTTCCTAAGACATTTGAGTAATAGTCAAGATAAAATTCATTTAGTGGTTTTTTATACTCATTAGCTTTTAAAAATGTAAAATCCTTTATATAATAATTATATGCGGCATAATAACCCGGGAAAGTATCAATAGAACCATCTGGTAAACCTAAAGAACATAACTTTAAAGATACTGATGTTTGTTTGATAAATTCACTAATAATATTTTCACCTAGATCTATATTATTGCATACATCACTTCCTAAAGATAGCACGTGCACATTTTTACAACATTCAAACTCTTGAACTTGTCCTACATACTCTGATTTAATATAAAAATTAACAGTTATTTCATGTTTAATTATATAATCTTTACAATTATATAAATATATCATAACAAATATGGCATCTCCAATATGCCATATATTATATAAATTAATTGTTTTAGCCATCTAATATAAAAATATATATTATATGGATTCTAGACCTCTGTTTCAAATAACGTATGAAGACCACACTAATATAGAAATAAGAAATGTAAAGCCTTTATCAGATCTATGCATAAGACCAGATGAGAACATTATAGATCTACGGTTGTATCAACCTAGAGATTCATAATATTCTAGTACCTTTGGATGTGCTTTAATTGAAGACCTATTATATGCATGTAGATATAATGCATCTAATGATTTTACTCTTGATAGCGCAACATATGCTTGTCCGTACTCAAATACACTAGATCCAATATCAATATATGCTGAATCTAATGTAGAGCCTTGACTTTTGTGAATTGTAATAGCATATGCTAAAATCAATGGAATTTGTTTTCTTGAAATCTTTTCATCATTTTCTAATTTCCATTCATGTGTTTTTATTTCTCTTAGCAATCCTCCTTTAAAGCATACACTAACTTTATCCGCACTTAACTCCTTTACAATTCCTAAACGACCATTTACTAAGCCAGCTTCTGTATCAATATTTGCAATAAGCATTACTTGTGCCCCAACTTTTAGATCAAGTGAATTAACGTACTGAGAGTTAGAATCCATCTTTAACAGTGCATTCTTAATACTATCAGATGATACCTTTCCTACTGTAGTTGCAACATATGTTTTTGCAGTACCTTCTAAAACATCAAGACCTTCCTTGTTAATACGATCTACGGTGTCTCGTCGTGTAAAGATTTTTGTTGGTTGAATCTCTTCTTTGCTAAAATCAAGATTAATTCTTTGTTTTAGTAATGCATCTGTTGCATCTGATACTTGCCCAATACGAATCTCATTGAGTGCCTTTTGAAACCTTGGATCTTGCTGTCTGTAAATAGTATCTAGTAATACAATACTATCAATTACCTTATTCCACAAAGGACTTTCAAATACAAAAGCTGTATTAATCGGTGGTAGTTGATAAAAGTCTCCAAAACATAATAGTTGGATACCACCAAATGGTTTATTATTTGCACGTAGCAGCTGGCCTAATTCATTTAGTTTTGTAAAGAAATCACAGCTCATCATGGATATTTCATCAATAATCAATACATCTGTTTCTCTCCATGCTTCTTTAACTTTTTTCTGTTTTATACGAATAAAATGAAAGCAGTCTAGTACAGAACGATTGCCCAAACCTAAACCAGACCATGAATGAATTGTCCTTGCATTAGAACCAATTAATAGCGAAGCCATTCCTGTTAGACTTGTAACAGCAACCTTCTTTCCCTGTGTATCTAAATGTCTACATATATGTTTAATTAAGAATGTTTTTCCTGTTCCGCCAGGACCTGTTGTAAATATATTGTGGCCTTTATTTAATTCAATCATAACTAATTCTTGGCTTTCATTAAGAGGATACAGTTTTATTGGTTTCACAATAGGTATAACTGGTTCTTCAGGTACATATGTTTTATTTTCAACTACTGGTTTGACTGGTTGCAGTGGTTGTAGTGGTTGCAGTGGTTGTAGTGGTTGTAGTGGTTGTAGTGGTTGCAGTGGTTGTAGTGGTTGTAGTACTTGTAGTTCTTTCTTTTTAGAAGATACTTTAGCTTTTTTCTTTTCTACTGCTTCTAAAATTATATCGCTCTTTAATCCTGTAAGAGATTCAATAATTTCTAATGGCTCTTCATCAAGATATGATTTTACTGCGATTTCTTTTAAATGTGAAGTTATACCTCCTAAAGTTCTTTTAAACTCAACAGATATATCAAAGTGTGATACCTTATCTTTAATGCGCTGAAGTAGAAGAGATTCTTCCGCTTTTGACCATTTTTTACCAATATTAACTAACTCTGGATTATTTTCTCTAGCCTTACTATACATTATATATACAAGTAATAATTTTTTTAATTATCAATTTTATATATATATATTATCGACTAGGGTCTAAATATTATACTATTTAATATACTATGGATCGTAGTGACGTTGCATATCTAATTAATTCAACACCTAAATATTTCTATATTTTGGAGCTGCATATATTATTACTACGTCGTTATGCGCCTTCTTTAAAATGGCCTATATATTTTGCAACGGAGGTTCCTAATGAACCAATATGTAGACACCTCCGTGATACATATCATATTAATATAATACCTTTAGAAATAGAACATTCATCCTTCTTACAGTCTAGAGCAAGAGCACTAGAGCTGCTGCCACCATCTATACGCTATGTGGTACCAATGCAAGAAGATTTTTTGTTAGAAAGATATGTTGATACAGTAATAATTGAAAAATCATTAAATATACTTGATAATAATAATAAAATTGCATCATTACGTTATATGCCATGTCCTGGACCTCATATAAATGACAGAATGTATAACATGCAATGGAAATATTTAGATTCTACGTATGATGAATATATGTTTACATACCAAGCAACATTATGGAGAAAAGAGGATATTCTTAAATTTTTTAAAGCATTATTAAATGTTGTTGATCCAACTAAAAGAAAATATTATGAATTGGAGTATAATATTGCAGAAAATAGTCATGGTGTTAAGATTTTTTATGAGGTTTTTAAAGATCGCCAACATTTAGCATATATACGAGCTCATAAAGATCCAAATGCTGTATACTTATCTCCATTTCCTTACAGACCAACTGCAATCATAAAAGGTGTACTTCAGCCATTTGCAAAGGAGTTAGCACTGCGAGAGGGATTTACACGGTATTTGCAGAATTATTTAGTGTAACAAATACTGTATTCTGAAAGGGTACTACAATATTTGTATTTGCATCTTCTAAACCAGTACGAATTACATTTCCTTCAGCTTTAAATACTAAAGAACTTGATACATAATGCATTACATTATATGTTTTAACTGGATTTGAATAGAGTACAGATGTATCTACTTGCATCTTCATATGTTGATTAAATACGTTTGATGTATAACGTGATGCACTTGATACACCATAACCATAAAATGATGTAATTGGCATATATTGTTGAACACCAGATGGAATAATTGTTATATTTGAACCACCAGTTGTATAATACATATGCGAAGATATATTTATTAATGATTTTAGACTTGAATGGCCTTCAGGAAATAGCGTAATGCTTGAAATACTTGATGGTGCAACAACTGGAGAAAATATAAATGTTGGATAGTAATCTAAAAACATACGTGTTGAACCATTTGGATTAATATATTGTATAAAATTACTTGCATTAAACTCTAATGAAGTAAAATTTGCATTAGGATTGTTTGGTGTTAATGGTGCAAGCAGTGTTTGTCCTAGATTTCCAAGATAATTTATTGAAGATGTAAAAGATGGATATGTTAGTATATTCTTCATTGTACTTGCCAATGATCCACTTATATTTGTTCCAATATAGAGTATTGAGCTGACTGAATTTGTTGAATATACTATATCATTAGCAAAACTGGATAAATTTAGCTGTAGATTAGAATTTAATGTTGTTTGACCGGGAACAAGTATATCCGTAAAACCCATTTGATTTATTGAGCTTAATGATGTAAAATATGTTGTTCCATCTCCTTTTGCAGTTAATACAAATGATGAAGGAATATTTGTATTACTTGATGATTTAAACGATAGTTGTTTCAATTGGAGCCAATCTAAGTATAATGTTTTCTTTGACGATGCTGACATCTATTTATAGACCTGCAATATTTTGTATAGATAAGTAATACGAAGATGTTGAATCAAAGTATAATCCTACATTATTTGTAAAAAAGCCAGGATTTAGATTAGATCCATATCCATTTACAATTCTATGTGATAATACATATGAATGTACATACTGTTTTCTTGATGTATCATTTGTAAATACACTGCCTGGAATATTTAATTTCATTGGTTGTTGAAAATAGTTTGAACCACTATTATTTATTCCAAATAATTGGGTTTGATGCAATATATTTATTGTTGATGTATTATACTGTAAGAATGTTGAAATATTAAATATTTGTGCATTGCTAAATGGGGCTATATTTGGAAATAACATATTTGGATAAATATCAAACGTAATTTTAGACTTACTGTTTATATATGATGAAAATTTATCTATTTGTAAGTTAACTGTTGATATATATAAATCATATGTTGTTGGAGGATTGTAAGCTTGTATTACACCATTATTTCCCTTGTATGTTATTGATGAATTAAAAAAAGTATTATAATAATAAAATGTATCAATTGAGCTTATATTAACATTAATATCATTTCCTAAAATCTCTAGGCTTCCAGTATTATTTAAATAAATAGTTTGACGTGTATTTAATATACTCTGTGTACTACTAACTAGATTAGAGTTTAGCGCATTTGTTGTAGATACTAATTGAGTAGAACTAACATATGACATTAGACTTAATCCATTTAGTGAACTTGTTAGATTATCTCTAGTAGTATATCCGTAAGTACCTAACCCTTGCAACGATGAATATAATGAAGCAGTACTTACATAACCAAGTGAACCTAACGTTTTTATAGTACTATCTAATGTTGCACTACTGATGTAGCCAATGGTACCTAAGCTAGACACTGTAAACCGCAAAGTTGCATCACTAATATATCCATATGTGCCTAAACCGATTAAGCTACTATTTACATTTGATGTAGCCGCATAAGCACCACTCACTAATGAAGTTGTAGTGCTAATTAAATTTCCTGAAGAGATATATCTCACTGGATCAATAAACCAAGAAACTGTACTAGTTAAATTACTTGTATTAATTGCTCCCGGGCCAATCCCTGCATATAAATTATAAACTAGTGTGGATAACGATACAATTGTTGAAGGTAGATAACCAACATATCTACTTTGACTACTAATGTTATTAAATACGTTTTGCCAAGTTAAGTCGCCAAATCCATCAGTAGATAATATTAAATTTGTAGATATTGGTAAGTTTGTATTTGGATCAATTGCCAATAAACTACGATAGATTGTTGGGTCCATAAGTGTGCCTACTATTTAAAAAGAATCAATGCCTTTAATAAGTAGCGTGTTATGCCAGCCAGTGGAGGATTACTACAATTAGTTGCAACTGGTAAACAAGATGTATTTCTCACCGGAAATCCACAAATTTCCTGGTTTAAAATGGTATATCGTCGTTATACCAATTTTGCAGTAGAATCTCAAGCAATGTTTTTTGATGGAGATCCTGATTTTGGAAAAAGACTATCATGCTTAGTTCCACGACGAGGAGACTTACTTGGTCCTTTAATTCTAGAGGTTACCTTGCCAGCTTTAACATTGACTGATGGAACACCGGTATCCTATGTTAACTCTGTTGGACATGCATTAATTGATGAAATAACTCTAGAAATTGGTGAGCAAAAGATTGACACGCAAACTGGTGAATGGATGGAATTATGGTCAAATATGACGACAACGTCTACACAACGGCAAGGGTTTAATGATATGATTGGTAAAGTTGATGATTATATGCAACCACAGCTATATGGTCCACTAAAGCTGTATATACCATTACGTTTTTGGTTTTGTAAAAATCCTGGTCAGTACTTACCGCTCTTAGCTCTTCAATATCACCCTATACGTATTAATATTAAACTACGACCATTACAAGACATATTTTTTTCACAACAACTTTCAACAAATTGCAGTACATTAAGTGTAGTATCCACAAAAATAACTGATATGAGACTCTACGGTGATTATGTTTATTTGGATGTTGAAGAACGACGAAGATTTGTTAGCAATACTCATGAATATTTGATTGAACAGGTACAGTATAGTTCACCTATATCTATTCCTATTGGTGCAACCACAATATCTGTTTCACTAGAGTTTAATCATCCAGTTAGAGAACTCTTATGGTATATACAACGTAGTCAAATGAATAGCTATCATGAATATTATAACTATAGTAATTTGAGTATTTTTGAATCAGGACAACGGACTGATCTAATGGCTGATGCAATGATCCAGTTAGATGGATATGATAGATTTGACCGACGAGATGCTGGCTATTTCCGTTTAGTACAGCCATATTATCATCACACAGCTGTTCCAAACAATTTATTTATTTATAATTATTGTTTTGCACTACGACCTGAAGAGCTACAGCCATCTGGTTCATTAAATGCAAGTCGTATTGATAGTTTTGTATTGCAAATGAATCTTCTACCAGATTCTCCTACGGGTCCTGCGCGAGGTAATGCAATAACTCGTGTATACGCAACAAATCATAATGTTTTACGAATTATCAATGGCTTTGGCGGGTTACTATTTACGATTTAAAACTCTTTTAAAATAGGTCGCATGGCAGCATTAGTACCAGGTATGTCAATACCATTTTCATCAATGCAACAAATAGTCCCACCATTTCCCTTATGGTTATACAAATATCTAGCAGCATTTCCTGTTACTGGTCTACTAGGTCTTGATCATATGGCAATCGGTAGTACATACACTGGATTAATGAAACTACTTGTTAATATACTTACACTGGGATCATGGTATGCTTTTGATATTGTACAAGTATATAATTTAAAAAATATAAGAACTAAAGGATTAGGTGTTCCTTTTTTTGAATATGGTGGCATTGGAAAAGATAAAATTGATGATGAACCAATGCATTCAATGAGTAAAAATACTCAACTATGGCTATTTGTTCTTTTTATTTGCTTATTTGGAGGTATATATTACATTTCTACTTTTTTTCTTTCAACAAGTACTGATTTTATATCAACATGTATTTATTATTTTAGTACAATAACATTTTATATAACAATTGCTTTGCTAGCCTACACAGGATTCTATTTCTTATTTGGAAAAACTACAAATGCAATACCCGCAACACCACAAGGAGCATTAACATCACTATACGCACAATCTGGTGTATTAAATCCTACTGCAGCAAAAGCACTCCCTAAATCAAGTGTTCAATCATTAATTTCTATGCTTCCAGCTGGAATAGGATTATCAAGACCATTTATCCCAAGTGGAATTAAACTAGGTGGTGCAACAGATGAACTGAAATCTATTGCAGCAAACGTATTACAGTCTGGTGGATCTAACAAATCAATAAATGAATCGCACGAGCATATTTATTTTGCTTTACTATTATTTTTATTACCGCTGTCAGGATTTGTAATTTATTATTTAAGGAAACAAAAGAATGAAACCCCTAGCAACGCAAGATGAGTTTGAAATGTTAATTGGTAAACAAGAGGAAACATATGATCTACCAGATTTAACAGTTGTATATTTTACGGCATCATGGTGTGGTGCTTGCAATAGATTAAATCTTCCAACTATTGAAGCTTCATTTAATGCTACATGGTTAAAATGTGATATTGATAAAAATGATTATACGGCAGGGTATTGTGGAATCAGATCAATTCCTACTTTTCTTGTAGTATATAAAAAAAAAATAGTTGGAACACTATCATCATCCAATACAACAGAAGTTATATATTGGCTTCAAAGTATTAACCTACAGTAGATGTATGATATAATTGTATTAGGAGGAGGAATTGCGGGTCTCTACACTGCTATCTATTACAGTAGAAAACAATATAGTGTAATACTGTGTGAAAAATATAAAACTCTTGGTGGACGTGTTGAAACATATCATCATGATAACTATAGTTGGGAATCTGGTGCTGCACGAATATCAGAAAGTCATACACTTGTACGTGAGCTAATAAAACGTTATCACTTGAATCTAGCACCAATTAACTCTAAACTAGCTTATAAAAAAGATGGAGCTTCATGTATTGAACCAAATCTATTTGAGCCTAGTTTAAAGGCAATGGTAACACCATTACATGATTTAGATTCAAAAGTATTAGCTACACATACATTAAAAGAATTACTTGTAAAAGTACATGGATTTAAGAAAGCAATTGATTATTTATATAGATTTCCATACAAAGCAGAAACAGAGGTGTTACGAGCTGATTTAGCATTGCATACATTTAAAAATGAAATGGGTTCCCACGATGGATATTATATATGTACTGAAGGTTTATCTGCATTAATTGATTGCATGAAGAAAGAATATGAATCATACGGTGGTGTAATAATGACAGAAAGTACATGTCTAAATATTATTGAAAAAGAAAATAGTTTAACTGCAGTTTTTAGTAAAGGAAGTCTTGATGCCAAACATATTGTATGTGCACTAACCTCTGAGGCATTAAAACAGATACCATATTTTAAAAATCTAGAAGTGCTAAAAAAAGTTGTTATGAAACCATTGTTAAGAACATATGCAGTATATCCAACACCTGCATGGTTTGCACAGCTACCATCCGTTGTATCTGCTGGACCAATACGATATTTTATACCAATTGATTATGCAAAAGGTATTGCAATGGTATCATATACAGATAGTCAAGATACAGTAAAATATCATAAATCAAAGAATCTAGAAAAAAAGGTTATACAAGATCTTAAAGAACTCTTTGGAGATGTACCAAATTATAAATATTTTAAAAGTCATTATTGGCGTACGGGAGCAACATATTGGCTTCCTGGAAATTATAATCCAATAGAAGAATCTGATAAATCAATAAAACCATTTGATGCAAATGTCTATATTGTTGGAGAATCATTTAGCCTTCGGCAAGCGTGGATGGAAGGAGCCTTAGAACAATGTATAAAATTATTTAAATTGGATATACTAGTATGATAGATGCACATTTTATAATATCACTCTTTCATCTTATTGCGGTAGTTCCTTTTTTTGCCTATATTTATATAAATAAATTATCATTACCTGAATGGGTATATACATTATTATTTAGTCTTGGTATATTTGTGCTACTATATCACTCTTATAAAGCTGTATTAAAGTTTATGGCGCGTAGTAGTTCATTATGGGTAAATCTAGTACATGTTGTTGCTGTTGCACCAATTATGATTTACATTGGCTATACTGCAAAAAATACACCAAGACCAGCTTATGAGATATTACTAATGTTAACATTTGCTGCATTGGGTTATCATTTATACTCAATTATTGATAATCTTAATACTAGTAAATTAGATTAGTAAATTAATATAGGATTGCTTTTTAAGATCATTAGTTTTAACACAATGAATAGAATGATAGTAAAATGCTGATGATGAAGGAAATGCTTCTTTACAAGAGTTGCAGCAATTATTTTCTTCTAACAATACATCAGTTTCTTCTTTAAAATGTTTTCGCATCATATGTGTTCTACGATTTCCTTTTGTTAAGGATTCAAAATTGCATTGGGGCACAAGACATTTATATCTTTCTACAAGATCTTGTGTTTTATGTTTTGATAACATATGTAATGCAAGAGAAGATTTTTGTAAGAATTCTTTAGAACAAATGCTACATTCAAAATCAAGTTTACCTTCATGTTTCTTCATATGATAATACATTGTATTTTGATTCTTTTTTACAATGTTGCAATTAGGGCAGATAAATTCTCCATGTTCATTTTTAATATATTTAGACATAGTGCTAATATTTTTACCACAAATATACTTTCAATTTTTAACATTTTTGTAGCATATAAATAAATATATCTATCTTATATTATGAGTATAGTACAAGATAATATAACATATATACATAATCCTGAAGGTGTTGGATCACAGCTAATTATTGATGCTCTCCATAGTTGTTATAGTCATGCATTAATAGATTGCATATTTCCCTACTATTGGGTCTTACAACTGGGTCTTCCACATGATATACAAATTGTAGTGCGACCTGACCTATTTATTGAGTTTCCGCATAATTTAGATATGCTAAATGATGCAAAAGATGCATATAAAGGTGTCTATGGTGAATTAATAAACCTATTAACTGACAAACCTCTAGCATTTAAAACAGACCATATTTTTGAACACACATATATTTATCCAAAAGATCATGCATGTGAACGAAGTATATGGAATAGTTGCACTGTATATCCAGACAGATATATGTTAACAAATACTCCTAGATATGATGATACTGTATTACGTAAAAAGTTAGATGATTTTGTAGATCATGTAATTAAACGTTTAAATATTTCTGTGTCAAAAGAAAGCAATAATAAAATACTTATTATTGATCGACTACATGATCGCAAAATAGATAGATCTATTGTAGCACAATTAATGTACTACGGAGATTGTAGCATAGTATATTTAGAGCACATGACATTTAGTGCGCAAGTAGAACTCTTTTCTAAACATTCAATATTTGTGTTGGCACATGGGAGTGCAGAAATAAACTTACTATTTGCACCGCCTAATTCAATTGTATTTGAATTTGATATTATACCTACTAGAGCTGTTATATATAAAAGATTATGCGACTTAAGAGGGTTAAGACATGTTGTACTACCATATAATGAAGATCTAGATGTACGGGCTAAGATATTTGATATATTGGTCTAAAACAGTAGAGACTAATACATTAGATATGAAGATTTGCACATTAGCAATCGGCTCTGATTTTAGAAAGGGTTTAGGCAAGGCATTTAAATCTAAAGAAACATATGCAGCAAAACATGGATATACATATATTCAAGGTGGTGAAGAGTATTGGAATAGAGCTAAACCTATTCCATGGTCAAAGATTCCATTTCTACTTGATGTATTAAGTAAGTGCGAAGAAAATGAAGTTATTTTTCTTAGTGATGCGGATGTATTTATTACAAATATGGAACTAACAATGGAAACGCATCTGCTACCATTGCTTCCACAAAATAAAGATTTACTATTATCAATTGATTCATGTGGTCATATTAATGATGGAAATATATTGGTAAGAAATACCGCATGGTCTAGAGATTTTTGGAAACGTGTAGATGCTCAAACAGAGTTGACGTATCATATTTGGTGGGAAAATGCTGCAGTCATAAAGTTATTAGAAGAAAATCCTGCTGATTTAGCAAAAACAGAAGTAACACACAAGCATAAATTATTTAATGCGTATATTCAAGGTCTGCCTGGGCAGCCACTCTGGACACCCGGTGATTTTTTAGTTCATTTTGCGGGTGTTTACGAGACAACACAAATGAATACCTATATTGATAAAATTATAGCTGGAGAAGTTCCACGCAAATCAATGTTTTAAAATATATAGTCTGATTAGAATGAAGAGTAGAAGAAGCACTCGTCGTAAGATGCGTGGCGGTGATAATGAGAATTATGATAACTTAGGCAATGAAAATGAGGACTTAGGAAATAACAACAGTGGCAATAACAACAGTGGCAATAACAACAGTGGCAATAACAACAGTGGCAATTATAATAATAGCAATAACGACAGCAGCATGAATGGAGGCATGAGAAAGCTACCGGCAGTTGGCTCAAAAGCTCAAGTATGGCATGGAACAGCAAAGCATACCTCCGGCGGTTTAACGCGCAAGGATTTAATGAAAACAAAGAAGGGGCGCATTGTATCTAAAGCAAAGCACGCGTTAGGTAAGAAGGCACTAAAGAATCTTGTAAAGGCTGGATATAAGGCAAAGAAGGGTACATTTAAGATTTTTCGCAAGTAAAAATCTTAGCTTTATACCATAGTATAATCAAGATTTTTCGCAAGTAAAACTACTATTTGATTCTAATGCATCTGCCAATATTCTTAAATAATCTGATGCATGTGGGGGAATAGCAACAGAAGTTGTTTGTAAATCATACCAATATAAAGCACCTTTCTTATCTGATTCTCTAAATGATGACCAGACAAGTGAGACACCCGAGCCCTTACATTCTTGTACAATTGTTTTTAAATCAAGTTCTTTTAACATTTCCGGACCCATTTTGGATGCTGCAGTTGAATATATTTCATCATATGATGTTTTTGTATTCCAAAATACAGAAGTATAATCTTGTTTTACAATATTTGTTCCGCCTGTTATAAATGTTATATCATCTTTTGACTGTAAGAGGTTCTGTACCATTACGGAGGGTATATCGCTACTATACCATATAACACATAGTGGTTTTGATGTGTGTTGTATATATGTTGCAGCAAGACGTAAATCTTGGTTATCGCGTACACGAAATACTGCATCACTAAATATCTCCTTACACCAACGCGGTTGATGTTTTATATATGCATCTGAAAAAATAACTACAACCTTATGTCTATGTAGCAATTCATCCGAATATGTTTGAAAAATACTTTGAAAATATGTATCTAGTACACTAGTCTCTCCAATAACATATATTTTTTGCTTTCTTAATGGATGAGGATATCCTTCCATATGGATAGTGTCGGTCATTAATACTAGTATATTTTCTATAGAATTAAAAGAAACGCAATGAATCTTTTACATAGCTTTTACACACTACTCATTATTATTGCAATAGATCTACCGTGGCTATATTTTGGATCAAGTATGTCTGGCCCTATGATTAAAGCAATTCAAGGTAGTGATATAAGTTTACGATGGTTTCCTGCATTGCTGGTATATGTAGCTCTAGTTTATCTTGTACATTTACCAAAGACAAATATGGAAGCGTTTTTGCTGGGGTTGTGCGTATACGGGGTATATGATGGAACAAATTATGCTTCCTTAAAAGATTATACATTGACCTTTGCAATACTAGACACTTTATGGGGTGGAACACTATTTCTACTTGTACACAATGCACTACAATATTTTAAAATAAAACAATAATATAGATGCCCAATAATAGTACACCGCCTAGACATCCTCGTAGAGAAAGATCTAGATCTCCTCCAAACAGACGTAGAAGAAGATCTAGATCACCATCACCTAGATCACCATCACCTAGATCACCATCACCTAGATCATCTGACTCACCATTAGCATCATCTGTATATTCATTACCTTTACCTCCACAAATTCTTAGACGAAGACTTTTTAATAATAATAATAATAATAATGCAAATACTACTGTAAACGAAACAAATTTAATTCGTACACCTCCAAAAACTTTAAAAAGACGAAGAAATAATACAAATAATAATACTAATAAACATCGTAATACACGAAGAAGACTTGCGTACTAAATAAAAGGATTGTACGACCATTGTAAAAGTGCTTGTCTTTGAACAGGTCTGCAAGTTAAATCACCAGATGTGCAATTCTTTTTTATTTGTCCGGCATGACGTGTAAATGCTTTCCATCTTGCTATTTGAACTTTATCTAGCTCTGGGATTCTTCTACCAAGCCAATATCTGCAATACCACTGAAACCAACCCCTTTCATCAGGATTTGTATCTTTTGATGAAAGAATCGGGTGAATCTTTGATACACCCTTTCCAGGCACCCACCCATTTTCACGCCAAACATTCAAGGGTTGTCTAGACTTAACGCCCAATGCATTAATACTTGCATCCGCACTCTCAGGTCTTAACTTATTTAGAGCGATTCCTTTTAAAAACCACTCTAAAGGAAATTCACTAATACAATCATTCAAATACTTTCCTTCGAATACACCCATGCAAAGCATATCTTCGGGAGTTGCATATGGATTAAATCCTAAATTACTACCTGGCTCTTCACTTAATACATATGTATATCTTTTTACCATTTTATTATTTACTTCTATTGTATCACCTTTATGAAATGATGCTTGCGGCTTCCCATGTTTCTTTAAAACTTTAATCATCTCATCAATAGTCATCCTATATAAAATTGATTTAAAAAAATATAATTGTATACTTATACAATGGAGCCCCGCAGTTTAAATAAAGATGAAATTGCATTTATTAATAGTCTTTCACCAAAAGAACGTGCTCTTCATAATCTAGCAGTAGAAAAACTTGGCAGTTCGTATTTTGTCTGGAAAAGTCATGCCTATCAAGAATATAAAGCTAAACAAGTAAAAGATGCAGCAACCTCAACAACATCTAAGACCACATTATGAACCCGTTAATGAAGGACAAAAAGCAAAAGCATATATTGAACAGCCAAGTATTGGAACAGTATTTATAAATAAATCAGCTAGCGGTAAGAGCAGTGGTCAACAAGTATTGCTACCGCTTTCAACACATGAAAATCGTTATGAAACTGTAACAACTGTATGTGTATCAAGTCGGGATAGAAATATATCAACATTTCCAAATCCAAATTTTTTTCGTTGGAGATTTAAGCGAGATTTGAAAAATATTCAAAGCATTCGTCTTATTGGAGGATCTATACCTGGAAAATTATATAATATAAATACTGGATGGAATCAGTTTACATTTTTAGAAAATAATATACAGTACACATGTACATTAATACCTGGATTTTATGAAGGTGCATCGTTGGCAACAGAGTTAAAACGTGCATTAAATGCATTGTCAGGAATACTAAATACATATAATGTTGTATACAGTACAACAACGCTAAAGTTAACGCTAACACGATCTTCTGGAACATATAGCTATACTCTAGCATTTCAAACTGGAACATATGTTGATACATTTGATGATTTTCGTGGTGCAGTAGATTCACTAAGCAATGATTATTTATCAATGATAAATACACCCGCAAGAATTTTAGGGTTTATATCACTTGACTATAGCGATACATCTGGAACAATAGTAGCACCTTATCCAGTAGATGTTGGCTCGTTTACAAATAAAATATACTTGTATGTTAATGCTGATACAGGAAATGAGTTAAATAATATTGAGTTAGGGCGTGGTTCTCATGATCCCTACATAATACTATATTTGGATACAGATACATATGGAACAAAATTCTTAAATAAAGAAACAGATTATCCGCTACTACAATTTAGTCCTACAGCTCTTTCACGAATTAGTAGTTTAGAAATATCTTTACGGGACGAATTTTATAGATTATGTGATCTTGGAAACAAAGAATTTACATTATTATTTGAAATTATACATTTGGCATAATGGCTTAAATATATTTCTTATGTACTATATATATTCACATTGAAAGAACTACGCAAAATACTGTTTAAACACAGTACATTTAAACATTCTTTTTATGCCTTTTATCCCGGTCGCGTTTGGGATCAAATAATCCTATGGAATAAGTATTTACCTTTTGTAAAAGCTCATTATGCAATAAAGTCCAATCCAGAACCTCTCTTAATTAAGGCACTATATCCTTTTGATATATATTTTGATTGTGCAAGCAAACAAGAAATAGCACTTGTTAAAGCTAATCTTCCGTCTGATAGACAAATACATAAATATATTGTGTACGCTAACCCATGTAAGTCATCAGATGATTTAATATATGCAAAAAGTATTGGTTCACCAATTACTGTTGTTGATTCATATGAGGAGCTGGATAAACTAGTATCTGTAGGTTATACTGGTGGAACCTACATACGTATTGCGGTAGATGATACACATTCTAAAATGCCTTTTTCTGGTAAATTTGGTCTACAGCCCTCATTAGTGGGAGGCTTAGGTGATTATGCAAAAAATAAAAATATAGATGTGCATGGAATATCATTTCATGTTGGTTCTTCATGTAGTGATGGAAAGTCATACTACAAAGCGCTACGTGTTGCACAACAATTAGCTAGAGTGCTAAAATCACAAGGACATCCTTCAAATACAATTGATATTGGTGGTGGATTTTTATCAAATACTAGTGATTTTATAGCTAAAGCAAGTTATATTACTAGAGCATATGATCCAGAATTTAAATATATTGCAGAACCTGGTCGTTTTTTTTCTCATAAATCACAGGATTTTTTTGTAAAAGTTATTGGAAAAAAGCCTTGGTCAACAGGATGGAGATATACAATTGATGATAGTCTTTATGGACAATTTTCATGCATTCCTTTTGATCATGTAGTTCCTACATGGTCTCGTGTGGTAGGTTCTTTAGATACGCCAAGAAAAAGAACGGCTGGGGTCTTATTTGGTCGCACATGTGATAGTGTGGATGTTATTGCAAAAAGTGATTCAATGGAAGAGCTAGAAATTGATGATTGGCTATGGTTTCCAAACATGGGTTCTTATACAAATGCTACAGCAAATGAGTTTAATGGATTTCCAAAACCTCCATATATAACTTCTTACAACTCTAGTTTAACAGATATTGAGTTAAGTTCTATAGATTATTTACCAAATAATGTTGAGACAATTCAACCACTGTCAAGTGCTTCTTTGCTACGCTAAACAAAAAAATTGACTAGTGTTTCATATAAATATAAATATAAATATAAGTATATACCATGGCAGATACCACCTCTTGTCCAATCTGCATTGAGAACTATACAAATGTAGTAAGAACAAAGATCTCTTGCAACTTCTGCGCATATCATTCTTGTAAAGGATGTGTTCAGAAGTATCTACTTTCACAGGCCACTGATGCGCATTGTATGAGTTGTAGAACTGGATGGAATCGTGAATTTCTAGATATGAATCTAACAAAGGCCTTCCGCACTGGTCCATGGCGAGAGCATATTAAGACAATGTTGGTGTCCCGTGAAAAGGCAACTCTTGCCGGCTATCAAAAATACGCTGTTGCACTAAATAATATGGAAATTTATCGAGCAAAATTATCTGAGATTCTTAAGATTAATTTATCTATTGCAAATGATATATCTAAATGCAGAACAAAACTCTATGCATATCCAACAAATTATGTAAAGAAAGAAAATAGTAGTGAAACTAAATTAGCTATTCGTGCAGAACATACTGCTACAATAGATGAATATACTGAGTTAAATAAAAAATTCTTAGACTCAGAGTTTGATAGAACTATTAATTCTACATATTTAGCAATTGAGGAAAATATCTATTTTGATCGTTATGGTCCTGAAGAACGAAAAGAGTTTATTATGAAATGTGTTAAAGATGAATGTCGAGGCTTTCTGTCTTCAGCATATAAATGTGAGCTCTGTGGCTGTTATGTTTGCAAAGAATGTATGATTATTAAAAAAGAGAAAAATGATGATTCTCATAGTTGTAAAGATTCTGATAAGAAGTCTGTTGCTCTTATTCGCAAAGAAACAAAGCCATGTCCAAGATGTGGTATTCGGATTAGTAAGATTGATGGATGTGATCAAATGTGGTGTACTGCATCTGAATGTGGAACAGCTTTCTCATGGAATTCTGGAAAGGTTATATCTGGAACAATCCACAATCCCCATTATTATGACTGGGTAAGACGTAATAATAATGGTGTAGTTCCTCGCAATCCTGGTGAAGTTCTCTGTGGTGGTCTACCAGAATATCGTGTACTAAATCGTCTACTGTTAAATACTCTTCATGTGCCTACACAAGATATTAATGTTATCTTTGATATCCACAGATGCATTAATGATATTCAACATGCACGTCTTCCAATGCATCCTCAAACAAGAGCTGCAGATATGTTTAAAGAGATTCATTGCGACTTTCTTCGTGCTAAAATTAATGAAGATGACTGGAAACAGAGTTTATTTCTAAAAGAAAACAGGTTTGAAAAGAAACAGCAAATTGGTCAGGTACTACAGACGTTTGTTACAGCTGCAACAGAGGTATTTCGCTCACTTTATGCAGATATGGTAAATATGGGTACTGTGCTAGATATTAAAAAGATTAAAGATCGTCTTGATGAGTTTAATGCTCTTCGTGCATATATTAATACTACTTTAGAAAATCTTGGTCTACAGATGTTGTGTGCAGTTCCACAGATTGGTAATACTTGGGAGTACGTGCAACCAAAGAATCCAGCAAAGCTAAGAATAGATACAGAAAAAGGAAAAAAAAGCAGCTCCACTTAGAGATAATTCTTCTTAAATGTTTCTAAATCTACAATTGGTATACCTAACTCACGGGCAGTCTTAATTTTACTTGAATCATCTTTTATATCTTTTGCAACAACTACGCTTGTCTTTTTTGTTACAGCTGCAGCAATCTTACCCTTACGACCCTCAATTAATGCTTCTAACTCTTTGTCTCTAAGTCCTGTAAATACTACACTTAGATGATCTAAAGATTTCTTAACAGAATTGTTTGCTTTGACATCCTCACTTTTACATATGCACCCAACATCTTTCATAAATTTAAAGAACTCTGGTAGACCTTCTAAGAATTGTAATGCAGTGTGTGATGCAATGCCATCAATATCTTTTAACTCTTCTAGCGTTGGAACATATCCTGTACTTATGCTTGGGTAAGCAGAAAGTATAACCTTTAGCTTTTTTGTTCCAATAGATCGGCCAAATAGATTTGATGCATCCATATATGTTGCACATGTTGCTTTTGCAACCGATGCTTTTATTTCCATAACAATCTTTGTTGCTGATTTTGTCTTAAATCCATCCATTTTTACAAGATCATCAACAGATATGTTTAGCAATTGTTTTATTGTAGTTATACCATGTGCATACATTTTTTCAACCACGCCTGGACCAACACCTTTTATATCTAATACAGATGCAAAGTATATTAAACGTTTAATTATAACACTACTATCCTCTTCTAAATCTTTTAACATTATATCTACATGTGTAGAATTCCATACCCATTTATGCGTAGGAAAAGATGGTTTACCATTTGCAGATGGGGAGGCTACACGTACTACATGGGGAATAACATCTCCAGAACGAATAATAACTATTTTAGAACCTGGACCAATAACATGTGTATGTATAAATTTTGCATTAAATCCAGTTGCTTTTTGAATCTTTGCTCCAGATAATACAACTGGTTCAAAATGTAAAAGAGGTTTCAGATAACCATCTTTACTTGCATTCCATTCTACAGATGAAACTACTACTTCAGCTTCTGTATGAGTAAGTAGTGATTTAAATGCAAAAGCGTACTTAGGATTTTCACCAGATACATATGGATATACTGCATCTTCGCATACAACAATACCATCAATATCAAAAGGTGAATCCCTTCGCCGCTCCAATAGTATCTTGGATAAGTAATCCATAGTTAATAATTCAGAACTATGGGTAGTATAGTGTACCGTGTTAAAACCTAATCCTTTTAACTCTTCTAGACCTTTTGTAGGAACGCATAGAGGGTTTAGTTTTTCATATGCAACAAATTGAATTAATTCTGCTAACTCTTTTACGGGAACTTTAGAATGCATAACACCAGCAACCGCATTTCGTGCATTTGCACCTACTCCTTTTGCAGACCAATCTGCCTTTGAAATAATAAGTTCTCCTCGCAGTGCAATATTTTTACTTAGATCTAATGGTATATCTTTTATAAATGGAAGTAGGTGGGATATATCTTGACCGTGTAATCCATCACCACGACTATATAGTTTTTTATTAAAATAGAGAGCAGAGTTTCCATCCAACTTATCAGATATTACTGTAGTACCAGTATACCTTTTCTTCCATTTATCCAATGCTTTTGGATCATCTCTTATTTTATCAAGTGATCCCATCCAAAATGGTAGCTTAACCTTTCCTTGTGTTGGAGCTGCACCTACTTCTTTTAAACTAGGATCTAACTTATACACATAGTCTTGTAATATATCAAACATATCATCTGTTAATACAGGTGTTCCAGCATAGTATTGCTGAGATGCTTCTTTTAAGAGTTGCACTGCCTTTTCTTGTGGCAATGATTTTAAATATGTTATTGGATTTTCTGTTAAATTCTTAAACATCTCTCGTGTATTAGATTTACGTGTATTATTTAACTTCTTTGTATTACTCATCTATTTTATAAGTGGTAGCTTTAATTTTCCCCAATCAATCGTTTTTTTTAGTTTTTCAAAACTTATTACACTCTTATACATTCTGAAATCAAATATTTTTCCAGAAAATAACATATCTTTTAATTCATATTTAGATGTTTGATCATGCCAATTTGATTTACCAATATAGTTATTTGTGGTAAATTTAGCTTGTGGTAAATGACCAGATGCTTCTTTATAGGTCTCTACACCGTCTATATAGACTATTATTGGTGGTCTGATACTATCATCATTTGTTGCTGTTATGCATATGTGTGTCCATTTTTTTAGTGGTAGAGCTTTTGATATCTTAATACGTAGATTTCGTTGTTTTCCATCCCATACTTCATATAATAGTGTTACTTTTGATGACCGTTCAATCATTGGTTGTGCTGTTAATGAGGGGTCTAACTTTTTAGGTATTACATCAAACTGTTTACATTCAAATTCATTTACATTTGCTCTTAATTCCATATAGTCTTGTGGTGTCATTGTTGCACATGGATGAGGTCCAGCTGGATAATCTGGTAATGTACTTTGTACTGGTCGTATTTCATTTCCAGACACAAGTGTATCACCATTTCCGTAAATCCCTAAGAAGACATTATTATTACCGGGGCCATCTCCAAAATCAAAAATATGTGCATTATTTGTAAATGTATCAAAATAAACCCATAAAGAAAATGCTCTTATACTTTGTAAGGGCACAACAGATCCTAAGGTCATATCTGGAGAATCATATAATCTTAAAAACTGATCAACCCCATTAAAAGATAGCCCATTTGTTGTACTAGGATTTGGTATTTCAGGTATACTAATTCCACCGGCTTTTGTTATATTTATGTTATTTGTATAATCAACCATATCATCAATAAATCTTAACCATATTACAGCACCACTATAGAAATCCAATAACAATTGTATATTTTCTGGTGGCTCGGGATCAATAGAATTTTTCTTATTAAATCCCAAATCTTCTGCACGGAGGCATAATGGCTGAAATGTATTATCTTTGTCCTTCAAAATTCTACAATATGCATAGCGATTTTCTTTATATATATCTCTCATATAGTCATCACGGCTTAGCTGTAGACCTTTTCCTACAGAATCGCTCTTATAACTAATAGATGATAGCCCATTTGTACCTGCAAGTGCACATGCAAAGAAAGCATCTTCAAATTTTCCAGGATTCAAGAGACGACAATAATCGTGTTTAAATCCAAAACGCTGAACATCTACATAGTCGTGAAAATATCTAGGATCCATATTGTATCCTTTTTCTTCTTTATTAAATCCTATGTCTCCGCGACGTTGAACTAAACTTGAAAAAAAATTATCATTATTATCTATCGGAGCTACAATACTCTGAAATCCTTCACGCAGTAGTAATGGATTAAATATCTCTAAAATGATAAAGATTATCAATATAAACAATGCTAACCAGAGTGTCCCGGGTAGTTGCATCTAATCACTTTCGTGCTTTTCATATTAGATTTTTTACAGTAAAATTAGTATGGAAGGCGGCCGACTAATCGGACAAGGAACTTATGGTTGTGCATTTCAACCACCCTTATTATGTAAACATAAAGGTATTACTAAATCAAAAGTAGGTAAGATAACATTTAAAGGAGATTCACAACGTGAATTGCATGCATATACAGTTTTACATAAAATAGAGGAATGGAAACAATATTTTATATTATCTGCACCAGATGAAGCATGTACTCCTCGTATACTTGATAATCAAACAGAACCTGATATATCAAAATGTGAATTTTTAATGGAAGCAAATCCTAAGCTACCAATTGTGCAAATATCTATGCCTTATGGTGGAAAAGACTTATATTCTCATAGTTTAATAACAACTCGTAAGGTACCTTTTTTTACACTATGTAAACAGCTTTTAGAAATTGGTGCACTAATGATATTGCATGGAATGATTCATTACGATATTCACTCACGCAACATATTAATAGATTCATATGGAACTCCACGTATTATTGATTTTGGTCAGTGTTTTACTGTAAGTGATATTTCATTAGAGTCTATTGAAAATCGTTGGAAGGTACTAGGCCCGGAGTATGCTGCAGAACCTCCTGAAGTTACCTTTTTAACTGCAATGGAAAGACCATATTATTATAATTTTGAAGATGCATTGCATGATGTTATGCCTAAAAAACAGATATTATATACAATTGAAAAAGTGTTAGGAATACCTGTAGAAACACAAATACGTTCTTTAGGAAGGTTCTTTAAATCAAGTAGTATATTTCAAACGCATAATGAAACCACGCTTGTAAAGTTATGGAAAATCTATTATCCTGGATTTGACAGCTGGTCAATAAGTATAATATTGATTGAATATCTTCAAAAATATTTATATTCTTATGAATTTGTTGAAAGTTCTGAATGGAAATTAAAACGATTTATTATTATGGAAATGCTAGAAAAAATGTGCTCTACAAATCCAAAAGAGCGTATTGATTGCGTAGAAGCATTAAGTATGTTTGATCCATTTAATAACATATATCAAAAATATGGAATTCAATGGGTAGAACAACGAAGAAAACAACGTAGTTAATATTTACGTGTTCTAAGTTTAACAGCTTTATTTCGAGGAACGCACATATAAGAACAAAACATATCGTAATCTAAATCACTATTATTATTTGCCGCTTTCCAATTATGATTTGCTAATGCTGGATCATATATATGTTTTCCTGAAGCATCTAGATTTGTAACCTTTCGTGCACCTGGTTTATGGGACCAAAGAGCATTTGAATCTTGTCTTAAAAAATGATAATCTTCATCTGGATCAACAACTAATGCAATTTTTGATGTTCCTACAGGACAACGTTCTGTAAATGTAGCCATTTTAATACTAGGATTATCGCCAATTAGACGTGCCATCATATTGGGACATGTTTTTGGTCTACGTTGTGAAAATTTAGAGTATCCTGATACCATTCCGGGTTGATGAAATGGGACATCACAATCTTCTGAGACACATCGTTTTATTTGTTTTGGATCATTAATATTAAATGCATATGCAAAACAATTATGAGTTTCTTTTAGCTTAAAATTTTTATTCCAATAATCTGGATTATAGCGTGGCTCACTTCCACTTAACGGAGATACTCTTACACATGATCCATGATGCAGTGTACAAAACATTGATCCATCTACTTGTGGATTTTTACATCTTGAACTACATTGACACTGACTTTTCGATCCAGTGTTTTGAATAGTTTTTTTCTTTTTTCTTGTCTTAAGCATCCCTACTAGTAGGTTCTGAATTTAATTCTAAAATTGTAGCTTTAGGAACTATTCCAGCTTGAAGATCTGATATATTATATTCTTTTTTTGCTTCTTCAAGTGTTGATTTAAATACACTTGGTGGAATAACACTTTGTTTTTCTTTTTCTTTCATATTATTTAGATTTTCACTAATTTGCCCGTATGATGATTCAATGGAACGCATATGTAATTTTTCAATAGCATTTGTAAAATACACATACTGATTTGTATGGGATGGGGGTTCAGTATGATCATAAAATCCACTATATCTGCCTGTTAATGATATGTATTGCCAAAATTCACTGCAAAATTGTTCAATACATATATTGGATGTATAATAATTCTTATCAACCTTATAGAGTGAAAAAAATCCATTTAATATTGAAACAATTAATGATAGTATCCATGTTATCCAAAAAATAACTTCTTTATCTAATACATATGATATTGATAATAATGCTGGAGTAAGTATTGTTCCAACAAGAATACACATCTTTCCCCAATTAAAATAAAATGAATATTTTAATGAACGATCTTTTGCTTGTTTTTGTAGTTCAAAATAACGATATTCTAGAATTTTACGTTTATCCTCTGAAATTTTTACTAAAGATAGCGCTTCTAATAATATATCTTTCATACTATTATTATAATAAAATTGAAAATTATAAATACTAGACATATGTATATAATATGTATTCTGTTTGGTCTACTGCGTTTCTTTCATCCGATGTTGACAGCTATAATTGTTATCTAAATATTGATAATTGGAGAAGATTAACAGATATATATAATTCTCCTCGTATATTTGCACATTGCATGTTTGCAGGAAAATCATGTGTTTGCTCTCTTGGCCCACCTGTAGTTGATAATATTGATGGGCATATGCTATATTTACCAGCTAGTGTATTAACTAATTTACAGATTGATGGTATCGGAGAGCATATAACAGTAGATTGGTTAACTGTAGATACTTTAGAAGAATCCACTCGTATTGTATTACAGCCTTTTGATTCTACATTTGCATATGGAGATATTAAAAGAGAGATGCAAAATGAATTAACTAAGATTGGTATTTTACAAAAAAATACACTTATTTATCTTAAGATGCCTCATGAAATTGCATTTCTTGTAAAAGAGTTAGAACCTTGTAGTATTGTATTATGTGAAGGAGATGAAGTAGTGTTAGAATTTGAAGAATCATTAGATGCAGTCGCAGTTGCAACACCAGAAGCCTCAGCACCACCAGCATACTCAGCACCACCAGCATACTCAGCACCACCAGCATACTCAGCACCACCAGAAGCCTCAGCACCACCAGCATACTCAGCACTACCAGCAATACAAGAAGCCTCAGCACCACCACAGCCACCACAGCCACCACAACCACCACAACCAGTTGTGAGATATAATCCATGGCGTTCTAAAGATTTCAAACCACAATGTAGTTAGATGGAAGCCAATGCAAAAAAATTATGCAATTTTTTAAAATCAAATGACTCATGTTTAATAGGAAGAAATGGTAGTCTTGAACTAGAAGTAATCTTATTTTTTATGCACTCCAGATCAAAGGATATCCCCTATCCAGCTCAAATGTTAAAAAAGTTGGAACTGCATGCTGGCATATTTCCATCCACAACTACATCGGTAGATACTTGGTGTAAAGCATATATTGAAGCATTAAAAATATGTACTGCAGTTGTAGAGGGTTGGTATGCTCCTTTAGCTTCTCAAGAAATAAAACTTCATTCATTAATTATACCCTCTACAACAGATAGAATATACTTAAGAAATCTAGAACCATATTATGTTAAGCCAGAGTTGCGTTGGTCAAATTATTTAGCAGAAAAAAAGGTAGCAATTATTAATTCATTTGCGGAAACATGTGTTCAACAAACATATTTAGCATATGGTATTTGGGGAACACATTATGAAAGTATTTTACCGTCATCAACCACGTGGATACCAATACAGACATATTATGCTCCAGCACTCGCGGAAGGTAAAGCAGAATGGCCTGCACATATAGATTCTTGGTTAGATGCTGTACAATATATTGTGCAATGTACTTTACAGTCTGAAGCTAGTGTAGCAATCATAGGATGTGGCGGACTAGGTATGATAATAGGTGCTGAATTAAAACGTAATGGTCTGCAAGTTATAGTTCTAGGAGGAGCTACACAAATTCTATTTGGAATAAAAGGACAACGATGGTTAACCCATCCAGTAATTTCATCTTTTTTTAATAATGCATGGACTACTCCACCAGAAAGCTCTATTCCGAAAGGTGCACATAAAATTGAAGGCGGCTGTTATTGGATTAAAGATATAAAATGAGTTATAAAATTCAATATCTAAGTAATCTCTTTTTAGATATACATAAAACGAATTTTAAGAAACTTATCTTACCAGTACAGCCAAATCTTGCTCTCTTAGGAAATATCGCATCATCACATAAGATTTCAAATGAATTCCTACATTATGTATCACATAATTGGGAAAAGACATACTATGTCCCTGGTCCATTGGAGTACATCTCTAATAAAGAAGATTATAAAACAAGACTTGATAAATTAAGAGAAAACGTAAATAAGTTTAATAATATACTATTATTAGATAATACTACAGTTGATATCCCAAATACAGATATTTCATTATGCGGAACTACATATTGGCCACAAAATCCCTATTTACGTCATCCAGCATATTATGAGTTTTCAAAAATTTATCTCCAAGGACACAGTGGTCTACGCCAATTACTTGGATATGATATAAAGTCATGGCATATTGAAGATAATAATTATATTAGAGAATCTGTAAAAAGAAACTATCGTAGATATATTGTATTAAGTCATTATAATCCTAGTCTTAACCATAATGATTCATCTGTCCATATGCGAATGCAATCATCTAATACTGAAGATCTGCTAATCTCACCAATTCAAATATGGCTATCTGGTGCATCAAATAAAAGTATAACTGGATGTATTGGTCCATATAGTGATGTATATATTGGAATTAATTCCTATTATTCATATTTAACAGATTCTAAATATAATACAAAATTTAAAGCTAATACGTATGCATCATTACGAAGTGAAACTGTATATTTATTTTAAATTAGGAACTATATCTTTTACATATGAATCATAGAAACCTTGTATTGCATTTTTGAAATTCGCTACTGGCCAAAATGCAATAGATCTTTTTTCACGAATATATGATATAGCCTGATCTGGAGTATATCCATGGGTTGATATTAAATACATTGCTAATACTGCAGCAGATCGTTGCATACCAGCAGCACAATGTACTAATATTGTATGCCCTTCTTTTCTTTCTTTTGTTAGCTTAAATACACTTTCATAAGACCATAATTCTAAATTTCTTATTTCTACTGTTTGTAGATTATCATCTACCGGAACTCTATAGCGTCTTTTTATAGACGAATGAAATGGTAAATTTTTTGTACAGTTAAATACAGTGTGTATATTGTTTGCTTTTAAGAATTCATTATTCATAGATGCTGTAGAATTACCCAGCCATATTCCGGGAACAATTAGATCTGCATCATTTTTAATATTCATACCTATTGTAAAGGTTATGAAAAAATTGATTCCCCTTCACACGTAGTTATGCTACTAAAAATGTATACACGCCATTTCTACAATACCAATGAAGTAAGAGCTGCGCTACAGTACTCTATTCATAAACATAGAACTCTTGAATCCTTCTTTTGGCTAAAAGAGCTAGATGATTCTAAAGATACTTCAATTCAAGCAGTACTATTTAATTCTTGGTTTCACAGTGTAGGACTAAGTGATCTAAATGTATTATCTATGATTCTTAAAAATGATTATATTAATGCAGTACATACGTTATCTTGCAACACTAATAGATCTGGAGGATTAAAGCTATATTATCTTCATGGCTTGACAAATTATTCTGTAAAAAAGATACCTCCATTTAAACTACATCCTACAATTAATAGCGACAATGCAGAGATTAGTAAGCAGACACGAGCCATATTGTTAAATAATAAGCAGGCAGCATGGCATCTTTCTAAGCACAATTGGTCTAATGATATTATTAAGAATTTGATAAATTTTAAATGTAGTGGTGCAGTTAAAACAGTGCTAGAGGATTTATTAAATTACACGCACCCCTATAAATGGATGGTGCGTTGTGCAATTATTTGTATATTGTGTATGAAGCAAGAGGATCTTAAGAATGCCTTTCCCATACCAAAAGTTGTTAGGTCAGAAATACATACTGAGATTTATAAATGGAATCAGTATTTTGGCTTTAGAGCTGGTAGAATATATAGTATTCCAAAGGAGTGTCTCTATGGTAAGACAATTCGTGGAAGTATGACATACTGTGAAACAAATATCAAAGAGCTATATGATCATAATAACCTCTTAAAGGGACAAGCAGTGTATCATGATATACTCACAAGATTTGATTCATATGAGGCATTTATGGATAACACTGATGTGTATGAAGTCTTTATTACAAATTATTTTCCTGACGATATTCCTGACGAATGGTCATTAGAAGAGCAATTAAAAAGCCATGGAAATGGTGTAAATCAATCAAGTGATGTTCCTATCCTACGAAGATATATACACAGATGGTCTGTAATTAGTGATACAACTGTAAGTACGCAAGATAAACAGATGCTTGAAAAAATTATTACTGAGCTACAACCCTCATGCATTTCTTATGATTTTGAATCAACATTTGACACAATGTATCGGGAAAATATATCACTAATGTCTATGAAGCAACTAGAGGATTCGTTGCCACTTTGAATATTAGAATCTTTTCATCATTAGGAAAATATAGACCAATTTTCTTAAAATCTAATGAATATACTTTTTTAAACTTATCAACATAGTATCTAGTATTTTCTACAATTAAAGTATCTAATATATTTTCTGTGTTTGGTACATCTAAATGATTCTTAAGATGAGATATGCAATAATCTTTTGTATAAACAATTGGTTTTTTACATGGAACATATAAATTGTTATTATTATACACTACTAGTTCATATGATTTACAACGTGCTGTATGTAGATCATAATCTTCAACTGATTCTTCAAAAAGATAGCATGAAACTTTTTCTTTCATTATTGATTGTATTAATGGTTTAGGATCCACCCCTAGATTTTGTGCAATATCACCTACAAGACGACGTATTTGACCTTCTAATACATCTTCTAGTGTATTGTAAATAATCTTTGGTAATGGAATCTTTTCCATATTATACTTTCTAATTACGGCAGTAGAATGTCAATTTTTTATTTTTTTTACATAGATGGCAAACCCAAATGAATGGGGTCCTAGTATGTGGAAAATTATACATATTACAAGTCTAAGTGTTGGAAAACAAACGGTACCAATGCTACAGCAAGATGAAATCCATGCACTAAAACAATTTATAAAACAACTTGGTTTACTTATTCCTTGCAAACTATGTAGGACTCATTATTTAGATTATAGTAGAACTCATAAGATTAATTATAAGTATACAGAAGTTAAAGAATCTGTAGCATATTATTTTTGGAATCTTCATTCAGAAATTAATACAACCAATGGAAAACCCAATATAGAATTTAATGAATTAGAGATGTATTATCCTAAAAATGATATATCTATGCTTATGAAAGATTTTAATACACTCTTTAAAAAATATATACTACAAAGAATTGTATGTGCAGATAATTATAATAATTTTGTTAAAAGTTTTATTAGACTTTATAGTATTATTAATATTAATTAATTAAATATTAAGATGTTCCTCCTTGTGCTGTTGGTGCTGGTGGTGGTCTTGATGAACACACTAATGGTGCTGCATTTATTTTAGATAAATCTATTCCATATATATCCACATCACTACAACCACATAGTTGTGAAAATTTATACCACGCCACACCTAAGATAGCAAATAATGTTGTTGTTGTAAATATACCAAGTAGTGAATCACAGTTGCTAGTAATATAACGTAATACAATTATTGAAACTAAAAATATAACTAATGTTATAGCTGACATTGTTAGACGCATTTTTCTGCTATCTGTATTTTCACTAGTACCTTTATTTATTAAACGATATGCAGTCATAAATAAATAACTACATATAAAAGTAATATGTGCAATATAAAAGCTAGGAAGTCTTGATACTATTTGCCCGGTTCCTGGAATCACAGAACATATATCACTGTCTTCAATTTGCCCGTTGTTTGTTAATGCATTCCATATACTAGCAAAAGAATTAAAGATGTTTGCCCAACTAAAGGATGATCTTATTGAATCCCATAATGATCTATTATAGTAATATATACGATACAAGGTACCAGCCACTGGTAATACTATTAATAATACTATTAAAAATAGTATCCCAAAACCTACCAACGCCTTTGCACCATCTGTAGCACCATTTAGTAAATTTGGGACACCTTGATTTAATCCACCAGTACTCTTCCATATGTCAGGTGTCCCATAATCAAATACTTTATATCCTCTTACCAAATCAATTGCTAATGTACATATAGCAAGCCAGAATATTGTTGCGAATGTAGGGCCCCAATCATTACCAAAAATACTTAGTAAAGCCGCATGTATAAACTGCATGATAAATGCAAGGAATGGAACAACTACAACTTGTCCAGCAAAAAGCATAATCCATGACCTACTTCCTGTTGAAATCATCATAAACATTTCATATAATGTTATACTTAATGGTAAGGATACTAGAAAGTATAATATATTTTTTCTAATACTATCTATATAACTCATCTCCTAAGTACATAGATAAATTGGAGAACCATCTGCAGTTTTATTTCTTAAGAGGGGTATTCCAAGAAAATTAATAACTGACTTTCCAAAAAATTGCATATTTTGTTCTTTTATTAGTAGACCAACTGCAAAACCAAATACACTAGCTAGCAGTATATATCCAATATTGTCAAATCCATCTGTACCTGCACAGTTAAATATAACTAAATATATGCCGTATAGTATTGTAAATATTAGTAGTATAATAGCAGATGTTGTATGTTTTGTATTATATTCTACATTTAATACCTCTAACTCTTCTTTTAATGAATATAATGATGATGCAATATATGTAGATGCAAATGCTACAATATACATTGAGTAAGGGGGGTTAGAAGCCGAAAGGGTTGGAATAAGATCTGTAAAAGTTAAATTATGAAATTTACTTTTACATTTATAATTTTTGTTTGACTTACCATATATATTTGCTATAAATGTCTGTATTATATATAAGAATCCCAAAGATTCAAGTAGTGAAAAGAAAAACATAATTTGAACATGCGATGTTGTAAGAACACCTAATAATAAACTACCAAAGATAATTGCATCTGGTAGTAAAAATACAATATCATTTAATAAATCAACTGCTGTTGCTGCTGTTGCCATCTCCTAATCTATAGTGCTTTAAGAATTAGATGTATTTATATAGAGAAAATGGGTATTCCCTCATACTATCGTTTATTATCAAAACAAAATTCAAAATTAATAGTTTCTAAGTATAATACTAATGAAAATAATAAAAATATTATATTATGCCTTGATTTTAATTGTATTGTATATGCATGTTTAGGTTCAAAAGGATTGCCAGTGTATTGTACGGAAAATAAAGGAAGCTATGAAGCAAAACTTATAAATGAAGTCTGTATTTATGTATCCCATATATGGGCAGAAGCTGGATTCCCATCTGAAGTCTTTATTGCCGTAGACGGTGTTGTTCCAATGGCAAAAATGAAACAACAACGTCTTCGCAGATTTAAAGGAATTGAATTGGCTAAATATGAAGTTGCACAAGGAGTCTATAATAAAGATACAGAAAAATGGGACAAAAATGCTATTACGCCAGGAACGCGATTTATGAAGCATTTACATCTGGGATTAGAAAGTCTATGTAGCAGACACACTGGGTGGACTTTATCTGGCTACATGGATCCTGGTGAGGGAGAGCATAAGATTATGCAGTATATACAAAAGTATCCACACCAAGGCTCTACATTTTTAGTATATGGATTAGATGCCGATTTAATTTTACTATCAATGTTGCAGAGCACATTATGTAAACAGCATTTATGGTTAATGCGTGAAGAGCTGGAGTTTAAATCTGTAAATAAAGATCAATTTATTAAACCTAAGTTTTTATATTTTGATATACATGCTTTAAAACATATATTATTTAAAAATCCATCTGTCCAAGTAATTCTTGATTATCTTATGATGATGAGTTTCTTAGGTAATGATTTTTTACCACATTCTGTTGCATTTACAATTAAAGAACAAGGCTACACTTATATGTTTAGAATTTTAAAAGAAAGACATGCGAAACAAAAGTTTATGATAAATACTGATACTAGTATAAGTTGGCCAGAAGTAATAGATTTTCTAAAAACATGTAGCAGTGTAGAAGAAACATTCTTTGCCGCACGGTGTAAGAAAAAACAAGAAACAAAGTTTTATAGTGTATCTAAACAAACAGCATCAGAATATGATATTAAAATGGCACCAATTCAGCTGCTACCATGCAAATGGTTTGTTGAGCAATGCTTATACACTGATAAATTGGTAGTTGGTTGGAAAGAAATATATTATAATAAATTTTTAATAAATTCTAAAGATACTGTAGTACAAGAATATATAAAGGGATTAACATGGATACTAGACTACTATTTAGAAAAACCTATTGAATATGACTGGTATTATCCGTGGGAACATGTACCATTATATGATGATATTATTAATTATATTCCACATTCTAAACCAATAGTATATAATATTCAACCGCCATTAGACCCCGAGCAGCAATTAGCAATTGTATTGCCAGTTCAAAGTATTGATCTTTTGGAAAATGCATCTCTAAAAAAGTTGGCAAATTTATATCCTCAATACTATCCTACAGCATTTGGCTATAGTAGCTTAGGAAAAAAATGGTTTTATGAATGTGAATCATCTATTCCAATTTTCCCATCAAGTCTATTGCGTGGAATTATAGGAAAACTCTAACCTTAAACTATTTAGATGGGAAACACAAGTTCAAGCATAGACCCTTCACATATTAGAATTTATAAGAATATACTTGCAATAAAAGATCATTATACCCGAGTACAAATGATTCAAACTGTATTAGCTGGCCCAGAATATGTTGCATCCGCTAAAAAAAATGGTGTCTACTCACATTTATTAGCATTTATAGGAAAGGTAATGCATAATCAAGATCCTAGCCCATTGCCATATGAACAGACCTCAGTGCAAAGTAAATCAATTGTATCAGTATTATCAAATAAGGATTATTTAGCAAAACCAAAGAGTGATGAAAAAGCAATAGGTTATTTTCAAGCATGTTTACAAGTGTTAGGATTAGAAGAAGAAGTTGCCCTAACAGAAGAGTCTTTAAAGAATGCATATAAGAAAACTGCTCTTAAAACACATCCTGATAAAGGTGGAAGTGAAAAGGCATTTGAACGTGTAACACGTGCTTATGCATATTTGAGTGAAATTATACGGCGTATTCATGGTGGACGAAAAGAAAGTAAAGCTGTTGATGCACCAACTGTCTTAAAAGATTCACGATCAAAGGATTCAGATGCATGGAAACATACAGAGCCAGTTAAGTTGAATCCAAAGAAATTAGATTTAGATGCATTTAATAAAGTCTTTAATGAAACACGTATTCCTGATCCAGAAGAGGATGGATATGGAGATTGGTTAAAGGATGCAAAAGATGGATCTACGGCCCCTACATTTTCAGGTAAATTTAATCGTGATGTATTTAATCAAATGTTTGAATCTGAAGCTAAAAAACAAGGGCATAATTTTATTGTTGCACAACCTCAATCAATGGTTATGGCCCCAAGTTTAGGTGTAGAATTAGGACGTGGTAAAGCAGATAGTTTTACGGCAGCAATAAATTCTGGATTAAAATTTACTGATTTAAAACAAGCATATACTACTGAAACAAATCTTTCTCAACAAGTATCACATGTGCGCGTAGACTCACGAAATTTTGAATCATATAAGAATGATCGTGAAGTTCCAAAACCATTAACAAATGAAGAATTAGAAAATATACAAGAATCTGAACTATACTTGCAGAAAAAAGAAGAAGAACGTAGACTACGTGCAGCACAACAAGATGTGCATGCAAATGATTATTTTGAACGCATGAAGCGCAGAGTTATAACAGATGCATCCCCTATTAAAGGACATAGAAAATAATAATCTAGATGGTACTCTTTATTGATTCATTTATGTTTAATGGTGAAGAACTTGTAAAGCTTCGTTTAGAGTACCTATTTGATTATGTTGATTATTTTTATATTGTTGAAAGTATTTATACCCATTCTGGCATTAAAAAAGATAACTATTATCATATAAAACATGCAGATTGGTTTGCACCTTACATATCAAAGGTTAGATTTGTTCAAATTGATAAACGTATTGCGCGCAATGATGCACAGCCCTATAATATGCAAGATACATACACTGAAGAAAACTCTCAGCGAAATGTAATACGACGTGTATTACTAGATACTTTTAAAGAAGATTTTATACTCGCATTATGTGATTATGATGAAATATATGATATATCTGCACTTGAGCCAAAAGAAGTATTAGCTGCTAAACTAGATACTGCAATACTACTATTTCGTATGAAAATGTATACATATAATTTTAATTATCATGTCTCCGATAATTGGGAAATGGCATACTTAATTTCATCAAATATGTTAAAGACTGAAGATGATTTAAATAAAATTCGTATACACAAACGAAATAATTGTATACGGCTTGAAAATGGCTGGCATTTTACAAATTTTAGTAGTCCTGAAACACTTGTACGAAAGCTAGAAAGTTTTTTACACTGGGATCTAAATGTTCCCCCATACAATAATGTGGATTATATTAAGTTTTGTATGACACATGGTTTAGATATTTTTAGACGTAGTACTACTGTAATAAAAAAGGTAGATTTTGATGATGTGCATAATGGATATCCTGAAATTTTTAGGAAATATTATCAAAAATTATGTTCTGCATATATGTAGATGGTATATCATACATATATAATAATTATAGTTGTAACAACTATTGCAGCTGGTATATATAGCACAGTATATGCAGGTCCTAGTGCCAAACAAATTCAAAGAAATCTAAGCGATAGTTCATTAGATCAAACAACATTATGGCTATACTACGATCAAAGTGATGTACATAGTCGTTGGTGGGCTGACTTTGGAGCTCGTTCATCGCGTGCAATACATACACCCTATTTAAATTTATGTTATCAAAGCATTGCAGTATATCTTGGTAATACATACAATATACGTGTTATTGCCGGATTAAGTGATCTTGCAATATTACTTGGGGGATGGGACATGTTACCAAGAGCTCTACAAAATCCTATTGCTCCAGTTGGTGTAGCTGAGCTAATATATATAAGAGCAGCTGTGTTAGAAAAGTTTGGTGGACTATGGGTAAGCCCGTCAACAATATTTTTACAAAGTTTACCAGATTATACTAGATCTTCAAAGGTTATACTCTTTGGAAACAATAAAGAAGATATGTATCGCTGTGGAACACAAGTAATGTTTTCTCCTAGACCACATCACCCATTATTTGTGCACTGGGCTTCAATGGCATATAATCGTATTGAGTTAAATCAAGGAGGAAAACAATTTAGTAATTATGACATTGAAGATCTAGTTGAAGAGTTTTCACAAGATATACAGTATATTGAAGACGCTGAATTATCAAGAAAATCTTCTGGAAAGCGTATAGAAATTGAAGATTTATTATCCTCTGGAGGCTACATAGATTCTGATGGATATGTGTATGTACCTATTGATAGAAAAGAATTGGAGCTACGTAGTGCATATGGATGGTTTTTACGTATGTCAGAAACACAGATTTTACAAAGTGATTTAGTAATATCTGAATTATTTAGAAAAATTAATTAAAATCTAGAACATAAGATCCGCTTAGATCTAATACAGTATTATTTATAATTTGATATACAGTTGTTTTAACACCATATACCAATTTTTCATATGCTTTTAAATCATGTCCTACTGCCCGTAATAAATGACGTAGTACCGTTATCTTTTTATGGCTATCTACATTATATAAAAATCTTTTTGCTTTACATGGAAGATAATATGGCTCAATATGTGGAAGCAGCTCTTCAAAGGTTTCACTAGATAAATCTTCTTTTACAAACATTCGTGCATCATGAAATCCTATAAATTTTAGTTTATGTAAAAAATCTAGTACAAATTCTTCTGATGGAGCTCTTCTAAATATCTTTTTAGTAACCATCCTCTCTATTTATTGTAGCATTAAACGTAGCATATCAAACGAATGCGTTTTTCCTTGTGCATATTGAATCCAACCTTTCATGATTAAATAATATAAACGTTGACTAGTTTGTGGCTTCAAAATTCCAAGTTGTTTTATGTATATATTTAATTCATATAAGAAATCTTCATAACTAATTCCCGTAGACCATATTTTAAAAAACAAATTTATTAAACTTTCTTTATTTTTATAAATATATGCTTCTAATATATTTATAGAGGTAGTATAGTTTGGAGAACCAAATAATGCGGATATATCTTCAACATTTATTATTTCTTTACTCCTATAGTAATGACATAATATTTGTGTCATAGATTTTATTTGTAGGGGAGTTTGTGCAAGACTACAAAAAAATGTTAAAGCACACGGAGTCATTGTTAGAGATGAATTGTTTTCTTTAATAGAATATTCAATAAAATCAAATGGAGACAATGCTTCAAGTTCTAAATGTAAACAACGTGATTTTAATGGTGGTATTAGATCTGATGAAAATCTACTACAAAAGAAAAATCGTGTTGTGTGTGCATGTGTTTCCATTGGTCTTCGTAAAGCCTGCTGACTTATAATTGGTAGACTATCCGCATCATCAATCAATATCCACCTATATATACCCTGTTTTGCAGATGAATGATGCACAAACTCTGCTACATTTTGACGAACACAATGTATACCTCTATCCTTTTCTGATGAAAGATTCATTACCCAACTAGAATTCTGCTTCATACCATGTTGTGCATAATAAGCTTCAATAAATTTTCTTAATATTGTTGTTTTTCCAGACCCATAACATCCTGTTATGAAAATATGTGGTGGATCATGTAAAACTTTTGATAATATACCTTCTACATCGGTTTGACCAATTAAGTCGGTTTTAAATGCCATCTTAATCTTAGACTCATTAAACGCTTAAACCTTTTATGCAAAACAATGTAGAATTATGAACGCAGGTAAGAACTATTATGAAATCCTTGGTATTTCAAGAAATGCAGATATTTCCGAAGTACGTAAACAATATAAAAAGATGTGTTTATCTCATCATCCCGATAAAGGTGGTTCTGTAGAAGTATTTCAGGGTATTCAAAGAGCTTACGAAGTATTAAGTGATGAGCGTAAAAAAGCGATATATGATCAAACTGGTAGTGATCCTGATGATCAGGGTTCTGGTCATGGTCCTGTAGAAATGGATTTAGGAAATATGTTTGCAAATATGTTTGGTGGAGGTGGATTTAATCCTTTTGGTGGGCAACCAATGCCTCGACAGCGGAGAGCTAAACCACAGCCAAAAACTCATGAAATTTCAGTTAGTCTTTATGATTTCTATCATGGCAAACAATTAAAAGTTCAGTTTGAACGTCAACGTTTTTGCTCTGGTTGCAAAGGTGATGGGTCAAAGACAAGTGTAAAATGCAATGATTGTCAGGGACGTGGTATTGTAGAGCAAATTATGGTTATGGGTCCTGGAATGCATGCAATATCTCGTGGACCATGTATGCCATGTAAAGGTGGTGGAAAAGTTGCTTCAGGAACATGTGATACATGTAAAGGAAAAAAGTTTTTTAATCAAGAAAAGATTCTTGATATTCGTATTGAACCTGGTATGAAAGCTGGTGATAGCTTAGTATTTCCTGGTGTATGCAGTGATAGCATAGAGTATGAAGAAGCCGGTGATGTACATATTATATTTCAAGAAGCGGATGAAACATACAATCTTCGCAGAGAAAAAGATGATTTATACACAAGCATTAACATATCACTAAAAGAATCATTACTTGGAACAAATTATGTTATTATGAATCATCCAAAATATAAGGAAGGACTAACCGTACATATTCCAGCTGGAACACAGCATTGTGAAACAATTGTAGTAGTTGGTGAAGGGATGACAAAACGCAATAGCAAGCAATTTGGCAACCTATGTATAACAACAAAAGTTGTAATGACAAAAGAAGATCGTAGTGTATTAGAAAAAAATAAGAGTATTTTAGAATCTATGTTTAGTCCTTCACCTTGACTAATGAATCGGGGACAAATGAGTTAGGATCTTCAGCAAGTTTCCATTCAGCCTCATTCATATTAAACACAGTTTCACTTGATGGTAATAATAGCTCTGATCCAGTCTCACTGTAAGGTGCACCCATTGAGCCACCTTTGTGCGTACGTCTGCGACGAACTCTACGCGACTTCTTAGCTCTTCGCTTTGTCTTAGACTTTCTTCTTTTGCCACCAGCCTGATCTGTCATTCCTTGAATAGCATTATAGGATTCATCAAGAGGTCCTAGGTAGGCAGATGATCGAAGATTAATATCCAATACGCCTGTACTACCTACCGGTGCAAAGCCACCACGTTGCCCACCATGTTGCCCTGCATGAATTTTAGCATACTCTCCGCCTTGCGCCAATGATAGATTTCTGGACGAATCCATACTTGTATCACCTAGATCCGCCGGATTCATACGAATAAATCCTCCACGCATTTTGCGGCCTCTTTTATGTGTTCTTCTCTTTGACGAACGCTTAACCATTCTAGATTATACAAATATTTTACTCATACTTGTCGCGCAAAGCTTTTGCTTGAATACGCTTTTTCTGAACTTTACCAGAAATGATATATACACTATTTTCAGTTAAAATAATGAAATCTTCCTGCACCTTATAGACCTTTTGTATTAGACTAGTAAATTCCTCATTTGACTTAATTAGTAGTTTCTCCTTTGTATCAGTATCTTCGCCCATGAAAGCCTTTCCATTTAGTGTATCCATGTAATAATCTAACATTATAGCCTTATCTTGCTGAATAGCAATACGGGCCGCATGAGATAGAGTTTGCGCCGAAGGGATAACTTCTTGAGTGGTTGCAACAGGGGTAGCCATGTTATTTCTATGCTCCACCCGGGAAAGACAAAAGAATCATTTTACGCATCCAAAGATATATGTTATGTACTACAGGGTTTTAGGACCTCTGCAGAATGTTTTTGTAAAATAGTATTCATAAAAGCATAAGATTCATCCAATTGTGCATGGTTGCGTGCTCCTGTTATAATAATGCTCCCTGTTTGAAAGATTGCAATTGTAATTCGCTTACAATTACCAAGAGTCTTACCATCCCCTTGCCCACAACATGGTTTTATACACATACAGATTCCATTCTTGACGGCAGCTTCTTCATTATAATAATATTTAGTATTAATACCCTGATAAATAGTTGTCTCTAATGTACTAAATAATTTATAGTGGGACACAAGAATTCTGTGAAGTTCATCACGACGTACAAGTGCATTCATTTTATAGTCGCTATTTAGTAGCTGTACTGAAAACCTTTCTAAACATAGAGGCTTTGTTGAAATAGGTTTCTCTAAACTATCAAATATAGGTATTAGCCAATCCAATACGGATTTAGAATATGCTTCTGATGTTACACCTGTCATTTGAAATCCGCCATTTGCAAAGAGTTTAATATTTACTTCTTTAAAACCAATACCATTTTCCTTAATCTTACGCACTACAAGGGTTGATTGATTAAAGAATGAATTTTTAGATACTTTACGTTTTGATAATACATCACGTGAAGAATATCCTATTGCTTTTTCACCATATTCTATTTTAAGAAACCCTTCAGCTGGATAACCAATAGGAATAGCATATGCGTGAAATTGATTAAAGAGCTCATTAAGATTTAATAATGATCCTAGATGACCTGTTGTAACCAATGTAGAAATACGAAGGGGTGAAAATGTAAGGCTTGATGAATTCATTTCTTATAGTATATTTGTTTAAATAGAAAAATCAATTTTTTGATTGAATTGGTTAAATTGAATCTAGTGAATCAATTATATATTTTTGAAACCAATTTGATAATAACTTAATCTTTACATCATGGGGGCATAATTTTAAAAAATCTGGATCTGTATATTGTAAAATTGCTTGTGCTGCAACTACTGATAGTACATCTAGGATTTTTGCAATAAAAAAGAAAAACATTGCAAGATCATGAAACATCCATGATTTTAATGTAGCTTCAATAATATTTGGTATTTCAGATCTTCGCGCATTCATACACTGCTTCCATAGATGCTGACATTCTTCTTTTTTTTCTACATTTAATAAAAAATAACGTATATCACCACGTCTAAATAATATATCAATATTAGAAATTGAAGTATTTAATAATGGTGTATATCTATTTTTAAAATCTGTTGGAATAGGAGATTCTAATTGAAGAACTAAAAACTTATGTACTATTGAAGAATGTATTCTTGAAATAGAATTACAAAGAAATATAATCATAACTTTGTTTGGATCTTCATCTAATAAAGGACGAAGAGCCATTTGTGCTTGGTCTGTTAAAGTTTCAGCTTCATCAAATATAATAATCTTTGGTTTATCGTCAGATACGTTATTAAATAACATATGAAGTGATGAGCGTATAAATGGATATACACGTGATCGTACCGCTTCTAGACCGCGCTCATCACTTGAATTAAGAAATAAGGAACGACTAAATGCTCCATTAAAAGATTCATTGCCATAAAATGCTTCCACTAGTTGTTTTGCAGATGTAGTTTTTCCTGAGCCAGGTGGTCCATTCAATATTATATGTTTTCTTAAACATGGCTCGGATACCATAAATTGAAATATTGTTTTAACTCTACTTGGAAGACCATCAAATTTATATACCATTGCTACAGTATAACCTTAGCTTTCGTGTTTAAACCATCTGCATATATAGGGCTTAAATATCTTAAGTTGGAATATTCTAGTAAAATGCCACCTAACGTAGCAAAAAGAAAGTCTAAGAAGTCTATTCAAGTTGTTGCAGTTGTTACTCCTGAAGGAATTCAAGGAAATTTTAATCCTGAACCACGAAAACCATTAATTGCTCATCTTGATATCCATTCAAATGAGGTTGTATTTCGTGATCAAATAACAAAATATGATCCTAGTCCTCCAATACAGCCAGAACCATATGACCCATCTGCAGATAATATTTTTGCAAATACACAAGGAACTATTGATATTATATCTGATGAAAAGGTTGATACAGTAGGTGAAGTTGAGTCTACAATTAAATATGAAGATGTACAAACTAATTTATCTACACATGAGTCTAGACCATTGCAGGTATTTAGTAAGTGTGATCTACTTGTTGAATTTGCAACGGCTAGCGCAACAAAACAGCTACCAGCATCAACAACTGTTGCGTGTTACTGGTGTTCTCACACATTTGCTAATCAGCCATGTATTATTCCACTAAGTGAACGCCATGGGGTATATAAAGTATATGGAAACTTTTGTTGTCCTGAATGCTCTATTGCTTATCTTCTACAAGAGCATATTGATCCTCATGTTCGCTGGGAACGTATGGCTTTACTATATAGAATTTATGATACTTCTGCAGAAGGACGTATTTATCCAGCTCCTCCACGAGAAGTACTTCAACTATTTGGTGGACCTCTATCTATTGAGAGTTATCGTGCAACTATTGCAGGACATAAAATCCGTGTAGATTTGCATATTCCACCAATTGTAAGCATTATTGGTTCAATTGATACAAAGCCAATTGATTTTTACGATACATCTATCAAAAATAATATTGTACTACTACCATATGATAAAATGCAAAAGGCAGAAGAGGGATTAAGGCTAAAGCGATCAAAGCCATTAAAGGATAAAGAAAGTACTCTTGATGCATGTATGAATATTCAAATTAAAAATACAAAAAATATTAAAAATTGATTTGCTGTGCCTGCATATAAAAGTATATAAAATGAGTATTCCTATCTCTGAGATAATTCGTGAGATTAAGAATAATGTTGCACTGCGTCTAGATATTCTTGAGAGTTTACTATCAAAGTTTGAATGTGTAACACCACCATCTCTACAAGACAGTATGACAAAGAGATTTGAACAAATGGAAACTAAAATAGATACATTATATGAACTACTAAAGAGCAATGAAAAACGCTTCACTGTTGATGTAATGGAGCATGAAACTCCTATTCTTCATATTGATGAGGATTTTACACCTGTTGAAATCCGCGTTTCTCATATGGAAGATGAAGATATGGAGGATGAAGAGGAGGAGGTTGTTGAGGACCAAGAGGTTGTTGAGACAGAAGAGGTTGTTGAGACAGAAGAGGTTGTTGAGACAGAAGAGGTTGTTGAGGAGGAAGAAGAGGTTGTTGAGACAGAAGAGGTTGTTGAGACAGAAGAGGTTGTTGAGGATGAAGAAGAGGTTCTTGAGAGGCAAGAGGTTGTTGAGACAATAGAAGATAATTCAGTTGAGCTAACAGAATTTCTCTATAAGGGTCTAACACTTTATAGAGACTCCGAATCATACGTCTATCAACTTGATAGTGAAGGAGCTCTTGTTGATACCCCTATTGGACTATGGGATGATGCAAAGCAGCGAATTAAAAAACTAGTCTGAATTAGATGAAATCAGAAACAAATATTCCAGTTATTCTTGGCGCAGCATTATTTTTTGCTGGAATGTTTTTTAATTTTAATGATAATAATCACAGTCTCGCACTTACAATTGGATTAATTGCAATACCTGTATTAATGTTTTTATCATATTTAACTGAAATAAATCTTCATATGCTTGCATATCTATTATTAATAATTCCTCCTCTTATTATATTTATTGGTTATAAAGAAGGTGTAGATTATGTAGGAAAAAGTCATTATACAATGTATTAAAGAAATATTATATCTTATTAAATATGTATAAGAGTTTTCTTTTCTATTATGGTATTCCTTTTTATAATGCTTTTCTAGAAAAAACAGATGAATTATATGGAAGAATTATGCATATTAAAAATACATTTTTTGCTTTACTAAACTCAGAAAGACTTGTGTTTTTTGTGGGAAATCCTCATGCATATATTGCATCATATATACACTATGATAAATCATCTATTATTTTATGGAATTACGATAGATATAAGAAATTATTTTATATGTATAATTGTGGTATTAAAGATACAAAACATATACCGCTATTGTCTGCTAAACTAATGATTGATAATGAAGAAATATATAATTTAGATAAATTTGTCGATACTATTCGTATTAATTCATCTAATTATAGCTACCCGACACCAAATCAAATACTTGAAGCATGGGCATATACAGAAGGTTATGTATTAGATAGACGTCAACCATATGTATTAGAATATCTTGATACTAATTTGAATGACATTAAGATAAATCCATTTACTGATGATTTTATTTTCAATAAAATTAAAAGGGTATAAAACAATAGTAGTATAACATACAAGGATGGATGAATTATTCTTAACGGGGGCTTGGACCCTTTATTACCATGCATCTAGGGAAAAGAAATGGTCCCTAGATTCATTTGAGAAAATATGCAAAGTACGTTGTATTAAAGATGTACTTTCTGTTTATAAAGAACTAGGTGAAAAAATTAAAGCTGGAATGTATTTCTGGATGCGCGGAGATATTCCGCCATTATGGGAAAATTATCAAAATATTCGTGGGGGAAGTTATAGTATTCGAGGGCTTGGTGATGAAGGTATTCGTATTTTCAAACTATACACATTAGGTGTTATGACAAATACAATTATGGTAAATACTGAAGATATAATTAATGGAATTAGTATTTCTCCAAAACTTCAAGGATTTGGAAATCAACAAAAGATTGGATATTTCATTATTAAGATCTGGAATAAAGATTCTGATAAATTTCATCTTAAAAATAATCTTATTGCCCTAGAAAATATTGTAGCTCATGATGATATAATCTATACACCGCATGTTGAAAAAAAGATGTAAACTAAATTATTATAATAGTATAATGGTAAATACAAATTTCCCCCAGCAAACATCTTCCTTTAGTGATATATTTAAAATACTATTGACATCTATCTTTTTATAATATATATATTATAAAAGAATGGGTTGCCCTTTTGCAAACGCTTATATAGATTTTTGGCTTAGCAATTGTTGACATGCTTTTAACATTTTTAGCTGCCGGGTTAACAACTTATTTTAGCGGTCTGCCATTTATATTAAGTTTTCTTGATTGGTTTCTACTTGGTGAGACCCTGCATTGGTATTTTGGAACAAAGACTGCATTCTTAGTTGATACAGGATTAGAGCCTACTTGCGCCTAGATCTACGAGTCTTTTTACCACCTTTCTTAAATGTCTTTTTACTATTCTTTTTACTGTTTTTTTTACTATTCTTATTTTTATTCTTTTTACTAATAGTCTTATCTACTTCTTGTGTAGCTACAACTGGTGGTGGTTTAAGAAATGGTGGTTTAAGAACTGGTGGTGGTGCAACAACCGGTGGTGCTTCAACAACTGGTGGTGCTTCAACAACTGGTGGTGCAACAACTGGTGGTTCAACAACTGGTGGTGCAACAACTGGTGGTGGCATAAGTTCCGCAGGATGAGGTTCCATATTCTATTAGCTATTTTCATTTTTATTCTTCATAGGTGCAAGCACTAAACGAATTTCACCAAGATTTGCAACAGTATACTTTAGAATTAAAGGATAATCATTACGTAAGCACAGTTCTATGCTAGGACATAATGAGGTACACTTTGTAAATACTACAAGATGTTTCAGCTGAAATATACCCTGTACAATCTCAGATACTGTATTAGAAGTTTTTTGTACACGCATTGTAGAATTATTTTCACTAATAATTGTTTCTTGTTCTGCAAAGTCGCCCATGCATCTGAAGATTAGATCAGAACCCATACTTGTTATTTCAATATCTAACTTTTCACCAAGAGCATTCATATCACGGCAATGCTTTTGTAGATCAACAGATGGCATGTGAATAATAGATGTAAAACTGATAGATGGTATCTTAATATCCTCAACATCAGTATCAAAAAGCTTTAGAAAGTAGTTTGTTACTGTAGACTTTTCAGAATTCTCCATACGAATACCAAGCTTATTTGGATTTGACTGAGGCAAATATAGCGTCAGTGAATCATTATTACCCATTGTCTTTATTAGTTTGAAAAAGTAAATCATATTGACACCTAATACATATTTCATTGGGCAAAAGAAACTCTCAAACCGTTCAGAGTAAAGTTTTAAGAAAACTAATACTGTGTGAGTTTCATCCACATTCACTACTTTAATTCCCTCAGGACTAAACTCTAAATTTGCTTCTGTAACAATCTCTTTAACCGCCTCAATTAATGAACGAAATGCACCGGACTGGACTGTTTTAATTTCAAACAGATTTCCATTTGCATTCACCTTGCTTGCCATTCTAAAACTATGGTATTCTTAGACTTTAGGTTGTGCTTTACGAGTTTTACGCAGTGAATTTATAAGTTTTATTCCTTGACGAAATGCAAGAGGTATTAATAACCTTCCTGCAGATGCTACACCACCCATTACAGTTGGATAGAACCCCCCATTACATCGTCTTGATAATCTACGACTTTTAAAACGCCTTGACCCCCCTTTAAAATATCGAGGTAGCTGATAAACTGAAGCCATCTAAATATATATTATAAATATATATTATGATAAATACATTAATAATAGATTCAACACAATGTGTATCGGAATTATGTATATATGGACAGATGTATGCAACAGATAAATCTCCGTATAATACAAATGGTCATCGTCATCCATATACAGCAATTTATAATATGTTATTTGCGCCTTATAAAAATAAAGAAATCAAATTTGCAGAGCTAGGAGTTGCTGGAGGAGCAAGTGTATTGCTGTGGAATAAATTTTTTAGTTGCGCATCCTTCTTTTTCTTTGATCTTGATAAAAACTTTCTAGCAGCTGCAGAAAGTATGGTAGGACAAAATAATAAATTTGATTTTATG
>Ga0214919_10001013_pt1 | contig 47453 bp, 50 predicted proteins | sample LL1503_MetaG_FD_177994 | JGI IMG/M metagenome (GOLD analysis project Ga0214919, IMG submission 177994) | Freshwater microbial communities from Lake Lanier, Atlanta, Georgia, United States - LL-1503 | ecosystem: Environmental > Aquatic > Freshwater > Lake | place: USA: Georgia | collected...
AAAGCAGGAGTCTAAGCATGAGCTGGAGTCAAGACCAAATGGCGGCCCGTGCCGCACACGAACTGCAAGACGGCTTTTATGTCAATCTGGGCATTGGCATTCCCACCTTGGTGGCCAACCATGTGCCCAACAACATTGAAGTGTGGCTGCAATCAGAAAACGGCATGTTGGGCATTGGCCCGTTTCCCACAGAAGATGAAGTCGATGCAGACCTCATCAATGCGGGCAAGCAAACCGTGACCACCATCAAAGGCACATCCATTTTTGGTAGCCACGACAGCTTCGCCATGATTCGAGGCGGCAAAATCAATTTGTCTATCTTGGGTGCCATGCAAGTGAGCGAAAAGGGTGACCTGGCCAACTGGATGATTCCAGGCAAGATGGTCAAGGGCATGGGCGGCGCCATGGATTTGGTGGCGGGCGTGAAGCGCGTGATTATTTTGATGGAACACGTGGCCAAGAAAAAAGATGGCACCGAAGATTTGAAAATCTTGAACCAGTGCACATTGCCATTGACAGGCGTGGGTGTGGTCGATCGCATCATCACCGATTTGGCAGTCATGGACGTCGTGCCAGAAGGCCTGAAAGTGATCGAGTTGGCGCCTGGCGTCACGCAAGAGTTTTTGCAAAGTAAAACGGGCTGTCATCTTATTTTCTAATGAAACAATTCAAAATTGCATGCATCCCAGGTGATGGCATTGGGCAGGAAGTCATTCCTGCATCTCAGGTGGTGCTTGAGGCACTTGCCCAAGGACAAAGCCAGTTCAGTTTTGAATTTACGTCATTCGATTGGGGTGGTGATTACTACCGACAACATGGCGTCATGATGCCGGCTGATGGCCTCGATGCCCTGCGGCCCATGGATGCCATTTTGTTTGGTTCTGCAGGCGACCCAAATATTCCAGATCACATTACGCTTTGGGGATTGCGTCTCAAAATTTGCCAAGGTTTTGATCAGTATGCCAATGTGCGTCCCACACGTATTTTGCCGGGCATTGATGCCCCCCTAAAGCGATGCACAGCTGAGCAACTCAACTGGGTCATTGTTCGTGAAAATTCCGAAGGTGAGTATGCGGGTGTTGGCGGTCGAGCGCATCAAGGCCATCCTATTGAGGTGGCCACCGATGTCTCCATGATGACCCGCGTGGGCGTGCAACGCATCATGCGTTATGCCTTTAAGTTGGCGCAATCACGGCCGCGCAAGTTGCTCACCGTGGTCACCAAATCAAACGCGCAGCGTCATGCCATGGTCATGTGGGATGAAATTGCCAAAGAGGTAAGTGCAGAGTTTCCAAATGTGCATTGGGACAAAGAATTGGTAGATGCTTGTACGGCACGCATGGTGAACCGTCCTGGAACTTTGGACACCTTGGTGGCCACTAACCTGCATGCCGATATTCTGAGCGATTTGGCTGCGGCCTTGGCTGGCAGCTTGGGCATTGCGCCCACGGGCAACATTGATCCAGAGCGTCGTTACCCCTCCATGTTCGAGCCCATTCACGGCTCTGCCTTTGACATTATGGGAAAAGGTCTGGCAAACCCTATTGGCAGTTTTTGGAGTTGTGTGATGATGCTAGAGCACATCGGTTTGGATCAGCAGGCCCAGCGTTTGATGCAGGCCATTGAGGCTGTGACTGCCAACCCCAAGTTGCACACACGCGACCTAGGCGGAGAGGCCACGACGCAACAAGTGACCGAGGCGGTGTGCAAGATGCTAAGGCATTAGAAAAATTCATCATCACCGAGATGCAGGAGACAAAATGGAAAAGAAAACAAAATTTTGGTTAAGTGCAGTGGGCCTTAGTTTGGCAACCCTCATGCCGCACCACGCAACTGCGCAAGCCATGCCTGCGTGTCCTGAAAAGAACGTCATGTATTGGCAGGCCTTCCCACCCGGCGGTGAGTCTGATTTGTCGGCAAGACATCAGCAAGTGGTGCTCAAAAAGAAATGCGGCGCCATCGACACCATCATTCAATACAAGGCTGGCGCAGGCGGCGGCCTGATGTGGGCTCAAATGAACAACCTGCCAGGCGATGGCCTCAATGTGGTGGGTATCAATTTGCCACACATTGTGTTTCAGCCGATTGAAGGTGAAGTTCAATACAAAACGGCCGACATCACGCCCGTCTTTTGGTTCCATTACACCCCTGATGTGTTGGTGGTGCCCGAAAGCAGTCCTATTAAAAACTTCGCCGAGTTCATTGCAGCGGCCAAACAATCGCCCGGCAAAATGAACTTGGGTGGCTCGGGCTTGAACTCTGCCAACCATGCCGCGCATGAGCGTCTGAATGCAGCCTTTGGCATCAAGAGCACCTACGTGCCCTACAAAGGTACTGGCGATATGTCCATGGCTGTTGTCGGTGCTCAAATTGATGGCGCGGTCACGTACACACCCTTTGCCATTGCCAATCGCGGCAAGGTGCGCGCCTTGGCTGTGGCCATGGAAAAACGCCACCCCCTCATGCCCACTGTTCCAACCTTCAGGGAACTGGGTGTCGACTGGATTGACGGTGCCTACCGCGGCGTGGGTGTGCCAAGGTCAACCACACCAGAAGCCCGCAAAAAATTATCTGACATGTGGCTGGCCTTGAACAACGATGCTGAAATGAAAGAGCTGGCAGCCAAAAGCGGCTTTGAGTTGGTCAACATTGGCACCGATCAAATGGACGCCTTCATGAAAGAGCGCATTGCTTTGTACATTGAAGGTGCCAAACGGTTGGGCTTGGGTAAAAAATAAGCCACATACACAAGGAGACAACATGCGTTCAATTTTTTCAAAGTGGAAACAAGTTTGCACGGTCACATTGCTTTCCATGGCATTGCCGCTCAGTGCCATTGCGCAGGCCTACCCCAGTAAACCCATCAAAATGATTGTGCCGTTCCCAGCGGGCGGTACCACTGACATCGTGGCCCGCATCATTGCGCAAAAGATGACTGATTCGATGGGGCAACCCGTCACGGTTGACAACAAAGGCGGTGCTGGCGGCAACATTGGTGCAGACCTGATGGCCAAAGCAGCACCCGATGGTTACACCATCATGATGCACAACCTGTCTTTCCCATTGGCAGCGGTTGCACAAGCGCTTGCAAATCGTGCACCTTTCAATGTGGACACAGATTTTGCAGGTGTCTCCATTGCGGTTTATGTGCCCTTCATTTGGACTTCCAGCCCATCGGTGCCAGCCAAAGACCTCAAAGAACTTGCCAACCTTTTGAAAAGCAACAAGTCTTTGCAATACAACTATGGCTCGACAGGCCCAGGCTCCACCATGCACGTCTTGGGCGAAGCCTATAAGAAAGAAGCCGGCATCAGCATGGAGCACATTCCATTCAAAGGTGCTGCGCCCTTGAAACAAGAGTTGTTAGCAGGCCGACTTCAAGTGGGCGGTGATCAGTTGTCTTCATCCCTGGCAGAAGTGAAAGCAGGTACCTTGAAAGCCTTGGCCACAACAGCATCTAAGCGCATTCCTGGTTTGCCTGATGTACCGACTGTCAAAGAGTTGGGCTATCCAAACTTGGAGTTGGAAGGCTGGAACGGCGTGTTTGCGCCCGCCAAAACACCCAAAGACATTATTGATCGCTTGAACAAAGAAATTATTGCGGCTGTGAGGCACCCAGATGTGGTCAAGCGCTTGACCGAGCTGGGTGCTGAGGGCGTTGGCTCTACACCTGCTGCGCAAGATGCCATGTTGCGCAAGCAGATGGATCAATTTCGAGCCATCATCCGTGAGATGAAGCTCGACTAAGCAATCAACGCCAAGGCCTTACTTTGTGTGAGTGCCTTGGCCAAGCCACCAAACGGGCAGTTGCGTGCAGTCTTTGCCATCTAGGCCAGAGTCTGCAGCCTCGTTGAATTTTTGCAAGGCCATGCTGGTTAATGGCAACTCTCTGTGGTTTGTTTGGGCCAATGCAAGCATGGTTCGCATGTCTTTGCGCATGGTGGCGACATCCACCGTCACTGTGTCATTATTCTGATGGCCCAAGGCTTGAACCAGCAAGGGGCCGCGCACCTTCAGCATATTGGGTCCGCCTGAACTTTCAGACAAAATGTCAACCACCCTTTGCGGGTCCAGTTTTAGATGGTCAATCAAGGACAGTGCTTCACCCAAGGTTTGCCAGTAAACCATGAGAGGCAAATTAACGGCCATCTTCATGGTCGATCCAGCGCCGAAGGTACCCACATGTTCAACGCGTTTGCAAAGGTGTTCTAACAAAGATTGAACTTTGGCCAGATCGGCTGCATGGCCACCTACAAATCCGAGCAATTTACCTTCCTTGGCGGGGCCGATGCTGCCGCCCACAGGGCACTCTAAATACGCAGCGCCAACGGCTTGCACACGCAAGGCCAACTCTGGAGGTTTGGTGGGATTGACAGTGCTCATGTCGATGAAAGTGGGATGTGCGCCCGCGCCAGACAAGAGGCCCTCGGTGCCTGAGTAAACATCGTCGATGGCTGCTTCGTTGGTGAGCAGTGTGATGACGGTGTCAACAGACTCGGCCAACACTTTAGGCGTGCTAGCCCACTGCGCGCCAGCATCCAAAAGGGTGCTGGCTTTGTCGGATGTTCGGTTCCACACAGTGACAGAATAGCCCAGCCCCAAAAGGCGGGAACCAATGGCATTGCCCATTTTGCCGATGCCTGCGATACCAACTTTCATGTCGTACTCCAATTGCGATACATAGAATTTATTCTGAGATAAATGGGTTTATTTGCTAAGCCCGATTGCTTGACGCCACCATAGGGCACGTCCTCGGTAGCAATGACACCCACTTTGATACCTAACTGTTCTCAAGTTGGCCACATTGGCCAGTTTTGCGCCTTTGGCGGGGTCGTGGATGTTAAATCGGTTGCTGCCATTGACCCACTGGCGGTTGATCAAGGCGTCGGTTTTGATGAGTGAGGGGTCTTTGAGCAAGGCCAAAGGGGAAGTTTTCATGTCCATGGGGTCATCTGGGGGTATTTTAGAAGGCTTGGAAGCTCTACTTGCAATCTTATAATGGAAAGCTGAGCCCAGTTCGCCTTTATTTAAGATACCCCTGTCATGAGCACTCCTGTTATTTCTGTTGCCGATATTCGCAAAACATTCCTCGACTTTTTTGCGTCCAAAGGTCATACCGTGGTGGCGTCCAGCCCCTTGGTACCAGGCAACGACCCCACTTTGATGTTCACCAACTCTGGCATGGTTCAGTTCAAGGACGTGTTTCTGGGCGAAGACAAACGAAGTTATGTGCGTGCAACGTCTGTTCAAGCTTGTTTGCGCGCTGGCGGTAAGCACAACGATTTGGAAAACGTGGGTTACACCGCACGTCACCACACCTTCTTTGAAATGTTGGGCAATTGGAGCTTCGGTGATTATTTCAAACGAGACAGTTTGAAATGGGCCTTTGAATTGCTGACCCAAGTTTACAAATTGCCAGCTGAAAAATTATGGGCCACGGTCTACATCGAAGATGACGAAGCCTACGACATTTGGACGAAAGAAATTGGATTGCCGCCCGAGCGTGTCGTGCGTATTGGGGACAACAAAGGCGGACGCTACATGTCCGACAATTTCTGGATGATGGCCGACACCGGCCCTTGTGGTCCTTGCTCAGAAATTTTTTACGATCACGGCCCTGAAATTGCTGGCGGCCCACCTGGCAGCCCCGAGCAAGACGGCGACCGTTACATTGAAATTTGGAACAACGTGTTCATGCAGTTTGACATGCAGCCTGATGGCAGCGTGAAGAATTTGCCTGCTCCTTGCGTTGACACGGGCATGGGTCTTGAGCGTTTGGCTGCCATTCTGCAGCACGTTCACAGCAACTACGAAATCGATATTTTTGATGCATTGATCAAAGCAGCGGCGCGAGAAACTGGTTGTGCCGATTTGCAAAACAAATCTTTGCGCGTCATTGCGGATCACATTCGCGCAACAGCGTTCTTGGTCAGCGATGGCGTGGTGCCTAGCAACGAAGGTCGCGGTTATGTTCAGCGACGCATTGTGCGCCGTGCCATTCGCCACGGTTACAAGCTGGGCCAAAAGGCGCCGTTCTTTCACAAGTTAGTGCCTGACTTGGTCAAGCTAATGGGAGAAGCCTACCCCAGTTTGGCGTCTCAAGAAAAGCGCATTACCGATATTTTGAAAGCTGAAGAAGAGCGCTTCTATGAAACGCTTGAAGTGGGCATGCAAATCTTGGATGCAGCGCTTGATGGCGGCGCCAAAGTGTTGCCAGGCGAAGTGGCATTTAAATTGCACGATACCTACGGCTTCCCCTTGGACTTGTCGGCTGACGTTTGCCGCGAGCGCGATTTAAGTGTCGACGAAGCTGGCTTTACAGCCGCTATGGAGCGACAAAAGGCACAAGCCCGTGCGGCTGGTAAATTCAAAATGGACCGCGCCTTGGAGTACACCGGTGCAGGCAACACCTTCGTGGGTTACGACGACTTGCAAGCCACTGCCAAAGTGCTGGCGTTGTATGTCGATGGCGTACCTGCTTCAGAACTCAAATCAGGTCAAAGCGGTGTAGTGGTTTTGGACACCACACCTTTTTACGCAGAGTCTGGCGGTCAAGTGGGTGATCACGGTTTGTTGCAAACTGCGGGCGCCAAATTTGAAGTAGAAGACACTTTGAAAATCAAAGCCGATGTGTTTGGCCATCACGGCATGTTGCTAGAAGGCAGCCTGAAAGTGGGCGATGCCATTCAGGCGCAGGTCAATACCGACTTGCGTGTAGCTACTGTGCGCAATCACTCTGCCACACACTTGATGCACAAAGCCTTGCGTGAAGTGCTGGGTGACCATGTGCAGCAAAAAGGTTCTTTGGTGAATGCTGAGCGCACGCGCTTTGACTTCGCACACAACGCCCCAGTGACAGACGAACAAATTTTAGCCATTGAAGCCAAAGTGAACGAAGAAATTTGGGCCAACCCTGCAACGCAAGCGCGCGTGATGGACATTGAGTCTGCTCAGAAAACTGGCGCCATGATGTTGTTTGGTGAGAAGTATGGCGAGACCGTGCGCGTGCTTGACATCGGCTCAAGCAGAGAGTTGTGCGGTGGTGTTCACGTGCACCGCACTGGCGACATTGGTTTGTTCAAAGTAGTGGCTGAAAGTGGCGTGGCTGCAGGCGTGCGGCGCATTGAAGCTGTGACGGGCGGCAATGCCTTGGCTTATTTGCAAAACTTGGAAGCCACGGTTTCCAAAGCTGCAGGCAGTTTAAAAGCATCGCCTGCTGAACTGAACAGCCGCATTGCCCAAGTCTTGGACCAAGTGAAATCCTTGGAAAAAGAAATGGCTGCGCTCAAGGGTAAATTGGCTTCGTCACAAGGCGATGAACTTATGACGCAAGCTGTCGATGTGAAGGGCGTCAAAGTGCTGTCTGCATTGTTGCCTGGCGCTGATGCCAAAACATTGCGCGACACCATGGACAAGTTGAAAGACAAACTGAAAACCGCTGTCATTGTGTTGGCCGCGGTGGAGGGTGACAAGGTTCAATTGGCTGCGGGTGTAACTTCAGACACCATTGGCAAAGTGAAGGCGGGTGAGTTGGTTAACTTTGTGGCTCAGCAAGTGGGCGGCAAAGGCGGCGGTAAGCCTGATATGGCCATGGCAGGGGGTACGGATGCTACCCATCTGGATGCTGCCTTGGACAGTGTGCGGTCTTGGGTGACTGAGCGTTTGTAAACAGCTCAAGTTCATTTGATTGAGCTTTGGTATCGATCAAAGAAAATTGAGGGCGAAAGAATTTCAACGCCTTCATAGACTTGAATGCTTTTCAAGTCTGAGTCACCTGAAATGATGATGTTTGACTGAGAGTCAATGGCCAATTCAACGAACTTGTTGTCAGTTTCATCTAAGCTGACTTTGATTTTGGCAATAGATTCAAATCGTTTGATTGATTGCGCAATTTGAATCAGGTGCTTTAGTCGCCCATCTTTCTCAAAATAGCGGTCGAATTTCTGTCGCGCAATTCTTGTTTCTAGCTCATGCCAAGTTGAGTCATTTTGAGCAATGACAAATTGCTCGACTGCCATTGCGAGCACTTGAGCCGACTTAGAGTTGGGCAACAATCCTGCGCTGATCAATACATTGGTGTCTATGACCATATAGGCAGGCTTACTTTTCATCAAGCATTCGCGCAATATCTGCTTCGTTCAAACCATCTTGTTCCGCTTGTGTGCTCATTTCTGAAAGATGTAGGCTCATGGCAGTTGATGCATCTTTTCCGCGCAGGGCATAGTTCTCACTGATCAGCTCAGCCACATGCAGGGGAATGGTTTGAGTGACGGCTTTGTAGTCCTCATATGAAAGAACCACTGCGACCGGACGCCCGTGGCGTGTTACTGCGACAGGCTGGCGTTGGGATGTGTCTATCAGGGTGCCGAACTGATTTTGTGCGGCCAGTGAAGTCATAGTAAGCATGAATAAGCCCTCAAAACGGATGTTACAGCTATTTTGGCTGTTATATACGTTGATGTCAAGAATAATCTTTGCATTGTTCGCAAGCCTTTCAAAAACTGCGCTTGGCCCGACAGCGTTATTTCAAGGGTAATCCTTAGTGTGCTTAATTTTTTTGTGCATAAAATAAAATTTATGGATAAAAATCAAAATCCCACAGCCATTGAAATTGCGCTCACTTCGCTTCGCCAGGATGTTTTGTCCTTGGCTTATTTGCCTGGTACCAAGCTCAAAGTGGAGCATTTGCAGCACGCCTATGGCCTGTCTTCAAGTCCAATAAGAGAGGCGCTTAATAGGCTGGCAGAGGAAGGCCTTGTCCGCTCTGACGACCGCAAAGGTTTTCGCGTTGCATTGGTTTCAGACCTTGATCTGCAAGACATCACAAGCATGCGCTTGTTGATTGACCTTCCTACTTTAGAGCAGTCTATGAAGACGGGTGATGATGAGTGGGAGTCTCACGTCATTGCCAGTTTTTATATGCTCGAGAAACTTGAAAGCAGATTGCCTGAGGGTCCAGTCGTACTCAACGCTGAATGGAGTGCGTTACACCGTAGCTTTCACAGAGCCATGATGAGTGCCTGCCCCTCAGAGCGAATGGTGTTGACCAGCAGCAGCCTGTTTGACCAAGCGGAAAGATACCGCCACATTTCAGCGCGCTACAGAACAGTGATCAAGCGTAAAAGCGAAGAACACAAGATTCTGATGAGGGCGGTCCTAAAGCGAGACATTGCAACCGCCCAACAGCTCCATCAGGAGCATGTTCTGAGTACACAAAAAAATGCACTGAAAGCCTTGGCTCAGTGGCACAAAGATAAGCATTGATATTTGGAGAGACGCATGCTGAAAGTAACCCGCCCAACCCCATCTCATTTCGGTATCTATGTCACCGATGTCGACAAAATGGTTCATTTTTACAAAACTGTTTTTGGTCTTGTAGAAACAGACCGGGGTGTTGGCAAAACATTTAAGGCACCGCTCATTTTTTTGAGTGCCAGCCCTGATCAACACCATCAACTGGTGATTGCAGGGGGGCGGCCGGCAGAAGCAACTTTTAGCACTGTGATGCAGTTGTCCTTTGCCGTCCCTTCTATTCAACATCTAAGAGACTTAAAACAGACTGCTGAATCATTGGGCGCAAGCAGAGTTTTGCCTTTGAATCATGGCAATGCCTTGTCTGTTTACTTTGCAGACCCAGAAGGTAATACGGTGGAGATTTACATCGACATGCCTTTCTATATCTCACAGCCACATGGCGATCCTTTGGATCTGATCAAGGACGACGAAACGCTGCTGCGTGAGACGGAAGCTATCTGTAGAAGCGATCCAAGTTTCAAACTGATCGAAGACTGGCAAGCCGCCACTTTCAATTAACCTTTTTCCATTCATCAAGAGAATTATCATGAAATTACTTTCTTTCATTGGCGCAAACGGCCCCACATGGGGTGCAGTGGTTGGGCAAGACGATGTGATCGACCTTGGCAAGGAGATGCCGCAACATGCCAACTTGGCTGCATACATAGGTTCTGAGGACTACTTGAAAGCCCAGGACCATGTGGTTGGCAAAAAGCCATCGGCCAAATTGGGTGCAATCACTTTCTTACCGGTCATTCCTGAACCAGAAAAAATTGTTTGCGCTGTGCGCAATTACATGGACCACCATAAAGAGGTTTTGGCCGCAGGCATGCACCGTGAGTTGTCAGAAGAGCCGCCGATTTTCTTGCGCGTATGGCGTTCACAAGTGGCCCACAACCAGCCCATCATTTGCCCCAATGTGTCCGAAAGTTTGGACTGGGAAGGCGAGTTGGCAGTCATCATCGGAAAGCCTGGACGCTTCATCAAAGAAGAAGATGCGTTTGACCATGTAGCAGGCTACTCTTGCTACAACGATGGCAGCATTCGCGAATGGCAATTCCATGCCAAGCAAATTGCGTCTGGCAAAAACTTTGAATCTACGGGCGGTTTTGGTCCTTGGATGGTCACGGCCGATGAAATCAAGCCCAATCAAGAATTGAAATTGATCACGCGATTGAATGGCGTGGTGGAGCAGTCCAGCCATACCGGCCATATGATTTTCCCCATTGCCAAGCTCATCAGCTATGCCTCCACCATCTTTACGCTCATGCCGGGAGATGTCATTGCAACGGGCACGCCTGCAGGTGTGGGTTGGAGTCGCAAGCCACCTAAGTTCATGAAGCCTGGTGATGTGTGCGAAGTCGAAATTGAGCACATTGGCACCTTGGTCAATCAGATCGCTGCGCAAGCCTAAGACTTCAGCGCAAACTTCATGCACATTGTTCGAATTCACCAGCCCGGTGGGCCAGAGGCTCTGCAACTTGAACAAGTCGCAGAGCCAACCCCCAAGTCTGGAGAGGTCCGAATCAAGGCGATGGCCATTGGCGTGGGCCGACCTGATGTGCTCATGCGTCAGGGTATTTACAAATGGATGCCACCCTTGCCTGCGACGCCTGGCGCTGAACTGTCAGGTGTCATTGATCAAGTTGGCGAGGGTGTTGGCGCAGAGCGCATTGGGCAACGTGTATTGATCAGTTCAAGAGACTTACCCCAACGAGGGGGCTGCTATGTGCAATCTATTGCAGTGCCACACAGTAAACCTTATGTTTTACCCGACAGTATTTCTTTTCAAGATGCAGTAAGCCTGCCCAATCTGCAGCTGGCCTTGGCATTGTTGCAAGCGGCCAATTTAAATCCAAATGCAGAAAAGCGAGCGCTTCTCATTACGGGCGCTGCTGGCGGCGTTGCTGGTATGTTGTCGCAACTTGCCAAGACCCATGGATTTCAAACCATTGGCACAGCTCGAACGCCCATCAAGCGTGACTTTGCCCTTGCCAATGGTTTTGATGTTGTCCTCGATTCAAATCCAGAAACGCTGAGCCAGGATGTCCTAAAAGTCACGGCTGGCTTGGGAGTGAATTTGGCATACGACCATTTAGGTGGCGCCTATTTGCCTGCATGCATGCGCAGTTTAAGCGCACTAGGAACTGCCATTTCATACAACGTCATTACTGGCCAGCCCAGCGAAGACATTTTCTCTGTCATGCGGGAGTTACTGTCCAAAAGCTTGGGCATTCGATGCTTCTCGATGCACACCTTTGATGAGAATGAAAGCAATCGCCGCCAATTGATGCAACAAGCCATTGATTTCATGGCCTCTAGAAAAATTCGCGCGCCTTTACCAACGGTGATGTCTTTGAGCGAAGTTGTTCAAGCACACATCATTTTGGACAAAGGCGAGACCCTTGGAAAAATCGTATTGAATCCTCAATAAGAAGGATCTTTTATTTAATATTTGTGGAGACAAATGATGAAACTTGAAAATACAAAAGCCAATTTTTTGAAGAAGACCTTGATACTGACTTTGCTGGTCAGTGGTGCTGCATTTGCACAAACTTACCCAGATAGAAATATCAAAATATTGCAAGGCTTTGCACCCGGTGGTAATGCTGACGCCATTGCGCGTGCGGTAGGTTCTGAAATTTCAAAAAGTGTGGGGCAGTCTGTTGTGGTTGAGGCGCAGGCCGGTGCTGGTGGCACCATCGCTGCCACAACTGTCGCAAAAGCCAAACCTGATGGCTACACCCTGCTCCTTGCAACAGGTGGTCACGCAGTAGCCGGTGCTATCTACAACAACCTGAATTACAAAACAGTTCAAGACTTTGAGATGGTCAGTACCATCACTTATTTCCCGTTCTTGATTGTAATCAATGCAGAAAACAAGATTGCCAATTTCCCTGCGCTCTTGACTCAGGCCAAGGCTAATCCTGGGAAAATTGCTTATGGCACTGCTGGCATTGGTTCTACGCATCATTTGGCAGGTGAGTTGCTTGCCAGTATGGCCAAAGTCGATTTACTTCACGTGCCTTATCGAGGCGATGCAGGCTCAATTACGGCCTTGTTAGCTGGTGATGTGCCCTTCATCATTGCGCCGCCTACAGCTGTGCTTTCCAACATCAAAGCAGGCAAACTCAAAGCCATTGCAGCCACTGGCCCTCAGCGTTGGGTTGGATTGCCTGATGTGCCCACAGTCGCAGAGCAAGGTGTGCCTGGCTACGATGTCCGCTCTTGGGCTGGTTTGATGGCGCCTGCAGGTACGCCAAAACCTGTCATTGACAAATTGAATGCTGAAACTTTGAAAACGCTTCAACTGCCGCACGTTAAGACGCGATTGGAAGAAATGGGCGGTGATGTTCGGGGCAGTACGCCAGACGAGATGAAAAACATGGTGGCTTTTGAAACTCAAAAGTGGATTCGAGTGGTCAACAATGCGAAAATTCCTAAACAATAATCAGCCATCGACATAAGGTTCAAAATGTCCCTCATCAAAATTCGCAAGCGCAGCTTGATCATTGAAACGCAATTCCATGAAGGTGGACCTGTTGCTGAGGTCCCTCTCAAGCTGGCTGCTGCATGTGCTGTGATTGAAAACCCTTATGCGGGTCGGTACGAGCCTGATCTCATGCCATTTATGGCTGAGCTGCGCTCTCTGGGCACACTGCTAGCGCAAGAACTTGTAGACGCACTTGGCAAAAACAATGTGGAGGTCTACAGCAAAGCCGCTATCGTGGGTGTGAACGGCGAAATGGAGCATGGTGCTGTTTGGCATGAAGCAGGCGGTTGGGCTATGCGAGCGGTATTGGGAGAACCCAAGGCCATGGTGCCTGCCAGCAAGGCTGTTGCCAATGCGGGATATCGTCTGATGGTGCCTGTGCATTACATCCACGCCAGCTATGTGAGAAGTCATTACAACAGCATGGAAATTGGCATTCAGGATGCCCCACGCCCGAATGAAATTTTGTATGCGTTGGTCATGGGCACTGGTGGTCGCGTGCAGTCCCGCTTAGGTGGATTGACCAAGGACAAAGTGTCGATCAATGACGGGCAGCGATAGGAACCTTGATGGCTTCGCTTTGCAAGATGCAGAACCATCTTGCGAGCTCAGCTTAAATGTTTAGACTGATTTGACTGTTCATAGATCTTTGGTTTCCAGAAATTGGATCTTTGAAAGAAATACTTTTCGCAAGAAGTTGCAAGGGGTGTTCAAAGAGATTTTTTTCTTCTGCACTTCGTTTTACAAATGGATAAAACTGATCGCCAATCAAAGGCAGGCCTAAGGCGTTCATATGGACGCGCAATTGATGGCGCTGTCCTGTCAGTGGTTTGAGGCTGTATCTTGCAAGATCTTGTTTGTTGGCTTTATCTAATGCGAGATCATTGCGATTCTGTCGCTCCACACAATCAATCCATGTTTCGCTATTGAATTCGCCTTTATTCTTGAGGTGCTTCTCAGCAACTTCACGCATCCTAAAAAACTGAGAGTCTTCCTCCATCATGCTTCGATGGACAAGTGGAAACTGCAAATCTAAATGAGATGTTTCAGGTGCCCCCGCAATGGCTTCATAAGTTTTCTCAACTTGCCGCAACCTGAACAATTCTTGATAAGCATTTCGATCCTGTGCGCGCACACTGAACACCACCAAGCCCGCAGTTTCGCGGTCGATTCGGTGCACTGGCGATAGTTCTGGCAATTTCAATTGCTGCTTCAGTTGTACCAACAAGCTTTGCTGCACATAGCGGCCACCGGGTGTGACTGGCATAAAGTGAGGCTTGTCTGCCACCACCAAGAATTCATCTTGAAAAATGACAGTGGCCTTGAACGGCAATTCGGGCTCATTGCGAATGCTGCGGTAGTAGTGAAGATGCGACTCTTTAAGCAGGCTATCTTGCGGCGCCATCACACGTCCATCTGCATTTAGAATTTCTTGAGCTTCAAATCGCAAAAGCCATTCTTCTGGTGCAATAGCACTGAACTTGGAAGTTAAAAAATCAATCGCAGAAAGCGTGGTGTTGGCGGGAACGCCAACTGTGCTGGGCCCAACGCCTTTGATGACGGGCGGTTTAAACGCGTTTGAAGACGACATCCCACACACCATGCTCCAATTTCAAACCGCGATTTTCAAACTTGGTCAGTGGGCGGTAGTCTGGCTTGACGGCATAACCCCCTTGGTCATTGGCCGCCGTGTTGTGCAGCAAAGGCTCTGCACTGAGTACTTCCAAAATTTGCACTGCATAAGGTTCCCAATCGGTAGCGCAATGAATGTAGGCACCAGGTTTGAGACGTGCAGCCAACTTTGCAATCAAAGGCGTTTGAATAAGTCGGCGTTTGTTGTGACGTGATTTGTGCCAAGGGTCGGGAAAGAAAATGTGCACGCCGTCTAACGAGGCCACTGGCAGCATGTTGTCGATCACCTCTACGGCATCGTGTTGCAGAATTCGGATGTTCTGAATGTCTTGCTCGCCAATGCGTTTGAGCAATGCACCCACGCCGGGCTCATGCACTTCGCAGCACAAAAAGAAATCGCTTGGACGAACTTTGGCAATGTGCGCGGTAGCCTCGCCCATGCCAAAACCAATTTCCAAAATGACTGGGCCGGTGTCTGCATCTTGACCATTCAGTCCAAATGCTTTGACCATGTTCAATGTCTCTGACGCATACGTCAACAAAAACTGAGGACCCCAAACTTCAAAGGCTTTGGCTTGACCAGTGGTCGTGCGGCCAGCACGTTTCACAAAGCTTTTGATATTTTTAGGAAAAGCGACCGAGGCGGGCGCTTGATTGGCAGAGTCAGAAATCATTCGCTAATTTTAAGGGCTAGCGCGCTTGTGCATCTGTGCCCATTCCTGTGTCCAAGTGCTCAGGGCTTCATCAAGGTCTGCTGAATCACAAGAATGAAGCTTCAGGGTGCTTAAACCCAAGGTAATTGCCGCTGACTGCATGGCCAAGCAAACAGCCCTTGGCGAACTTAAATCCAAAGCTTTGGCGTCATTTTGTTTTGATAACTTTTCACCATTGACACCCAATACCAATGGCGTGTGAAGGTAATGAGGATGTTCAAACCCCAGTGCTTCTTGTAGCAAGTATTGCCGCGCAGTGTTGTCAGTGAGGTCTTCGCCTCGCACCACATGCGAGATGTTTTGCGCAGCATCATCGACTACCACTGCCATTTGATAAGCCCACAAGCCATCAGCACGCTTTAAAACAAAGTCACCCACTTCTTCTTGAACATTTTGCACCTGAGGCCCCAGTCGCCGGTCAATCCAATGGACATCAGGACTTCCGCGCAGAGTGCTCCATTGAGTGACATTAAAACGCCAAGCTCTGGCAGGCTTGCCATCCAAGCCGTTTCTGCAAGTGCCAGGATAGACCGCTGACTTGTGCCTCTCCAAACTCAAACCCAAAGACACTTGCTGCTCTTCAATTTCTTTGCGCGTGCATGCGCAGGGATACGCCAAGCCTTTGGCAATGAGTTGATTGAGTACTTGTTGGTAGATGTCGTTGCGATGTGATTGGTAGAACACTTCGCCATCTGAATGCAATCTACACAAAGACAATTGTTGAAGGATTTTGGCAGCCGCACCGTCAATACAACGTGGCCCGTCCAAGTCTTCCATGCGCACCCACCATTCGCCTTGCAATGACCTCGCATCGAGCCAACTGGCCAGTGCCGCCACCAACGAGCCAGCGTGCAATTCACCCGTGGGTGAGGGCGCAAATCTTCCGCGAATCATTCCAATTTAAAGTGCATCTAGCGCCAGTTCCAAGCCGGAAATGAACGCATCTTCAACGCGGTGGCCCAAGCACCAATCGCCGCACAAACCGATGCCTTGCTTTTTGCTTAGCATGTGTGTGGCACCCAAGGCTTGGAGTGTTTTGGCATAACGCCAGCGGTGCACTTCTGCGTGCGCAGGTGTGGCGCGAATGCCCGTGATTTCAGAAAAGGCCTTGAGTAACTTGGCTCGAACTCGATCGGGCGCATCTTCTAAATGCTCTTGCGACCAAGCTGCGCTGGCCTGCACGGTCCAGCGCTCGACCTGTTCGCGGCCTGGTTTGGACGATTCACGCGCTAACCACGCCACGCGGTGGTGCACGCTGCGTGCGGCATTCCACTGCGGACCTAAGGTGATAAGGCCTGGTTGAGCTGCATTTGGAAAGGCCACCATGAGGGTCCAGCAAGGGGCTACTTGCACCTTGCTCAAATCGGATGCGGTTTCCATTTTGATGTTGGAGGTGCGCAACAGGTCAATGGCCTGATCGGAGGGGATGGCCAATAGGACTTGGTCGAATCCGCTGAACACCGACTGAGCGCCTTCGGGTTCTTCGCTGTGCAGTTGCCAGAGTTCGGGGTGCAAGGTGTCGCGTTCAATTTGGAACACCTTCGATTCAAAGTGAATGGTATCGGTCTGCACCAAAGGCTGAGCCCAAGCTCTGACCAATGCGTTCATGCCAGGTGTGGCGACCCAGTGCTTGTCATGGGTGTTGCGCGCAGCTTCCACCACGCGGCCCATGGCATCCAAAACACGAACGGCATTGGCGCTCCAAGGTTTGCAAATGTTGGGTGTGGTGGCCAAAGCTTGCGCAAAGCGCGAGTCACGTACTGTGAAATATTGCGCGCCGTGATCGAAGCTGCCATAGTTGGATGAGCGGGTGGAAATCCGGCCACTGGCGCCTTTGCTTTTTTCGAAAACGGTGACCCGGTGGCCGGCTTGCATCAAGGTGCGAGCGCAGGCAATGCCCGCCATGCCGGCACCAATGACCGCAAAATTTTGAACTGGTTTTGTCTGAGTGTTTGTTTTTGTCATGGGGCTACTCTACACGCGATGGTGGGGTTGGAGCAATGCTTGTTTGGTTCTGTCTTGATTCAACTGTAACAACCACCAACTTAATGCATGGCCGATATTTTTGCCATGGGGATTTCGCCAAGCATATTCCACCTGGCTGATACGCTGAACGCGATTGACTTTTTTGGCTACCAGGCGGCCAGAGTCTAAATAGGGTTTGGCCAAGCTTTCTGGCAAGAACCCGCCCCCCAAGCCTCGGAGTTGTGCCTCTAATTTGCTGGGCATGTCGGGCACTGTTAAAACGTCTTGACCTCCCAACAGGCCGATGGTGACCCCTTCGCCACGCGGCACAGAGTCTGCCACTGCAACGGCGCGGTGTTGCTGAATCAGGGCGTCGCTAAGAGGTTCGGGCGCATTGGCCAAGGGGTGGTGCGGCGCCACGGCATAGACAAAACTGACTTGACCCAAGCTTTCATGCAAAAGTTCTGCGTGGCTGCCGGGCGTCATGAAAACACCCACGGCCAAGTCGGCTTGGCCTGATTTGAGGGCGGCCAAGGTGCCCGAAAGGGTTTCGTAGCGGATTCGCAGCCTTGTGGGGGGGGTCTGGGCCAAAAAGCCCTCGCACAATTCCATGACCACCGACCTAGAAATAATGCTGTCAACAGCCAAGCTGAATACAGACTCCCAACCTGTGGCCACACGCTTCACACGGTTGGCTAGCGCATCCACATCTTGAAGCAGGCGTTTGGCTTCCCTGAGCAATTCCTTGCCAGCCTCGGTGGGCTTGGCTTGTCGGCTGCTTCGGTCAAACAGCAGCACATCTAGAGCGTCTTCAATTTGCCGGATTCGGTAGGTGAGAGCGCTGGGTACCAAGCCGCGTTGCCTGGCCGCTGCAGCGAAGCTGCCGGTTTCTTCAATGGCCAGCAGCAGGCTGAGGGCATCGGGGGTTAGCAGATCGCGGGAAGAGCTTGCCATTTTTTAATTCAAATAATTTGAATGATAACAACAAATTTTTACCTCTATGTTGAAACCATTGCAATTTAAAGTTCAAGCATCGATTCTACAAACCTTTGAGGCACTCAATGATCCAAATTCGCCGTTCCGCTGAGCGTGGTTATGCCGACCATGGCTGGCTTAAATCTTTTCACAGTTTTTCATTTGCGGGCTATTACGACCCTGCCTTCATGGGTTGGGGCAACTTGCGTGTGATCAACGAGGACCGGATTGCACCCGGCACGGGCTTTGGCACCCATGGTCACAAGGACATGGAAATCATCAGCTACGTTTTGTCTGGCAACTTGGCACACAAGGACAGCATGGGCAACGTCAAGGGCATTCCACCAGGCGATGTGCAGCGCATGAGCGCAGGCAAGGGCGTGATGCACAGCGAGTTCAATCATGCTGAGGGTCAGGCCACTCACTTCTTTCAAATATGGATTGAGCCCAATGTGCTGGGCATTGAGCCGGGCTATGAGCAAAAGACCGTGCCACAAACTAGCAAGCGCGGAGTCTTGAAGGTGGTGGCATCGTCTTTGGGCGAAGGTGATGCTGTGAAGATTTCCGCTGACGCCACGTTGTATGCAGGGTTGTTGGACAGCGCCGAGCGTGCTGCCATTGCATTGAACCCTGCGCGCAAAGCTTATGTGCACCTCATTCGCGGTGAATTGCAAGTGAATGGGCAGGCATTGAAGGGTGGCGATGCAGCGCTCATGCAAGCCGAAACGAATCTTGAACTGACCCATGGTATCGATGCCGAGGTCTTGGTTTTTGACTTGGCTTCTCAATGATTGAGAAGCTGTAATTTTTTTTCTTTAGGAGTTCTCTCATGGCTAAAACAGTCGTTATTTATCACTCAGGCTATGGTCACACGCAACGTGTGGCTCAGTTTGTGGCCCAAGGTGCCAATGCAATATTGATCGCTATTGATGCCGACGGCAATATTACCGATGCTGACTGGGAAACCTTGGATGCTGCTGACGCTATCATTTTTGGTTCACCCACTTACATGGGCATGGCCTCTTGGCAGTTCAAGAAATTTGCCGATGCATCCTCTAAGCGCTGGTTCACCTCGGCATGGAAAGACAAAGTGGCCGGTGGTTTCACTATTTCTGCCAGTCCCAGTGGCGATAAGTTGTCCACGCTTCAGTACTTCATTACGCTGGCCATGCAGCAAGCCATGATTTGGGTGGGTCAGCCGGCACTGAATGATGGCACCGTCAACCGCATTGGTTCAAACTCTGGTGTGATGGCGCAAGTAGGTCCTACAAGCCCAGCAGAAGAAATTCCACAAGGCGACTTGGACACGGCCAAAGCGTATGGTGAGCGCGTGGCTGATGTGGCAGTTAAGTTGCGCGGTTAAGTGATGGAAGCTCTTAAGTGGGCTTCACAGTTTCTAACGAGACATCGACGGCGCGGCGTTCATCGAACACAAAACAGCCGCCTTCGTAGTGCGCGCCGTCTGTTTCTTCAAAGTATTTCAAAATACCGCCCTCTAACTGGTAAGTGTGGGGGAGGCCGTTTTGCTGCATGAAGATGGCTGCTTTTTCACAGCGAATTCCGCCCGTGCAAAAACTGATGATGGTTTTGTCTTGCAACTCTTTTTTGTGAGCCAAGAGGGCATCGGGAAATTCGGTGAACTTGCTTAAGCGCCAATCAATCGCGCCCTTGAAAGTTCCCTCGTCAACTTCATAGTCATTGCGGGTGTCCAAAATGACCACCGGCCTGCCGTTGTCGTCATAACCCTGATCTAACCAGCGTTTGGCTGTGGCAGGTGTGACCGCTGGGGCGCGGCCTTCGGCCGGGCGAATGGTGGGGTGGTTCATGCGAATGATTTCACCTTTGACCTTCACCAGCATTTTTTTAAACGGTGGCTCGTCAGACCAACTTTCCTTGGGCTTGATGTCTGAAAACCTAGGATCTGTGTGGAGTTCAGACACAAAACCTCTGACAGCCTCGGCGGGGCCTGCCAAAAATAAATTGATCCCTTCTGAGGCAAGCAAAATTGTGCCTTTTAGCTCGCGGCTAAAGCAAAGTTCTAGAAGCAAAATGCGCAGTTCTTCCGCGTCGGGCAGCGGGACGAACTTGTAGCTAGAAATATTCAGAAATTTGTTCCCCCCTCTATTGTAGAAACATCCAAAGCAGCTTCTACAATGGGTCTATGTTTGTCCATTTGCGCCTCCATTCCGAGTTTTCCATCGTCGATTCCACCTGCCGCATTGACGATGTGGTGCAGGCTGCGGCAGACGACCAGCAGCCAGCCTTGGCCATCACAGATCTAAGTAATTTGTTTGGGGCTATCAAGTTCTACAAAGAAGCCCGCGCTAAAGGCGTTCAACCCATTTTGGGCGCTGAAATTTTTCTCGAAGGCTTGGGTGTTGATCCACACGCTTTGTCTAGGGTCATGGTGCTTGTTCAAAGTTCACAGGGCTATTTGAACCTGTCGGAATTGTTGGCGCGTGCGTGGACGCAAAACATGGTCAAGAACAATGCCGTGATCAAGCTGGCCTGGCTGCAAGAATTATCAGAAGGCTTGATTCTTTTGTCAGGCGCGCAAGCTGGGCCTGTGGGTCAGGCTTTGATGCAGGGCGACACCTCGCGCGCTGCCGAAATTGCATTGCAACTGGCGTCTATTTTTACGCACCGTTTTTATTTGGAACTGCAGCGCGCAGGACGCCCCGAAGACAATGCCCATGTGGTGGCAGCTGTCAAGTTGGCTTCTCGCCTCAGCTTGCCTGTGGTGGCTACGCACCCCGTTCAGTTTTTGACCGAAGACGATTACGAATCGCATGAAGCGCGGGTGTGTATTTCTGAAGGCGAAATTTTGGGCAATCAGCGCCGTGTTCGCAAGTTCACGCGGGATCAATATTTCAAGTCCTCTGCCGAAATGCAAGCCTTGTTTGCCGATGTGCCCAGTGCCTTGTCCAACTCGGTTGAAATTGCCAAGCGATGCAACTTAACTTTGGTTTTGGGCAAGCCACAGTTGCCTAACTACCCTACACCCCTCACCGATGGCAAGCCTATGCCTATCGAGGATTATTTCCGCTTGTTGTCGGTGGACGGTTTGGAAGAGCGCTTGGTACATTTGTACCCTGATGCCACCAAGCGTGAGATTGAACGCTCTCGCTACGCCGAGCGTTTGGAATTTGAGATCAACACCATCTTGAACATGGGCTTCCCTGGTTATTTCTTGATCGTGGGTGACTTTATCAATTGGGCTAAGAAAAATGGCTGCCCGGTAGGCCCAGGCCGGGGTTCCGGTGCCGGTTCCTTGGTGGCCTATTCTTTGAAAATTACCGACCTCGATCCGCTCCAATACAACTTGCTGTTTGAGCGTTTCTTGAACCCTGAGCGGGTTTCCATGCCCGACTTTGACATTGATTTTTGCCAAGCCAATCGCGATCGCGTGATTGACTACGTCAAAGACAAATACGGCCGTGATGCCGTCAGTCAAATTGTCACCTTTGGCACCATGGCGGCGCGTGCTGCCATTCGTGACGTAGGCCGTGTGCTTGATATGAGTTACATGTTCTGCGATGGCATCAGCAAGCTCATTCCCAACAAGCCAGGTCAGCACATCACCATCGATGGCGCTATCAAGGCTGAGCCTATTTTGGCCGAGCGCTTAGACAAAGAAGACGATGTCAAAACCTTGTTGGCGCTGGCGCAAAAATTGGAAGGCATGACCCGCAACGTGGGTATGCACGCTGGCGGTGTTCTCATTGCGCCAGGCAAGCTCACAGACTTTTGTCCTTTGTACCAACAGCCAGGCAGTACTTCGGCAGTCAGTCAGTACGACAAAGACGATGTAGAAGCCATTGGCTTGGTGAAGTTTGACTTCTTGGGCTTGGCCACTTTGACCATTTTGGAGTTGGCACGCGACATGATTGTGAAGCGTCACAAAGGCCAAGAGAATTTTGCGTTTGAGAATATTCAGCTGGATGATGCTGCCACCTACAAGCTGTTTGCCGATGGCCGCACCGAGTCTGTGTTTCAGTTTGAAAGTCGTGGCATGCAGGGCATGCTCAAAGATGCACGGCCTTCACGCTTGGAAGACTTGATTGCTTTAAACGCCCTGTACCGTCCGGGCCCCATGGATTTGATTCCCAGTTTTGTGGCACGCAAACACGGGCGTGAAGTGGTGGAGTATCCGCATCCCTTGGTAGAAAAAGTGCTGTCTGAAACCTACGGCATCATGGTCTACCAAGAGCAGGTGATGCAAACCGCGCAGGTGCTGGGAGGCTACAGCTTGGGTGGAGCCGATTTGTTGCGCCGCGCCATGGGTAAGAAAAAAGCCGAAGAGATGGCCGAGCATCGCGAGATTTTTCGCAAGGGTGCTGGCGTCAATGGCCTGAGCGAAGAAAAAGCCGACGAAGTTTTTGACTTGATGGAAAAGTTTGCAGGCTACGGTTTTAACAAATCACACGCAGCTGCTTATTCATTGTTGGCGTATCACACGGGGTGGCTCAAGGTTCATTTCACGGCGGAGTTTTTCTGCGCCAACATGACCATTGAAATGGACGATACCGACAAGCTCAAGGTCTTGTTTGAAGATGCCTTGAAGTTTGGCATAAGCTTTGATCCACCCGATGTCAATCGCGGCACTCACCGCTTTGAGCCAGTGTCCGACAAAGTCATTCGCTATGGTTTGGGTGCCATCAAGGGCACAGGCCAGCAAGCCATTGATGCCATCGTCAAAGCGCGCGAGGAGGGTGGACCTTTCACCAGTTTGTTTGACTTCTGCGTACGCGTTGACCGCAGCCGCTTGAATAAACGCTCAGTCGAGGCCCTGGTCAAGGCCGGCGCATTTGACTCTTTGCAACGCAACCGTGCTTCATTGGCAGCTTCTGTTGATCGTGCATTTGATTTTTCAACGGCCACGGCCGCCAATGCCAATCAGGGCGGCTTGTTTGACATGATGGGCGATGATGCGCACGGTTCCAGTACCCAAGAACCAGAGTTGGTGGACATGCTTCCTTGGGGCGTCAAAGAACAGCTCACCAATGAAAAAACGGCCGTAGGTTTTTACTTGTCGGGCCATTTGTTTGATGCGGTGGAGCGCGAAGTTCGTTTGTTCGCCAAGCGCAAAATTGACGACCTGATTGACAGCCGCGAGCCCCAATTGCTGGCTGGCATTGTGAGTGACTTGCGCATCATCAATGGTCAACGTGGCAAGCTGGCCATCTTTAAGTTGGACGACAAAAGCGCTGTCATGGAAGCCACGGCCGACGAGGCCATGATCAATGCCAACCGCCATTTGCTCAAAGACGATGAGTTGGTCATTGTGATGGCCAAGATGCAAGCCGATCGTTTCTCTGGCGGCTATCGTCTGTCGATTCAACAAGTGTGGGATTTGCCCTCCGCTCGTTGCCGCTTTGGCAAGTTCTTGCGCGTGTCCGTGAATGGCCGCGCACCTGAAGTCGCACGCATGGTGAAAGACTTTCCACCACAGCGCGAAATGACAGAGCAGGGCGAGTTGCTAAGAGGATTGCCAGTGCGCTTGAAGTTAGAGCGCCGGGGCGACAAAGTAGCTGCGGCCGCAGAACTGCTGCTTGGTGAACAAGCCAAGTTTTTTCCAAGTGACGCAGCCCTTTCGAGCTGGATAGCGCAAGCCGACCAAGGCAAGGCAGAAATCGTCTACGAAATTAATGTTGCTCTGACCCCAATTAAATTAATCTTTGGGGCGGAAGCTGATTTCTAGAACGGGTGGGACGCGGCCATCTTCATCGCGTGGGAGGGTGACCGTTTTGTCGATGGCTTTGAGGACCGCCTCGTCCCAAGCTTTATTGCCGCTGCTCGACAATAGTTTGCGGCTGATGATTGTGCCATCTGGTGATGTGCGAACTTCTACTTCTGCCTTGGGGTTGCCAGCAACATCTTCTGTGAAAGTGATGTTGGGTTTGATGCGGGCGCGAATTCGTCCAGCATAACTTGCCGATGGACCAGACGCTTTCAATGCGGTGCCTTTAGAGTTTTCTTCACCCGAAGCACCCGCCATGCCTTGCATGCGTTTTAAGTTTTCATTGCGAAGCGCTTCGGTCCGATTTTCTTCTGCTGCTGCTTTCTTGGCATCTTCTTTCGCTTTGGCTGCAGCGACTTCTTTCTTCAAGGCCTCTTCTTTTTTCTTCTTCTCGAGTTCCTTGGCCTTTTCCTTCTCTTTCTCTTTGAGTTTTTCTTTGTCTAGTTTTTCTTTTTCCTTTTTCAAGGCAATGTCGGCAGCTTCTCGCTCGGCCGCGGCTTCGACTTTGGGAGGCGCTGGCGGTATGGGCTTGGGCTCTGGTTTAGGCTCTACCGCCTTCACAGGTTCTGGTGGTGGCACAGGTTGGGGCGGTGTCGGCTCGGGCTCATTGGCCGCAGGTGCCGCCTCAACAGGCACGGCAGACCACAACTCTGCCGACGCTGACAAAGTGTTGGGCTGAGTCTTCCACTGGACGCCCCAGGTCAGCGCAGCCAATAAAAGGAAATGCATGAACAATGCAAATGACATCGAACGACCCCATCCACCTGTCGGTGGTGGCGCAAATTCCATGTGATTCAAAGAAGGACGCATGGGCAGCGCATCAAGGAGCAAGCTGCACTAAAAGACCTACCCGTTGAATGCCTGCGCGCTGCAAGGTGTCCATGACCTTGACCACCATTTCATATTTGACATTCCGATCTGCACTGATGACAACCGCGGAACTTGTCTGACCTGTTTGAGCCAATTGCACTGAGTTGGCCAAGCTGTCAAAGTTTATTTTTGAGGTTTTGGCATCGTTCACCATTTCAAGACTTCCGTCTTTCTGAACCACAATTTGAATCACTTGATCGGGCTGTTTGGCGGCTTTGCCGACACTGGGCAAATCAATCACGCTGGGTGTGATCATGGGCGCAGTGACCATGAAAATGATGAGCAATACCAACATCACATCAATGAAGGGCACCATGTTGATTTCATTGATGGTGCGACGACCGCGGCCGCGAGAGGAAACAGCAGGCATGAGTGTGCTCCCTGAAAATCAGTGACCTGAAGCTGATAAACCAGTGCTGGCAGGGTTGACTCCCCCTGAGCCTGCCGAGCCACCCAAGCTTCTTTGCAAGATATTGGAAAACTCTTCGATGAATGTTTCCAATTTAATGGCCACGCGGTCAATGTCGCGCGCAAAACGGTTGTAAGCTACCACGGCTGGAATGGCTGCAAAAAGGCCAATCGCAGTGGCTACCAAAGCCTCTGCAATACCCGGCGCAACGGTAGCCAAGGTGACTTGTTGCATGCTGGCCAAGCCCGTGAACGCATGCATGATGCCCCACACGGTACCAAACAAGCCTACGTAAGGCGAAACTGATCCCACAGAGGCTAGGAAAGACAACTGAGCCTCTGCCACATCCATCTCGCGCTGGAAACTGGCACGCATAGCGCGACGAGCACCATCTAGTAGCGTGCCCGTGTCGGAAATTCTGCGTTCGCGCAATTTTTGATACTCGCGCATGCCGCTAGCAAAAATGCGCTCCATAGGTCCTGACAATTTTGAGTTTTGAACTGCGGCAGAAAACAAATCGTTCAAGCTAATGCCCGACCAAAACTGCTGCTCAAACTCTTCATTCAAAGTTTGAATGCGTTTGATGGCGGTGAGCTTGCCCACAATGGCGGCCCAACTGGCAATCGAAATGGCCATCAGAATGACCATGACCAGTTGCACCACAAAGCTGGCATGCAGCACAAGTTGAATGATGGACATGTCTTGGTTCATTGAAGTGCTTCCAAAATTTTGACCGGTATACGGCCGGGTTTGAGGGTTTGGCTGTCGACCCAGCCAATTCTGATCGTGCCTTCTGCCAGTAATTTTCGTTCACCCTGTTCTGCAAGCCATGCTTGTTGCTTCAACACCAAACTGGCCCGACCGGCTTCGGAAGTTTGAGCAGTCACTTCGAGTAAATCGTCTAAGCGAGCAGGTGAGAGGTACTTAACTTGCGTTTCGCTCACGACAAACATGCCGCCGCATTCATCTTTCAAAGAATGCTGTTCAATGCCCAAGGAGCGTAGCCACTCTGTGCGAGCGCGCTCAAAAAATTTCAAATAGTTGGCGTAGAAAACGATACCACCAGCATCGGTGTCTTCCCAGTAAATTCTAATTGGAAATTGGTAGGCGGTTTTCATGCGCGTGCGCGGCCTGCCTCGCGGTCGGCTTGAACTTCATGCGATCGCAGCTGTGGCGCCAAGCCTTCCAAAACAGCATTCACATATTTGTGACCATCGGTGCCACCAAATTCCTTGGCCAATTCAATGCACTCATTCAAGCTGACTCGCCAAGGGACATCCAGACAATGTTTCATTTCGAAAACACCAATCCACATGACGGCGCGTTCGATGGGTGAAATTTCAGCCATGCTGCGATCGAGCAGAGGCAAAATGAGTTTGTCTAAGTCGGCAGCCTGTTCTGAACACCCATACAAAAGCGCATCGTAATGGGCTGAGTCGGCTTTGTGAAAGCCAGACAAATCGCGTGTGAACAAGTCGATGTCTGCCGCTTCATTTTTACCAACCAAGACTTGGTACAAAGCTTGAAGGGCAAACTCACGCGCGCGACTGCGTGCAGACTTGCTGGCAGATTTACCTGGTTTGCGAGTTTTCGGCTGACTGCTTTTTTCAGGCAACTCGCTCATGCCAATTCCTCATCGTCCAATTCGTCAACGCCTATAGACAAGTCTTCCATGAGCATGGCCATTTCAACAGCCACCCGAGCAGCATCACGGCCTTTTTCAGTTTGACGGGCAATGGCTTGCTCTAAATTCTCGGTGGTCAGAATGGCATTGGCAATGGGCACGTTGTAATCAAGCGAAATGCGGCTGACGCCTGCACCCGATTCGTTAGCCACCAACTCGAAGTGATAAGTTTCGCCGCGAATGATGCAACCCAAGGCCACCAGCGCATCGTACTCACCGCGCTCAGCCATGGCTTGGAGTGCAATGGGCACTTCCAATGCGCCGGGCACTAGCACATGGTCGATGTCATGAACACCAAGCTCTTCCAATTCACGAATGCATGCGACTGCCAAGGCATTGGTGATGTCTTCGTTGAAGCGTGCTTGCACGATGCCGATGTGCAGACCCAAACCGTCTAACTCTTGTTCAACACCTTTGTCTGCGCCTTGCATATTTATTCCTTAGGGATATAACCAGTAACTTCAACGCCATACCCGGCCATGCTGGGCATGCGACGGGGTTGACCCATCAGTTTCATTTTTTGAACACCGCACTCGCGCACAATTTGAATGCCCACACCGTAGGTGCGCAAATCCATTTTGCTTTTGTTGGGTGCTTGAGCCGAGCGAGCGCGGCCTTCAAATTGCGCGAGCAATTGCTCTGCACTTTCGCCGCAATTGAGCAGAACCGCTACACCGTGGCCTTGCTTGTTAATGTAGTTCAAGCAGCTTTCCAGGCTCCATGAATGCATGCTGCGGCCAACTTCAAGGACATCAAATACGGACAAAGGCTCGTGTACGCGAACTGGCACTTCGGCATCAGCATGCCATTTGCCTTTGACCAAGGCCAAGTGCAGTGATTGGCTTGGCTTGTCTTTGAACGCGTGCGCAGTGAATTCGCCGTGTGCAGTTTGCAGCACTCGCGTGCCGACTTTTTCTACCAATGACTCGGTGCGATTGCGGTATTCAATCAGGTCTGCAATGGTGCCAATTTTGAGGCCGTGCTCGGCGGCAAAAACTTGCAGATCGGGCAAGCGCGCCATGGTGCCATCGTCTTTCATGATTTCGCAAATCACAGAAGAAGCGCTGCATCCAGCCATTGTGCCCAAGTCGCAGCCTGCTTCTGTATGACCGGCGCGCATGAGCACGCCGCCATCTACGGCTTGCAAGGGAAAGATGTGGCCCGGTTGAACCAAATCATTGGCGCTTGCATGAGCGGCCACCGCAGCTTTGACGGTCAATGCGCGGTCAGCGGCAGAAATGCCGGTGGTCACACCTTCGGCGGCTTCAATTGAAACGGTGAAGGCAGTGCTGTAAAACGTGCCGTTGCTCGCAGCCATGGGGGGCAATTTCAAGTGCTCGCAACGTTCTCGCGTCAGCGTTAGGCAAATGAGGCCGCGGCCATAACGGGCCATGAAGTTAATGGCTTCAGCCGTGACGTGATCGGAAGCAATGAGCAAATCGCCTTCGTTTTCACGGTCCTCGTCATCGACCATGATGACAATGCGACCTGCGCGCAAGTCTGCGACGATGTCTTCTACGGGGGAGATTTGTACAGGCGTCAGGGGACGGCCAGAATTCGTCGTCATGTCACTTCTTTCAAGAGGGCGCAGCTGCAGAAAAAGCTGCCGCCGCAGAGTTGACCGATGCATCGTTGTTGAGCATGCGCTCGACATAACGTGCAATCAAATCAATTTCTAAATTCACGGTGCTGCCTTTTTGCAAAGTGACCAGCGCAGTGTTGTCCACAGTGTGCGGGATGAGGTTGATGCTGAACTCGCACCCAGCACTCAAATCAAGAACTTTGTTGACGGTGAGGCTAACGCCATTGACCGTGATCGAGCCTTTGTAGGCTAAATATTTGCCCATGCCAACAGGGGCTTGGATGCGCAGTTCCCAGCTTTCGCCGACCTGCGCAAAGTGAGTCACGTGCCCAATGCCGTCAACATGGCCCGACACAATGTGGCCGCCCAAGCGATCGTGCGCGCGCAAGGCTTTTTCTAAGTTGACTTTGCCAAGCATGTCGAGGCCGCAAGTTTTGTCGAGGGACTCGGCTGAAATATCAATGCTGAATTGCTTGGCAGCTATGTCAAATGAAGTGACGGTCATGCAGGCGCCGTTGATGGCAATGCTGTCACCCAAGCCAACATCGTCCAGGTACCCGGCGGGTACCTCGATAGTGAGTCGCTTGCCATGGCTTAAAGAGCTGCCCAGGTCGTGGAGGGCGGCGATACGCCCCACGCCGGTGATGATTCCGGTAAACATGGCGCGTATTTTCGCAGGGATTGGGCCTGTTTAGGCCGTGACCCTGGCTAAAACCCGCAAATCTTTACCGATTAATTGTGTTTCTGTGAATTCGAGGAACAAGCCTTGTGACAAGTCTTGCAAAGGCCCCCAGTTTGACATGCCCTGACCGATGCCCAAAAGCTTGGGGGCCAGGTAGACCAAGAACTCGTCAACGCATTCTTCACGTATGAGCGAGCCATTGAGTTTATGGCCGGCTTCTACATGCAATTCGTTCACTTCGCGCTTTGCCAAATCGGTCATGAGGGCTGACAGATCGACTTTGCCATGTTCATTGGGCAGCACGGTAATGTGGACACCTTGCGCTTCTAAGGCTGATCTTTTATCAGGATGGTCTTTGGCCGCGTAAATCCAAACTTGTCTGGGCGTGAGTGCGCCAGGCTGGCTGTGTTGAAACAACTTAGCCGATGGGGGTGTATCTAGATTGCTGTCCACAATGACCAAATGCGGCATGCGAGGCGCAGCACCTAAGTTGGCGCAAAGCCGAATATCTAAAAGGGGATCGTCTTCTAGAACAGTGCCGATGCCTGTGAGGATGGCGCAGGCACGGGCGCGCCAGGCATGGCCATCAGCCCGAGCTTCTGGGCCCGTGATCCATTGGCTTTGGCCATTTTGAAGGGCGGTTTGGCCATCCAGAGAAGCGGCCATTTTGAGGCGCACCCAAGGTTTGTGGCGTCTCATGCGACTCAAAAAACCAAGATTTTGTTGTTCAGCCAAATGCGCACCATCGCCGACTTCAACCACAATTCCCGCAGCTTTCAAGCGATCAATGCCTTGGCCTGCCACCAAGGGGTTAGGGTCAGACAGGGCTGCCACCACTTTGCCAATTTTGGCCTTGATCAAGGCGTCGCAACAGGGGTCTGTTCGGCCATGGTGTGCGCAGGGTTCCAGCGTGACGTAGGCAGTAGCGCCTTCAACGCTATTGCCTTGGTTGGCAGCATCTTGTAAGGCCACCCTCTCGGCATGCAAGCCGCCCGCTTTCTGCGTATGCCCTTGACCCAGAATTTTCCCTTGGCCGTTCACAATGACGCAGCCCACCCTTGGATTGGGCGATGTCATACGCATGGCCAGTGAGGCGATGTTCAGCGCTTTCAGCATAAAGGGGCTGGCTGTCATGGGGTGCAATGATTGAGATCGGAGTATGCCAAGGATACGACATGTTAAAGGCCAACCCAATGGGGGGTGCTGGCGCGTCTTGTTTGCCATCTCAATTCGGTGCTGCCATTGGGCTTGTCTGGGCTTGGCCATTTCACTGAAATATTTAAATTTTGAAGCAGATTGGGATCTGAGCCTTGGGTGGAAATGGCCGTGGTGTTCCATCTTCTTTCAAATTGAACGCCGGCTTCGGTGCTCAGTGCGCCCGTATTTTGCAAGTTCTGAAATTGTGCTGTGCAAAATGCGCTTGGCACTTGCCAGCATTCGGCAAGGTCTTGAGCCAAGCCACTGGCAAGGTCCAAATTTCTTTGAGATTGATTGGCCGATATGCTGGCCAAGCTGAGTTGGAAGGACCCAAAGAGACCTAGCGCTAAAACGGCACTGGCAAACAAGGCCTCTAGAACCGTGAAGCCAAATTGAGAGCGCGTCTCCAAATGATGGATTGACATTTCTAAAACCCTGCGTTTTTCCAAGAGCCAGAAACTCGCTGCACCCTTGATGTGTCGATGCCAATGGGCCAGTCAAAGTGGTAGGCCTCAGGGTTCAGGGTTTGAAGCGCTACAGGGTTTTGGCATGCGTTGGCACTTTGAAAATAAACCATGCCATTGATGGCGGCTTGGCTTGCTATTTGCGGGCATTGAAGGGCGCAAGCAATGTCTGAAAAAATCAGAACAACAGGTGCACTGTGGGTGCCCAAACTTTGGGTCCACGTGAGTGGGCTGTCTATCCAATACACAGTTCGGCTGGGTTTTGAAAGTGAGCTTAGGCCGTTTTGCAATTGGGCTGTCGAAATGGCTTTGAGCTGAGCGGGCGTGATGTTGCCAAACTGTTTGTGCCATTCGATGGGTGTGCAGTCAGCGGGCGCTGGCCGAGGCGCAGGTTCTAAATCGGGGGGGGGTCCAAGGAGCGCTGATGGGGATGTACAGGCTTTGCTGAACCGTGGCCCGACTGCCCACGCCAGGCTGCTCAAAATTCAAGCTAATGTGGGCCGTTATTTTGATTTTGTGAGGTGCCATTTGGACATCGCGTACAAAAAGCACAAAAGAGTTTGTGGCGTCGATTGATTCTGGCCAGGCCAATGCAGAAATGCGTGGATCAAATGTGCCAACTGCCGATGCTGTCCACTTTAAACATTGCCATTGAGGAGATGCCAAGGTGGTGGGACATTGGTTGTTGCTTGCGTTGCGCCAAAATGCGGCGTCAATGGCAATGTCCTGACCTGAATAAACGCTGTCAATTTGCGCGATGGCGGTCTCTAAAAGAGACTCACTGCTGGCCAAGGCTTGAGCCGCAAACAATTGCTGCTGACTTCTTTGAGTTTCTGACATGACTGAGCGCAGTGTGATCCAGCCAAGCAAACTGGTGATGAAGATCAGACAGATTGCGCTCCAAAGGTTGGCCATGCCGCTGTGTTGATTCATGTGGCAGTGTCTGTGCAATTGGATGCGGCATTGCGCAAGTGAGTGCCCGAATTGCGCAGCCTGACCCCACGCCGCCAAGTCAGAGGCATCTTTTCAGCAGAAATTTGACTGCGAATTTCAATCAACAACAATTCCCCTAGGATGGACGAAGACTGATTGCATTGCAAACGCAACTCAAGCGACAGTATTTCTAAATGTTTGGGTTGTGTCAGAGATGTCCAAACTACTGGTTGGCAGGAAGTTTTGGTTTGAATTTGATTGCCATTCAAACGAAAACCACTGCACTCATTGTTTTCTTTCAGACCATTTTCATTGCGATCAATGCTGAACAAAACTTGTTGAGGCGTGAGATAGAAGTCTTCTGACGCGCCGCAAAACGCAATGGGACAAACAGGGTCTTGGGGGTAGATGGGTGTAATGGCCACACTGTAAAAATTAGCCCGCCGTATGTCGTGCACCAAAGTGTCCATCAAGGCCCGTGTTTCTTGTTGAGCATGGCTTCTTTCTAAAATTTGCCGATCGTGAGTCCATTGAAAATGAACCCAAAAAACTGCGGCACTCAGCACACTCAAACCCATCGCCATACCCACCAAAAGATTCACCATTTCCAGCAAGCCTCGGCATCGTTCAGTAGCGATGCGTTACTGGTTGCGAGCACACGTGCGTTTTCTGAAATGCGCAGGCTCATGCTGCTGCAAGTGGTATCGCGGCTTTGCAAGCCAACTGGCGTGGCGTGCAGAATGTAGCCGTGTACGTTGCTACTTTGGAGACTCAAATGGTAGTGCTTTGAAATCGAGTGTGTGCCTGCCCAATTGAGCTCGCTCAAAGTGCTTGCATATTGGGCATGTAAGCCGCGCCATTGCAATTGCCGAAGATGTAATTGCATCAGTGAATTTTGAGCGTCTTGACGCCTTATTTTTTGCCAATGCAATTCAAGCCTAGGCAAGGCAATGCCCATCAGTGCGCCAATGATCGCCATGCAAAAAAGAGACTCAATGAGTGTAAAACCTGCTGCACGGCAGCGTGTTACTTGAAGTGATACTGGAGGTCTCATGAGCAGAGCATGCGCTGCTAGCGAGTTGCGCCATTGGCATTGACTTGCAGCGCTTTCGAATTGGCACTGAATGCAAGTGCTTTCATGCGCCATGCACGGAAGCTCCGAGCATGAAGTGCACTTTAAAAGTTGATGGCTACAGTTTGATCGAAATGCTGTTCATGCTTTTTATCGTGGGTGTACTGTGCAGCACGGTGGCACTGTCTTTTAAGGGATTGCAAAGCAGGGTTCACATTCAAGCGGCTTCTCAAGCCTTGCTGAGCGATGTTCTTAGCGCCAGAGCCCAGGCCTTGCGCCGAGAACGACGCGTCACGCTGTGTGCGGCTGCACTCGACGCAAGCTTGCAACCCGCATTGCCAACAGCCTGTGCTTCCAGCGGCAGTTCAGTAGCCTGGCACCAGGGATGGCTAATGTTTGAAGACGCCAACAGCAATGGTCTATGGGACGAAGGAGAGCCTCTTCTGGAGCAAAGATCGCGCATGAACCCCCAAGTTTCTGCAACAGGCAATACCACTGTTGGCCGGTATGTATCTTTTGGCGCAAGTGGTCGCAGCTTGTTGTTGAATGGTGCTTTTCAAGCGGGCACCATCACCTTTTGTGAGAGCGGTTCGAATGCCAAGGAGGGGTGGTTGTTGGTGGTCAATGCGGTGGGTCGTGCCCGCTTAGACAAAGGGCAGATTGCCATCTGCCCTTGAGTCTATTTGCTCACTTCGTCTACCAGCAACTTGAAGTCGTCTATGTCTTCAAAGCTGCGGTAAACACTGGCAAAGCGAACGTAGGCCACTTTATCGAGCTTCTTTAATTCGCGCATCACCAACTCGCCAATTTTGTTGGAGGCTACTTCGCGTTGTGCCAAGTTCAATAACTTTTCTTCAATCCGCTCAATGGCTGAATCTACTTGCTCAATGCTGACGGGTCGTTTGCGCAGTGCCAAGTTCATGCTGGCGCGCAACTTCACGCGCTCGTACTCGATGCGTCTGCCATCTTTTTTCACGATGGCCGGAAAGTTCACTTCTGGCCGCTCGTAGGTGGTAAAACGTTTTTCACACGCTGCACATTGACGGCGACGGCGAATGAGGTCGCCGTCTTCAGCCAGGCGTGTTTCTACCACTTGGGTGTCATTGTGGCTGCAGAACGGACATTTCATTTGTAAACAGGGAAACGCGCGGTCAAGGCGTTGACCTTGATGCGCACAGCTTCAATGTTGGCAGGATCGCGTGGGTTGTCGAGGACATCGGCAATGAGGTTGGCTGTGATGCGCGCCTCTTCGTCTTTGAAGCCGCGGGTGGTCATGGCGGGTGTGCCAATGCGCACGCCACTGGTGACCATGGGTTTTTCTGGGTCGTTGGGGATGGCGTTTTTGTTGATGGTCATGTGCGCCTGGCCCAAGACCGCTTCAGCTTCCTTGCCTGTAATGCCCTTAGGTCGCAAATCAACCAACATGACGTGACTTTGGGTGCCACCGCTCACAATGCGCAGACCGCGTTGTGTGAGCGTTTCGGCCACGATTTGGGCGTTCTTGATGACCTGCTGTTGGTAGACCTTGAAACCAGGAGCCATGGCTTCTTTGAAGGCAACAGCCTTGGCAGCAATGACGTGCATGAGCGGGCCGCCTTGCAGGCCAGGGAAGATAGCGCTGTTGATGGCTTTTTCGTGCTCGGCTTTCATCAAGATGATGCCGCCGCGAGGTCCGCGCAAGCTCTTGTGCGTGGTCGATGTCACTACGTCGGCGTAAGGCACGGGGTTGGGATAAACACCTGCCGCAATAAGACCTGCATAGTGCGCCATATCAACCAGAAAAATGGCGCCGACATCTTTAGCCACTTTGGCAAAGCGTGCAAAGTCAATGTGCAAACTGTAGGCCGATGCGCCTGCAATGATGAGCTTGGGTTTGGTTTCGTGCGCTTTTTTCTCCATGGCATCGTAGTCAATGACTTCGTTGGCATCGAGGCCATAGCTGACCACGTTGAACCATTTTCCACTGATGTTCAAGTGCATACCGTGTGTGAGGTGGCCGCCTTCAGCCAAGCTCATGCCCATGATGGTGTCGCCGGGTTTTAAGAAAGCCAAAAACACAGCCTCATTGGCCGATGCGCCGCAATGCGGTTGCACGTTGGCAGCGTCAGCGCCAAAGATTTGTTTGACGCGGTCAATGGCCAATTGCTCTGCTATGTCGACAAATTCGCAACCACCGTAGTAGCGTTTACCGGGGTAGCCTTCGGCGTACTTGTTGGTGAGTTGTGAGCCTTGAGCCGCCATGACGGCAGGGGAGGCGTAGTTTTCGCTGGCAATCAACTCAATGTGATGCTCTTGACGAGCGTTTTCAGCCTGAATGGCAGCAAAAATCTCGGGATCGGTTTGTTCAATCAGAATATTTCTTGAATACATGGCAGGCCTTCAAAGGATGGTTCCTTGCTCAGGTGAAGTGTTAAAAACTTCAAAATGGCAAGGGCTGCCCAGGCGAACGGCTGAAACCTTGTGCCCTCAAAAGACTTGGACAAGGTGCACGCTCCCCAGTGGTTGTAGGCGGATCTAAGCCCTCCAATTTCCACGTCAGAAACCAGCCAGCCAGTGTTAGCAGGGGCCAGGATCCTATCGCCAGTTGCGCACACACCGAGTGTAGCCGAGGTGGTGCCTAGATGCATCTGAAAAGCTTAAATTTGGCCGCCTGATTTTTGAGGACAAGCCGCTGCAGATCACTTTTTCGGGCTGAGGTTCGAGCTGGGGCTAGCTTTGGCACCGGCATCTTTTGAATTTTTGAGGATGGCTTGATTGAGTCGTTCTTGTTCACCGATCACCCTAGAGATGTACTCAGTTTCTTGAGAAATAGACTCTTCACCGGCCTTGTAGAGTCGAAGACCTTCCTCCAAACTGCCTGTCGAATTGATGCATTCTTTGAGGATTTTGACACCAATGCGGAGGTTTGTTTTGGGGTCAAAAATGGCCATGGTCCCGCCGTAGGGGGTGAATTGCTCGAAATGGATCTCGGGTATCACCTGCATCAGGCCTTTTGCGCCCGTAGGGCTGTTGGCAAAAGGATTGTAGTTAGATTCAACCCCAATCACAGCCAGAATGAGGGTGGCTTCTAGGGCTGACCGATCTGCCAAGTCAAATACCTCCAAAATCAAGGCATTCAAGGGTTCTGGCGCAATTTTGTATTTGCCTCTCACGGCTTGAACCAAAGTCAATTGAAGCGGTGTCAGGTCAGTTGCGGGCGCTGCAAAGCTTCTTAGCAATACTTGATGCTGTTCATCTTCAGCTTCTGAAATCTGCAGTCGGGTAAACAGCCAGCCCTGCACGCTTTGGACAGTCAGGGTGCGAACTTCAGGCCGTGCCAAAGCCAGCATGCTGAGGATCAATGCAAGCAGGCCCAACATTGCAAAACTGTGGTGTGAAATGTTCACAAAGCCGCGCCCAATATCGCCCCCAAAGGTCAACAGTCCGCGCCAAAAGCGAAGAGGCCATTGCGCGGCTAATTCCTGAAAAGCGGGTTGAGTCACAAGTTGATTTGAATGAAGGAAACCGCTAATTATAAAAAAAATCGAAAATAGATGCTTTCAGCATATCGAGGACTGCCTTCCTCGGTGAAAATAGCTTCTTTATCTTTTTGTGTTGTGACTGTGACTTCTTCCTCTCCTAAGACCCCAGACTTGCAAGCCCTAGACAACTTAACCGGGGGTGCCTTTACCGCACAAACATCCGGTGAGCGCGCAGCCAAGTTGCGTGATTGGCTTATCACAGAGCCATCTCACGAAGTTTTGCAAAACGTGTACAAAGAAGTTTCCACGCGTGACAAAGGCGCTGCCAAAGTGCTTCGCGAAAAGCTAGATGAGTTAAAGCGCTTGCATGGCCAAGATGTCTTGGCGGCCGAATGGACTGAACGCGCCAATGCCATGCTAACCTCTTCGCGTTTGAACATCGCCGATGCCATGGCATGGCAAAGAGATGCTGCCAAAGCAGGTGCGCCGCTGTCGCGCGAGCCGCTGGCCAGCCTCAAGCTTCAGTTGAATGAAAAAATCAAAGCGGTTGAAGATTTGCAGCACCAAGTCATGGTGCAGCGCGAAACAGCTGTGCTTTTGGCGCAGCGCATTGAGGTTCTTTCTACCAAAAGTTTGAAAGAAGCAGGCGCTGCCAATGAACTGTTGCAGTCCGATGTGGCGCACTGGCACCAACAAGCCCATGCCATCACAGAAGATCCTTCTTGGCACAGCGTTGATTTGAAATTCCCACCCCAACTTGATGCGTCCCGTCATCAGTTAAGCAGTGTTTGGGAAGCCTTTGAAGCTGCGTTGTTTCAGGCTAAAGCGGCTAGAGATGACGCCAACGAAGCTTTGCCACCCGTGCCAGTTTGGGCCGAAGAAATTCGCGTTGCAAGAGGTGGGCAAGCAAGTCTTGGTGGGCATGCCAACGTGCATGCAGTCAAAGAAGCCCCCAATTCTGATCATTCAGCGGTTTCAAATGCGGTGCAAGCTAGCGTTGAAGAATCAACGGCTGAGACGGAAGGCAAGCCAGCTAAAACGCCCAAAGTCAGCAATACCAAAATGGATCCTGCTCAGAGGTTGGCCTTGCGCGAAGCCGCCAATCAAGCGGTCGCTGGGGCCATGACGGTCTTGGCGGCTGAGAACAGTGAAGCCAACTTGTTGGTACTCAAGCAAGTGCTCAAGGACCATGGGCGCAACATGGACACCAACATGGACTTGAAAGTTCATGACGCACTCATCGCTGCAGGTGATGCAGAAGGTTGGCAAAGACATGTTGCTGATCAATTGCGTTTGGCATTGGTTTTGAAGGCGGAAGGCCTGTTCAAAAAAGTACCCGTTAAAACCCAAGACGCCCCAGCGGCCGACGGTGGCGCACAAGAAGTTTCAAAAGAGGATGCCGAGAAAGCGGTCGAGCCTGAAGTTGGTAAGGAAGAGTTTCACCTTGAGCCCACCGTAGGCGGTCGAAAAATGCAAGACGCTTTGCGTCAGTTGCGTGAAGAATGGAAAAAAGCTGATCAGGGTGGCTTGCCAAACCATGCTTTGTGGAAGCGTTTCGATGCTGCATGCAACAACGCCTACAAAGTGGTTCAAACTTGGTTGGACAAAATCAAACACGAAGCCAGTGAACATCGCGCTCAACGCTTGGCATTGATTGAAGAGGTCAAGGCTTGGGGTGAGGCCAATGCACAAAATGCAGATTGGCGCGCGCACTTGCGGTCTTTGCATCAGTTTGGCGATCGCTGGCGTTCGGCGGGTCACTTGAGTGAGAAAGCCTTTGCAGAACTGCAACCCCTTTGGAAGCAGGCCCTGCACAATGCCGCGGCACCTTTGGAAGCCGCTCAGAAAGCCAGTACTGCTAGGCGTCAAGCTTTGATTGCAGAAGCCGAACAGCTTGGCGAAGCGCCTGTCTTGAGAGTTGATGCGGTCAAGGCCTTGCAGCAAAATTGGCAAACAGAAGCTCAAAGCGTTCCCATGGATCGCCGCATTGAACAAAAAATGTGGGAGGCATTTCGCAAACCCATTGATGAGGCTTTCAGTCGCAAGACCAACTCGCGTGAGCACGTTTCAAATGCCCCGATGTCGGCCCACGACCGCATGGTGCTCGATGCGTCCAATGACTTAAAAGCTGCTAACGCTTCCGGTGATGTCCAAAAAATCAAGGCGGCCATGGCTGCCTTGGACGCTGCTTTGAAAGGGCAAGCCAAGGCCAATGCCGAAGTCATTGTTGCGCCAAAGGCTGTGGAAATTAGCGCGCCAGATGCGGCACAAGCTGCCCCAGAGTCGGCTACAGCTGAAACGGATTCAGATGAAACAACCGCAGCAGAATCCAATGCAGTTCAAACTGATTCTCCCTCGGTAGAAACCGCAGAGCCTGTCAAGCCTGTTGAAGCACCGAAACCCGTTCGCCCCTTGGTAGCCATGCGCGGTGATGACCGACCCGGCCAAAAGAAATCAGTTCCCGCTCCCGCAGGTCGGAGTGGTCCTGGTGATCGCAGAGACGGCAAAGGTGCGGCGCGTTCTGACAAAGGTGGTTTTGGCGATAAGAGCGGGGGTCGTTTTGACCGGGGAGATCGAGGTGATCGCCCTGAGCGTGACGAGCGTGGTCCTCGCCTTGGTGATGCAGCATTCAGAGCCCAACGCGATGCCATGGAACACGCCGAAATGGCCTTGCGAAAGCTGGCTGCCCAGGCCCACGGCGAATCCTTGACGCACTTGCTTGCTGCATGGGAAACGCGCCAAGCCGACTTGGTGCCCACGGCACAAGATTTGGGTCGCAATGTGAACGCTGCTGCAAGGGCAGCATGGTCACAAGCAGTCAGCCAGGCGCCTGCAGCTACTGCCGGCGAAGCAATTTTGCGTCTAGAAATGGCTGCAGAAGTGCCAACGCCTGCAGAGAATTTGAATGAGCGGCGTGCATTGCAACTTCAATTGCTCACTCGCAAAAACCAACCTGGCCCTGAGCAAACTTGGGCCTTGGATGTCACAGCAGTTTTGTCTTCAACGCACGACCCTAAGGTGGCGCGGCGTTTGCAAAATGCTTTGAAAAACTTGTTGCGCAGCTGAATAAAGCAAGGGCTTAAGCAAAGGCTGAAAAGCCAATGCTCAAGCTCAGCTTAGCAAGTTGATTCGTTCAACTTGCCCCTCGAAATGCCAGCGCAATACTTCAGCGCGCGGCCTTGCTGCCGCAGTATCCCAGTCACTTAAAACGTAGCGTTGCATCGGTGGTTCTTGCCCTAGGCTGTGAAGTGCAGGACGATGGGTGTGACCATGAACAAGGCAAGTGGCGCCAGCTTGTTGAAGCAACGTATACGACCATTCATCTGCCACATCGGCATAGACCGCACTTGCATCATTTTTTTTCAGCAATTCGCTTTGTGCTCGAAGTTGTCTGGCAATGCGCTCTCTCTCGGTGAGAGGTTTGGCCAAGAAGTCATTTTGCCAACTTTGTTTTCTAACCATCTGTCGAAAGGCTTGGTAGTCTGTGTCGCCTAAACAACCGGCATCACCATGCGAGAGTAGCCATTTTTGAGATGCAAAGTTAAGCACAGTGGGGTCTTGCAGATCAAGGACATGGCATGCATTGAGGAACACAGTGCCGACCAAGAAATCACGGTTGCCCCGCATAAAGGCCACCTGTCTTTTTGTTGCACAGGCTTTTAAAACAGAGGCGCATTTCTGAAGAAAATAGTGCTGTTCAGCGGCGTCGTCGCCGACCCAAACCTCGAACAGGTCGCCCAAAATAAAGACCGCATCCGCGGTCGTATTTTCCATATAGGCTTGCCACGCATCAAACGTGGCAATTTCTTTTTCTTGCAAATGCAAGTCAGAAATGAAATCAACCGTGCGCCAAGTTTCAGGTGCTTCAAACACCTGAAGCGGCAACACGCTTGCAGTCATGGAAAAGGATGATTGCGAAAATTAAAGCGCAACAGCCTTTTCAATGATGACGGGTTCATTGGGCACGTCGTCATGGAAGCCATTGCGGCCAGTTTTAACGCCTTCAATGTCATCCACAATGTCGTTGCCCGACACCACATGAGCAAACACGGCGTAGCCCCAGCCTTGCAGTGATGGTGCTGTGTGGTTCAAGAATTCGTTGTCGGCGGTGTTGATGAAGAACTGTGCAGTGGCAGAGTGGGGCGCTTGCGTGCGTGCCATGGCCAAGCTGTACTTTGTGTTCTTCAAACCGTTGTTGCCTTCATTTTGAATGGCCGCATCGGAATGCTTTTGTTCCATGTTGGGTTCAAAGCCGCCGCCTTGAATCATGAAGCCAGGAATCACGCGGTGAAAAATGGTGTTGTCATAGTGACCCTTGTTCACGTAGTGCAGAAAGTTCTCAGCGCTCAAGGGCGCTTTTTCGGCGTCGAGTTCAATGAGGATGACGCCTTTGCCGGCGATGTGAAGTTCGACTTGAGGATTGCTCATGGTTATTGCACCAAAGTGATTGAAAGAATGACAACAGGCGTTTTTGGAACATCGGTTCTAAAGGGGCCGCCCATGCCTGTTGGGGTAGCTCTTATTTTATCCACGACATCCATACCGGAGGTGACTTTGCCAAAAACCGTATAACCGAAAAGTTGTAGGGCATTGAGCAAGTTCTCGCGCGGCACGTTTTCGTAGACCTGCCCTCTGTATTCAAAGCGTTTGATGGGATCGCCATCGGGGATGGGGGTGGGGTCTAGAAAAGCGTTTTCAGCGGTATTAATGAAAAACTGCGCAGTGGCTGATTGTGGGTCGTTGGTTCTGGCCATGGCCAAAAAACCGGGCTGATTTTTCAAGCCAGCGACCATGGCCTGGCGGCCCTCGTGCTGAACGGGTGCTCTGGTTGCGCGTTCTTTGTATTGGGCATCATAGCCGCCGCCCTGAACCATGAAGTTGGCGATGACCCTGTGGAAAATGGTGCCGTTGTAGTGCTTGTCTTTGACGTACTGAAGAAAGTTGGCCACTGTTTTGGGGGCTTTGTCAGGATAGAGCTCCACCATGATGTCGCCCATGTTGGTGGTAATTTTGACTTTGGGTGCTTCTTGAGCCTGACTCTGCAAAGGGGTCATGGCCATGCCCAAAGTCAGCGCCAATGCACTGAAAAGGGCCACTGTGTTTCGGCGAAAAAGGTTTGGAGTCATGTCAATTAACGCAAGGTCTGTGTGTTGGTTGTGTTGGTGGTGACCGCCGAAGGCCCTGGCAAGGGCAGCAGGTTGGGGCCTTCTTTGGCGTTTTTGGCTTGGGTGTAGGCTCGTTGGGCCATGGCGGTATACAAGTCGCCTAAATTTTGAAGTGCAATTTTGTAATGGGGCCGCGCTTGAATGGCCGACGTGAGTGCCGACAAGGCCTCATCGTATTGCCCCTGAGCTGCTAACAGCACGCCTAAGTTGTTATAGGGTTCTGGGAGTTCAGGGAATTCTTGAATGAGGGCTTGAAGTTCTTGTACAGCCTTGGCAACTTGTCCTTGTCCCGCCAAAATTTGACTGTTCATGAACCTAAACTGTGGCGAGAGGGGTGTGCTTGCCGTTGGGGGAGTTTGCTTGATGGCCAACTGAAGCTTTTGCTGAGCTTGTGGCCATTGCTTGTTTCGAATGAGTTCTTCAATTTCTTCGCTGCCATTGGCCCATGTCAGGCTGCTGCCAAAACAGAGCAGGATGGGGAAAACACGCGATAGAACCCAATGGGAAGACATATGGATGGATTTTGAAATGTGAAATACAGGCTATGTGGCTCAATAGGGGCGAGACTGGTTCGAAATTTTGACTTTGTCAGCGACTTATTTGGGCCTTATACTGACGCAAATTGTAACGGAGGCCTGTGTTTTGGTCTGCCATTGCAACAACTAGGGGGCTGCGGCCCCTTTTTGCACCCTTACAAGAAAAATACAGTCTTTCATGAGCTTGCGCATTTACAACACGCTGTCCCGAGCGGTTGAAAAATTTACTCCCTTAGAAGCGGGTCACGTTCGCATGTACGTCTGCGGCATGACGGTATTTGATTTTTGCCATGTGGGCCATGCAAGGTCCAATGTGGCCTTTGATGTGGTTCAGCGGTGGCTCAAGGTCAGTGGCTACAAAGTCACTCACATTCGAAACATCACCGACATTGACGACAAAATCATCAAACGTGCTGTTGAAAACGGCGAATCTATCCGAGCCCTGACAAATCGCATGGTTGACGCCATGCACGAAGACTTTGATGCCCTGGGCATAGCTCGCCCTACAGCCGAGCCTCGTGCAACAGAGTTTGTGCCGCAAATGCTTCACATGATTGGCGTCCTTGAAGAAAAGGGCTTGGCTTACCGAACCCCCCAAGGCGATGTGAATTATGCGGTGCGCAAGTTTCCTGGTTATGGCAAGTTGTCTGGTAAATCACTTGACGAGTTGCACGCAGGTGAACGCGTGGCAGTTTTAGATGGCAAGGAAGACCCGCTAGATTTTGTGCTGTGGAAGGGGGCCAAAACCTCAGAACCCGCCGACGTCAAATGGGACAGCTCATTTGGCCCTGGCCGCCCAGGCTGGCACATTGAGTGCTCGGCCATGGCTTGCCAAATGCTGGGCAACAGTTTTGACATTCACGCTGGCGGCGCTGACTTGCAGTTTCCGCACCATGAAAACGAAATTGCCCAGAGCGAAGGCGCAACCGGGCAGCAATTTGCTCAGTATTGGATGCACAACGGTTTCATCAACATTGACAATGAAAAAATGTCCAAAAGTTTGGGCAACTTTTTCACAATTCGCGATGTCCTAAAGTCATTCGATGCCGAAACCGTGCGCTTCTATTTGGTCAGAAGCCATTACAGAACTTCGTTGAATTACTCGGATCAAAATTTGAACGATGCGCGCAGTGGCCTGAAGCGCCTCTACACAGCCTTGCAGGCGGCCGTGCCTTCTAATGTCCAAATTGATTGGGCCAACCCTTATGCCGCGCGATTCAAAGCTGCCATGGACGAAGACTTCGGTACCCCCGAGGCTGTGGCAGTTTTGTTTGATTTGGCGGGCGAAGTCAACCGCAATAAGTCTGCCGATCAAGCCGGCTTGTTGAAAGCTCTTGGCGATATTTTGGGCATTTTGCAAAACGATCCGGTTGCCTACTTACAGGCTGGTGCTGGTTTGGATGAAGCCGCTATTCAGGCGTACATTCAAGCACGCGCAGACGCCAAGGCGGCCAAGAATTTTGCCGAAGCCGACCGCATTCGCAAGCACTTACTAGAGCAGGGCATTGAGCTTAAAGATTCAACTGCCGGCACCACTTGGGAGGCAGCTCAATGAGTCATTCTGACAATGTCATCACACCAGAGTATTGGGCGGCTGCTTGCGCGCATCTGTCAAAAAAAGACAGGGTCATGAAGCGCCTAATTCCTCAATTTGGCGATGCCTGTTTGGTGTCGCGCGGAGATGCTTTTGTCACTTTGGCGCGCAGCATTGTGGGCCAGCAAATTTCAGTCAAAGCCGCTCAGTCGGTTTGGAATAAATTTTCTGCCTTGAGCAAAAAAATCACACCCGCTGGCGTATTGAAATTGAAAGTAGATGACATGCGCGCGGCCGGTTTGTCAGCGCGCAAAGTTGAATACCTGGTTGACTTGGCGCTTAATTTCCATGGCAAAAATGTCAGCGTCAAGGAATGGCAACACATGGAAGATGATGCCATCATTGATGAATTGGTGGCCATTCGGGGCATAGGCCGATGGACGGCTGAGATGTTTTTGATCTTTCACCTCATGCGTCCCAACGTCTTGCCTTTAGATGATGTGGGCCTGATCAATGGCATCAGCAAGAACTATTTCTCAGGCGAACCCGTAAGCCGCAGCGATGCTCGCGAGGTCGCGCAAGCGTGGCAACCCTACAGCACGGTTGCAACTTGGTATATTTGGCGGTCTCTCGACCCCGTACCGGTCGAGTATTGAGCTAGATAAAGGAGGCCCATTTTGGCCAAGCGCACATTCCTAGACTTTGAGCAGCCGGTGGCTGAACTTGAAGGCAAAATTGAAGAACTTCGCTATGTGCAAAGCGAATCAGCCGTTGACATTTCAGAAGAAATTGATCAGCTCAGTAAAAAGAGCCAACAGCTGACCAAAGACATTTACTCAGACTTGACGGCCTGGCAAATTACCAAAATCGCCCGTCATCCTGAGCGTCCTTACACACTGGATTACATCCGCGAAATTTTCACAGATTTTGTAGAGATGCACGGCGACCGACACTTTGCTGACGACTTGTCAATTGTGGGGGGCTTGGCCCGCTTCAATGGATCGCCCTGCATGGTGCTCGGTCATCAAAAGGGCCGTGATACCAAAGAACGCACGCAGCGAAACTTTGGCATGAGCAAGCCAGAAGGCTATCGCAAAGCTTTGCGCCTCATGAAAACAGCCGAGAAATTCAAACTGCCCGTATTCACCTTTGTTGACACGCCTGGCGCATACCCAGGCATAGATGCCGAAGAGCGTAGCCAGTCAGAGGCCATCGGTCGCAACATTTTTGAAATGGCGCAACTGGAAGTGCCCATCATCACCACCATCATTGGTGAAGGTGGCTCCGGTGGCGCATTGGCCATCTCTGTGGCCGATTCAGTGCTGATGCTTCAGTACTCTGTTTATTCCGTCATCAGCCCAGAAGGGTGTGCCTCTATTTTGTGGAAAACCTCCGACAAAGCAGAAGAAGCAGCTGAGGCGCTAGGCATTACCGCCCACCGTTTAAAAGCTTTGAACCTGGTCGACAAAATTGTGAACGAGCCGCTTGGAGGTGCGCATCGCGACCCTGCTCAAATGGCCGCATTTTTGAAGCGTGCTTTGGGAGACGCGTGGCGTCAAGTGACCGATTTGAAACCCAAAGAATTGGTCGACCGCCGCTACGAGCGTTTGCAAAGCTATGGCCGCTTCACAGACACCAAAGTCGGCAAATAATTCTGCAAATGCAGGTGCGGGCTTGCTTGCGCCCAGCTTTCAGCCTAAGCTTCCTTTGGCCATCGCCTTCAGCGGTGGTGCAGATTCCACCGCTCTGCTAGTGGCTTGTGTCAGCCAGTGGCCAGGGCAGGTAAGGGCCATACACATTCACCATGGTTTGCAAGCGGCGGCCGATGGCTTTGCTAGCCACTGCCAAGCTTTGTGTGAACAAATGCAAGTTCCCTTGGTGCTATGCAAAGTCAATGCCAAAAACGAAGCAGGTCAGAGCCCAGAAGACGCTGCCAGAAAGGCGCGCTATGCGGCTCTTAGTGAAGCTGTTCACGCGCATCCTTCATTGCAGGGGGTGAAAGACATCGCAGTGGCACAGCATGCTGATGATCAAGTCGAAACCTTGTTGATGGCGCTGTCGCGTGGTGCTGGATTGCCGGGCTTGGCCAGCATGCCTTCTAAATGGATGCGAGATGGTTTGCAATGGCATCGGCCTTTGTTAAGTGTGCCTGGCTCAAAGTTGCGTGAGTACCTCACGCATGCTCAAGTGACGTGGGTAGAAGACCCCACCAACCAAGACGAGCAACTTACCCGCAACCGCATTCGTGCGCAACTGTTGCCTGCTTTGGAGCGAGCTTTTCCCCAATTCAGAGACACCTTTTCAAGGAGTGCTTCTCACGCAGCAGAAGCACAAGAAATTTTGAACGAGCTGGCTGTGGCCGATTTGTCTAGCCTGATGGCTTCAGGTGGGCTAAACATCAAGGCCCTGCAGCAACTTAGTTCTGCCAGGCAGTCTTTGGTGCTTCGGCATTGGCTGAAGGTGCACCACCAAACCACGCCCAGCGCCGTGCAAATGAGTGAGTTCTTGTCGCAAATTGCGGCCTGCACAACGCGGGGCCACCAGTTGCGATTGAAGGTGGGGCGGGGGTATGCGCTTAGAGAGGGTCAGGTTTTGACCTGGACCTGTTCTGATTAGCCGCTTCAATCTCTCCTAAGCTAGGGTTCTCCCGAGTACAATCGACAGGTTTTGCTGAAATTTCCCTTTTATAACTTCTAAAAATGGCACTGATCGTTCACAAATACGGCGGCACGTCGATGGGCTCAACAGAGCGCATTCGAAATGTGGCCAAACGCGTCGCCAAATGGGCCAGGTCTGGCCACCAAATGGTGGTGGTGCCAAGCGCCATGAGTGGCGAGACCAACCGCTTGCTGGGCTTGGCCAAAGAATTGGCGCCTGCCAAAACAGACACAGCCTATGACCGCGAACTCGACATGTTGGCTTCAACCGGTGAGCAAGCTTCTTCGGCATTGCTTGCCATCGCTTTGCAGTCTGAGGGCATGGAATCGGTCAGCTATGCCGGCTGGCAAGTGCCCATCAAGACCAACAGCGCTTTCACCAAGGCCCGCATTGAATCAATTGACGATGTGCGTGTTCGCAAAGACTTAGCGGCTGGCCGTGTGGTCATCGTGACGGGCTTCCAAGGCGTAGACTCAGATGGCCATATCACCACCTTGGGTCGTGGTGGTTCAGACACCTCTGCCGTCGCCGTAGCTGCCGCCATGAAAGCCGACGAGTGCCTGATTTACACCGACGTGGATGGCGTCTACACGACCGACCCCCGCGTGGTGCCTGAGGCCCGTCGCTTGAAAACAGTGAGCTTTGAAGAGATGCTGGAAATGGCATCCCTTGGTTCAAAAGTTTTGCAAATTCGGTCTGTTGAATTTGCGGGCAAATACAAAGTCCCTATGCGTGTGCTGTCTAGCTTCACACCTTGGGATATCGACATTCATGAAGAAGCCAAGTCTGGCACGCTGATCACTTTTGAGGAAGACGAAAAAATGGAACAAGCCGTAGTCTCCGGCATTGCGTTTAACCGCGATGAAGCCAAAATCTCTGTGTTGGGCGTGCCCGACAAACCTGGCATTGCATACCAAATTTTGGGAGCAGTGGCCGACGCCAACATTGAAGTTGACGTGATCATTCAAAACTTGAGCAAAGATGGCAAAACCGACTTCAGCTTCACAGTGCACCGCAATGATTTTGCGCGCACCATGGACCTTCTGAAGGAAAAAGTCTTGCCGTCTTTGGGCGCCAGCGAAGTCAGCGGCGATGCCAAAATTTGCAAAGTTTCTATTGTGGGCATTGGCATGCGAAGCCACGTGGGAATTGCCAGCAAAATGTTCAGAGCTTTGAGCGAAGAGGGCATCAACATTCAGATGATTTCTACGTCCGAAATTAAAACCTCTGTGGTAATTGACGAGAAATACATGGAATTGGCGGTGCGGGCCTTGCACAAAGCCTTTGATTTAGACCAAGCCTGATATAATTTTTGAGTGCTGGAATCGTGACCGAGTGGCCGAAGGTGCTCCCCTGCTAAGGGAGTATAGGGTGTAGAGCCTTATCGAGAGTTC
>Ga0214919_10001014_pt1 | contig 47444 bp, 49 predicted proteins | sample LL1503_MetaG_FD_177994 | JGI IMG/M metagenome (GOLD analysis project Ga0214919, IMG submission 177994) | Freshwater microbial communities from Lake Lanier, Atlanta, Georgia, United States - LL-1503 | ecosystem: Environmental > Aquatic > Freshwater > Lake | place: USA: Georgia | collected...
CTGCATAAGTTGTCATGCTGCACTCGCCTTCAGAGTTTCGAGATAAGCCTTGTATTCAGCTGGGGTAACGACCTTTACGCTAAAGATCATCTGTGCGTGATTGCGTCCGCAGAGAATGTTGCAACGGCCCGGATATGTGCCAAGCTTGTTCGCTGTAAATTCCAAATGGTTAGTAACACCAGGCAAGTTCTGCATTTGAATCATAAATGCGGGAATCCAAAAACCGTGGACTACATCGTTAGAAGTGATTGTGTAACGAACTTTTTCACCGAGTGGAACGTAAAGAGTTGGTGGCAGAGCAGGCGTTCCTGTAACCACCGCTTTGGCGCCAGCTTCTGGATAAGCAAACTGCCACGACCACTGAATACCTTCGACTTTGATCTCGTGCTTGTATGTCGTCGTCTTTTCCATGATTTTAGTCTCTTTAACGGCTGTGAAGTAGAAGAGAACTGCAACGATGATAAAAGGAATAATTGTGTAGGCAATTTCAACTGGAACGTTGTATTGCGTCTGCTTCGGAAATTCACCCTTGCTAACTTTGGCGCGATGAAAAACCGCAGGCCATAAAATCAGAGCCAAGGTAAATACTCCAACAACACCCGCTGCGATCCAGGCGCCTTGCCAGAGCGATAGTGAGGTGTCGTTAACGCTGGTTAAGCCTTCTTCAAATCCAAGTCCTGAGACTTTTGCGCAGCCTGTTAGTAGAACGGCTAGTGGCGCTAAAAGTAACGCCCGCAGTAAAGGGCGGGATGGCTTAACAGGCATGGACCTAAGGATAGTGCTGCATTTCCCTCATCCGCGCCTTGGCTAGTAGCGTTCGCAGGGTGGTTCCAATCACAGGAAATTTCCAAGCAGAGACAGCACTTAATCCGCTGGCTCAAGAGGCGCTTTTAGCTGCCTTCGAATCTGGCTGGGCCGATCCGAAAAAGATTGGCCAGCATCCCAATCGGGCGGCGCTCTTGCGAAATAACGCGATCGAATCAATTGCCAATCGCCTCGGAGTTACCCCCGATCAAATTGAGATAACTGGCGAAGTTGGACTCAGTTATTTTCTATCCCTCGCTGGATTCTTAAATCCCGAAAAGACTCTGCACTTTGGAGCCGGAGATCGGAGCGGGGTCATTGCAACCGTTCGCGCACATCAAGGAGAGATCTCTGAAATTCCATTGCAAAGTGATGGAAGGTTGGATTTTTCCAAAGCTGGAGTAACTAGTAATTCTGTTCTCGCTTTTCAATTAGCTAACGGTGAAACGGGAGCAATCAATTCGCTGCCCAGCGACCTACCCGAAGATTTGTTGATCGCAGTTGACGCCACCGCCAGCGGTTCAAGAGTTCCTCTGCCTGAGAATTGGGGCAGCGCAGCCTTTGATTCGCGCACTTGGGGCGGACCTGGTGGTTTAGCGATCGTTGCAATAAATAAGGCAGCGCATTGGAAGAATCCGCTCCCCCATATTTCAAGTACTCGACGAACTTATGGCACATATTCTCTGCCGCTATTGCTGGCCAGTGCAGTTGCTTTGGAAAATTTTCACCCCGACGATCGCGCTATCCGTGGCTACAACGAGAAAATTCGGAACGCCATCTCATCGACTCTTCCAAACGCAATAATTGCTGGAGACCTCTCCAAATCAATGCCACATTTGCTATCAATTATCTTTCCTCAAACAAATGGCGAAGAAATTTTGCGAGAGTTGGCATCTAACGGAATTGCAGTTGATTCAGGCTCTGCCTGCACTGCAATGAATCTGCAACCGAGCCACGTTTTGGCCGCCATGGGCCTACCAACAGATGGAAATATTAGAATTACAATTCATAACAACTGTAATGAAAGTGAAATTAGCGCGTTAACTACCGCGTTGCTAAGTGCGGTTGGATCTCAGCGGCAGCGCTAGCGCCGTAAGCCTGGCTAAAACGGTCGATAAATTCAGAAGCGGTGAAGCGATATTCCTGTGTTCCAGTAGTTTCAATTACATAAGTCGCAATCATTGCGCCTAATTGCGCGCAACGTTCATGCCCAAGCCCCCAAGCTAATCCAGCGACAAAACCAGATCTAAATGAATCACCAACTCCAGTTGGATCCACTCTGCCTTTCTCTTTTGGGCACCCAATCTTTATTGTTTCGCCTTGCAATGATTCAACGCGGGCGCCTTCAGATCCTAAGGTCACGATGCGAAATTTCACTTGCTCCAAAATCTCACGATCGCTCCAACCGGTCTTCTGAATAGCCAGCGCCAGTTCGTACTCATTTAAGAATAAATAAGTTGCACCTGCGATTAATTGCTTAATCTCTTCACCACTCATGCGCGCCATCTGTTGCGATGGATCGGCTGCTATCGCAATACCCATCGTGCGGGCAACCTCGGTGTGGCGCAGCATTGCTTCTGGATCATCTGGCGAAATAACGATCAGATCTAATTTTCCAGTCTTATCCATAATTGGCGCTAGCTCGATATTGCGAGCTTCAGACATCGCACCAGGAAAGAAAGATGCGATTTGATTGAGTTCAGTATCGGTTGTCACCATGAAATGCGCCGTGTGCAACGACTTCGAAATCCATACATGCGATGTATCTACTCCATGACGAACCAACCAGGCATCGTAATCTGGCCAATCGATTCCGACCGCGGCAATAAGTATTGGATTTAAACCCAAAACACCCATTCCGAAAGCAATATTTGCCGCACATCCCCCACGGCGAACTTCCAAACCATCTACTAAAAATGAGAGAGAAACTTTTTCGAGAGAACCGGCGACCAGTGAATCGGTAAATTTTCCCGAAAAGGTCATTAAATGATCAAGGCCCACCGAGCCTGCAACGCCAATTTTCATAAAGCTAAATTAAAGTAAGTGCTTAACTTTAATTGAATGAATCGCCACAAGCGCAAGAGCCTTGTGCTTGTGGATTATCGATTGTGAAGCCTTGCTTTTCGATAGTGTCTACGAAATCAATTGTTGCGCCCATTAGGTATGGATCACTCATCTTGTCTACGACAACTTTTACAGAACCAAATTCGCGAGCGATATCGCCTTCTTGATTGCGCTCATCGAAATAAAGCTGGTAACGAAGACCTGAACATCCACCTGGCTGTACTGCAACGCGCAGATAAAGGTCGTCGCGACCTTCTTGAGCGAGGAGCGCGGCTACCTTGGCGGCGGCAACATCGGTTAAAGAGATTGATGTTGAAGTTGTGGTGGTCTCAGTTGTCTCAGTTGTCTCAGTTGTCATGGGCTCAGCCTACCTGTCTCAATGCGCCGATGCGACAGCAACGCCATTTATGCGCGAGAATGTGGTCATGTCCACAACCCAAAGCGGCGCGTTAACCAATCTGCTGCTGCTTGGCCGTGGTCAAGACTTGGAATCTGAACGAGGCGTCTCATGCACTGGGGAAATGCCCGACGCTAGCGATCCGGAGTTAGTTTCTCGCGCAAAGATGGCACGCGCCGCGTTAGGTGATCGTGCACTTGTACTTGGCCATCATTATCAACGAGATGAAGTGATTGCCTTCGCAGATATCACAGGCGATTCTTTTAAATTAGCGCAAGCGGCGGCGGCACAATCAACAGCTGAATACATAATCTTCTGTGGAGTGCACTTCATGGCAGAGAGCGCAGATATTTTGACATCCGCAAAACAGAAAGTCATCTTGCCTGACTTGGCAGCTGGTTGTTCGATGGCAGATATGGCTACCGCCAACCAAGTACAAGAGTGCTGGAGCCAACTTTCACAAATAGGAATTGCAGGTGGAACTATTCCCGTGACTTATATGAATTCGTCAGCCGCCATCAAAAGTTTTACTGGAGAACACGGCGGGACTATTTGTACTTCTTCAAATGCGAAGAAGACAATGGAGTGGGCTTTAAATAAAGGAGAGAAGATCCTCTTTCTCCCTGATCAACATTTAGGACGCAATACCGCTGTACTTTCTTTAGGGCTATCTCTCTCCGATTGCGTACTTTGGAATCCTTGGAAGCCGATGGGTGGACTAACTGCGGAAGAACTACGCGCGGCTAAAGTAATTTTGTGGCGCGGTCATTGTTCTGTCCACGGCCGCTTTACCGTTGATGCGGTAAGTGAAGTTCGCAAACGAGTTCCTGGAGTAAAGGTGTTGGTTCATCCAGAGTGCCAACACGAAGTTGTATCAATCGCAGATGTTGTTGGAAGTACTGAGGCGATAATTCGCACCGTTGAAGAATCCCCCGCCGGCAGCAAGTGGGCGATCGGCACCGAACTCAACTTGGTATCCAGATTGGCGAAAGCTCACCCCGATAAAGAAATTGTCTTCCTTGATAAGACTGTTTGCTACTGCTCAACGATGAACCGAATTGATCTGCCGCACCTAGTTTGGGCGATGGAATCACTCGTGGCCGGCCATGAGGTAAACCAGATAAAGGTTGCGCCAGAAATAGCTCGCTTCTCCAAGTTGGCTCTCGAGCAGATGCTCGCTCTATAGTTTCACTATGACAACTCCAGCAGATGGCTCACAGAAAAAAGGTCGCCCTACCCCAAAGCGTAAGGAAGCCCAAGCTTCAACAAAAATTTCATCACTTGCTCCAGCATCCACAAAAATTGAGAAGAAACGTGCCAAGGATGCTGCACGTCTGGCACGGATGAATCAGCGCGCGGCTTACATGCGTGGCGATGAATCAGCTCTGCCCCTACGTGATCGTGGCCCCGAAAAGAAATTTGTCCGTAACTTTATCGATTCCCGTCGTTCTATTGGTGAGTACTTCCTACCCGTTGTTGGATTTGTCCTTGTGCTTTCCTTAATTCCGATCAATATCTTCGCGGTTGCGGGAATTATTGTTATGTATAGCGTCCTTCTCTTCTCCGTAGTTGATGGCTTTCTGCTCTCGCGCAAAATCAAAGCGGAAGTATCGCAACGTTTCCCAGATAAGAGCACAAAGGGGCTCGGCCTTTATGGATGGCTCCGGTCTACCCAGATGCGACGAATGCGCGCACCAAAGCCACAAGTTAAAGCCGGCGAAAAATTTAATTAAGCGCGTGGGTTTGGGCTCTTGGTCGCCGTTGGATCTGTATTTGGTAGCGAACCAAGGGCTTTATCTATAGCCTTCATTTGATCAGCTGAAAGCTTTACGCCAGCAGCCTTAACATTTTCTTTAACTTGCGAAGGTTTAGTAGCTCCCATAATTGCGCTAGAAACGTTGGGGTTTTGTAGTACCCAAGCTATCGCTAACTGGCCCATTGTTAAATCTGCTTCCTTAGCGATGGGCGCCAGTTTTTGAACAGCCGTTAAGACTTCTTCGCGTAACCAATTAGAGATCATTCCAGCCCCAGATTTTTTATCTGTTGCGCGAGAACCAGCCGGCGGTTTCTTTCCAGGTAAGTACTTTCCGGTTAAGACTCCTTGTGCCATCGGCGACCAAACGATCTGTCCAATACCTTCCTTTTTGCTTAAAGGTACAACTTCACTTTCGATAACGCGCCAGAGCGCCGAATATTGGGGTTGGCTAGAGATGAATCGGTTATATCCCTTGTCATCTTGAATTTTTAGCGCTTGCGAAATCTGCTGCGCGTTCCATTCTGAGAAACCAATGTAATGAACTTTTCCGGAGCGGATCAGGTCATCAAATGCACTGAGTGATTCTTCTAGCGGGGTTTCATAATCAAAGCGGTGCATCTGATAAAGGTCTATATGGTCAGTATTTAAACGCTTTAAAGATGCGTTGCAAGATTCGATTATGTGCTTACGCGACAAGCCTCGGTCATTCTTGCCTGCGCCAGTTGGCCAATAAACTTTAGTGAAGAGCTCATATGACTCTCTTCGGATTCCCTTTAGGGCTTTCCCTAATACAGATTCCGCTTTAGTAGCAGCATAGACATCTGCGGTATCAAAGGTAGTGATTCCAAGGTCGTACGCGGTGCGAACACATTTAATCGCGGCATCTGATTCAACTTGCGAACCGTGAGTGATCCAATTGCCGTAGGCGATTTCTGATACATACATTCCTGATGAGCCAAGGCGTCTATATTCCATAGTGCTCACAGTACTCGCGCTGTCAAGAATCGCGTGTTTGGTTGCAATTGGACCAGCCTTGTGGTTTGGTTCGCCTGTAGCGAAAGTAAAGACAACTTAATAGTTTTACAGCTTGCCTTTCAGGGGAAGTCGGTGCGAATCCGACGCTGACCCGCAACCGTAAGAGCGCTTTAGCGCTTAAGTCGGATTACCTGAATCGCTAAGTGAACAAAGACAAACACCCGCCGAGGTTTGCGGGGCGTAGTCACAAGGAAAGTATCTTTCTTACTTTTATTGAAACTACCCCTGTGAGACTCTTCAATTTAGAGAGGCTCTACAGATTAAATGAATACCAAGATAAAAATATCGAGCGCTTTTTCACTCGTCCTTATGCTTACAACAACTTCTCTTTTCGCATCACCTGCAGAAGCCGCGGGTAAAGGTTGGCGATATTGGGGCTATTACCAAGCCGCACCTGGTGCAAAGAGTTGGACAGCAGCAATGACTGGACCTACCGTCGATGTGCAAGATGGTTCTGTTGAAGGCTGGTCATTTGTCTTTGACTCATCTGATGTGCCGTCAACTGCGCCAAAGATTAAGCCTGACTTCGCAACAATTTGCGGAAAAGTAAAAGCGGATAAAGACACAAAGCGGATCGGACTTGTAATCGATTTTGGTTCAACCGCATACGCACCGAAGGGCGAGAAGGTTCAGAAAAGTTTCACTACCTGCGTTCGAACTGCAAAGACTTCACAAGGAATCGATGTCATTGGCATGGCGGTTAAAATCCGCGCCGCCAAAAGTGGCTTAATTTGTGGCATAAATGGCTATCCCAAGAAAGAGTGCGGGGTCGAAATTTCAACACCTAAAGCGCTCAAGAAGTAACAGCCACTAGATGAAAACGTTGCATCCGCTTACCTGGTGGATCTGGTCACTGCTGATAGTCGGCGCGGTAATTAGCGCTAACAACTCTTGGCTAGCCGGAGCCTCAGTCGCGGGTGCAACGCTCTTAGTTTGGCGATATGCACCTGATGCGCCGTGGGCGCGCAGCTTCTGGTTCTCCCTAAAGATCGGTGCGCTCATTCTCATTATTCGCACCATTGTTGGCATCTTAATTGGTGTTCCAATACCCGGCACCAAGATTTTCGAATTACCGATTCTGCCGTTGCCAGACTGGTTAGCGGGAATCCGTATTGGTGGTGTGATTACGCAGGAGCGATTACTTTCCTCAATTCACGAAGGGTTGATTATCGTTGCAGTGATTTCGCTCTTTGGCGCCGCAGTTTCGTTAACCAGTCCGCATAAGTTGCTTCGTGTAACCCCGATTGTAATTTACGAATTTGGCGTAGCAACGGTCATCGCTACCTCAGCGCTCCCCAATTTAGTTCAAAGCATTTCGCGTATCCGTCGTGCCAGATTGCTGCGTGGAGACGAGAAGCCATCTTGGCGTTCGATCGCACTTCCACTTTTAGAAGATTCATTATCTAGATCACTGGAATTGGCGGCAGCGATGGATGCGCGTGGCTACGGCGTTAGTCGTAAGCGATCTCGATATCGTCCAATACTTTGGCGTGGAACCGATTCTGTAGTTGTGCTTACAGCAGCGCTAATTCTTACTTTTACTTTGGTGGCGCTCAATTGATTAATTTTTCAAGAGTTTCGCTGGTCTACCCATCCTCCACTAAGACCATTTTGGAAGATCTCTCCTTTGAGATTGCTGAAGGTGAAATGGTCTTAGTAATCGGTTCTACTGGCACTGGTAAATCTTCACTATTACGCCTTATTAATGGGCTTGTCCCCCATCACACCGGCGGAATCCTCGCCGGAGATATAACTGTTGATGGAATTTCCACACAATTAGTGCGGCCGGGTGAATTGGCGCATTTGGTCGGCATTGTGGGACAGAATCCAGCGCAAGGTTTTGTAACTGACATCGTTGAAGAAGAACTTGCATTTGGTATGGAGACTTTAAATATCCCTCCCGATGTAATGCGCAAACGTGTCGAAGAGGTTTTAGATCTGCTGGCCCTCGCCCATCTTCGCAATCGCGCGATCTCAACTCTCAGTGGAGGCGAACAACAGCGCGTAGCGATCGGTAGTGCGCTGGTGATGAACCCCAAAGTATTAGTACTTGATGAGCCGACCAGTGCGCTCGATCCAATCGCGGCTGAAGAGGTGCTATCCATACTTCATCGCCTAGTTCACGATTTGAGTCTTACCGTAGTCATTGCTGAACATCGATTAGAGCGCGTGATCGGATTTGCAGACCGTATTATCCACATCGCTGGTGATGGCAGTGCGGAGATAAATTTGCCGGAAGAGATTTTAAAACGCTCAGATATCGCACCTCCCATTGTTCATCTGGCACGCGCGCTGGGTCTTTCTGATGTCGGGCTAAGTGTTCGCGATGTAAGACGTATGACAGAAGAGATTAGAAATAGCGGAAAAGATATTGCGGCCCCCAAACTTCAACTGGGAGATATCTCAATAAGTACCCAAAATTTATCTCTCACTTACGGCAAAAAGAGAGCGCTAAATAACGTCACCACGCAGATTTATCAAGGCGAAATTGTCGCCCTGATGGGCAGAAACGGTGCCGGTAAGAGTTCGTTACTTACAACTCTAGTTGGAATAAATAAACAATCCAGCGGGAGTTCCAAAATTTGTGGTTTTGAATCAAGTGATCTAAAAGGGCAAGTTAGAAGAGAGCGAGTTGGCTTCATTCCACAAGAGCCAAGCGATCTGCTTTATGGTCAGAGCGTTCAAGGCGAATGCCAGCAAGCTGATAAAGATTGCCAAATTAGCCCGGGTACAACTTTTGCTTTGCTGCAAAGGATTGTTCCGTCTATAAATCCGGAGACTCATCCACGTGACTTATCAGAAGGTCAACGCTTGGCGTTGGCGTTGGCCATAATTCTATCTGCGCAACCACAGGTATTGATTTTGGATGAACCAACCAGAGGCTTGGATTACCAATCGAAAGCGTTATTGGTTGGCTTGCTAAAGAATTTCGCCAAAGAGTTAAATCGCTCAGTGCTAATTGCAACGCATGACGTTGAATTAGTAGCTGAGTTGTGCGATCGCGTAATATTTTTGGCAGAAGGTGAAGTTGTCGCAGATGGACCGACTCTCGACATACTCCTCTCTTCTCCCGCCTTTGCTCCACAAGTCGCCAAAGTTATGGCGCCTCGTCAATGGCTAACCGTCTCCGATGTGTTACGAGCGGTTGCGGAATGAAAACGCTAACCGCTGATATTTATAGCTTTTCGCTAGCTTCCAAAGTGGCTTTAGCTCTTACCTCCATCTTCGCCGTTGCCGGATTTACATGGCCTTTTTTTGCACCGGATTTGGCGACTGCGCATTTTGCACAATATTTTTTCTGGATCGCGATGCCTCTTGCATTTATCTTATTGTTGACGCAATTAAGTGATCGCAGCCTTGATGCTAAATCGGTTGCCTTACTTGGAATGCTTGCGGCGCTACTTGCGGCGCTTCGTCCGCTTGGTGCTGGCGCTGTTGGCCTTGAACCAATGTGGTTCCTGCTTATCTTGGCAGCGCGCGTCTTCGGTGGCGCCTTTGGTTTCCTTCTTGGTGCGCTAGGAATGTTGACATCTGCTCTCCTAACGGGAGGCATCGGACCTTGGCTTACTTATCAAATATTTGCTGCAGGTCTCATAGGACTTTTCGCTGGCGCATTTGCAAAAGAGTTGCGCGGCTGGAGAGAGCAAATTTTTCTGCTATCTATCGCGATTATTTCCGCCTTTGGCTACGGGTTACTGATGGATCTGCAATTCTGGCCATGGGCACTCGGAGGCAATACGCAATTATCATTTATCGCTGGTGGAGATTTAGATACGAATTTGCAGCGTTTTATAACTTTCCATTTTCTTTCTTCAATGGCTTGGGATATTCCGAGAGCTGTACTGACAAGTGTTCTTGTAATCTCAACTGGCCCGGCGGTCTTAGCAGCGCTTCGACGTACTAAAAAGCAGGCGGCGTTCTTAACACCGATTGAATTTAACGAACGTTTGAAGTAACTAGTGGCAATTTAGAAACTTCAGCAACACAATCTCGACCCCGCACATCGATCATTACTTGATCGCCTAACTTACTTGAATTGCTAATTAGCGCTAGGGCAATACCTTTCTTCAAAGTTGGGGAAAAGGTTCCGCTAGTTACTACGCCGATAACTTCACCCGCGGAATTTTTCACTTGCATGCCAGCACGAGGAATACCGCGGTCTTGGCTAACTAGCGCCCGGATTCGGGGATGAACTCCGGCCGCTTTCTCTTCACGTAAAGCGTTACTTCCACTAAAGCTAACTTTCTCCCATCCAATTGCCCAAGTTGCTGCAGCTTGAACCGGTGTGATTTCTAAAGTTAATTCGTGGCCATGTAATGGGTAACCCATTTCAGTGCGGAGGGTGTCACGGGCGCCGAGCCCACAAACCAGTCCTCCAAGTGGCGCAATCGCCGCGGCAAGCGCATCCCAGACTTTGCCGGCATCTTTCCAACTTGGAACTATTTCATAACCATGTTCGCCGGTGTATCCAGTGCGGCAAAGAATTACCTCGCAGCCTGCGATCGTTACATGATCGAATGCCATGTAATCCATCGCGGGATTAATTCCAAAACTCTGTATGACATCTTTTGCAAGGGGGCCTTGAACGGCAATTACTCCAAAAGATTCGTGCAAATTTACGATTTCGATTTCCGCTGGCGTTTTACTCATTAAATCGGCCACAACATCACTTGTATTGGAGGCGTTGGGAATCAGAAAGAGATCGATCTCGCTATTGCGATAGACAATTAGGTCATCAATCACTCCACCACTGGAATTACAGTGCAAGGTGTATTGAGCTTGGCCATCTCCAATTCGATTTAGATCATTGGTAAAGATGGTATTTAGAAATTCCAGCGCTCCGGGACCCTTAACGCTTACCTTTCCCAAGTGAGAGACATCGAAAATTCCCACCTTCTCACGAACTGCTGCGTGTTCGGCTAAAACGCCCGCGCCAGGATATTCAATCGGCATTAGCCAGCCACCAAAATCGGCCATCTTCGCCGAAAGAAGGATATGTCTATCGGCAAGTGGTGAATTTTTCATAGCGACAACTTACACTTACCCAAAGCCTAAAGCAGGTAAGTTCTCACCCAACCGCCTTAAAGGAGATTTAATGACCACCCTTCATCTATCTGATGGAATCATCAAAGACGAGATTTTGGTCGTTGGTCTATCTCATAAAAAATCGATACGCGATGGCAAAGCGAATTTGATGATCGAAAGTGGTGATATTGCACTGGATGCGAAGAAATTACTTCCAATTTTGGCCGATATGGGTGCGACTGGAAAATCTGATGAAGTAATCAAAATCCCAGGAGTCACAACTCGCTTACTCGTCTTCACTGGAATGGGCGAACATAAAGCTGCCGTAGATGATGAAGTACTTAGACGAGCAGCGGGGGCGGCCGCGCGCGCTCTTTCTGGAAGTTCGAGCGCAACTTTCTCTCTTCCCGCTAAAAAGATCTCTTCCCTTGAAGCGATTGCCGAAGGCGTATTACTTGGCTCATATATTTTCAATAAATTCCGCGTGGATTCACTCTCTGACCGCAATCCCAGTTTGAAGTCGGCGACCGTGCATTCGAAGCAGGCGAGCACCCCTGGCGCCAAAGAAGCCATCAAGCGAGCGAGCATTATCGGGCAGTACACAGCGCTAACTCGCGATTTAATTAACACTCCCCCAAGCCACTTAAATCCAGATTCATTCTGCAAGGAATTCACAAATATTGTTAAAAAAGTCGGAGGCGCTACCTCAGGCTTAAAGATTTCAGTAATGTCTGAAACGCAGCTAAAAGCTAAAGGTTACGGTGGAATCACTGCGGTAGGACAAGGATCTGCAAATCCACCACGTTTGCTACACATTTCTTACCGTCCAGTGAAAGTTAAGGCGAAGAAGAATTATGCCTATGTCGGCAAGGGAATTACTTTTGATTCTGGTGGCCTGGCGTTAAAGCCGGCTGCTGGTATGGAAGCTATGAAATCGGATATGTCCGGTGCCGCAGCAGTATGCGCTGCCACAATTGCCATCGCTTTGATGAAACTTCCCGTCGCGATTGATTGTTACGCACCCCTTGCTGAAAATATGATTAGCGATAATGCAACCAGACCAAGTGACATCATCACTATGTATGGCGGCAAAACTATTGAGGTCCTAAATCCAGATGCCGAAGGTCGTCTCGTTCTTGGTGATGCTTTAGTAAAGGCACAAGAGAATAAAGCTCTCGACGGAATAGTTGATGTGGCAACGCTTACTGGCGCCCAAGTTGTTGCACTCGGAACACGAACCGCCGCGATAATGACAAATAACCAAGAGTTTAGTGATCACTTCTTTGCAGTAAGTAAGTCAGCAGGTGAAGCATTTTGGCCGATGCCATTGCCGGTTGAACTTCGCGCATCGCTGGATTCGCCAGTTGCGGATATGGCAAATATCGGCGAGCGAATGGGTGGAATGATGGTCGCCGGCCTTTTCTTAAAAGAATTTATTTCTCCAGAATTACCTTGGCTCCACCTTGATATCGCAGGGCCGGCCTATAACGAAGGTGAGCCATATGGCTATACGCCAGTGGGCGGAACCGGCATGGCAGTTAGATCCTTGGTCGCGCTTGCTCAATCTGCCGCAATTTCGTAATCGCAGGCCCGAACTGGCAGGATAGGCTCATTCGGTAGATAGCTTTACGAAGGAGCGCGCACAGGTGTCCAACTTTGATCTCGTAGTTTTAGGTGGAGGCAGCGGCGGATACGCAGCAGCCCTACGCGGCGCTCAACTCGGCTTAAGCGTTGCCTTGATCGAAGCAGACAAACTTGGCGGGACATGCCTACACCGCGGATGTATTCCTACTAAAGCTCTTCTTCACGCTGGCGAGATTGCAGATGGCACCCGTGAAGCTAGCCATTTTGGAATCAATGCAACTTTTAACTCCATCGATATGACCGGCGTAAATTCTTATAAAGATGGCGTCGTGACCAAACTTCATAAAGGGCTGCAAGGTTTGGTTAAATCTCGAAATATCACTTATATCGAGGGCCACGGAAAACTTGTTGGTAAAAATACTGTTGAAGCAAATGGTACTAAATACACCGGAAAAAATATTGTTCTTGCAACTGGATCGTATGCAAAGACGCTTCCCGGCTTAGAAGTAGATGGCAAGCGTGTGATGACTTCTGACCATGCCATGAAATTAGATTACGTACCTAAGAGTGTGATCGTGCTGGGTGGTGGCGTTATCGGATGTGAATTCGCATCTGTCTGGAAATCTTTCGGCGCCGATGTAACTATTATTGAAGGACTGCCGCATTTGGTTGCTCTTGAAGATGAGTCATCAAGTAAGCAATTAGAGCGCGCTTATCGCAAGCGCGGTATTAACTTTGAACTAGGCGTGCGCTTTAAATCCCACACTGTTACAGCCGAGGGCGTAACCGTCACGCTAGAAGATGGCAAAACATTTAGCGCAGAGGTTCTCCTTGTCGCTGTTGGACGCGGTCCAGTCTCTGCAAACCTGGGCTACGAAGAACAAGGAATTACTATGGATCGTGGCTATATCTTGGTCGATAACAAATGCCGCACCAATGTTCCTGGCATTTGGGCAGTTGGGGATCTAATCCCAACTTTGCAGTTAGCTCACGTTGGATTTGGAGAGGGAATTCTGGTCGCTGAAGAGATTGCGGGACTTAATCCGCGCCCAATTAATTACGATGGCGTTCCGCGCGTTACTTATTCTGAGCCAGAAGTTGCTTCGGTTGGTCTCACAACTGCGCAAGCAAAAGAGCGTGGTTACGATGTTGTTGAATTGAACTATGACTTAGCTGGAAACGGTAAAGCGCAAATTTTACGTACCGCCGGCTCAATCAAATTGGTATCGCAAAAGGGTGGACCAGTTCTTGGCATTCACATGGTCGGCTCACGTGTCGGCGAACTTCTTGCCGAGGCACAACTAATCTTTAACTGGGAAGCATCAGCAGATGATGTCGCACCTTTTATCCATGCTCACCCAACGCTTTCCGAAGCAATGGGCGAGGCTCACATGGCACTTGCCGGCAAACCATTACACGCTCACGGTTAATTAAGGAAAAGGAAAAACTATGACTTTCTCAGTAACGATGCCTGCACTTGGTGAAAGTGTTAGCGAAGGAACAGTCACGCGTTGGCTCAAGGCAGAAGGCGATCACGTCGCAATGGATGAGCCACTCCTAGAAGTCTCAACCGATAAAGTTGATACTGAAATTCCCTCACCTGTTGCCGGTACTCTGCAAAAAATTGTTGTCGGAATTGATCAAACCGTTCCCGTCGGTGCCGAACTTGCGATAATTGCAGATGGCGCCGCACCTGTTTCAACACCGGGTCCGGCTGCACCTGTTGCTGCTGCACCCGTAACTGCTGCTGTTGTTGTTGCTGCGCCACCCGCGCCAACGACTCCCCCACCTGCGGCAACTAGCGCTGGAACAATTATTACTATGCCCGCACTTGGCGAGAGCGTTAGCGAAGGAACGGTCACTCGTTGGTTAAAGAAGGTTGGCGATAACGTTGCAGTTGATGAAGCTTTGTTAGAAGTTTCTACAGATAAAGTCGATACTGAAATTCCTTCACCTGTTGCTGGAGTAATTATTTCTATCGATGTTCCAGTGGACACAACCGTTCCGGTTGGTGCACGCCTTGCCGTAATCGGTGGCGCAGGGGCAGCTTCTGCTCCGGTTGTACCTGCAACACCTGCGCCAGTTGTTGCCGCGCCAGTTGTTGCCGCGCCAGTTGTTGCCGCGCCAGTTGCGGCTGCTCCAGTTGCGGCACCTGCAGCAGTATCGCAACCACTTGATGCTTATGTAACTCCAATCGTTCGCAAACTTGCCTCCGAACTTGGTGTAAACCTTGCCAGCGTTACAGGTACAGGCGTGGGCGGAAGAATTCGCAAAGAAGATGTACAGGCCGCTGCACCAAAGGCTGCGCCTACCGCTCCTGCTGCCACTGCTACAACTCCAGTAGCTTCGGCTCCTGCTGCACCTGCGCAGCGCAGTACATCCGCAGTTCCAGTTTCTCCACTTCGTGGAACAACTGTAAAGATGTCACGACTACGTAAAGTAATTGCGACGCGAATGGTTGAATCTCTTCAAGTTAGCGCACAGCTAACAACTGTGATCGAAGTCGATGTCACAAAGATTGCCCGCTTGCGTGATCGCTCAAAGGCAACTTTCGAAGCTCGCGAAGGTGTCAAACTATCTTTCTTGCCATTCTTTGCAGTTTCAGTGTGCGAAGCCCTCAAGCAACATCCAGTACTTAACTCATCAGTCGAAGATGATCAAATTATTTATCACGGTACAGAACATTTAGGGATCGCAGTAGATACTGAACGTGGGTTACTAGTACCTGTTATCCATAGCGCTGGTGATCTCAACATGGGCGGAATTGCTCGTAAGATCTCTGATCTCGCTGCACGCACTCGCGAAAATAAAGTGACTCCCGATGAACTCGGTGGTGGAACATTTACGCTGACTAATACCGGAAGTCGCGGCGCCCTCTTTGATACGCCAATTATCAACCAGCCACAAGTTGCGATACTTGGCCTCGGCGCGATCGTAAAACGTCCAATGGTTGTAAAGGGCGAAGATGGTGGCGAGACAATTGCAATTCGTTCTATGGTTTATCTCGCACTTTCTTATGATCATCGCGTAGTAGATGGTGCAGATGCCGCACGATTCTTAGTTACTTTGAAGGAGCGCCTCGAAGGCGGCGCCTTTGAATCGGATCTAGGACTGTAACTTTTATGTCAGTTTCTCAACGTATCGCTATAACTGGCGCATCCGGTTTAATCGGAAGCGCACTTGTTGGGCATTTAAAATCTGAAGGCCACACTGTGCAACGCTTGGTTCGCCGAGCAACAGTTGCACCAGATGAAATCAGATGGGATCCGAAGACTGGTTTCGTAGATATTGAAGCCCTTCGTGGGGTGGATGCGGTTATTCATTTGGCCGGCGTCGGCGTTGGAGATAAACGCTGGACAAAGCGTTTTAAATCAGAGATTTTAAATTCGCGTTTGCTCGGCACTACTGCAATCGCAAATGCAGTGGCCGAAGTTAAACCACAAGTCTTTATCTCAGCTAGCGCAATCGGTTGGTACGGAGATTCTGGAAATCGCGCGGTTGTAGAAAGTGACTCAGTAGGTAATGACTTCTTGGCCGCAGTTTGTCGTGAATGGGAAGGCGCCGCAGATTTAGCAGGGAATGTCCGTACCGTGAAACTGCGCACTGGATTAGTGCTTGATCCAACTGGTGGCGCGCTCGGAAGAATGTTGCCACTATTTAGATTTGGGCTGGGTGGAAAGTTAGGTTCCGGTAAGCAATGGTGGTCTTGGATCACGCTGCATGATGTGGTGCGCGCCATTGTCTTTACATTAGAGAAGAATGTTTCTGGGCCAGTTAATTTAACTTCACCAAATCCCGTTACTAATCAAGAGTTCACTGCCGCCTTGGCCCGTGCGATGAAGCGCCCTGCACTTTTTCCGGCGCCAGCAATTGCACTAAAAATTGCACTCGGCGGTTTTTCAAGTGAAGTACTTGGATCTAAGAAGGTTATGCCGACCGCGCTTACTGATGCTGGTTTCAAGTGGGATTACCCGCACATTTCAACTGCGCTACAAGCCCTCGTCGAGCATTAACTCCTCAGCGGCCAAACGGCCCGCTAGAAGTGCACCATTTTGTGAAGGTGAAGTTAAATAATCTCCAGCACAGTAAATACTTTCACCAACGCGCGAACTCTTAACTCTCTCGGCGCCTGGTGCAAATAGCGGAAGCGCTGAATGGATCTCGTATTTAGCCAAGAAGCGCCAATCCGCCGTAGGGCCTGCCCACATTAGAGCCAAATGGCGGCGGACTTCAGATTCGGAAGCATATGAAATAGTTGTAGAAGAAATCAAAGCCTGCCCTTTTGGTGCGTATTTATTTGAAAGATTAGAGATGACAATGGAATTGACTACAGGTCCACGATCTTGTGAATCAATTACTAGTCGTGCAGTTTCAGTAGGTGACCGATCGGTGGTGTGATACCAAGTAGTTGAACTCAACAAGGGAGTAACTTGATCAGAGTCTAAAAGTTGACCAGCGGTTGTTAGATCAGTTGCCAGAATAATTTTTTTAGCAACGAAATCGCCCCTATTTGTTACGACGACATTGCCCCGGATTTCTTCAACGCCGGTATTCAATTGCAAGTTTTTAACCCGCTTTGCTAGGGCGAGGGATAATGAACCGACGCCATTCGACGGAATGCCCGAACGACCCGCAATGAACGAGCCGATGACTTCTCTGCCTACTACCGCGCTTACTCGCGCCGGATCGGCGAGAAAGACTCCTTGCAGAAATGGTTTCAAAACTTTTTTATAAAGATCGGCAGTCCCACAACGCAATAGGTGCGCTTCTACGCTCTCTGTCTGCTTCGGCTTCGAGAGTAAATACCTTATAAAGGCAACTTTTGCAGTTAATGACCCTGATGCATCAGAAAATATCGAAAATGGTGAAGTTCTCGGATCACCCAAGTTTACGAAATTTGATCCATGGGATACCCGAACCGAACGTGGAGCTACTTTAAAATCTAATTCGCTACTTATCCCCCAGCGTTTTACTTCAGGATAATTTAGATTGATTAATTGAAATCCACGATCGAGGATGAAACCATCTATTAAATCGCTTGCGACTCGGCCGCCAGGCCGATCTGACGACTCCAATATGGTGACTGCGGCTCCGGCGCTCTGCAGAGTTAGAGCAGCGCTTAAACCTGCAAGTCCAGCACCGATTACTACATACATCTAAATTGAAATACTTACTTATTTTGCAATTTAGATGGCCACCAGATCTTTGGCCCAATCTCATGAACAAGTGCGGGCACCAAGATTGAGCGAACAATAATGGTATCTAGAAGCACACCAAAGCCAACAGCGAATCCCAGTTCAGCAAGTGGAACCAATGGCAAGAGCCCTAAAACCGCAAACGTTGCGGCGAGCACGATCCCGGCTGATGTAATAACTGCACCAGTAACTGTTACACCTTTAATAACGCCAGCACGTGTTCCGATCCGGGCACTTTCTTCGCGCACTCTTGTCATAAGGAAGATGTTGTAATCAATGCCAAGGGCAACCAAGAAGACAAAGGCAAAGAGTGGGAAGGAATTATCACCACCGGCGAAACCAAAGATGTGGTTAAAGACCAGTGCGCAAACTCCCAAGGTTGCGAAGTAACTGAGCACAACAGTTCCCAAGAGCACGATTGCGCTTAAAATGCTTCGCAGCAATAGCCCAAGAATAATCGTAATTACAAAGAGAATAATCGGAATAATCGTTTTATTATCACGATCATTTGCGGCTCGTTCATCGAAGGATGCAGCGCTTGTTCCGCCAACAAGCGCGGATTTATCAGCGCTCTTAGCTATTTCACGAATCTTAGGAATGTCATTACCTGCTTCAACGCTATCTGGAGCCTTATCTAAGGTGACATTTAGAATCGCGCGCCCATTAACAACTTTCATTTCTGGGGCTGGTTGTCCAGGTACAGAAATACCATCAAGCATCGGTGATACATCTGTCACACCTGGAGCAGATTTAACAGCTGCTGTTACCGCGGCTAATTTGGTGACATCGACGACTATTTGAGTTGGGTCACCTTCTCCTCCTGGAAAATGAGTTACTAGTAATTTCTGACCTACTACCGATTCTGGATTTCCGGTAAAGGTATCTACCGTTCCGATGCCATCGGCCTTAAGCGTTGATGAGGCGCTAGCAAATCCCAACAAAATCACACCAGTGATAATCCAAGCCTTGCGTGGATTGCGACCAATTGAATTTGCAATCTTTGACCAAACTCCAGTCATCACATGATCGTCACCATCGTTTTTAGGCACACGTGGCCAGAAAATCCAGCGTCCGAAAATTAAAAGAAGCGCAGGGAGCAGAGTGAGAATCGTGATCATTGAGCATACGATTCCGATCGCGCCAATCGGTCCCAATCCTGCAATATTTGTTAATTGGCTAAAGAGCAAAATCAATAGCGAAATCGCAACTGTTGAACCCGAAGCCAAAATTGGCTCCCAAACTCCCTTGTAAGCCGCGCGCATTGCTACAAATCGATTATCAGTGAAATGGAGCTCTTCACGATAACGCGCGATCAGTAATAGTGCGTAATCCGTGGCGGCTCCGATTACTAATACAGAAAGAATTCCCTGCGATTGTCCATCGACGTCGATGATGTTGTTCTTTGCCAGTAGATAAACAATTCCGCCAGCGGTAGAGAGAGCAAATAGCGATGATAGAAGCGGAATGATCCAAAGAACTGGTGATCTATAGACCACAATCAAAATAATTGCTACGACTCCTAGAGTTGTTAGAAGTAGCGAAGAATCTAGCGTTCCGAAAGCGCCGAACAAATCTCCCAATAAACCACCAGGACCGGTTACATATGGAGTGAAGCCATTGGCTTCGGCGATGGGCTTTATATCCTCACGAAGAGCTTCTATTGCCGCAGGAAGTACCGGCTCATCGTTAGGCAGTAATTTTGCAATGGCGCTTCCATCTAGAGGGATATTCGCCAACAACGCTTTTCCATCTTGAGACGGGAAGAGAGAAATCGCTTGCCCGGGAGCTAAATAATCACCAAGTTTGGCAGATGTATCGGCCAAAGTTAAATCTCCAACTTTAGATACGTGATCATTGACTGCCGCAAAAGTTGCTTCCGTGAAAGTTCCTTCAAAAAGTACAAGTGCTGGAAAGTTAAATGAGTCTTGCGATGAGAAATTCTTAATCTCGTCGGCAGCAAGCGTTGCTTCAGCGCCCTTGGGTAGAAATGAAGAGTTATTGTTCTCTTGAACTGACGTCAATTTTCCGAAAAGTGGACCGAAGATACCGATAATGATGAACCATGCAATCACCACCAACATTGCGATGGCGTAAGGCTTGCGATTCTTTTGGGCGCGTTGCCTAGACACGATAGAAGGCCTTTCGGGCTTGAGTATGAGCAGATTTCGCTAGGAGTACAGCCTACCTTAGGCTGTACTCGTGCCACTTCATTCGCCCATGGGCGCCGCGCAAGCTGCGCCACATATTGCGATAGATCACATTGGATTGCTGGATTACGAGAGCGCCCTAGCGCTACAACGCAAGATACATTCAGAAGTAGCAGCAGGAACTCACCCCAACACATTGCTGTTGCTAGAACATCCTTCGGTCTATACCGCCGGAAAGCGCACCCAAAGTTTTGAGATGCCAAGTGATGGAACACCAGTGGTGCAAGTTGATCGCGGTGGACGTATTACTTGGCATGGACCAGGTCAATTGGTTGGATATCCAATTGTTAAATTATTGAAACCAACAGAACTCGTTGGATTTGTGCGAACCTTGGAAGCCGCGCTAATTAAAGTTTGTAGTGAAGTAGGAGTAACTGCAGTTCGAGTTGATGGTAGGTCCGGTGTCTGGATTTGCGACGGTAAAGGCGAACGCAAGATCACAGCGATTGGAATTCGGGTGGCAAGCGGAGTAACAATGCATGGTTTTGCCTTAAATGTAGCCCCCGACTTATCAAGCTTTAGCCAGATTGTTCCCTGCGGGATCGATGATGCCGCGGTGACTTCTTTGGCAGTTGAACTGGGGCGCCCGATAGATATCGCCGAAATTACCCCGATCGTTGAGAAGTATCTCCTTGAAGCACTGAGTAAGGTAAGCGTATGACTCTCGCACCTGACGGCCGCAAATTACTCCGGATCGAAGCGCGCAATGCAGAGGTTCCAATTGAAAGAAAACCAGAGTGGATTAAGACTCGCGCAAATATGGGTCCGGAATACACGAGACTTCGTTCACTTGTTAAGACTGAAGGGCTGCACACCGTCTGCCAAGAAGCGGCCTGTCCAAATATCTTTGAATGTTGGGAAGATAAAGAAGCAACTTTCTTAATTGGTGGCGATCGCTGCACCAGACGATGCGATTTCTGCAATATCGATACCGGAAAACCACTGCCAATTGATCGCGAAGAACCTCGAAAAGTTGCTGAATCTGTTAAATCCATGGGGTTGCGATATGCAACGATCACTGGAGTTACTCGCGATGACCTTCCTGATGAAGGTGCCTGGTTATACGCCGAAACAATTCGTCAAGTTCACGAATTGAATCCCGGTTGTGGCGTTGAAATGTTAGCTCCAGATTTTCACGCCAAGGCTGAACTACTAAATCAAATATTTGAAACCCAGCCAGAAGTATTTGCTCATAATCTTGAGACAGTCCCCCGCATTTTCAAACGGATTCGCCCAGCATTTACTTACGAAAAATCTCTGCAGGTAATCGGTATGGCTCGAGATTTTGGTCTAGTAACCAAATCAAATTTGATTCTAGGTTTAGGCGAGACTCGAGAAGAAATATCGCAAGCGCTTGTTGATCTGCACGATGCGGGCTGTGACTTGATAACAATCACCCAGTATCTTCGCCCAACAAATAAGCATCACCCGGTAGAACGTTGGGTAAAGCCAGAAGAATTCGTAGAACTAGCCGCAGAAGCAACCGCGGTTGGTTTCTTAGGCGTGATGAGTGGCCCGCTAGTCCGCTCAAGTTACCGAGCCGGACGCCTTTATAAGCAAGCAGTTGAAGCGCGAACCAATATGGGTTCAGTGCGTGGCTGAAGTTGTTTATCCGCCAGTAATTTTAACTCTTAAAACATTTTGGAAATATCTGGGACTGCAATTTCATTTTGAAGGTGATGCTCATATTCCACGTAAAGGTGGAGCGATTCTGGCGATGAATCACATTGGTTACTTTGATTTTGCGTTAATCGGCACTGCTGCGCTTCCCGCCGGTCGCTTAGTTAGATTTATGGCAAAGAAAGAGATCTTTGACAATAAATTAGCTGGCCCACTTATGCGAGGAATGCACCACATCAACGTTGATCGCAGTAGCGGCACCGCCTCTTTCGTCGCAGCGCTCCGCGCTCTGCGCTCTGGTGAAGTAGTAGGAATATTCCCTGAAGGTACGATCTCTAAAAGTTTCGAAATTAAAGAGCTTAAATCCGGTGCCGTACGTTTAGCGATGGGTGCGAACGTCCCGGTGATACCCGCAGTTATTTGGGGATCACAACGTATTTGGACAAAGGGTGTTAAGCGGAATCTGCGCCGCAATAAATTCCCAATTTTTGTCACATTTGGCACACCAATGTTCTTTGAAAAAGGCTCCGATGTTGAGGCTGGTGAGAAAGCCCTGCGCGAAACACTTCTCGAATTACTTCATCAAGTACAAGATAAATACCCCGATAGCCACTTAGGTCAGCGCTGGGCACCGGTTCGTCTTGGTGGTACAGCGCCTGCTCCCCTAAACTAACGCTATGTTTAAAAAGAAGGCGAAAGAGCCAAAGATAAAGAAGGTCCGTTTCCAAACTTTCCGTGATGCATATTCAGTAACCAAGACCGTTAAGCCTTGGATTGGTGCTGGCATTGTCGGTGTATTTGCTATCACTTGGGCAATTGGTATTTCTATTGGACTCGTTATTGGACATCCGATTTATATCGGCTTCGTAGCTCTTCCAGTGGCAGTTCTTGCCGCAATGTTCTTCTTCACCAGAATTGCATCTTCTGCGGCATACGTTTCAATTGAAGGACAAATCGGTGCTGGAGCCAGTGTGCTCATGGCAATTCGCAAAGGTTGGACTACTACTCCAGCGGTGGCTGTAACAAAGAACCAAGACATGGTCCATCGCAGCGTTGGTCGCGCCGGTATCGTTTTGACCGGTGAAGGAACTCAAGCAGTTCGCGCCATGTTGCAAGATGAACGTAAGAAAGCAGAACGTTTTGCACCAGGTGTGCCAGTTACTGAGGTCTATGTTGGTGACGGTGCAGGTCAAGTCTCACTTCGCAAATTACAGAAGCATTTAGCAAAACTTCCTAAGAAGTTATCTGCTCATCAGATGCGTGAAGTCCGCGCCCGCTTTAAAGCGATCGGTGGAATGTCTATGCCAATTCCAAAGGGACCGATGCCAAAGGGAATTCGCGTTCCAAAACGTTAATTAACTTTTTAATTTACGCAGATCAATTAAGGCAGTTCCGCTGAGTCGCTCATGTATTCCGCGCCCCTTCTCATCGTAAGTAATCGCTGTGACTACCAAGCAGAGCAATACCGTCCTGATTAAAGCCTGAAAAGGGGTTGGATTTCCTCCACCTTGAAATTGGACGACTTTCAATCCAACGATTCGATGCCCGGCGGTCGCTCCCCCAAGCGCGGTGAGCACTAAGACCTCGATAAAGAAGATGACTAGATGCGGAACTCGGGCATGCGGGGCGCGTTCGGCGAAAGAGCCGTTGCCGCCAAAGAAACCGAGCGCAATCGCGTAACACATCAGCCAATCGATGCTCAAACCCAGGAAGCGGCGACCCAAACTGATCTCATGTTTCATGCGGGTGAGCCTACAGACCAGCGCAATAGGCTGCAGGTTTTACATGGCTGTAACACACCAGTTATGCCAAAAGGCCTTTCACGTCTTAGGGTTTACCTAGATCGGTCGCCCTCAAAGGTGAAGGCCCGAGTAAATCTGGCAGATGTAACAATCCGGCCTTACTTTCGAAAAATTCGAAGATACGAGGAGCAGCTTAATGTTTAAGAATTCCGCAGAAATTTTTGCATTTATCAAAAAGGAAGATGTAAAACTTGTCGACGTTCGTTTTACCGACCTTCCTGGTATCCAGCATCACTTCAACGTCCCAGTTGAATCTTTTGATGAGGCAGTATTTACCGATGGCTTGATGTTTGATGGTTCTTCTATCCGTGGTTTCCAGTCAATTCACGAATCGGATATGAAGTTACTTCCTGTACCTTCATCAGCCTTTATCGATCCATTTCGCTTAGAGAAGACGCTAGTAATTCTCTTCTCAGTACATAACCCGTCTGATAACACTCCTTACTCGCGTGATCCACGTGGCGTTGTTGCAAAAGCCGTTGACTATTTGAAGTCAACTGGAATTGCAGATCAAGCATTCTTCGCTCCAGAAGCTGAGTTCTATGTATTTGATGCTGTTCGCTTCAGCACTGGAATCAACGAGTCTTACCACCATATCGATTCTTATGAAGGTGCATGGAATACCGGCATAGTTGCCGATCCAGATGGCACACCAAACCGCGGATACCGCACTCGCATTAAGGGTGGGTACTTCCCAGTTTCTCCAACTGATCAATTCGCTGATTTGCGCGATGAGATGGTTATGGAACTCGGTCGCGCAGGTTTACTAGTTGAGCGTTCACACCACGAGGTCGGCACCGCTGGTCAAATGGAAATTAACTATCGCTTCACCGACATTCTTAGCGCCGGCGACGAATTGATGAAGTTTAAATACATCATCCGCAACGTAGCTTGGGAGGGTGGCAAGACTGCAACCTTTATGCCAAAGCCACTATTCGGCGATAACGGTTCAGGTATGCACGTTCACCAATCACTTTGGAAAGATGGCAAGCCACTCTTCTTCGAAGCGGGAACTTACGGCGATCTTTCAGATATGGCGCGTTGGTATATCGGCGGACTTCTAAAGCACGCACCGTCACTTCTCGCCTTTACCAATCCAACGGTTAACTCATACCGTCGTTTGGTTCCAGGATATGAAGCCCCTGTAAATCTCGTGTACTCAGCGCGTAACCGTTCTGCGTGTATCCGTATTCCTATTACCGGTTCATCACCAAAGGCAAAGCGCATTGAATTCCGTTGCCCAGATCCATCATCTAATCCATACCTCGCATTTGCTGCGATGTTAATGGCTGGTATCGATGGAATCATCAACAAGATCGAGCCACCTGCCCCAGTTGATAAAGATCTATATGAACTCGAAGGCCAAGAAGCTGCCGCGATTCCACAGGTACCAGGTTCACTAGAAGCAGTACTAAATAACCTCGAAAAAGATCACGAGTTCTTAACTAAAGGCGGTGTCTTTACTAAGGATCTCATCGATACCTGGATTGAATGGAAGCGTAAGAACGAAGTTGATTATGTTCGCTTACGTCCACATCCAGCTGAGTTTGAACTCTATTACGATATTTAAATCGTATTTAGATCGAAAGGCCTCGTCGATTACTCGGCGGGGCCTTTCGCTTTCCTTGTAATATAAAGACATGACCTTGGATCTGCTGATCGCAGTATTTTTCTTCTTTATTGGTCTAGAGATCACAACAACTCTCAGCCATCCAAAGCAGATACTCCTGCCGGCGCTAGCCGCCTTGGGCGGGATGATCTTTCCGGCAGTTATTTTCCTCTTAATGGATTCGGAAAGTGGTGGGTGGGCAACAGCCATGCCTACCGACTTGGCTCTCGCGCTGGGTGTTTTTGCGCTTTTGGGAAGTAAGGCCAATCCAGCGGTCCGTTTATTTTTACTAACGTTAGCCGTTGCAGACGATCTCTTCTCGCTCATTGTTCTAGCAATTTTTTACTCAAAAGATTTAGATCTCATCCACAGCGCAACCACTCTTGGAGCTGCGGCGCTGGGCGCTATTTTCGCTTCAATTCCTGCGCTACCGACGAAAAAAGTAATCGGAGTTCTAACTCCTTTATGCACTTATTTAATCGTTCCGATCTACGTGATCAGCAAACTTTCGCAAGGCTTTGCCATCAGTGACTTATCTTCAAAAACAACTACAGCGCTCGTGATCGCACGCGTCGTTGGAAAAATTCTCGGTATATCTCTCTTTGCTTGGTTGGTATTGCGCTTACGAATTGCGATCCTTCCAGATGGTTTGCACTACTCCGAAATTGTTGGAGTCGGTGCATTGGCCGGCATGGGACTGACCGTTTCGATTGTTATCGCTGAAGTGGCGATTGCCAGCGAAAGAGTTCAAGGTGAGATACGAGCAGGCCTAGTGATTTCAGCGCTTATCTCTGGGGCTATCGGATACTTTTGGCTTAAGAAAATTCCTGCTTCAAAATAGTCTTCTTTGCAATTAGATAGTGACCTGCGGCGCCTACAGCCAGAGCAAAAATAACTCCAACGTTTGCATATGCCCACTCCCCATCTTTTCCGCCAATTAGCCCGAGAAAATATCCTTGCCAAGATAGCCAACTAGCAAAAGTGTTGGTAACAAATCCCCAGCCTATAATTGAACCTATCGCCATCAGGGTCAGTGATTTAAAGTTCCAGATTCCATAGCGTCCTTCAAGGCGATAAAGATCAATTTCATCGTAGGCACGTTTGCGCAGCAAAACATCGGTAACAAAAATCGCAGACCAAGTTGCGATCGGAACACCCAGGGTGATTAGAAAACCTTGGAATGGATAGAAGAAATTATCTGCGATCCAGACAATGTAGATAGTTCCAACCAACATGACGCTGCCATCAATGCTTGCTGCTACGTGGCGTTTAACTGGAAGTCCAACTGAGATCAGAGTTAGTCCAGAGGAATATAAATCAAGGATTGCTCCACCGACCAATCCGAAAATTGCGATTAGCGCGAATATCGCCAGATACCAAGTTGGAAGCAGGGTGGTCAACGCACCAATTGGATCCATAGCAATTGCCTCAGATAACTTTGGATCACTGCCAGCCAAGAGTGCGCCGTAAGTAACTAATACAATCGGCACAATTGAAGCGCCTAAGACGGTCCAACCCACAACTGAGCGACTAGAAGTTGTGCGCGGTAAATAACGTGAATAATCTGCCGCGGAATTTACCCAACCCAGTCCAATTCCGGTAATTCCAAAGATCAGAGCACCGATAAAACTTTGCACCTTTCCAGAAGGAATTTCAGATACTGCGATCCAATTAACTGAGTCAACAGTGAGAAAGATGTAGAGCAAAGTTGCAGTAACGGTAATAATTGTTAGATATTTCTGCAAGCGCATAATCACGCCATGTCCGAGCACGCCACCGTAAATCGTCAGAGCTGCTGCTATAAGAAATCCTAGAACCATTGCTACATCTCGATCAAAATTTCCCAATCGAACCAGAATTGTTCCGGTGGCTAGCGTTGCTAGTGAGACTAGAACTGTCTCCCAGCCAACAAATACCAGGTAGGAGAGAAGTCCCGGAACAATATTGCCTTTAATTCCAAAAGCGGCTCGGGATAAAACCATAGTTGGCGCGTTCGACCGCTTGCCCGCAAGCGAGCTAAAACCTACTAAGAGAAAGGAGAGAATTGTGCCGATAAAGGCGGCAGCCGTTGCTTGCCAGAATGAGATTCCAAAGCCAAGAAAGAATGAGCCGTAAGAAAGTGCCAGCAGCGAAACATTGGCCCCACACCATGGCCAGAAGAGCGATGAGGCTTTTCCGGTGCGTTCAGATTCGGAAATGACGTTGGTGCCATTTACTTCTAGATTCATAGCACTAGGTTACGGTAATTCTCTAACCTTTTCTTAATCAAGAAAAAAATCAAGGAGAAAATCTTTTGTTCCTGGGACTACTGAATAACCTTCAAGGTCAGTAATACCAACTGAAGCTAAGACTTCGTCATCTACGAAGAAGTTACCTGTGGTCTCTTCAGAAACGCGATTTAAAATTACATACGCTGCATCAGCCAAGATCTCTGGGGTGCGACACGCTGCAGTATCAATACCCGGAATCATCTGAAGTGCGGCGGTATCGATTGCGGTGCGCGGCCACAAGGCGTTTACTGCGATGCCAGTCTTGCGAAATTCCTCTGACATTCCGAGTACGCACATCGACATTCCGTATTTAGCCATTGTGTAGGCAACGTGATGTTGGAACCATTTTGCTTTCATAGAAAGCGGTGGTGAAAGCGTCAAGATATGTGGATTACGGCCCGCTTCGGCAGATGCGCGCAAATGTGGAATAGCCGCTTGCGAAGTTAAGAAGGTGCCGCGGACATTGACATCAAACATTAAATCAAAGCGCTTGGCCGGGGTTGCCTCCGTCGGCGTTAAATTGATCGCACTCGCGTTATTTATCAAAATATCGATACCGCCGAATTCCGCAGCGGTTTGCGCAATAGCGGAAGCGATCTGGTTTTCATCACGTAAATCACATTGGATTGCTAGCGCGGTTCCACCAGCGGCACGAATTTCTTCGGCTGCAGTGTGAATTGTGCCGGGCAATTTTGGATTGGGATCAGAAGTTTTGGCAGCGATTGCTACAGATGCGCCATCGCGTGCCGCACGTAAAGCTATTGCCAAGCCGATGCCACGCGATCCGCCAGTAATAAATATCTTTTTGCCTGATAGATCTCCAGTGATTGCCATTACTTCCCTTTCTTAGCTATAAAGTTCATAAATGCTTCCATCGCTTCTTCAGATTGCAGCGCGAGTGAGAAGAGTTCGAACTCTGCTTTCATAACCGCGGCGACAGCATCGTGCTTACTTGCCTTCAAGAGCGCTTTGGTATTGATCATCGCTTGCGGAGGATTTGCAGCAATTTGCTTTGCGAGCTCAAGCGCTTCACGAAGTGGATCTGAAGTAACCGAAGCTACTAGCCCCATCTCTCGCGCGCTCTCGGCGTCAAAACTTTCTCCGGTGAAGAAAATCTTTGCCGCCCTTTGATATCCCACTAATAGTGGGAAGAGGTAACTCGATCCTGCCTCTGGTACCAGACCAAGAGATGCAAAGGGCATAGAAAACTTTGCCGTAGGTGAGGCAATAACAATGTCGCAGTGCAGAAGCATCGTTGTGCCAACTCCAACTGCATTGCCCTTTACTGCTGCAATCAGCGGCTTAGGAAATTCTAGAAGTGAGCCTAAAAACTTTGCGACATCGCTATCTTGACCAGTAGGCGGGTTTGCTAAGAAATCCGCAATGTCATTTCCAGCGGTGAAGTGATCGCCTTCGCTTGTTAAAACAACAGCGCGAACTCCAGAATCCCCCGCGGCCTCGTTTAACCCAGTTGCCAGCCCCGCATACATCTCGCGGGTCAGTGCGTTCATCTTGGCGGGGCGATTGAAAGTTAATACCTGAATATCGCCTTCGCGGCGGCTGATGATTTCCGACATTTCACCATCCTACTGGTTGGTAACCGCAGAAGAAAGTAGGAGAATGGAGGCGACGGAGAGGTCAAATATGGCTAGAGATATCACCATCGCAGCACGAGAATTAAATCCATTCGAGCAGCTGGTACTTGGATTGCTTTGTGAAGGTAAAACTAATTCTGCTATTGCTCGAGAGACTTCACACACCGAGAAAGTTGTAGAAAATACAATCAGTCGCGCAGCTAAAGCCTTTAATATCAAATCCGATCCAGATACAAATATACGTGTGGTGCTTGCGCTGGCATTTCGTACTCATTATGGCGATGCTGCATTTGATCGCTTAAACGTTGCGTGTTCACATTTACAAGTTGGATCTGATGGTCAATCGCTCTGCAATCGCGAAAACCATTAACTAGATCACAAATTTCTCAGGGCTAGCCCTCACCAATTTTGGTGAAGGGCTAGCCCTGAGCTTTTCTTTAATAACGATCCCCCTACAGGAGTATTAATTGTCTTGCACCTAAACGTTGGGTCTTTAAATAGGGAGAGATTAAAATGAAGAGAAAGAGTTTTGACAAAATTGTAACCGCCATTGGTTTTGGCCTTGCCGTTTTTCTACTGATCGCCGCTGGCCTGCTTAACTGGGGTGCGAATTTTGCATCAAGTGCAGTCAGTTCACAATTGAAAGCACAGGAAATTACTTTCCCGGCGGTTACTGGAAATGCAGATGAAGCAGCAGATATTACAAAGTTCTTTGCCGATAACGGTGACAAAGTTCTTGCTGATGCCAAGCAGGCGCAAATGTATGCAGATCATTACCTTGGTTTTCACTTATCAAAAATGCCTACATATGCTGCAGCATCTGCAGCTAACCGCGCTGCCGGCGCTGCACTTGCAGCTAGCCCTGCAGATCCAGCGCTGAAGGCTGATGCAGCAGCAAAGGCCGGAATGGTCGAGACTGTATTTAAAGGAACCATGCTGCGCGGAACTTTGCTAACTGCTTACGCATTTGGAACTTTGGGATCTATCGCAGGAATTTCTGCACTGGTTTCGCTGGTCGGTTCTCTCGTCATGCTCTTGCTTTCAGTTCTTGGGTTGCTACACATTCGTCGTGTCCCTGAGGATGCAACGATCTAACCCTCAACTCTCCGTGAGGGCGACCCTCGTCAGTGGCGAAATTAGTCGCTGACGAGGGGTTTTTTCTGCCGATATCTAATGTAGAAGGCGAGAAGTGCCCACCGCTTCTATATTTTTTAGCAGTTACAATTTCCAAATGGTAATTCCGAGCCGGTTATTCGAATACATAATCGCCGCAATAGTGATTATCTTGGCCCCTGGCCCAAGTGTTTTATTTGTTATAGCTCGCGCGATCGCTTGGGGACGAAAAGTTGCAGTATTTACAGTTGCCGGCAATGTCACCGGTGCCTTTGCTCTCTCATCTCTTGTCGCATTCGGATTAGGGCCAATTCTTTCGCGATCACACCTGGCTTACTCCGCTGTGCAGTGGGGTGGTGGCGGTTATTTGGTTTATCTGGGTATTACCGCAATTCGCGCCCGCAAAATTCACGCCGCGGATATGCGCAACCAGGGGAGTATTGTTCCAACATTCTGGCGATCTGCTCGCGACGGATTCTGGGTTGGTGCGCTCAATCCCAAGGGGCTAGTTTTTTACGCAGCAGTGCTCCCCCAATTTATTGATATAGAGCGCGGCCATGTCACATCTCAACTCTTACTTCTCGGAGCGCTCTTTTCTATCCTGGCATTTATTTCAGATGGTTCGTGGGGTTTATTAGCCGGTACTGCGCGCGTCTGGCTGGCAAGCGATGAAGGTCGTTTAGAGAAGCTACGCGCAACAGGTGGAATAGTCATGGTTATTTTAGGTGTTTTGGTGATTGCGTCAGCAGTGCGTGATTTAATCAATACATGATTTCCAAAATTGTTAAACCAGCTTCGCCTGCGCGCGACACAATTGCTCCATCAGATCTGACCTTCGGTTTATCAACTTGCAAGCGCTGCCTCTGGATTAAGTACTGGTTTAAGATCACCATGCCTGGGCAATTTCCATTGGTAAAGCCGCTATCGAGCGCGCAAGAAGAACACTTTCGTCGTGCTGCGATGCCAGATTTAGATCCTTCGCTTTCTCCAGGTGTCGTGAAGCAATGGGGCCAATGGGTGAAAAGTGCTCCAATCGAAGTTGATGGAAAAGCAACTCGTTGGCGCATTCTTGGAATTTATGACTTGCTCGCACATTATGACGATGGTTCTGTCGGGATAATTGATTGTAAAGTCTCTGATTCTGATCGCGATAACGCCCAATTTTATGCGCCACAGCTTGAGGCATATGCATACGCGCTAGAAAATCCAGAGAAAGGAAAGCCCTTTCCAGTATCAAGTATGGGGCTCTTAGTATGGAAACTGGCCGGCATAGCAGAAACAGCAGATGGAGCACACGGGTTCGGAGTCACCCAACACTACTTACACGTAACTCGTGACCAAGCGCAATTTAAATCTTTAATTTCAGATTTAATTGATGTAATTGAAGGGGAATTACCTGAAGCAGGGGCAGATTGCGATACCTGCAATTACCTGATCAAACGTCTTGCGCTAGAAAGTAATTAACCTTCATCCTCTTCTGAACTCTTCTTCGCCTTTGTTGCATATGTATCGACATACTCTTGACCAGATAGATCTTGAATAGTCGACATGATTTTATCTGTGACATCTCTTAGGTAAGATAAATCTGTCGGATCACCTTCGAAGTACATCGGTTCACCAAATATCATCGCAACGCGCATAACTTTTGGGACCACAGATCCAGTTGGTTGAATTTTCTCAGTATTAAACATCGCAACTGGAATAATCGGAGCACCGGATTCAATCGCTAAACGTGCAATGCCAGTACGCCCCTTGTATAGGCGCCCGTCAGGTGATCGCGTTCCTTCTGGATAGATACCTAGACACTTTCCTTCTGCGAGAACTTTAAGTCCAGCAATTAACGCTGCTTCGCTGCGACGCCCGCCCGAACGATCGACGGGAACCTGGCCCAGTGCGATAAAAGTTAACTTCTTCAACAACCCCTTTGGACCAGGAGATGTGAAGTACTCACTCTTAGCAAGGAAGGTAACTTTGCGAGGAACAACTAGCGGCATAAAAATAGAGTCGCTAAAAGAAAGATGGTTTGAAGCGATAATTACCGGACCGGTTCCGGGAACATTACGAAGGCCCTTCACCTTTGGGCGAAAGAGGATCATCAGGAACGGTGTTAAGAATGCGCGCAAGATGCCGTATGGCAGGTTGTTCATGAGGCTAATTTAGCGCCAAATGCTTCCAATGTGCGAATATGAACCATGGAGCGGGAGTTATGAGCGATAACGATAAGCGTCAAGAAGGCCCAGATGATGCGGCTGAACGCGAATTAGTTGAAATGGAATTTCAATCAATGGTCGAAAACCTCTCCTTAGATGAATCAGCGCCGACTACATATCTTGACGAACTCGAAAAATTTGAAGATCTTAATAAATTCGTAGCACCAAAACCTGAACGAAGAAGCGCATCGCAAACATTTCAAGCAGCTAAAGCAGCTTTTAAGAAATGGAAGAACGGAAGCACTTTCCGCGATGACGATGGAGCTGCGCTTTAAATTCTTGATAAATCAGCGACGCCTACTAAACCTGCACTATTACCAAGTTCTGCTGGAATAATTTCTGGGTATGGATGCTTCCCGCTAAATGGAATTAAGCGGATCGCAGCCTCGCGGGTGGGGCCAAGAAAAATTTCGCCGGCATCAATTACTCCCCCACCTAAAACTATGCAGGATGGATCGATGACCGCGCAAAGCGATGCAATTCCCGCACCAAGATAACTTGCCATCGTATTAAATGCCGCAAGTGCAACTGGATCACCTTCACGTGCAGCCGCAGTTATATCTTCACCTTTAAGTCCTTCCAGGGTGCCATCACCGCGGGCAAGTAGATTGCGCGCCATATCTGGACTCGCACTTATAGATTCGCGGGCATGGCGCATAAGGGCTGAACCTGATGCGTATTGCTCAAGGCAGCCACGTATTCCGCAACCGCATAAATGTCCCTCTGGAACAATTCTTATATGTCCGAGCTCGGCGCCAATTCCAAATGCGCCACGGAATAGTGCACCATCTAAAATTAAACCACCACCAACGCCAGTGCCGAGCGTCAATAACATTAAGTCACTTCGACCTCGGCCTGCCCCGAATTTAAATTCTCCCCAGGCGGCAGCATTTGCATCGTTCTCTAAAACTATTCGTTTATTAAGGATTGCATTTAGCTCTTTATCTAAATTAACGCCATTCCAGCCAGCAATATTAGGTGTTGCCAAGATAGTTTCGCGATCGGATGATATGAAACCTGCCGCGGAGACGCCGATAGATTCGACTTGGTACTCACTTAATAACTCATTTGCTACATCAGCGATCGTTTGCGTGAGGGCGCGTCCACCTTCGCGTGGCGTATCGCGCCGCGCTGTCGTCAGAATTTCACCGCTTGCGCTGACGACGCCACCTAATACTTTGGTGCCACCTACATCGATTCCGATCGTGTTGGAAGCCACGCAGTTATCCCTCTAAATGTTCTTTAAGCTGCTTTAGCGCGCTATCGATAGTTGATTTCTCTTGCTTGGCGATCATCATCGCTGGAATCGGCATTGATAATCCGACTGAGAGTTCATACGTTACTGAGGTTGAGTCGGCGCCTAAACTCTTAAGTAAATATGCGCCATCCATCTTGGTAAGTATGTTGGCATCATCTAATGAAAAGGTAACTTTGTTCGGTGCAGCGCTCCAGTCAAAATCAAGAGTGACTACATCTTTCACTGCGCCGGCATCAACTGATAACTTAGCTTTTGTAGCACGGCCTTGGTCATCAGTGGCAAGTACATCCACTTTTTTAAATGCACCTGACCATTCTGGGTATGACGCTACGGCGAACAAGGTCGCCCCGACATCCGAGATCGAGGCATCGATGGTAATTGTTGAACTGCTGAAATCGCTCATGCCCGAAGGTTACCCGTAAAAAAGTATTTTCCAGCCTCTCCCCTTTTTTTGAGTCGGGCGCTAGCGTTAGGGCATGAACGAAATCACAGTCCCGGCCCTTGTCCCTGCTGCCTCTTCAGGCAACCTCACAAATTTGATCGCGGAGCGCGCTTGGTTTGAACCAAATCGCGTGATGTTATCGCGCCCGCTCGGTGATGGATGGCAGAAAGTTAGCGCACAGGAGTTGGATGCCGAAGTGCGCGCAACTGCGAAAGGGCTGGTTGCTGCGGGAATTCAAATCGGCGATCGCGTCGCAATTATGGCTCGCACGAGATATGAATGGACGATTCTCGATTTTGCAATTTGGTACGCCGGTGGATGTGTAGTTCCAATTTATGAAACTTCATCTGCTGAACAAGTTGAATGGATCCTTAGCGACTCTGGTGCGGTCGGCTTAATTGTGGAAACACCTACACATCGCGAGTTAGTAAATACCGTAGCGCCTTCCCACACCAAATACATCTGGACCATGACTGAAGATGTACTTTCCGTACTAGCCACGGCCGGAGCGCATGTCAGCGATGATGAGATTGATCGCCGTCGCAGCGCACTTCTACCTGACACGCTGGCGACTTTGATCTACACATCTGGAACAACAGGAAAGCCAAAAGGTGTGCAATTAACCCACGGCAACTTCTTGTCTGAGTGTGGAAATGTCGTTGAAGGCGCAAGCGATCTATTTCTTAAGCAAAATGGTTCAACTCTCCTTTTCTTACCTGTCGCACACGTTTTTGGGCGCATGGTGCAGATCGGTGCGATTCGCGCCGGACTTCATTTAGCGCACTGCAGCGATCCTGTTGGCCGCCTGCAACCAGATCTCGCATCATTTAAACCAACTTTCGTTCTCGCTGTTCCACGTATATTTGAAAAGGTTTATAACGGCGCTGAAGCGAAGGCAGATGCAGCTGGTAAAGGAAAGATCTTCCGTAAGGCTGCAGAAGTTGCCGTCGCATACAGCGAATCTCTAGATAAGCGCGGCTTCAATCCGTTGCTTACCCTGAAGCACGCTTTATTCGACAAATTGGTTTACTCAAAGATCCGCGCAGCTTTAGGCGGAAATGTAGAGGCTGCAATTTCAGGTGGAGCTCCACTCGGAAAGCGCCTTGGACACTTCTATCGCGGTGCAGGTGTAACAATTTACGAAGGCTACGGACTTACCGAAACTACCGCCGGCGCGACTTTGAACATTACCGGGTCGTTAAAAGTAGGCAGCGTCGGAAAACCAATTCCTGGAACTAGTATAAAAATTGCAGAAGATGGTGAGGTCTTGATTAAGGGGCCGATCGTGATGCGCGGTTATTGGCAAAATGATGCAGCCAATGCCGAAGTATTTACAGAAGATCGCTGGTTTAAATCAGGTGACCTCGGAAAAATTGATGAGGATGGATTCCTTTCTATAGTCGGACGCAAAAAGGAATTGATCGTTACTGCCGGTGGCAAGAACGTTGCTCCCGCGGTACTTGAAGATCGCCTGCGTGCGCATCCGCTAGTTAGCCAATGCGTAGTTGTTGGAGATAACCAACCATTTATCGCCGCATTGGTAACTATCGATCAAGATGCGCTAAAGATGTGGATTGCCGCCAATAAGAAAGATGGCGCAACAATTGCAACTTTAACCCAAGACCCTGATCTAATAGCAGTCGTGCAAACTGCGGTTGATGAAGCGAATAAAGCGGTAAGTAAGGCGGAGTCGATCCGTAAATTCACCATACTTCCTACCGACTTCACAATCGCAGGTGGACAATTAACGGCGAAACTTTCCATAAAGCGCCATGTTGTCGCACAGGAGTTTGCGAAGGAAATCAGCGAACTATTCTCTAAGTGAGTACTCCACAACGTTTGGAATTAGCTCGCGAATTACACGATGGTGTTGCGCAAGACTTGGTGGCACTCGGCTACGAATTAGATTTGCTCTTGGCTGCCACCGATTCGCAAGCACCTGTACGAAAGGGAATACGTTCTCTGCGTTTTCAAGTTGACGAGCTCATCACGAAAGTTCGCCGTGAGATGTACCAACTCCGAGAGCCCAATGCGGAAACAGTTCAGGAGAAATTGGCTAATGCAGCATCGCAGATTTGCGGTACGCGGTTGGCTCGGTTGGAGATTGAGAAATTCAATATTGACCCTACGCTAGGGCTAGAAATAACTGCAATTGCAATTGAGTTGCTGCGAAATAGCGTGCACCACTCTAGGGGTAGCGAGATTGAATTACATTTAAGCCAAGTTGAAAATCACACCTACCTAGAGGTGCGCGATAACGGCGAAGGAGGTGCGACCTTGGAGAGTTCACGTTTAGGTTTAATTGGAATTAGAGAACGTGCCGAAAAACTTGGTGGCGCATTCTCATTTTCATCCGATGGCACAGGAACCAGGGTCGCAATAACACTTTGACGGCACGAACTGCTCCTGAAATTCTCTTAATCGATGACCATCCGTCGGTTCGGTCGGGAATAAGACGAGCGATCGAAATTTCCGGAATGACTTGTTGCGGAGAAGCGGCAAGCCGCGCTGAAGCTTTTGCTCAAATAGCGCACAAATCACCTGATGCAGTTGTGCTTGACCTTCATCTACCCGATGGATCAGGTTTAGATATTGTCCAATGGATCCGGAAACACTCGCAAGAAATGGCGATAGTTATCCTGACGATGAGTGATGAGGAAAGTCATTTAATAGCCGCAATGCGTGCGGGAGCCAGTGCATTTGTGAAGAAGAGCGCGCCGATCATCGATGTAATTGCGGCGATTAGAAGCGCCCTGACCCAGCCAAAGAACTTCAGCGCGGCAGGTATAGCAAGTGCGCTGGAAAGCTCGCAGACAGTAAATCTGCTAACGCCAAGAGAGTTAACGGTTTTACAAGCACTTGCGCTGCCGGGAACAAATAGTCACTTGGCCAAGTCGCTCTACATTTCTGAAGCAACACTTAAAACACATTTAGCCGCCATTTATCGAAAACTCGGCGTTGTGAATAGATTGGGCGCGGTAACCAAGGCGCGCAATCTCAATTTACTTACTTAATTTACTTACTTAATTTACTTACTTAATTTACTTTAAGTAACTCAGTGAACTTTGCCGCCCAGATATCCCAACGCCAATTTGAATCTATCCACTCACGTCCGCGCATACCCATCGCTTTAGCCTTGATTGGATCATCCAATAGCGTGATCAACGCCTTGGCGACATCCTTAGAACTTTTCCCGTCTACGGTAATTCCAGTTTCGCCTTCTATAACTGCATCAGGTGCACCACCCGACTTACCCGCAATTACTGGTAGTCCGCAAGCGCTCGCTTCAAGGTAAACGATTCCTAAACCTTCAACTTCTAAACCAGCGAGGCGCGAACGAGATGGCATGGCGAAAATATCCCCAGTACTTATGTAACGCGGCAGATCTGCATATTGAACCCGCCCAATAAAAGTGATCGACTCTTCGACCGCCAATTTTGATACCAGCTTTTCCAACTCGCTTCGATAAGGGCCTTCACCTACCATCAAAATGTGAGCGTCTGGATGGTGTTGCAGGATTTCAGGTAGCGCCGAAATCAAAATATCTTGTCCTTTGCGATGAACCAGCCTGCCGACGCTAACGATTACTTTCTTATTGGTAATGCCTAGCGAATGGCGCAGTTGCGCAGCTGTGGCTTGTGGCGCAAAGTGTGATGTATCAATTCCAGGTGCAATCTTTACCATTGCAGATCTCGCCTTTGCAGATAACGAGAGCGAAATTTGATCGCGAGTGAAATCTCCTAGGTAGGTCAGGTGATCAACGCTGTTACCGATATAACGAATCGCCAATTTAAATGGCCAGAGTTTTGCCCACCATACTTCATGTCCGTGGGTTAGCGAAATTATTTTATCCGCACCCACTTTACGGAGCCCTCGCGCCATAATCGCCAACGGCGCAGCCGCTCCAAAAAATACAACTTTGATATTTTCTTTGGCGATCAAATTCTGAACCGCCCGAGCCACTCTAGGCGTTGGTAGCAAGATCTTTGACCTATCTCTAATTACCGTTACCCCGAACTGATCAAACCAGCCTTGATCATAAAGATGTGTATCCCCCTGCTGCGAGGTATAGACAGTTACATAACCCTTTGGCAATCGTTCGATAAGTCCGATTACGAAAGTTTCAATGCCACCTGCTCGCGGACCAAAGTCATTTGTAATACAAAGTATTTTCTCAGGCATTTAATTAACTTGATTAGAGACGACGAGCGCCGATATATGGTTTGCGTCCTAGGCTAGAAGCGCTTGCGATTTTCACGCGTGAACCAGAACGTGGTGCGTGGACCATCTTGCCGCCACCCAAGTAAATTCCTACGTGTGAGATCGGACGACCGAAGAAGACCAGATCTCCAGCTTTAAGATCACTGCGCTTAATTGATTTTCCGTAACCATACTGGGCGCGCGAAGAGTGCGGCAGAGAGACACCAGCCGTTTGGTAGGCGCGCATCGTTAATCCAGAGCAATCCCAATAAACCATTCCATCTGCGCCGAAGACGTATTTATCGCCGATCTGTTTTAGCGCAAACTGCAGAGCTTTACCTGCTCTACCCGATACCCCGGATAGCGCTTTAGCTGCGGCAAGTGATGAGGCTTGGTCGGCATCTTCTTCTTGTTCTGCCAGTCGCGCCAAACGTTCACGATCTTCTTTCTTCAACTTAGCAAGTAAGGATTCTGCTTCAGCTAATTTTGCGATTGCGCGCGCGCTCTGGGCTGCTAATTTCTTTTGCGTCGCTTTAACTAGCGCCAACTTGTCATTTACCGTAAGCGATGTAGCGGTGAGGCGTTGCTTAGCAGCTTGGAATTTGCGGAGTTCCACTGATTTTTTTCTAGTTATCGCTTCCAATGAACCGGCAGCAGAGAGATAGAGAGTTGGATCGGTTGAGAAGAGAAGTTCTAAGCTCTGACTTAAGCCACCAGTTTTATATTGCTCGATTGCAATTGCGCTCAATGATTTTGAGAGTGCGCTAACGCTCTGGCTTTGAACTTCCTTCTTCGCTTGAATTCCGGCAAGGGTGCGATTTAGCGATGCTAATTTTACCTTCGCTTCTTGCGCGCCTTCTGCAGCGGTAGTTGCTTCCTCTTCGAGTTGGCGAACTCGTGCTTGAACTTCTGCCAAGGATTGAGCCGCTTGCGCCGATGGCGCTACAAAGAGCGGAGCAGCAACTGCAAGTATCGCAAATGTCACTGCGCTGATTGATCGCAGTCGCAAAGCTCGGCCGATAGTTAACATAAGAGTTGAAGGCTAACGGGGGCAATCCTGCAATCTCAACTTGAGATAGGCGTGGCTAGGCTGTGAATTTAAATATTTTTGGGAAATCACGCTGAATTAAAGCGGAGTGGTCGGACAAGTCCGCGTGAAGAGAGAAGATCTATGGCATAAGCGGTTGAGTCGGGAATCTCATGGATTGCTTCCTTGGACTCTTTCTTGGTAATAAAAAAAGTCAAGATGCAATCTTCGCAACCAATATCTTTTACAGCACAGGTATCGCAGGAAATGATCATGACAAAAATATAACCGCCTCCACTGACATCTCATCATGGCGCGGTAGCCTTTTGAGATGGCGGTGTTTGCATCTTTAGTTGTCGGTAGCGATGGCTCCACCACTAAAGGTGGAAATTCCAGAGCTATCACCAGCGGAGTAGACCGAACCGCCTTCTTAACTCGCAGGCGCAGCGCAGACTTTCTCTTAATCGGCGGTGAAACGGCGCGAACTGAGCCGTACCATCGCACGCCCGTGCCGGTCGTTATCTCATCTCGTTCAATGATCAACTCCTTGGCGGATAACAGACTCGCCCACTGGTGGAATCTCTCCCCTACAGCGGCGCTCGCTAAAGGCGTTGAGAAATTTGGTGCCAGCGTTCTGGTGGAGTCAGGCCCATCACTTATTGACGACCTTCTTTTAAATAACGCCCTAGATGGAATTCACTTAAGTATTACATCGGTCACCGGAGGTGAAAACCCAATAGATATTGCAGCGCTCTTAGCAAACTTCGCTGAAATAGAACGTCACGAAGTCGACGGTACGCAATTTATAGAAGCTAGAAGGCTGAAATAACGGCAACGCCCGCGACTGCAGCAAAAATTCCAATATATTGAATTCGATGCAAACGCTCATTTAAGAATTTAAACGCTAATAGCGCAGTGAAGATTGGATATAACGCGCCAAGAACCATTGATATTGTTAAATTACCTTTAGTGGTTGCCACCCCTAAGAGTAAATTCGCTAAGAAATCGGCGCATCCAATAAATATTAAAACAGGCGCTAACTTAAAGTGTAGTCCGCCAATTGTGCGATATTTCAAAAGTATTCCTAAAGAAATAAATAAAGTGGTTGTTCGCATCATCACCATGGTCATTAACGCATTTCCTTGCGAACCAATCGCCATCCAAACTAACGCTGTACCAAACCCAACAGCTGCACCAAGTGCAAGAATTAGCGGTTTGATCGGGAGGCCTTGCGATAGCTCTGGACCGCTTGCTAAGAATGCGCCGATTATCGCGAGGGCTGCGCCAATTGAAAGAATTAGCGATAAACGATCTCCCTTTACAAAAAAGGCATAAGCAACTGGAATCAGAGCAGATAAACCACTAATTGGCGAAACAACTCCCATACGTCCGGTAGCTAGACCCGCATATAAACAAATTAAGCCAAAATATCCAAGTGCTCCTGCAAATGCCCCAGGAATAAAATATCCATTGCTGCCAAAAGCGTTTGCAGAAAAATCTCCGTTTAGAAGCGCCAAAATAATTCCGAAGATAAGTCCGATTGCTTGTGTCACTCCAAGTACCGCAATCGCAGGATATTTTTTACTTAAATTCCCGCCGTGGTAATCAGCAGTTCCCCACAATAGGCTGGAAAACAACGCTAATAAGGTGGCCATAGCGAGCAAGGTTACACAGTCTTGCGCCCTGCCTCCCACTTATATTGCGGTGCCATCTTTAGAATTAAGCAGTGGATGTAGCCCAATTCAATCGTATGGTTGATCACCTTCGTTCTGTAACTCCACGATCTGAAATTATTCTCGAAGAAGTACCAGCGCCGCAAAAATTGGCAACTTTCTCTTTTGCATTTACTGCAGATGTATCAAATGGCTTACTCGGTGATGCTGAAGAAGAGATCGCATCTGGGCGATTTGTTTTACTGCATGAGCCCGGTGGGCAAGATACCTGGGAAGGCGAATTTCGCTGCGTGACATTTTTGAGTGCAGATGTCGATGAAGCTATGCAAGACGATCCTTTGTTGCCAGAAGTTGGCTGGAGTTGGCTCCTTGATTCACTTTCTGAAGCAGGTTGTGAATTTAACGCACCAAGTGGAACTGTGACTCGTGTTTCTAGCGCATCATTTGGAAAATTGTCTCCTCGCAATGATGAATCGGAAATTGAGATCCGTGCATCTTGGAGCCCGCTTATTAAAGATTCCAACGAGATGATTGCCCACGTCCTGGCCTGGTGCAATCTTTTAGGTGAAGTTGCTGGATTACCTCCCGTCGTTGAAGGGGTTGCCCCAATTTCTGCAGCGCGTCGTAAGGCTTAATCGCCGCTTAAGATTTTTTAATATGGATAACGTAAAAGAAGGCTCCGCCGAAAACGAACCGGTAATTACCGCAGTTCCACTATTGACTCCCGCTGAAGGTGTTCCGCAGATAATCGCGGATCAATCAAGATTTGAAAGTGCGCTCCGTGAATTAGCGCAAGGTACAGGCCCATTCGCCGTAGATGCCGAAAGAGCATCTGGTTTTAAATTTAGCGCACGTGCATATTTGATTCAGATAAAGCGCCAAGGTGGTGGATTGCACCTGATTGATCCGATTCCTTTTGGCCCCAATCATCAGCTATTCATTGAATTAAATGAACTATTGCAGAGCGATGAAGTAATTTTGCATGCCAGCACACAAGATCTACCTTGCCTGCGCGAGTTAGGAATTAGCCCAAAAAAATTATTTGATACCGAACTCGGTGGTCGTATCGCTGGTCTGCCACGAGTTGGGCTGGGTCCACTTCTAGAATCGCTGATGGAAGTTTCGCTCGCCAAAGAACATTCGGCAGCGGATTGGTCACAGCGACCATTGCCGCAAGAATGGCTAAATTACGCCGCACTTGATGTTGAACTACTAGTTGAACTACGTGACAAAGTTTATGGGCTACTGGCGAGCGCCAATAAATGGGAATGGGCGCGCGAAGAGTTTCAGGCAATCCTCGATGCTCCCCCACCGCCTCCCCGCATTGATCCTTGGCGACGGACTTCAGGGATGCATAAAATTAAGAAGCGAAACCAGTTAGCGGTGGTTCGCGCACTTTGGACGGTGCGAAATGAAATCGCCCAAGAAGTTGATGTTTCGCAAGGACGTTTACTTTCAGATGCTGCCATCGTTGAAATCGCTAGCGTCGCACACGTAAAGATGATTAAGACGAAGAAGGATTTAGAGCGAGCGCTGCGTCCGCTCGGTTTGCGAGCGCGCTGGATGGAGAACGCTGCTTCTTGGATAAGCGCTATCTCAGATGCCCTTGCCCTCAGTGAGGATCAATGGCCGCAAGTCAGATCTGATTCTGACTCTCTGCCTCCGATAAAGATCTGGCGCGAACGCTTTCCGGATAAGTACGCCCCGCTCACCCACGCCAAGGCTCAATTACTGGCGAAAGCCGAAGAGCTCGTTATCCCCCTTGAAAATATGATTACCCCCGAATACATCCGCCGGATCTGCTGGAACGCCCCTAAAGGCGAGGTAGCCCGCGCTCTGGCTACTCTGGGTGCACGTTCTTGGCAGATTGAGATAGCGGCCCCAATCTTGGAATCAGCGCTGCTCGAGACGATCCCGCTCGCCGCCGCTGAGACTCTTGCCGAAGGCGAAGAGGCGCCAGTCGAGATGTGAGGAATTACGCAACACTTAAGTTGCGTAATTCGAAGAGCGGTTCTAGATTTATCCCATGCTCAGCACATTCATTATCGCCCTGCGTGAAGGGTTGGAAGCCGCACTTATAGTCGGAATCTTGGTCGCCTATATCGTCCGAACCGATCGCCGCCACCTGCTGAAACCACTCTGGGGTGGAGTCTTCACCGCTATCGCTGCAAGTTTGGCACTTGGCGCAATTCTGTCATTTACATCAGCTGAATTATCTAGTCGTGGTGAAGAGTTATTTGCTGGCCTCACATCATTTATTGCTGTCGCACTTGTTACTTGGATGGTCTTTTGGATGAAGCGCACTGCTCGTACTTTGCGCGATGAATTACATGGCAAGGTCGACAGCGCAGTGATGACCGGCCCAATAAGCCTTGCTTTAGTGGCTTTTTTCGCTGTTTTGCGCGAAGGTTTAGAAACCGCGCTCTTTATCTATACCAACTTTAAAACAGTTGGCGCCGCATCTACTGCCACTGTTGGATTAATACTTGGTTTGGCGCTCGCCGTCGCACTTGGTTATTTGATTTATAACCGATCTGTAAAATTGAATCTCTCTAAATTTTTCACAGTCACTGGAGTTGCGCTAATCATCGTGGCTGCAGGCGTTCTGTCTTACGGTATCCACGAGTTCCAAGAACTCGGTTTCTTACCTGGCGCTGAAACCTACCTCTGGGATGTAACTCCTTGGATTGGAAAAGAATCAGTCCTGGCTGCAATCCTCGGCGGAACCATCGGCTTTGACACCACTACCTCAATTGTTCAGTTCTTAGCCTGGGGTATTTACCTAAGTGCGGTCTTAATTCCGTACTTATCAAAGAAGGGCGCACCGGCACCCCGCGTGCCAGCTGGCGTTTAACTCTTCCTGTTCCACTTTTCGCTACTGACGAGTAACCTATCCCTAGAGGTTACCTAGCCTTAATTCGTTAGAAAGTAGCGCCAATGTCTCGCACCGTTGTTCTTGTCGATGCCGTCCGTACCCCATTTGGAAAGGCTGGCAGCATGTACTCCGGTACTCGCGCCGATGATCTTATGGTGCGCGCCATGCGCGGACTTCTTGAACGCAATCCGAAAGTAAACCCTGGCGACATTGAAGATGTTGCGATCGCTGCTGCAACTCAGACCGGTGATCAAGGTATGAACTTGGGTAGAAGTGCATCACTTCTTGCCGGCTTGCCTAATACAGTGCCGGGATATTCCGTTGATCGCTGGTGCGCAGGTGCCATGACTGCAACTACATCTTTAGCTGGTGCTATTGCAATTGGCTCAATCGATATTGCTATTGCGGGCGGCGTTGAACATATGGGAAATCACCCAATCGGAGATGGCATAGATCCAAATCCAAGATTTTTAGCAGAGCGAATTGTGGAGCAAGATGCGCTCGCCATGGGGGCAACTGCAGAACGCCTCCACGATCGTTTTCCGCAGCTAACTAAAGAGCGCGCCGATCGTTACGCCTACAACTCACAGATGAAAACCGCTGCTGCTTATGCTGCTGGAAAAATTCAACGCGATTTAATTCCAACTGCGGCGCGTATTCCAGAAATGGGTTGGGGAATTGCAACTGTAGATGAACCCCCACGTCCAACAACGACAATGGAAGGCCTATCCACTCTTAAGACTCCATTTCGCGCAGCGGGACGTGTAACACCAGGAAATTCTTCTGGCTTAAATGATGGCGCAACTGCCGCACTTCTTGCTAGCGAAGATAAAGCTAAAGAGTTAGGGCTAACCATTAAAGCGAAGTTAGTTTCTTATGCATTCGCTGGCGTTGAACCAGAAGTTATGGGCTACGGACCCGTTCCTTCAACAATCAAAGCGCTCTCTAAAGCAGGTTTGCAGATATCTGATATCGGAGCTTTTGAAGTAAATGAAGCATTTGCGGTACAAGTTATCGCGTTCTTAGATCACTTTGGCATTGCAGATGATGATCCTCGCGTAAATCCATATGGCGGTGCTATCGCAGTTGGCCATCCGCTGGCATCTTCCGGAATCCGCTTAATGTTAAATCTGGCGCGCTCCTTTGAAGAGCACACCGATGTTCGATATGGCCTAACCACAATGTGTATTGGACTTGGTATGGGCGGCACCGTTATTTGGGAGAACCCACACTTCACTGGAGGTTCAAAGTAATGACAACCGCAATGAATCTGCCCGAAGGTGCGCCCGAAGAAGTAGTAACCAACGCCCTTGTACGCGATGTTGACCTCACCCCATTTGGGCATAAAGGAACGCTCGCGTTAATCACTTTAGATAACGGCCTAGATCACACTCGCCCCAATACCTTTGGACCACAATCACTTGCGGCCTTAGATGCAGCGATTACCGATGCAATTGGTCGCGCTCCTGCTGCAATTGCAATAACCGGTAAGCCATTTATCTTTGCTGCCGGTGCCGACCTATCCGCGCTCTCCTTTTTATCAAAGCGCGAGCAATCACTTGCTATCGGCAAACTAGGACACGATGTTTTTCGCAGATTTGATGAATGTGGAATTCCAACTTTTGCATTTATTAATGGGTTAGCCCTCGGTGGTGGACTCGAAGTTGGCTTGCATTGCAACTACCGCACTCTTGCATCAACTGCATTTACTGGATTGCCAGAAGTATTCCTCGGCTTAGTTCCAGGTTGGGGCGGGGCCACAATTTTGCCTAAGTTAATTGGCCCAGAACGCGCGATACAAGTAATTATGCTCAATGCACTAAATAACAACACCATGATGAAAGCTAAAGATGCTCTCGCACTTGGTGTAGTCGATGCTGTCTATGAACCAGCAGATTTCTTGGAACGTTCAGTTGCATTTGCCGCCAGCGTTTTATCTGGCAAGAATAAAATTGAACGAAAAGATTACTCAACTGATCCTGCTTGGGATGCGGCGCTGGCGACTGGAAAGGCGGCTTCGCTAAAGAAGTACGGCGGGGCAGAAATCGCTTCGCCAACGCGCGCGCTCGATTTAATCGCCGCTGCTCGTACAAATACTCGTGGCGCAGGTTTTGATGCTGAAGATCAAGCGCTTGCCGATTTGACGATGTCAGATCCGCTCCGCGCATCGCTGTATGCCTTTAATTTGATTCAGAAGAAGCGCAAGAAAGTTGAAGGCGCACCTAAAGCTGCCCTAGCTCGTAAAGTTTCCAAAGTTGGCGTTGTAGGCGCAGGTTTGATGGCTTCACAGCTGGCCTTACTTCTTCTTCGCAATTTGAAGTGTCCTGTCGTAATGACAGATATAGATCAAGAGCGTGCAGATAAAGGCGTCGCCTGGGTAAAGAATGAGTTGGCGAAATTAGTGGAAAAGAAGCGTATGAGCGAAGAATCTGCGCGCCGCCTTTCACTATTGATCAGCGGATCAGCCGATCAGAAAACTTTCGCCGGCTGTGATTTTATTATCGAAGCAATTTTTGAAGAACTCTCACTTAAGCAAGAGCTCTTTAAGAATTTAGAGAAGATAGTCTCTCCTGAGTGTGTGTTGGCGACCAATACTTCATCACTTTCTGTTGAGAGAATGACAGAAGGGTTGGCAAATCCAGAGCGCGTTATTGGCTTCCACTTCTTTAACCCAGTTGCAGTGATGCCATTGCTGGAAATTGCACGTACATCCACAACAGATGATGCAACTACTGCAACTGCAGTTGGCGTAGGTAAAGAATTGAAGAAGACGATGATTATCTGTAAAGATGCACCGGGTTTTGTTGTTAACCGATTGCTGACTCGCTTTATGGGTGAAGTTACCGACGCCGTAGATGAAGGAACCGCGCCAGCAGTTGCTGATAGCGCAATGCGCAGCATCGGATTCCCGATGTCGCCATTTGAGTTACTTGATTTGGTAGGTCCTGGTGTAGCCCTGCACGTTTCGGAAACTTTGCATGCAAATCTAGGCGATCGCTATCGCATCTCCCCCACTATGCAAGCAATGGTTGCGGCAAAGGTTCGCAATTTCTACATCAAAGGTAGCGATGGCAAGTTAACGCCAAATCCTGAAGCAATTGCGCTGTTGAAGCAAGGCACGACTGCATCTTCGGCTGAACAAGTTCGCGATCGCGCTCTAAAAGCTTTAGCTGTTGAAGCGCGCATGATGCTCGATGAGGGCGTAGTTGCTACGCCTGCTGAAATTGATCTATGTATGTTGATGGGCTCTGGATGGCCGATGCACTTGGGTGGAATTCTGCCTTACTTAGATCGTGAAGGAATTAGCGAAGCGGTTTGCGGTCAGCGTTTTCACGCGCCGGGAATTGCATCTCTTCCATAATCGCGATTGAGTTTGCTGATCCATTAGAGCTATTCCACTCAACAATGCTGCGTGCGATATTTTGTGCGTTAATCCCTAAGTCGCTCAATATTTCACTACGCTTGGAATGTTCAATAAACTCCAGCGGAACGCCAATGGAGTGAATCGGAATATTGAGTCCTGCTTCACGGAACATCTCAGATACCGCGCTAGCGATTCCGCCGTGTTTAATACCATCTTCCAACACCACCACGCTCTTATAACGCTGGGCCATAGTAATTAGCGAAGATGGTAACGGTTTTACCCATCGCGGATCAATAACAGTTACTCCAACACCTTCGCG
>Ga0214919_10001015_pt1 | contig 47437 bp, 43 predicted proteins | sample LL1503_MetaG_FD_177994 | JGI IMG/M metagenome (GOLD analysis project Ga0214919, IMG submission 177994) | Freshwater microbial communities from Lake Lanier, Atlanta, Georgia, United States - LL-1503 | ecosystem: Environmental > Aquatic > Freshwater > Lake | place: USA: Georgia | collected...
ATTTTTTGAAAGGTAAGCGTACCTAGATGTACGTGCGTTTCAAAAAATTTAGAATTGCAAAAAGTTCGACGAAAAAGTTGATTTACGCGACAGCGCCCTAATTCACTGACAGATTAACTAAGAATTTTTTAAAATGTAAATGAGTATATCATTCACGAAACTTTTTACCCGCTTAACTCTATTTCTCACCCTAACTTTAATCTTTTTCTCTCTCTCCGCTTTTGCACTTTCCCCCGAAGCAAGACTTCCAGATGAAGCCCAAGAACAACGAGCCATGGAGCTTTTTTTAGAAGTGCGCTGCTTAATCTGCGGCGGGCAAGTTATTGAGAATTCAAATACGGAATTTTCTTACGAAATGAGAAAGTTAATCCGCCAGAAAATTTCTAGCGGATTAACTAATAAGGAAATTAAAAACGAATTAGTAAAAGAATTTGGCGAAGATATTCTAACTAGCACTAATCAAAAAAACGACCGAGTTTTTTTATGGTATTTGCCGGTTTTATTTATGGTGGTTTGTTTTATCTTCCTAATTTACGACTACTATTAACTCTTGAACGTCGATGATCCCATCTACAACATTTTCAACTACTTCGATATTAGACACTGTTAGCTAATTAATTTTATTCCATATTTATACCAAATTAACTATCTTTTGATAGCTATAACTTTGTCTTTTTGGTAAAAATTTGCTCAGAAAATGACGCTGTATCACTTGATACAACTTACATTTCCAGTCGCAATTTTTCCTCAAAAATACTTTGCTACTGCGATCAATAGATTTTTAGTTTGGTATAGTCTCTATATGATGTAGCAGCGCCTAATCACGCGATTGTTTTGAAGATGCGCTGAAGCGGGCTTTGCTCGATGAATTGGGAGTTCGTTCGGTTTTTTAAATCTAATCCTTCGGAATAATTTTTTTAATCTCTTCGCGAACAATCTTTTCAACCAAGTCTGGTAAATGCTCATTCAACCATTTTTCTAACTTAGGTTCCATCAAATGAGTTGCTAATTCTACAAAAGCTGGACCTTGCGAGAAAGTTGAAATTCCCGAAACTACATTTTTTGCATCAACTAATTTTCTTAGCGAATCACCGACCTGACGCAGCGTTGAATCGTAAATTCCATTACCCATATTATTTGCTCCCTTTGATGCATTCACAACAGAAACCTGACTTTGAGAGTCATAATTTTGCTGCGCTGCTTGAGGTTGAAGCGGCGCAGGATTGCTAATAAAATCTTCAACTAGTTTTTCCGGAAGTAGCGCTGGTTTTAAACCCATTATTTCTTTTTCAAATTCCAGATCAATTTCATCGTTTGAAGATGTTTTTAAAACTGTTTGCGATATTGATTTTTCCTTCATTTCTAAATCAAAAAAATCAATTGGATTTTTTGAAGCCATAACTGGCGGAGTTTTGATTTTTAGGGCTTCTGGTTTTTTATCTGCCAATTTCAATTCTAAATCCAAATCATCATCCAAATCTTTATGAATTTGTGGTTCCAATTTTTTCGGTGATAAATTTTCTAAATCATCGAAATTTAAATCATCATCTTCATAAGATTCTTCTTTGATTTCCATTGTTGGGGGGGTTTCTTCATGTTTTTTCAATTCAGCAAAATCTAAATCATCCTCTTCAACAAGTTCTTTTAGCGACGGTTCTTCTTCATGATTTTCTAAATCAAGAACATCTTCTTCCTGCGCTTCTGAATCTAGAACATCTTCTTCCTGCGCTTCTGAATCTAGAACATCTTCTTCCTGCGCTTCTGAATCTAGAACATCTTTATCATCATATTCCTCTTCATTATGCTCTTCTTCATCAAGATGCTTTAACTCTAAATCATCATCTTTTAAATCAAGAACATCTTCTTCCGCATTTTCTGCTTCATGGGTTTCTTCATTAAAAGTTAAATCAAGATCATCAACTTTTGGCGCAACAACTGCTGGAATTTCTTCTATCTCATCATTAATAATTTTATTTCCGAGCCAATCAAAATCTCCAAGCGCTTCACCTTCGGACTCTTCTTCAATTTCTTTTTCAACTACTTCATCTTCTGCGATATCAATTTCATCTTCGAAATCTTCAATTTCATCTTCATTAAAATCATCGACTTCATTTTGCTTCGTTTTTTCTGTTGGAGAATCTGTAGCCGGAATTTTTGCTTCGCTGTCAAGATCAAAATCATCGAGATTAAAATCATCAAGAGCTTCAGATTGTTTATTTTCAATCGCTTTCGCAACTGGTGGAATGTTTGAAGTTGGCGGAACTGCTTCTGTTTCCAAATCTTCTAAGTTCAAATCATCTTCAAATTTCGACATTGTTGTATCAATTTTTTGCTCAGGAACTTTTATTTCTGAAACAACTGCAGCTTCTACTTTCAAGGCTGAAGATATATATTGGAACTCTTCGTTACTATTTGTGGGCGCAACAATTTTTTCGCTTTTTTGATCAAGCTTGTGCATTTTTTTCTTGATAGTTTCCAAAATGGAAAGAGTATTTTTTTCTGCCATGAAAACCTTTATAAGATGTTGATTTTACTGCTCTGAAGCAAGATTATGAAAAAAAATTTGAAAGTTAAGTAAGTGATTTTTTTCATCGAAGCAAAAATTACAACACAAATGAAATAAAATGAAAAAAGATTTTTTAAACCTGTTTATATGGATCGCAATTGGATTTATCGGCGCCGCTTCTTTTGGTGGAATTGCACTGATTCGCGGTGAAAAAATTTCCTCGCTCTGGTTTTTAACCGCCTGCGTTTGCACTCAACTTGTAGCTTATCGTTTTTATAGCGCTTGGATTGCAGCAAAAATTTTACATGTCGATGGTCGTCGCACTACTCCCGCCAACAAAATTAATGACGGCAAAGATTTTGTACCAACAAATAAATGGATTGTTTTTGGACATCACTTTGCCGCAATCGCCGGTCCGGGCCCACTAATTGGACCTACTCTCGCGGCGCAATTTGGATATTTACCAGGAACTTTATGGATTTTAATTGGCTCAGTTTTTGCAGGCGCCGTGCAAGATATGATAATTTTATTTTCCTCAATGCGTCACGACGGAAAATCTTTGGGACAATTAATCAAAGATGAAATCGGAAAAACCGCCGGTTACGCCGCGATGATTGGAACTCTGGCAATTATTATAATATTAATTGCCGTTCTTGGACTCGTCGTTGTGAAAGCTTTGATGCATAGTTCGTGGGGATCTTTCACGGTTTTAATGACAATTCCAATTGCGATGTTGGTGGGAATTTATCTTTATTATATTCGTCCTAACGGCGTGATTGAAGCAAGTTTAGTGGGAATAGCATTATTTTTACTCGCAGTTTATGGCGGAAAAATTGTACATTATAATGAAAATTTATCGCTGATTTTTGATCGCAGCGGCAAGTTTTTAGCAATATCAATTATAATTTATGGCTTTGCTGCGGCAACGCTTCCAGTTTGGCTATTATTGGCTCCACGAGATTATCTTTCTTCATTTTTAAAATTAGGAACAATTTTATTACTCGCAATCGCTTTACTGATTTTTCATCCGCAAATTCAAATGCCAGCATTAACCAAATTTATTGATGGAACTGGACCGATTTTTAGTGGCAAAGTTTTCCCCTTTTTATTTATCACAATTGCCTGCGGCGCAATCTCGGGATTTCATGCTTTAGTTTCTTCTGGCACAACTCCAAAAATTATTTCTGATGAACGTGACGTTCGTTTAATTGGCTATGGCAGCATGTTGCTTGAAGGATCTGTTGCAATTATGGCAATGATTGCGGCTTGCGTTTTGGAACCGGGAATTTTCTTCGCCATAAATTCTCCCGCCGCAGCTCTTGGAGCTGATGCAGCGCAAACGATTTCTTCTTGGGGATTTCCACTAGAAAATTCGACAATGCAAAATCTTGCTGATCAAATGGGAGAAAAAACTTTATTTTCCAGAACAGGCGGAGCTCCGTCTTTAGCTGTTGGAATGGCTAATATTTTTTCATCTGCTTTTGGCAGCAATATGCTTTCAATGTGGTATCATTTTGCGATTATGTTTGAGGCGATTTTTATTTTAACCACCCTTGATGCTGGAACTCGCGTGGCGCGATTCATGCTTGAAGATTTATTAAAATTTCGCGATCGCAAACTTCACGAATCAATAATCGCTTCCCTTTTTTCAAGTTTTTTAATTGTTGGCGCTTGGGGTTATTTTTTATATATGGGCGTGCTTGATCCAAATGGCGGCGTTAATATTTTATGGCCGCTTTTCGGCATGTCGAATCAAATGCTGGCGGGAATTGCGCTGACTTTGGCCACTGTAATTATTTATAAAAGTGAACGCCAAAAATTCTTTTTTATCACGGCAATTCCTTTGTGTTTTTTACTTGTAACAATTAGTTGGGCAGTGATTGAAAAGGTTTTTTCTGCTGATGTTAAAATTGGATTTTTAGCGCTGGCAAATGCAGCGCAATTTAAAATTGATTCTGGATTAATCGCCAATGATCAAATTTCAAATATAAAACGCATGATTTTTAATCAAAAATTAGTTTCAGGAATTGCTTTGAGTTTTATGGCGATTCTTTGGGTTGTAGTTGCAGATGCAGTTCGAAGTTGCGTTAAAATCAAAGAATAAATAAACAAATAAATGAAAAATTTTTTCCAACTTTTACGAGATTATATAAACGGCGATTTTGCTTATAAAAAATACATTGAACATCACCAAAAAAATCATCCGCAACAAAATGCTTTAGACAAGAAATCCTTCTTACGCGACCGCCAAAAATGTAAATGGAAAAAAATTAATCGCTGCTGTTAAAAAAAGATCGCAATAAAATTAAAATTTAGAGAATTTTATCGAAAAGATATTTTTTTGGTTAGAGCCCGTCTTAAATCTTTTTTGATCCCAGATTTAGGACAGGCTCTTAGATCCAACCAATAACAGAATAACCTTTTCCTGTCAGGCAATTTATCATGTAGAGTTGTTTAATTTCATCAGGATTAACTTTTCCTTTTCCTGCTTCTGAAAGCCCGCCAATTGCACCGCCAGCTCCAGCTCCGATTGCAGCTCCGCCTAAAATTGATCTTATTCCACCACCCCAAATTAAACCAGCCGCAGTTCCGATCACACTTCCAATAATAGCTTTTCGACTAGCTTCTTTGGCAACGCGCTCAGCTTTATATTTATCGAGATAATCGGCAGCTTCTTTTTTACAGATTTTAATATCAGCATCCGCTTTTTCTTCACCAACGGCATTATATTTGTCATTATGATCGAGAATTGGGCGATAAGAACAAGAAGAAATTGAAAGAGTCGCGATAGTTAAAATTAGTAATTTCGAAAGATGATTTTTCATGGTTATTTTTTATTAAAATCAAAAAAAAGCGCCTGATGCATTTTTCATCAGGCGCTTTTTTAAAAATAAGTTCAAAAGAAAATTATTCTTTGATCAATTTGGCTTCTTTGAAATATTTCATAGCGCCCGGATGAATTGGGGCTGAATTTCCTTCTTTAACCATTTCTTCTTTTTTAAGTGAAGAAAAAACTGGGTGCAAAGTTTTGAAGTTATCGAAGTTTTCAAAAGCAGCTTTAGTAACATTATAAACAACGTCTAGATTTGCTTTTTCTGAAGTTACTAAACTTGCTTTAACGCCGAAAGTTTCGATATTTCCTGGGTTTCCAGCGTACATTCCACCTGGAATGATTGCTTTTACATAGAAGGCATTCATTGAAACTAATTTGTCGATAGTTTCGCGATCGATGGCGATGATTCGAACTTTACAAGCTTGAGTTGCTTCTTGAAGAACGCCATTCGGATTTCCTGAGGCATAAACCATTACATCAATTTTACCTTCACATAAAGCTTTTGGTTGCTCAGATGGTTGTAAGTAGGTAACTATTGAAAAATTTTGTTTAGTCCAATTTTTTGCGGCCATTAAAACTTCCATTGTAGCATACATGCCAGAACCTTGCGGACCGAAGTTGATTCTTTTTCCTATTATGTCGTCTAATTTTTTAATTTCTGATTTTTCTAAAACTGCGATTGTGAAAGTTTCGGTGTAAAGAGAGAAAACTGAACGTAATTCTTTGAAAGGTTTTTGATCAGCGAAGAAGCCAGTTCCGTTATAAGCTGCATATTGCCAGTCAGATTGAACGATACCGAAATCAATTGCACCGTTGCGAATGGCATTAAGGTTGGAAACTGATCCGCCTGTTGATTCAACTGAGCATCTGATTCCATGTTCTTTTCTACCACGATTTAGAAGTCTGCAGATTGCGCCACCAGCTGGATAATAAACGCCGGTGATTGCACCAGTTCCAATTGAAACATATTTGGTTGCCGCCATTGATTCGTTAGCAAAACCTAGCAAAGATGAGCTTAATAGAAGAAGTGTGAATATTTTTTTCATTTGGAATTTCAGAATATTTTTAGGATATGTGTACAAGAAACAGAAAAAAGCAGATTTAAAATTCGTCACTTTTTTTAAAAGTCAAAATCTTTCTCGAATGAGTAATTATGAAGTCAGAAATTTATCAAAATTTTTTTGACATTAAAAAACCATCAACTAAGTATTTTTCCCGAAATTAGATTTCGATCAAGAAATAAGCACTTCCTTCAAGCACATTAGAAATAGCAATTCTTCTCGTACAAAAGAGCGTTTAACAAGTTACGGTCGTTATCAAAATCACCATACTCATTAACCAAATATCAATTTAAAAATTAAGATTATGAAACTTTGGCAACAGGTTCTTATTGGCCTAATTTTAGGCATCATTTCGGGAATAGTTTTAGGAGAGAAAGCCGCTGGTCTAAAAATCTTTGGTACCATTTTCATTAGTCTTATCAAAATGGTGATCGTGCCACTAATTTTCTTCGCACTACTTTCTGGAATCACCTCCATGCATGGTCAAGGAAACTTTACCAGAGTTGGCATTAAAGGTTTCGGTACATACATTTTAACCGCGATTTTTGCCGTTATTATCGGCTTAACTGCAGGAACTATTTTCCATCCGGGAACCGGCGTTGATTTACACATGATCCTTGAAACTACAGGTCAAGCACCTGTAACAGTTGCAAAAACTCCTCCAACAATCACTGAATTTTTGCTTGGCTTGATTCCGACCAATCCAATCAGATCAATGGCAGATGACAATTTCTTGCAAATTATTATCTTTTCTATTTTCACCGGTATCGTAATTAATTTAATTGGCGAAAAAGCTAGACCCCTTAAAGATGTAATCGTTGCCGGTTCTGCTGTTTCTTTCAAAATGATCGAAATCATCATCAAATTAGCTCCACTTGGTGTATTTGGTTTTATCGCTTGGATCATCGGAACTCAAGGTATGGACATTCTTGAAGCTTTGGCAAAATTGATTGTCGCAGTTTTAGCAGCATGCGCTTTCCAATATATCATTTTCGGATTGATGATTTTGGTCTTCGCTCGCATGTCGCCACTTCCTTTCTATCGCAAAATTTTACTTACCCAATCAATCGCTTTTGCAACCAGCAGCAGTAAAGCAACTCTTTCTACTGCGATGAGTCAATTGCAAGAAAGAATGGGCGTTTCAAAAGTTAACTCTAACTTTTTGATGCCGCTTGGAGTTTGTATAAACATGGATGGAACTGCGATCTATCTTGGAATTTGCGCTCTATTCTTCGCTCAAGCCTATGGAATCGACCTTACAATGCAAAACTATATGATGTTAGTTTTAACCTGCACTCTTGGCTCAATTGGCGCTGCAGGAATCCCAGCTGGCGCGATCATTTTCATGAGCATGGTTTTAACTTCTGTTGGCTTGCCAATCGAAGGCATCGGAATCATTCTTGGTGTTGACAGAATTTTGGACATGGTAAGAACTACCATTAACATCACTGGCGACAGCGCGATCACTTTAATTGTAGATAAATCAGAAGGTTCATTGGATGAAAAAACTTACTACGCAAAAAACATTTAGTAAAACATTCAAAGCATTAATCAGCTACGCAAGTATCGTTACTTGCGTAGCTTTTTTTTCGCTTGAAGCAGTAGCTACAGAAAAAAAACAAGATCTCGCGGAAATCCATAAAAGCGATTTGCAGCAAGTTGAAAATTACTTAAACAATATAAAAAATCTTTCGGCAAAATTTGTTCAGGAATCTGCCGAGGGAAATTTGGTTGAAGGAAAATTTTTGCTTTCGCGCCCCGGGAAAATGCGCATTGAATATAGCACTAAACCTAAAGTGATTGTCGTAGTAAATGGCGCTGTTCTCTCTTATTTTGATGTTGAGTTAGATGAAATTTCTCGACTCAGCACCAATACAACTCCCGCCTCTTTCTTGACTCGCGAGAATATTTCTTTCAGCGCCAAAGATGTTGAAATTACTAATGTTAAAAAAACTACCGGACAAATTAAAATTTCAGTGATGAAAAAAAATCGCAAAGAAGCTGGGGAATTTAGTTTAATTTTCTCTACTAATCCGCTGCGTTTTGACAAAATGGAAGTTAAAAATGATCTAGATCAAACAATTCGAGTGACGCTTTCAGACATTGATTTTATTAGCCCAATTTCGGATAAAATGTTCGTGCTTAAAAAGGCATCTAATTAATTTGACTTTGCTTAATAATTTCAAAATCTCTTTTTTATAAATGGCTTTCTCTTTTGATTCCAAAAATAGTAAAAAACGTCGCATCGTCAGCGACATTAACATCACGCCTTTCGTTGATGTGCTTTTGGTTTTGTTGATTATTTTTATGGTTGCAGCTCCAATGATGACAAGCTCAATCAACATCGATCTTCCAAAAGGTGCTGCAACTCCATCCAATGAAAAAATCCAACCTATTTCTATTTCGGTAAAATCAGACGGTTCAATTTTTTTACAAGACGAGTCTATAAAACTCGCCACCATTCCCTCGCGACTTCTACAAATCACTGGCAATAATTTAAGTAATAAAATTTACGTTCGTGCTGATAAAAATCTTGATTATGGCCGCGTAATGGAAGTGGTTAGAATTGTCAGCGTCGCTGGCTTTAATCAAGTGGTTTTAGCAACTGAATTGGCGCAATGATTAAAAACCTACTTTATTCACTATTCATCCACTTCCTATTGCTGCTTGCCATTTATGCTAATTTCGATTTAAAAACTGTGGATGAAAGCAAAACCAGTGAGGTTTCTGTAAGTCTGGTAGCAATAAATGGTGATGACACTTCCAACAAAGCTAAACCAACTTCAGAAGCTAAAGCGGAAAAAGAATCAAACTCCAAAGAAATTAAAAAAGAAGCTGCCGAAGCAAAATCAAAGAAAAAATCGCCGAAAAATAAAGTAAAAGAACAGCCGAAAAAACTGGCAAAGTCAAAACCTGCAAAATCAGTAGCCAAGCCTGTTGCCGAAGAAGCTCGCGAATTTAAACAGCCGGAAGAAAAACCGGAGGAAAATCAAAAAGAAGTTGACAAAGCGAAAGAAGATGAAGAAGCAAATGAGAATCAGGATGAAGAGCAAAACGAAACTTCGCAAAAGGAAAAAGATTTTGGCTCCAAAAAAGAAGATGAAAAAGAGGAAGAAATCAGCGAGAAAAAAGAACCAACAAAATCTGATTCGGTTGACACGGCAAATAATCTGGAAAATCTTGATCTTTCAGCACGCGAAAAATTTAATATTCAATCACAGCTAAAAAGATGTTATCGCCGCGCGCGCGATGAAACTAAAATGCAAAGTAAAACTAAAATTTTGATTAAAGTGCGCGTTAGTGAAGATGGTTATATTGATTCAGATTTAGATGAAGCAATTGACATTGATCGCTATAATGATCCTGCAGAAACTTTGTATAAAATCGGGGTTGATAATGTTAGAAGAGCGCTTGATTTGTGTAGTCCGCTGCGGAATTTACCGTTAGATAAATATGATATTTGGAAAGAAGTGGTTTTAGAGTTTGATGGGGAAGATGCTAAATAATATTTCGATTCAGGATTTATAATCCGATTTTTAATTACCAACTTTATAATCAAAATTTATTTGACATCTCACAAAAACCAAACACTCTTCTCTCACTTGGTCCTAAGTCTTAATTTCTAATTAAATTTTTATGAATAACGCCATTACAAAAGAGCAACAAAGCATCAATGAATTATCTCAAGAAGCGCTGCAAATCCTTGATATTCTTGATCAAATCGAAAATCATACAGCAGCTTTAAGAAAGAAATTAATCGCAGAATTAAAGCCAAAAACTGAAGCAGTTCATTTAAAATTAGATAACATTTAATTAAGCGCTTGGTTTTCCCTTTTCGAGTTGCGCCTCAGCAATTGAGCGCGCAATTCCGATTCCGATTAAAAGATTCACCGAAAAAATCGCCAAAATACTAACCATAATTACCAAAACTTCATTTAAGCGGGGATTTTTCAAAGCCAAAACCGTAATTAAAATGAGAAAACTGCTGTAAGAAACTGAAAGGCAGGAAATTTTTCTAATATATTCTTGAAAAAGAAACAAACCACAAAGCCCGACCAAGCATAAGAAAATCAATAATCCGTAAATCAGTAAATAAATAAAACTCATAATGAAAAAAATTTTTTTTGGATTTTTTTTAGCGACGTTTTTTCAGCTAACAAGCATTAATAACGCCTTTAGCGAAATAATCGATATCCAAAATGAAGAAAAAACTTTTGGCGACTGGAAAGTTTTTTGCGAAATCGATGCGATGATGGATTTGGCTCACTGCAAAGTTGCTTCAAAATTTTATGACAACACTTCAGTTATAACGATTGAACCTACATTAAAATATTTAAGCCAACTTTACTTGGTAATTCCTCAAATTCAAATTGCTACTTTCGTAAAAATTCGCGTTGATCGCAATGATTTAATTCTTTCGCGCACTCTTGGTACCAAAGATTTCGGGCTTATTCCGCTTGATGATGAACAAAAAAATACTCTTTACCGCCAAATGAAAAATGGTGACTTTTTGTATTTGAGATTTAGCGTGCGCGGCTCAGATAAAGACATTACAGTTAAAATCAGTCTCAAAGATTTTAGAAATGCTTTAACTTACTACAATTCTCGAGTTTCTTCAAAATAATTAAATTAATAAAATATGACAATTCGCGTCGCAATTAATGGTCTTGGCAGAATTGGCCGCTGCGTTACTAGAGCAATTTTTGAAGATGCTCGTTATTCTAACATCGAACTTGTTGCGGTTAACGGTCCAGCAGAAATCGCAACTCAAAAACATCTTTTAAAATATGATTCAATCCACGGTCGCTTTTCAAAAAGCGTTGAAGCTGATGGAAATTTTCTAGTAATCGATGGCAAAAAAGTTCGCCTTTTTGGTGAACGTGATCCAAAAAAATTGCCTTGGGCTGACTTGAAAATCGATGTGGTTCTTGAGTGTACAGGTGTTTTCACTCAATATGCTGATGCTCATCAACATATTGATGCGGGTGCCAAAAAAGTTATTATTTCAGCTCCGGCGAAAGAAGATAATGTGAAAACAATTGTTTACGGCGTTAATGACGATTCGCTAAATGCCGATGATAAAGTTATTTCAGTTGGCTCTTGCACCACAAACTGTTTGGCTCCAATCGCCAAAGCAATTAACGATGCCATCGGAATTGAGAAAGGTTTTATGACCACAATTCACGCTTACACAAACGATCAAAATATTGTTGATAATTCACACAAAGATTTACGCAGAGCCAGAGCTTGTGCAATGTCGATGATTCCAACTTCAACTGGCGCGGCAAAAGCAATTGGTTTAGTTTTGCCTGAACTAAAAGGTAAATTGGATGGCAATGCGATTCGCGTTCCAACTGCTAACGTTTCAATGGTTGATTTAAACTTCATCGCTAAACGCAATACAACTAAAGAAGAAGTGAATGAAGCTGTCAAAAAAGCCGCCTCAGGCAGAATGAAAGAAGTTTTGCAAATCATTGATGAACCTTTGGTTTCAATCGATTTCAACCACACTGGTTTTAGCTCTTGCTTCGACACAACTCAAACCAGAGTTATGGGCGGTAATTTAGTTAAGGTTGCTTCTTGGTATGATAATGAATGGGCATTTTCTTTGAGAATGCTTGATGTTACCTCATTAATTCAGAAGTAGTTTTTTAATTATACCAAACACAAATTCATACTCCAAGACAACATTTTACCAAAAATTTGATTTTTTTGAGTTCATTTTTAATTCTCTATCAAGCTTTTTATTTGTTGCTTCATTTTTTATTTTCCCTTTCAACAATCGCGGCGATAATTCTGTTTAACTGTTTACCAACCATTTCTGCAGAGTAATTTGCATAAAATTTTTCTTTTGCTGCAACTGCCATTTTCTTAGCAAAATTTTCATCATCGATTAGTCTCTCAATCGCATCTGCTAATAATTCCGGCATTTTAGCTTCGTCATCTTTAGAAACTTTTAAACCATCAACTTCATTAAAAATAACCTCGTCCGGACCCCAAGAATTGCTGGTGATAATTGGTGTTGAATAAAGCATTGCTTCAAGCAAAACAATTCCGAATGTTTCGGCAAAAGAAGGTAAAATAAAAATATCAATATTATCAAAAAATTTTCTTTTATCGTCAGTCCAGCCAAGAATTTTAAAATTCTTTTGTAAATCCAACTCTTTCGCAAGATTGTTAAGATGATTTTCCATTGGTCCCACTCCGCCAATAACATAGTCCGATTCAATGCCGCGATTACGCAAAATTGCCATCGCCTTCAAAACCTTGTCAAAATATTTTTCTGGATAAAGACGACCTAAAGAACCAAGTTTAATCACTTTTTGAAATGGCTTTTTTTCAAGATCAACAAAAGCAGCCGGAACTTCCATCATATTTGGAATTACAAAAGCAGTATCAGGTGCTTTTCCGGCTTTGATCAACTCTTTACTGAAAAAGGAATTTACAGTTAAAACATAATCAGCTTTGAGGAATTTTTTTGGATTAATTCCGTGATCAATCACAATAATTGGGGTTTTTCTGCCGCGTAAAAAACGCGCGACGCGAGCCAGATATAAAGCTCGTCCTGAGTGACAAATTATAGCGTCAGGTTTAAATGATAAAAATAAAAGCGCCAAACGCGACATTGCAAAAATATCGAAGCGACCAAAATTAGAAAGTTCAAAAAGCCTGCACCCAGTTTTTTTTACATCTTGCTGATAAACCATGTTTGGTTTTGCTACTGAAACCACAGTATTGCCGTTTGCAATCAGATATTTGGCATAATCTATAAAACATCTTTCTACTCCTAAAATTTTATTATCGTGAGCAGAACTTTTGTGGTTAAAAAGAATATTTATAATTTTCATCTTATTTATTTTTAATCTGATTTGGAATATTTTTGCGATATTTATTAATTTCTGCTTTGTCAGCCTCAAAACGCGCCAACTCTTTGCCAGCAAGCCTTAAACCTGAAGTAGCTTTAACTTTTGACGGGTTAATTTGTTGTCCTTTATAAATTACTTCAAAGTGCAAATGTGGTCCAGTTGAACGACCTGTCGTTCCAACATAAGCAACAACATCTCCTTGTTTAACTTTTGAACCATTGCGAAATTTTGTATTAAATCTGCTAGCGTGACCATAGCCAGTTGAATAATCAGCATTGTGTTTAATTTGGACGAAATTTCCATAACCACCTTTAACACTAAAATGAATAATTGTTCCGCTGCCCGCCGCCAGAATTGGCGTGCCAGTTGAAGCTGCGAAGTCAATTCCCTTATGCATTTTAGAATAGCCAAGAACAGGATGATGCCTCATGCCAAATCCCGACGAAACGCGAGCGCCGTTAATTGGAGTTCTAAGCAATGATTTACGCACACTATTACCTTTGGAATCAAAATATTCCGGCTTGCCGTCAACTTTATGCATGTAAATTTCGATAGCGCGATTTTGCAAAGTAATCGAAGAAAATAATACGCTGCCATCTTTAACTTTTTTACCATCTTCGGTGTAAAAACTTTCAACTAACATTTCAAACTTGTCGCCATCGTGTAGATCGCGCTGGAAGTCGATATCGTAGCTATAAAGATTGATCATATTCATCATTGAATTTGGTGAAATACCAGATTCAACTCCATCAGAAAAAAGCCCGTTTTTTATAGTTCCAAAATATCGAGAAACGTAACGCAACAATTTAACTTGGATTTGACGAGCATCATATTCGCCATCACTTTTTCTCGAAACCATAATTCGCTCTTCCGGAGATGGAGAAATTTCTACAGAATCAATTGTAGTATTGCGCGCTACGTTATCAGATTCTTTGGCTTGGTTAGAATCATAAGCAACTTTGACTCTATATTTTATGATAACTCGATCCCCGCTGGTAATTGACTTAGGATTAAAAACTTTTTTCATCGCAGTTAAAATCGAAAAAACATCTTGCTCATCCGCACCAGTATCGACAAGGATTTTCAGCATTGTGTCGCCCGATTTAACATTATGTTCAACGATTTGCTCTTCATCAATATCAAAATTTTTTCCCTCGGAAGAGAGATTGATTTTGATTGGTGTTTTATGAAGTTTTTGTACTGAAGATTCTCGGTAATCAATCACCAAGTTTTGGATGTAAGCGCCGCCGCGAAATAAAACGAAGCTGGTGATTATTGAAATAACAACAGGCTTAAACAGGCGATGTTCTATGGCGCGATCGACCATAGATAAAATCTGCATTTTATCCAATTTCTTCAGTTTATTAATGATATCTTTCAATGAAGTAAGGAAGGTTATTAGGAGGTCAAATATGGTGTGGCGCTTAGGCTAAGTAAAGTGTCTTAGATTTAAGGAGTGCGCACGTTATTTAACTTTTTTTAAATGAGAATATTTTTTTTAAAAAAAATTCTTGCACCAAGTCAAAAAGCAGGTATTATGCGGGTTCGAAATCTAGTTGAAGCCCGTCCTTCGATATTGAAAAAAAATCCTATAATTAATAATTTAAAATTTTATGCCGGCAAAAAAATTAAAAAAACCCATAAAAAAAGAAGTGAAAAAAGCAGTTAAGAAAACTATCAAAGCTTCAGCAACTAAGAAAAAAACTTCTATTAAAAAACCCATAAAAAAATTGGTAAAAAAAGTTGCCCAAAAAATAGTTAAAAAACCGGCAGCAAAAGTTGTAAAGAAAGTAGCTCCAAAAAAGAAAGTTGCGATTAAGTCAAAAAAAGTTGCACCAAAAAAAATCAAAGCAGTTAAAAAACCTGCTAAAAAAATTAGCAAAAAAGCAGTTAAAAAACCTGTATCCAAAAAAAAAGCTCCAAAAATCCAGCCTAAAAAAGTTATAAAAACTAAAAAAGAAATTGCTAAGAAGCCGACAAAAGTAAAAACTTTACCAAAAGTAAAAGAAAAAGATCTAACTAAAGTTAAGCATGGAACAATGCTCGCTAAAAGCATTCTTGCCAAAACCGGCGATAAAAAGATTGAGGTTGAAAAACCAGTTGAAAGAAAAAACGACGCTCCGCAAAAAGCGATCTTTACTAAAAAATTAGAAAACCGTTTCAAAGCAACTTTTAAAGCCGATGATTATGCGGTTTATCCTTCTCACGGAATCGGTAAAATTGTTGATATTGAAAAAACCCTAGTTTTGGGTCAAGATCTCAGCTGCTACTTGATGTATTTCGAAAAAGAAAAACTCACGATTAAAATCCCAATGAATAGTGCTGAAAAAATCGGTTTGCGTCATTTAATTTCCAAATCGCAAATGGATGAAGTTTTTAGTATTTTAAGAAGTGGTGTTAAAAAATTAAAAGGCATGTGGAGCCGTCGCGCGCAAGAATATGAAACAAAAATCAATTCTGGCGACATCATGCTTTTAGCTGAAGTTTTACGCGATTTAACCCGTGATATTGAAGATGGCGAAAGATCTTATTCCGAACGAATCATTTACGAAACTGCAATTAACCGCTTAGCCAGCGAATATAGCGCAATCTACGGAATTGATTTCGAAGAAGCTAAAGACAAAGTTACATTAACCGCCAAAGATAAATTAAATTCGGAAGGAAAAATTATTCAAAAAGACGAATTTGATGAGTTTGAAATTGACGGCATCGAAAGAGAAGAAGATGAAGAAGAGGAAGATGAAGAAAGCGAAGATGAAGAAGATGAAGATGGCGATGATGATTACGATGATGATGACGATGATGATGACAAACCTAAAAAAAGAAAAAAACGCTAATCATTATTTCCCAGCCATCATGAATTTGATGGCTGGAATTGTTTAAATTATAAAAAGTCATGCCAACAGTTTTAAAACTTCTCGATATTGAAAAGAATTTTTTTCAAGCTGATCAAAAAATTGAAGTCCTAAAAGGTATTAATCTTGAAATTAGAAAGGGCGAATTAGTGGCTTTGATCGGACCTTCTGGCTCTGGCAAAACCACTTTGCTGCAAATTGCAGGTTTGCTTGACAATGCAACTTCAGGTCAGATTTTAATTGGCGAAATCGATTCTTCAAAAGCCAATGACAAAACTCGCACTGAAATTAGAAAAAATCACGTTGGATTTGTTTATCAATTTCATAATTTATTACCGGAATTTTCAGCTTTAGAAAATGTGGCTCTACCACTTTTGATTCAGGAAAAAAGCCGCAAAGAAGCTTTTGAAATTGCTGAAAAAATTTTAGCAGAAGTTGGATTATCCAATCGCTTAAATCATAAACCTTCTGAATTATCTGGCGGTCAGCAACAAAGAGTAGCTTTAGCTCGCGCTGTTGTAACTAAGCCTTCATTGATTCTGGCGGACGAGCCGACAGGAAATCTGGATTCAGAATTTGCCGGCAAAATTTTTGAGCTTTTGCAAAATTTGGTTAAGACTTATCAGATTGGATGTTTGGTGGTTACGCATAATATGGAACTGGCAAAAAAAGCCGACCGCGTGGTTTCGATTAAGGATGGAGTAGTTTCTTAAATTAAGATTATTTTATTAGCTGGTTAATACTCTATAGATCTTGGGCATAATTAAAAAAGTGAGAGTCTAAAAATCAGCTTTCTTCTTTTACCAATTCTTTCAATAACTTCTCTAACTCAATAGATTTTTACTTTGGTATAAAATCTAACAAAAAAACTCGCGGTCATGCATGACTGTGAGTTAGTTTGAAAATTTTTTGGGGGGGGGGAAATGTCCCCATTTTTTAATTATGCTGAAATCAGATAGATCCTGCAACCACAATATTCACCAATTTATCCGGCACTGAAATCACTTTTTTAACTTCCTTACCTTCGATAAATTTCTTCACATTTTCATTTTCAAAAGCCAATTTTTCCATTTCTTCTTTTGTGGTTCCTTTTGGCATTTGAATTACGGCGCGTAGCTTTCCTGCAACTTGAATTGCAACTCCAACTTCATCTTCCAAAATTAAAGCTGGATTAAAATCAGGGAATTTTTCAGCACTTACCAAAGTTCTATTTCCCAATTTTTCCCAAAGCTCTTCTGCTAAATGCGGCATGATTGGAGAAATTAAAATCACCAAATTATTCAAAGCAAAATTCATTACTTTTTTGTCAATTGCCGATTTTGGTTCAAATTTTTCTAAAGCGTTTGAAAATTCGCGGATCTTAGCAATTGAGCGGTTAAAGCCCATTTTTTCAAATTCTTCTTTGACAATGGCAATGGTTTTATGCGTAAGTTTAGTTATTGGATGACTTGGCGAAATTTCGCCCTCACCTTTGTTGTCAATATTTGACACAACCAATTTCCACAAACGATTTATATATTTCCAAGCGCCATCAATTCCGCCTTCCGACCAATCTAAATCACGCGAAGCCGGAGTGTCGGAAAGCATGAAAAGGCGCGCGGTATCTGCACCGTAACTTTCAACAATGTGCGATGGATCAACTACGTTTTTTTTAGATTTACTCATTTTTTCGCTGCGACCCAAAATCACTTCGTCAGCACTGCGCGCTGCGGCATCATTTGGAAAAATCCATTTTCCCGTAGCTTTATCTTTGAAAGTTTGGTGGCAAACCATGCCTTGTGTAAGCAGGTTCGCGAAAGGTTCAGAAATATCTAAATAGCTGCATTTTTTTAGCGCTTTGGTGAAAAAACGAGCGTAAAGCAAATGCAACACCGCATGTTCAACGCCACCAATATATTGATCGACCGCCATGAATTTATTCGCCGCATCTTTATCAAAAGCTTGGTCTTGAGGCTGAGAAATATAGCGCAAATAATACCAAGAGCTTTCAAAAAAAGTGTCAAAAGTGTCGGTTTCACGAATCGCTTTTTTACCTTTGTAAGTTGTATATTTCCAAGTCGGATGTTGTGCGAGAGGATTTCCCAAGCCATTAAATTCAACATCTTTAGGCAATTCAACCGGAAGTTCTTCTTCTGGAACTGGAACAATTGTTCCATCTTCCAAATAAAGAATTGGAATCGGACAACCCCAATAACGCTGGCGCGAAACGCCCCAATCGCGCAAACGATAATTTATTTTTTTTGTCGCTTCATTTTTTGCCGATAAAATTTCAAAAACTTTTTCTTTCGCTTGCGCGCAAGTTAAGCCGTTTAAAAAATCAGAATTAATGATGATGCCATCTTCAAGATAAGGCAGATTTAATTCTTTCAAACGCTCGTTGTCATCAAGCGGTTCAACCAAAATATTTGGAATTAAATTTTCAGAATTATGAACTACAACCGGTCCAACAACTTGTTTAATTGGTAAATTATATTTTTTAGCAAATTCAAAATCGCGAACATCGTGCGCTGGGCAGGCAAATATTGCTCCCGTGCCATATTCCATTAAAACGAAATTGGCGATATAAACATCAAGTTTCCAATTTTGATCTAGCGGATGAACAACTTGCAAACCAGTTTTAATGCCGGTTTTTTCTTGTTTTTCGATGGTTTGTTCGTCAACAGCATTGCGATTACAAGTTTCAATGAAGGTTTTTATTTCCGAGTTTTTTTGCGCTAATTCTTGCGCAATTGGATGATGCGGTGAAATTCCAATGAATGAAGCGCCGAATAAAGTGTCGGGACGAGTTGTATAAACTGAAATTTTCGCAGCAGAATCAGCAAGTTTAAAATCGATAATTTGACCTTCGCTTTTGCCAATCCATCTTTCTTGCATGGTTAAAACGCGTTCGTCCCAACCTTTGAGGTTTTTTAATTCAGCTAAAAGTTCTTCTGAAAAATCAGAAACTTTTAAAAACCATTGATTCAATTTTTTCTTTTCCACCAACGCGCCGCTTCGCCAACCGCGACCATCAATTACTTGTTCATTTGCCAAAACTGTTTGGTCAATCGGATCCCAATTTACGAAAGATTCTTTTTGATAAGCCAACCCAGCTTTTAAAAAATCGATGAAAATTTTTTGCTCATGTTTGTAATAATCGGGCAAACAAGTTACAACTTGGCGACTCCAATCCAATGACAAACCGATTGATTTTAAATCGGCACTCATAGTTTTGATATTTTCCAAAGTCCATTTTTCTGGATGAACTTTATGCTCTAAAGCAGCGTTTTCTGCCGGTAAGCCAAAAGCATCAAAACCCATTGGATGAAGAACATTAAAACCTTGTAACTTTTTAAAACGGGCGATGGCATCACCTATTGTATAGTTGCGCAAATGTCCCATGTGAATTTTTCCTGATGGATAAGGAAACATTTCCAGCACGTAATATTTTTCTTTAGCAGAATTTTCGTCAAATTTAAAAATCGCTTTTTCTTCCCAGCTTTGCTGCCATTTTTTTTCAGCAGTTTTGTGGTTATAGTTTGGAATTGTGTTCATTTTTTCTATTTAGATTTTTAATAAGCTTGACCCGGCATTCTAGGCATTTGCGGCATTTCAGCTGGCATACCTGCTGGCATACCTTGTGAACCTTGCGAAGTATTATCTAACATCACTGGCATTGAAGATCCGCCCGAAGAAGATCCGCGCGCAGATGGGGCGCCAAAACTGGTTGGTTGCGGCGGCGCGCCATCTTTGTTTTTTAAAGTTGATTGTCGAGCACGACCATTAGTGTAAAGATCGGTGTTATAAACACAGACAATGTCGCTGCCGCTTCTCAAAGTATATTGAGGCGAAACGCGCTCAACAATGATATAACTGCCCGCAGATCTGAAGTTAACTAGCGATTCAAAACCACCAGTGTCAACTGAGAAAATTGCCGGAATTTCCGCGTTTTTCTTAGTAAATTGGAAGTAGGTAAATTCACCATTGTCAAAAACTTTGACTGGTGCAATTGCTGGCTCTCCCGTATATTGATAATCGAAATTATAAAGCGATAAATCACGCATATCAGGTTCATCAGATGGTGAAGATTTTGGAAATTCTACGATGTTTTTATCTTTTTCATCAGGATAAACAAATTTAGCAACGAAGATTAAATCTTTGTCAGTAATACCTTTTGCTTCTTTAGCCATTAATTCAAAATGATAAACGCGCTTGCTGCTAATAACCGTCATATTGGTTTCAGAATTATCTTCGCCAACTGGTTTTAAGAAAAGACGATTTCCCAAATTCTCAATCAACCATAAGGATGGATCGCCCATTGAAATCGTGCTGATAGTTTCCCCTTCCTCAAATTCAATAAAACCTTGGTAAGTATAATGCCCGATATAGCGGTAAACATCATTTGGATTGTAAATATAGCTGCGGAATTTTTTTTCAGTTCCAAGATAACGTGGCAATTGAACAGCTTGAGCCATTGAAGAAAAGCAGCAAATTGCCAAAAAACAAAATAGAAATTTTTTCATTTTACCTTATAGAGTTTATAGCCATTGACCAAGAAATTAATAACGCCTTTTTCGCCTTTTTTAACGCCATCAAAAGCAAATTTTATTTTAACAATATAGCGATCTTTTTTCTCGGTTACTACTCCAGTTTCTAAATCAATAGATTTAGTATTGGCACTAAAGCGTACTTCGGCTTCAGTTGGAATTTTGTTGGATAAATATTGACGTGCTTTTTGAGCAAAATCTTTCGGCTCTATTTTAACTAATTTTATTGAATCGATCTGGATATTTTTAACTACATTTTGACCATAAAAATTAATCGGACTGTCCGGATTATCCTTACTCATTATCAATCTAAAAATCTTATACTCATTGTCCGTCGAAATATTTCTAATGTGATTTAGTTTATTGTTTACGTCTTCAATTTCACCTCTTCTAAAATCAAAAGATTCGCGCTCTTTCACATAATTCGTAATCAGATATTTAGCTACTGCTTCATCCACAGTTGTAATTTGCGGATCATATCCATCCTGTCCTTTTTTTGGTTTTAAATTGATGAGATTGGGAAATGTAAGTGAGCGATCTCCAGCTTGAATAAAAATCGGCATTTGTTCAACCAAAGGAAAGGCGCTTCGCACCATCTGAATCAAAAAAAACAAAACTACGAATGCAATCATCGCGCCAAAAATCAATAAGGTGCGATCGCAAATTGGGGTAACATAACGAAAGAAATACCAGTTTACGGCATCCTTAAAATAACTACCGTCATCAACAGATTTTTTGATGAAATCAAAATATTCGTCAGCTTCTTGGCGATTTTCGTTTTTGATTTCTTCAAGCTTTTGTTCCATTTTTTAAAAATAGCTTTTTTAAGATTTTACAACCGCAAGCACGCAGTCGCTTTGCAGGTTTTTTAAAATTAAAATCATTTCATTTACCGATTTTTCTAAAATTTCGTAATCAGTACCACGAAAAACCAATGAAGTTGTAGCTTCACTCGGATAACTTCCCATGATAATTTGCGGATATTTTTGCTGTAAATTAGCAAAATCTTTCGCGATTACACTTTCAGTTAAAGTAATTTTTATTTCCTGCATTTTTGTTTTAGTGCCACCTTGAAGCTCTGTTTTAGTGCCTTCAAACATGATGCGGAAAATTTTCGGAATGCCAGCTAGAACAAAAACATTTTCAATTTTAAAACCAGAAGCGGCATTAATTTCATTTTGAATTAAAATAGCTTTACTTGGCATGAATGCCATTTTTAAACGCGCTTCATTTAAATTTCCGTGACCGTAATAATTTTCTAAAATCGTTTTTGCTTCTTCGTTTACAAGATATTCATCATCAAAAGCTTTAGCAATTGCCGCCGATGTAATATCATCGTGAGTTGGACCAACGCCACCACTGGTAAAGACATAATCATATTTTTTGCGAAGCGCGTTTACGGCTTCAATAATTTCTTCCTCGCCATCAATTACAACGCGCACTTCTTTTAGATTTACACCGATTTCTCCAAGGCCAACAGCCAGAAAATTAAGATTTTCATCCTTGGTACGTCCCGAAAGAATTTCGTCACCGATGATTATTAACGCTGCAGTTATGGTTTTCTGGGTCATTTTTATTTTAAATTTTTATCCGTAACTAGAACCCGAGTGGACCCCGTCGTAAAGACGGGTTGACACAGATTTGGGATTGTCACCCCGTCTTTACGACGGGGTCCACTCGGGTTAAAAAAACTCTCAATCTCACTTACAAAACTTTGGTGCATCCGGCGGGATTTGAACCCACAACCTTTGCCTTCGGAAAGCAACACTCTGTCCAGTTGAGCTACGGATGCGATTTAAATTAATCGTCCTCAACTTGCTCCACCGAAACAACTTCCGGAATGTAATGCTTAAGCATATTTTCAATGCCGTTTTTCAAAGTAATTGTTGAACTCGGGCAACCAGAGCAAGAACCTTTTAACTGTAATTTTACAATTCCATCTTCAAAAGAATGGAAAATAATATCGCCGCCATCCATTGCTACAGCTGGGCGCACTTTAACTTCAATTAATTCTTTAATTTGTTTTACGATTTCATCATCTTCTTCAACTGCGCCCGTTTCAGCAGCTTTTTGTTCAAACATTATCGGCTTTCCTGAAACATAAAAATCCATGATTATTGACAGAATTTCTGCTTTTAATTGTGGCCATTGAATATCGGCTGATTTAGTCACAGTTATAAAATCCCGACCAAAAAAAATAGCTTCAATTCCTTTGATTTCTAGAAGCTGCAAAGCCAATGGAGATTTTATCGCCGCTTGTTTTTGATTTTTAAATTCAGCAGTTCCGGATTCTAGAACTATTAAACCATCTGGAATAAATTTTAATGTTGCAGGATTTGGGGTTTCTTCGGTTTGGATGAACATTGGAAATAATTTAGGATTTAAGGGAATTTAGGATTTAAGAAATCACTTAACCCACCACGAATCAACGGCCAAAGAATATTTGGCCGAAACTTCCGGCATGCCGAAAATATCACGATATAAAATGCGGTAAGTATTGTTGTGCCATTGTGGCGTTGTATAGTAATTTTCAAGCATTCTTTGGTCAAGTTTCTGACAAAGATTTTTTAATTCTTTTTTGTTTTTAGCACGCGTAATTTTTTCAACCAATTCATCAATTATCTTATCATCCAAACCCGCTAAATTTCGACCGCCTTTTATGTTTTTTTGCGAAGAATGAAAATAAGAAAAAAGCTCATCGCCCGGAATTAAAGATTGAGCAAAAACTGCAACAATTATATCAAAATCAAAATTATTAACCCGCGTTTGATATTGATTTTCCTCAACAAAACGCATTTTTGCATCAATTCCAAGTTTGCGTAAATTTTTTACAAAAGGCGCAATAATCATTTCGAAAGATTCGCTGTTGATTAAAAATTCAATTGAAATTTTTTCACCAGTTTTGGGATCACGCAAAATTTCATCAATAATTCTATATCCTGCTTCATCGAGAATTTTTTTAGCTTGCAGTAAATTTTCACGGTTGAATCCGTCACCGTTTGATTTTGGCAAATGAAAATCTTTGAAAGCAAAATCAGAATTAGCAAAATAACTTTCGGTGCGTTTATAAGCGCCGTAAAAAATATGATCGCGCAGCCATTCAAAATCAAAGGCATAAGTAAGAGCCTGACGCAGCGCCAGATTTTGGAATTTTGCACGACGCAAATTCATCACAAAACTTTGCATTGGCGCTGGCAATTGATGAGTGATTTCTTTTTTGATTATTTCGCCATTTTTTATGGCTTCGATATTATATGAATTAACCCAATTGCGCGCCACATTTTCCTGACGTAAATCATATTTTTGCGACTTAAAAGCTTCGACCAAAACATTGACATCGCGATAAAAATCAAAAGTGATTTTATCAAAATTATAACGACCGCGATTCACCGGCAAATCTTTAGCCCAATAATTTTTTACCCGCTCAAAAATAATTGAACGATTTGCTTGAACTTCTTTCACCTTGTAAGGTCCGGAACCCAAAGGCGGAGTTAGGGTTGTTTTAGAAAAATCAACTTTTTCGTAATAATGTTTCGGCAAAATCGGCAAACTTGAAACCAAAATTGGAAGTTCGCGATTATGGTTATTTTTGAAGTAAAATTTCACTTCATAATCATTAATTTTTTTAACTTCTTGTACATCGCGAAAAGCCATTTTGTAGCTTGGATGACCATCGGAAATTAATTTATTAAAAGTAAAAACAACATCATCAGCAGTGATTGGAAAATCATCATGAAAACGGGCGTTTTTTCTTAAACGAAATTCAATCGACATTTTATCTTTTGCCAATTTTACACTTTCTGCAACCAAGCCATAACGCGCCGAAATTTCATCATCGCTGCCTTCCATTAAACTATCGTAAAGATAAGCCAATCCTGATGGCGCAATGCCTTTTAAAATGAATTGGTTTAGGTTGTTAAATCCACCTTCAGCACCGAATTTGATACTGCCACCTTTGGGTGCATTTTTGTTTACGTAGTTAAAATGGGTAAAGTTTTTTGGATATTTTAAATCGCCAAATGTTGAAATGCCGTGGCGAAATTGATCGTCAGCGAAGGTTTTTTGAGAAAGAAAAAAAACCAAGAAAAAAATTCGCAAAAAAAATTTCATTCGTTTAAATAATTAAAGATAGATCCCAAAACAAATTCAGGATCTATTTCACATTTTTATTCTCAAATGCAAATAATCCGAAATCTAAATCAAATAAAAACCTCACTTCCCGACCTTGCGCTTACAATAGGCAATTTTGATGGTGTTCATTTAGGACATTTGCAAATTCTAAGTGAAGTAAAAAAAATCGCCAAAGAAAAAAAATTATCTTCCGCGGTTTTAACTTTTGAACCGCATCCGATTACTTTTTTAAAAGCTGATAAACCACGTGATTTCAGGATTGGCAGTCTGGCGCAAAAATTAAAAATTTTTAAAGAACAGCAAATTGATTTTGTAATTATTTTACCTTTTAACCAAAAATTTTCCGTTATTTCTGCCGATGATTTTATTGAAGAAATTCTCGCTAAAATCTTGAATGTAAAGCATTTAACAATTGGTTATGATTTTATTTTTGGTAAAAATCGCCAAGGAAATTTTCAGCTTTTGGAAGAAAAGTCAGAAAAACTTGGTTTTGATTTAAGTGAAATTTCAGCAGTTAAAATTGACGAACAAACTTGTTCTTCAAGTTTAATCCGAAAGCTAATAGTTGATGGAAAAATTACCGAAGCTAATAAATTTTTGGGTCGAAATTTTACGATTGCAGGAATTGTAACCAATGGCAGAAAGCTAGCTTCACAACTTGGATTTCCGACTGCTAATTTAGTGGTTAAACCGCATATGATGAAATTGAAATTTGGGGTTTATAAAACCGAAACTTTTATTTTGCATTTAGGGAAAAAATTTCCATCAATTACTAATTTTGGAATCAAACCAACAATCAGCGGAGATTCAATTCAACTATTTGAAACTCATATTTTAAATTTTAACGAAAATCTTTATGGCAAAAAAATATTTGTCGAATTTATAGATTTTATACGCGATGAAAAAAAATTTTCCTCAATTGAAGAGCTAAAAAAGCAGATTTTAATTGATGTGAGAGCGTCTTATTGAATAGCCCTACAAAATAGACTTGTATTTTAGAGCTTTGCTGATTTATTTTCACTTCTTCTCATATCGAATAAACAATCCAAACAAATGGAAAAATTTACCTCAATTACATCAGTTGCAGCGCCTATGGCTTTGATTAATATCGATACTGATATGATCATTCCAAAACAGTTTTTGAAAACTATTAAAAGAACTGGTCTTGGTAAAAATCTTTTTCATGAAATGCGTTATGATTTAAATGAAAAAGAAATTCCTGATTTTATCTTGAATAAAATACCTTACCGCAATGCAAAAATTCTGATCGCACGCGATAATTTTGGTTGTGGATCAAGTCGTGAACATGCTCCTTGGGCTTTAAATGATTTTGGAATTCACGCAATTATTGCGCCATCTTTTGCCGACATTTTTTTTAACAACTGTTTTAAAAACAGCATTTTACCAAGTATTCTGCCTCACGATCAAGTTGATGATTTACTCGAACTGGCAAAAGATGAAAATAACAGCGTTACTGTTGACTTAGTCAAACAGGAAGTTCGCGCTGCAAATAAAATCTATAAATTTGAAGTTGATCCTTTTAGAAAGCATTGCTTGATTGAAGGGCTTGACGATATCGGATTAACCTTACAAAAAGGAGAACAAATCACCAATTTCGAAACTCGTAATAGGCAAGTTACCCCTTGGCTCTACAAAAATAACTAATTAATAATAAAATTCAAAAAAACATGACAATTCTAGCAGGAAAAAAAGGTTTAATCATGGGCGTTGCCAATAACCGTTCAATTGCTTGGGGCATTGCGGAAGAAGCAAAAAAATATGGCGCTGAACTTGCTTTCACTTATCAAGGTGAAGCTTTACAAAAACGCGTTGAGCCTTTAGCTGCATCTGTTGGATCAGATATCGTTCTGCCTTGCGAAGTTACTGATCCTGAATCAGTTAAGGCAGTTTTTGCTGAACTTGAAAAAAAGTGGGGAAAATTAGATTTTCTGGTTCATGCCATCGCTTATTCTGACAAAGAAGAATTGCGCGGCAAATATTTAAATACTTCTCCGGCAAATTTTACTAACACAATGAATATCTCTGCATTTTCATTAGTTGCAGTTTCTAAAGAAGCTGAACCTTTGATGAAAAAAGCTGGTGGCGGAAGTATTATAACTTTGAGTTATTACGGTGCCGAAAAAGTTATGCCTCATTATAACGTAATGGGTGTTGCTAAAGCTGCCCTTGAAGCTTCAGTTCGTTACCTTTCAATGGATATGGGCAAAGATAATATTCGCGTTAACGCAATTTCTGCAGGTCCAGTTAAAACTTTAGCTGCAAGTGGAATTGGTGATTTCAGACTAATCTTCAAATGGAACGAATATAACTCTCCACTTCGTCGCAACGTATCTTTACAAGATGTTGGCGGTGCTGGCGTTTTCCTTCTTTCTGATTTAGGAAATGGCGTTACTGGTGAAACTTTACACGTTGACGCTGGTTACCACGTAGTTGGCATGAAAGCTCCGGATGCACCAGACATTAGCATTGTTAGAGAAGGCGAAAGCGAGTAGAAAGAATTTAGGATTTAAGGGAATTTAGGATTTATCTCAAATATCCTAAATCTTAAATCCTAAATCATTAAATCTTAAATCACTAAATGTTCATAAATCACCATCCCTTCCTCATTATCATTTCCTCTCCATCGGGTGCCGGAAAATCCACTCTTTGTCGCATGACAATTCAAAATGATCCGTTAATCCGACTTTCGGTTTCCGCAACTACTAGAAAACAAAGACCGCAAGAAGTTCACGGCCAACATTATTTTTTCACTAATGTTGATGAATTTGCGACGATGAAAAAAAATGATGAATTTCTAGAACATGCCGAAGTGTTCGATTATAATTACGGCACGCCAAGAAAAATGGTTGATAGCGAATTAAAAAATGGTCATTGCGTTTTGTTTGATATTGATTGGCAAGGCGCGCGACAAATTAAAGAAAAGTTTGACAAAGATTCTATAGTTTCAATTTTCATTCTGCCGCCTTCAATTCAAGAGTTGGAAAGAAGATTGCGTTCACGAGCGCAAGATCCGGAAGAAATTGTGCAAAGTCGCATGAAAAAAGCGCGCGATGAAATCAGTCATTATAATGAATATGATTTCGTTTTAGTTAACGATGATTTGAGCAGCACTTATCAAAAAATTCGCTCAATTATTGAGGCTAAAAAAGTTGCGAGACAAAGTAAGTATGACTTGTCGAAATTGGTTGCGGAGCAATTAAAGAGTTAGGATAAGTTCTTGATGCGGTGATTAACTCGCCGCGTAGCAATTCAAAATAAACCCAAATTCGACGAAAGTCGAATTTGATTAAATATAAATCAGATTCAATGCACGCACTTTTCGATTCCACCATTCATTTTCTTCTAAACTTTATCAACCAAATTGGCTATATCGGAATCTTCATCGGCATGTTTCTCGAAAGCACATTAATCCCGATTCCGAGCGAATTAATCATGATTCCCGCCGGAATTGCCGCGCAACAAGGAAGCATGAATATTTATCTTTTAGTTTTGGCAGGGGTTTTGGGGAATGTTTTGGGTGCAATTTTTAGTTATTATTTAGCCGCCACAATTGGCCGCCCTATTCTACTTCGGATTGGAAAATATTTTTTGGTAAAACCAAAAACCATTATCAAAATAGAAAAATTCTTTAAAAATCACGGACCAATCTCAGTTTTTATTGGCCGTCTTTTACCCGGATTCCGCCATTTCATTTCTCTTCCAGCCGGAATTGCCAAAATGGATATTAAAGCTTTTTATTTTTACACAACCTTAGGTTCAACAATTTGGACAATTGTTTTGGTTGGATTGGGATATTTTATTGGCGGAAATCAGGAATTGATTAAAGACAATCTACAAGGAATTGTACTCGGATGCGTTGCGATTTGCGTTGGGATTTTGGCAGTTTATATATTTTTTAAGAGAAGAAAATCACATAACTAAAAGAATTACATGTTCTTAAACCCAACTCGGAAATAAGCATAGCCAGTAACAACTGTCAAAATTGCTGCCAAAGTAAAAAGAATTTTTGAAGCAAACACTACAAAACTCACCAATAAAAATTTGATGTCCATTTCACTCCAGCCGCTCAACCAATAATATAGCGTATAAGCCGAACCTTTTTCACCAAGTAACAAACCAGTAATTGCTGTCATTTGAACAGCAGTTTTGTATTTTGCTAATTTACTTACCGGAACGCTGACATGAAGTTCAGCTAAAAATTCGCGCAATCCAGAAACCAAAACTTCACGACAAATAATGATTAAACCCGGAATTAAAATCCACAAGTCGCGGTTGCTAAAATTAATCAACATCACAATTGCAACAATTACCAGAAGCTTATCGGCGATTGGATCAAGGCATCTTCCAAAATTAGATTGGGCTTTTAATGAGCGCGCAAAATAGCCATCAAAATAATCAGTAATTGCCGCAATCGCAAAAAGCACCGCAACTACCACATTTGCAACCATGCCCGGAATATAAAAAGAGAGGATGAGAATAGGAATTACCAGAAGACGAAATGAGGTCAGGAAATTTGGGATTTGTTTCATTGCGAATTTCAATAGCAGGAATTTAGCGGTTTAAAAAGATCAATTTAATGATTTTACTAATTGGTCAATTGATATTTGTTTAATTTGGCGCAATTAATTTTTGATTGTTTCAATTTTCATCTTCGCTTCTTCCAATCTTTTGGCGCAATGCTCTTTGAGAGCAGTTCCTTCTTCATGAAGTTCGATCATTGAGTCGAGATTTATTTTTTGGGAAGAAAGAGTTTCTACAATTTCTTCAAGCCTTGTCATCGCATCTTCAAATGACATTTTTGCAATTTTTTTCTCGAGAGGTTTTAGAGGTTTTTCAGTCATAAAGATTTTATTTTTTCATATATTCCAAAAGCGGAGCCTCTGCTCCTTCTTTGTCAGTTAAACGAATTGGATAATCGTCACTGAAACAAGCATCACAATATTGCGGATTAGCATTATCACGCTTGGTCTGAGCAATCGCGCGATAAAGTCCATCAATTGAAATATAACCCAAATGATCTGCGCCAATTATATTTTTGATCTGTTCAATTGAAGAGCTTGAAGCGATCAAATCTTTTTTATCCGGCGTATCAACGCCATAAAAACATGGTGAAATTGTTGGTGGGCTAGCGATTAACATGTGAACTTCTTTTGCTCCTGCATCACGAATCATTTGCACGATTTTTTTCGAAGTAGTTCCGCGCACAATACTGTCATCAATTAGCACCACTCTTTTGTCTTTAATTACCGACAAATTAGCATTGTGTTTTAATTTCACTCCAAAGTGGCGGATTTTATCTGTAGGTTCAATAAAAGTTCTGCCAACATAATGGTTTCTGATAATTCCAAGTTCGAAAGGAATTTTTGACTCCATCGCATAACCAATTGCCGCCGGAACTCCAGAATCAGGGATTGGAACAATAACATCTGCATCAATTTTAATTTCACGTGCTAATTCAATGCCAATATTTTTACGCATTTCGTAAACATTTTTCCCTTCGATTGAGCTGTCGGGACGCGCGAAATAAACATATTCAAAAATACAAAATTTCGATGGTTTTTCCGGAAATGGCTTTAAGGATTTTACACCATTTTCATCAATAAGAATCATTTCGCCATGCCCAATATCGCGTTCAAATTTAGCGCCTATAATATCAAAAGCACAGGTTTCAGAAGCCACAACATAAGCATCGCCCAACTTTCCAAGAACCAAAGGACGCACGCCGTAAGGGTCGCGCAGCGCAATGATTTTTCCTTCATGAATAATCACCAAAGAAAATGCTCCTTCAATTTGCGAAGTGGCGTCAATAATTTTTTCAGTAAGAGTTGGTTTTAAGCTAAGCGCGATTAGATGAATGATAACTTCGGTATCCATAGTTGATTGAAAAATCGCACCGCGATTAATTAATCTTTTACGCAATGTGTTGGCATTTGTAAGATTGCCATTGTGAGCTAAGGCCATAAAGCCGCAGGAAAGCTGGGCGTAAATTGGTTGGTAATTACGGGCGGTTTTTTTACCGGCAGTTGAATAGCGAACGTGACCAATTGCTGAAGTGCCTTCGAGTTTTTTTACAACTTTTTGTGAAGTAAAATTATCGGCAACTAAACCATCGGCAAAATGCACTGAATAAAGATCTCCCGTCATAGTGACAATGCCTGCGGCTTCTTGTCCGCGATGTTGTAAAGCATGCAAACCAAGTGCGGTGTTTACGGCAGCGTCAGGAGATCCGTGAATTGCAAAAATTCCACATTCTTCGTGTAGTTCGTCAAGAGGCATAGATATATACTTAATCAAATTCGACTTGCGTCAAATTTGGGTTTGTTTTGAATTGCTTCGCGGCGAATGAATCGCCGCATCCACAATAGATTTTATTTTTTTAGAGCCTGTCTTAAATCTTTTTTAATCCCAGATTTTGGCATATTTTTAGCGCTTTTTTGACAAAATTATGACGAGTATCTGGATATACTTGGAGTAATTTTGTCAAAAAATAAGCAAAAATAGGACGAAATATAGGATTAAAAAAGATTTGGGACAGGCTCTTAGAAGATCGATAAGTTTTAACTAGAGTCTGTATTCAAAATAAAGTATCTACTGAACCGCATCATAATTTGCGCGTGACATCAGATATTTGTAAACAATCAAATTCTCCATGATGCGTTGTACATAGTTTCTGGTTTCAGAGTAAGTAATTAGTTCAATCCAATCAACCACTTTATCAAGATCTTTTTCTTTGCGTGGATCATAAAATTCATTAATCCAACGCTGCGTCGCATTTGGTCCAGCGTTATATGAAGCAATTGCCAACATTTCGGAACCATCAAAACGATCAATCAATTTCTTGATATAATGTGAACCAAGACGCACGTTATATTTAATGTCACTGGAAAGTTTTACTTTGTCGTAAGGAATGCCAATATCTTTAGCCACTAACTTTGCAGTTCCCGGCATTAACTGCATAAAACCAAGAGCGCCAACTTGACTTACAGCTGTAGGCGCAAAACCACTTTCTTGTTTAACAATTGCATGAACCAAAGGCGCATATTCATCATTTATAATTTCTTTAACAATCTGGAATTTATCTTTGATGAAAAAGACATTTTTCTTGGCAGCAACTCTTGAGATTTTTGCGTCAAGTTGGCGATCACCAATTTCATTAATCAATTTCATCACCACTGCAATTTGTCCATCACTGCTGGCGTTGCTTACAACCCATTCAAATATTTTTCCGGCCGCAGTTTTGTCTCCAGTTAAAGCAAGTAAATAAGCTACTTGCGCCGCTTTATTTTCAGAAATTTTCTTTAGATCACGCGTAGTAATTTCTGGATCTTTTGGCAAAATAATATCATCTTGCGCACCTAAATCATCAAGCAGGCGATGCTTGTGAATGCCAAGCTGACCGTAGAAAAATATCGGATATTTTGCCGACATTTTATACCATTCAATTGCTTTTTGCTTTTCACCCATCGCATCTGCAGCCATTCCCAGCCAATAAGTAGCGCGCGAAATTGTTACGGGTTGAGTTACATTTTTATAAAGATTTTCAAAATGCTCGTAACCAACTTTTGGCTCATCCATGAAACGCAGCGCAATCCAACCTGCCGTCCATTCAGCTTCCCAATAATCAGAAGATGTGGTTGGTAAATTATGGTTGGCAATTAAATTATAAGCGATTTTGAATTTTTTTTGCTTGATCATCTCGCGTCCATAAAGGCGGCGCAAGCTCCACCATTTTTCTGGGAATCGTGATTTTGGAGTTAAATCTTTCATTAAATCTAAAAGATCGTCGACTTTATCTTTTGATTTATACCACAAAACTCGGCGATAAGTTAAACCTTCATTCGGCCTTAATTTGCGAGGCACTTCTAGCACAATTTTATCAATATATTTCGGAGAATTTTGTAATTCGATTACAGCGGAAAAAAGTTTTTGGTAATCTTTATCAACAAAGTTCATGATGCGTGTGGCATCAACAATCTTGCCGTCCCAAAGCAAACGATCTATTCTGTTTACATGATCAATCTGACTTAACTGTTCTTGATATTTATCAAGAAAAATTTTCTCGTCTTCCATAGTAAAATTTTCTTTTACCCAAATTAATGAAATCAAAGCATGAATTTCAAGGCGCGCTTTTTCCTTTTCGCTTTCTGTAAGTTTAGAACGAGTCAAAAAGTTAATTTTTGATTTCAGCAAATAAATTTTCGATTCCGTCGTTCCCGCCGGATTTGAGTTAAAATATTGCTCACTTGATTGGTAAGAAATATTGTTAGCAATTGCTACTTTCTCAACATTGCGTCGCAATTCGTTGATATTTGGATAAAAAACATTATCGACCGCAAAACGTGAAATATCGCTGAAGGAAATATTTTTCGAATCAATTTTACCACTATATTTATTCCATAAAATAATGTCAGTAGCTGCCTCTGAAAAATCGGGCTTGGTTTTAATGATTTGACTTTGCTCTTGAACCACTAATTGAGCTTGGGATTTTTGCAATTTTTGGGCATATTTTAAGGCTTCCTCATAATCGTTACGATTAATAGATAGAGTGATTTGTTTGATATTTTCTAGATCTTCTGCGGTAATTCCCTGCCATAATTTTTGTGAAACTGGACGCGTGTCTTTTGCTGTGACATCAAAACTAAAAATAAAAAAAACTACGGCAATAAGCGTCAGAAAAGCTTTTGAGGCAGTATAAAATTTTTGCACTTTGGAAAAATTAATTTTTGAAAATAAAAGTTAGAAGATTTTTTCATTATTCTTTTCAAAAGACAAACTTAAAAAAAGCTTTAAACGAAAAAATTTTTTTAAACAGATTAAAGGTGTAAATTTCACTTTGATTTTTGAAACCTGCTTTCTTAAGTTGCGCATAGGTTATTAAAAATAAACAAATCAGGAAAAATGAACTTTCTCAATAATTTTTATATTAAATTTTCTTGCCAAAAAATAGGCAACGATGAATTTGGAAACGAGTATTTTCAAAATAAACGCGGCAAAAGATTTGTAGCTTACAAAGGAATTGCTGAACCTTCGAAAATCCCATCAGAATGGCATGGCTGGATTCATTACAGCACAAACATCGTACCGGTAAATATTAACACACACCGCTTTTCTTGGCAAAAAATTCACTTACCAAATTTAACCGGAACCAAAGGCGCTCACTCACCGAAAAATTCTATAGTAAAAAAAACCAATGCTGAATATGAAGCGTGGAATCCCAACAATTAAGCAATCATTTCTATGTACAAAGCAAATAATTATTTCGAAGTAATCGTTGGAACTTTTGTTTTAGGATGCGCAGCTTTTTTTCTATTCAACTCTCTTAAAAGCGCTAAAGTAAGTGGTATTGGCGGTTATCATTTGATTGCAAAATTTGAAAATATTGATGGTCTTGTCAGCGGCAGCGATGTCAAAATTTCTGGTGTAAAAATCGGTACAGTTGAAAATCAGTTTCTTGATGAAAAAGATTTTCGTGCCACTTTAAAAATTAAGATTGATCCAAACCTGAAAATTCCCACCGATAGTTCCGCCAAAGTTTCATCTGAAGGTTTACTGGGTTCAAAATATCTTTCAATTACGCCCGGTGGCGATGAAGATTTTTTAAAAGAAGGCGAAGAAATTCAATTCACTCAATCTTCATTAAATTTTGAAGATCTTTTAGGAAAATTTATTTTCAGCAGTAATGATAAAAACAATAATAAAAAAGTTGAGGAAAATGAAAAATAAAATTTTTTCTGTATTTCTAATTTGTAGCTTTTTTTCTTCGATTGCTACAGCGCAAGAAACAACAAAACTTGAAGAGCCTGAATTAAATATTGTAGATAAAGCAGATCCTTCGCGCTTCTATAACACCGCCGTAATTCAAGGAATGAATAAAACTACCGCCAAATCTTCACTAATAGAAATTCGCATTGAAGAAAAAATTAATTTCGGTCAAATTTCAATCATCGCTCATAAATGCTGGCAATCATCTCTCGATCAGAAACCGGAAAGCAAAATTTTGTTAGAAGTTTTTGAAAATAAATCCGGTGAAAATCCAAAAAGAATTTTTTACGGTTGGATGTTTGCCTCAAGCCCTTCAATTTCAGGATTAGAACATCCGATCTACGATTTGACAGCTCTAAGCTGTAAGAACAAATAATTCTAAATCTATGAAAATTTCTCCTTCCATTCTCTCCGCTGATTTCTCACGCCTCGGAGAAGAAATTCAAAATATTGAAAAAGCTGGCGCTGACTACATTCATCTCGATGTAATGGATGGAAGCTTTGTTCCCAATATCACAATTGGAAATGAGGTTGTAAAAAATTTGCGAAAAAAAACTGCGCTGCCTTTTGATGTTCATTTAATGATTAATAATCCCGATAATCACATTAAAGCCTTTGCTGACGCTGGTTCTGATATTATCACAATTCATGCGGAAGCTTCGATTCACTTGGATCGCTCACTTGATTTGATTAAATCTTTCGGCAAAAAAGTTGGGGTTTCGATTGTTCCTTCAACTCATGAAGATGTTTTGGATTATGTTTTAGAAAAACTCGATTTAATTTTGGTGATGACCGTTAATCCCGGATTTGGCGGACAGAAATTTTTATCTTCGCAATTAAGAAAAATTGAAAATTTGCGGAAAAAAATTGATAAAATCGGCAAAAAAATTGAGTTAGAAGTTGATGGCGGAATTAATGAAGAAACTTCTAAAATCGTAGCTTCAGCTGGAGCTGATGTTTTAGTTTCAGGATCTTATATTTTTGGTTCTAGAGATTATGCTGGTGCGATTAAAAAATTGCGCGCTTAATCAAATTTAATCCCGTATGTCTAATAGAAATACGGGATGGGGATCCCCCCCGCGCAAAGCAGGGCGAGACTCGTGTCACGTTTCCGCATCCCGAAGGGATAAAGGACAATTTAATTTCAGATATATGACAAAATACGTTGTTTACGGTCTGGGAATTTCCGGAATTTCTACAATAAATTTTCTTGCCCAAAATGGCGAAGAAGTTATTGCAACCGACGACAATGAAAAATCACTTGTTAATGCCAGCACCAAAAACGCTCTCATCAAATTTGTTAAAGCAGATGAAATTAAATATGACAAAGACACTGTAATAGTATTTTCTCCCGGCATTCCACTTTATTACCCGCAACCGCATAAAATTTTAGAAATCTGTCAAAAAACTGGCGCTACCTTAGCTTGCGATCTAGAAATTTTTTATCGCAAAAATTGCCAAAATAATAATTTCATCGCCATCACTGGAACTAACGGCAAATCAACAACCACAGCATTAAGCGGTTTTATTTTTAAAGAACTTGAAATTGCTTCAGAAATTGGCGGCAATATTGGTATTCCTTGTTTTGATTTACCTCAAAATCAGAAAAAATTTTCTTATATTTTTGAAACTTCTTCTTACCAACTTGATCTTTTTGGGCAGTCACATTTCAAAGTCGCCGCACTTTTAAATATCACGCCAGATCATATTGATCGCCACGGCTCGCTTGCGAATTATATTGAAGTCAAAAAAAGAATTTTTCAAAACCAAACTGCTGATGATTTTGCTTTAATTGACGTGGATAATGAAAATTCCAAAAAAGTTTACGATGAATTAAAAAAAGATAAAAATTTTCATGCTAGTTTAGTTCCGATTTCGACCAAAAAAATTCAGGAAAATGGTGTCACACTTTTTGGTGGCAATTTATATAACAAAATCAAAGGCTCTAACTCACTTTTAGAATTAAAATCTGATTTCCTGCGCGGCGAACATAATAACCAAAATATGGCTTTTGCTTTTGCCATAACTTACTGTCATTTTCTCAGAAATTCACAAAAATGCGATGAAGAAAAAATAATTTCTGCCATCAAAAAATTCCGTGGCTTGCGTCATCGTTTGCAATTACTTGGTGAAATTGATGGCATCAAATTTATTAATGACAGCAAAGCAACTAACGCCGAATCAACCGAAAATGCATTAAAAGCTTATGATAAAATTTTCTGGATTTTAGGTGGCAAATCCAAAGAAGGTGGCATCGCAACTTTAACACCATTTTTTCATAAAATTCATAAAGCTTATTTGATTGGCGATGCCAGCGAAGAATTTGCTAAAACCTTAAAAGAAAATTCCGTCGCTTTTGAAAAATGTGGTGATTTGGAGAGTGCTTTTAAAAAAGCATTTTTTGATGCAAAAAATATTAGCTTATCTGAAAAGAACATTTTACTTTCACCGGCTTGCGCGTCTTTTGATCAATGGAAAAATTTTGAACAGCGCGGTGACTACTTCTGTAAGCTTTTTGATGAATTATATAAATCCTGAAAAAATCGCTAAACTCATAAAAGCTGCAAAACGCTTGTCGGGTTTTGGCGTTTTAATTTTCGGGATTTCACTTTTTTTCTATTCTCCTCAAACTCATTCTGTTACTCTTCCTGATTGCGCCAATGTTGCAGGAACTCCAAAACCGGGTTACGCTGACACTGCAAATGGTGGTTGCGGATTTTTTGGAAAGCCACTTTGCCAAACAATTCCAAGCGCTACTTATGCCGTCAGTTCAGCCTATGTTTTAACTTCCGGTCAAATTCACCGCTATAATTGTGCTGACTTGTCCGACTTGCCTTTGTGCAGCGATATTGACTCTGGTAACACCGCTAATCCTGGAAAAAATTGCGTTAGAGAATGTAGTGATGCATCTTTTACCGATCCTAATCCGAGCCGCGAACCCCAAAATATCAGAGGTGTTGATTATGCCGTACATAATCGCGATTGCATCAGATTTAAAGATACTCCGGAATCAGGCATAACTGTAACTACTTCTAATTCTATTGGTAGAAGCTGCCATCAAACTAGTTCACCATCTCCAACTGTAAATTGTGATTTACTTCCTTGTAATTTGTTAACTCCTGATGAGCTAAATGATCCGAAATTTAAAGCAGAATCAGACAAAGTGGCAAAAAACTCATCTTACACACCAAAAGAATATTGTAATGGCGATAACGCTACAGATGGCTCAACTTTAAAATGCTATAAATTCACTCAGGCACAATTGCCTTACATGATTTTAAACACCACATGCAAAATTCACAATTGCCCTCCTTCATCTTCCGCTTGTGGAACTGATGATACTTTAAATATTACCAATCAAGGAACATCTTACGTCGCAGATTATAAAAAATATGTTAATGCCAATTATGACTTAGGAACGGGGATTTGTTCAGCTGTTACTTGCAAACCGGTCGTAAAAAAACAATATCGCTGCACCCCAAATGAAGCCACTACACCTACAGTAAGAAATAATTCTTGTGATTCAAGCGGAGCAGGAGCAACTTGCGCCAATAGCTATTGTTATCTTACAATTGATTGCAATCAATCTTCCAATAACTCCCAACCCGAATGCATAACCTCAACTCCATCTGATGACGGAACAATTGGCTCAAATTCTGATACCATGAATTCATGGTTTTATAGACCTAAGCCGATGAATAAATCAACTAATAATAGCGGAATATTGAGAAACATGAATAATTTATGTTATAGTAAATCACAAATGGAAAGCTTTGGTTGGGGTGCTTATCCGAAAATTGATTTGGGACTTCTTGGAACAGTTGATCTGGGATATTATCATTCTTGCTTATTACCAGACCAGACAAGATCTCCCGGTGTTTGTAATGCTATTCGCAGTGGTTTTCGCGGCAATGGTTATATTTATCTTTGTGGCAATGGTGGAAATTTATATTCTAATGTTTCTGATTATACTGCCTACCACAAAGGTTATGTTTCAACTACCTTTACTAAGAATTCTGGAACCCATAAATTAGTTGTTTGTCTGCGCTTTAAAAATGCAATGCGTCCCGATGATGGCACATCTGAAACCTGTGGTTCCCGTGAATGCGGTATTAGTTGCGTATATAGCGCCTGTAGAACTCAGTTTTGCGGCTATGACGTTTGTCGCGAACTTAGCGTAAACGATACTGCCCCAACTGAATGTATGATGAATAATGATATGTTTCAAAATCCCAATTCTAACAACAAAAAATGCGCTAGTATTATTGATAATTATCTTAGAATCAGAGCGGTGAAATATCCCGATAACCGAATTTGTACTTTCCTTGATGTTAAAGGACAATTAGCCTATCCAGACTCCAATCCCTTGAATTTTCTTGATGCTTCTGAAAAATTAGGTGATGGAACTTGTATTTCCGGCTTGCGCAAATCTGATGGATCATGCGATGGTGGCAAAAGTTCTTTTGACGACAAATCTGAAGCCACAAAATGGCGTGCCATCAAGCTTGGTGGATCAAACCATATTCCTTATATTAAAAATAATCGACCATCAGGTAGCGCGGCAAGAGGATATTTAGATAAAGACGGGCAATTATTTCCAGAGCAAGAATGTATCAAAACTGCATTAAGAATTGGCACGCCTCGTTATTTCAATTTAGCAAATATTACAAATTCTTCAAAACTTTTTACTCCGCCACTTTATATTCTAAATTCTTCTATAGTTCGTGGTGGCTCAATTTCTAGCGCAACTAGTGAAGAATATGGACCGACTGATTTCCACTATCCAGAAATTACTGTTCAATTTGGCGCCACTACAAGAAAACTTAGTTTAGGTATAGGATATACCGGATATGAAGATACTGATGGCGATTCTGATGGTAGCGCTACAATAAGCACCACTGTAAATAATGCTACCTATTCTTTAGAAACTTTTGTACGCAAAGAATATGATGATGCAGGATCAAAACCAATTTTCTGCCTTTACCGTAAAATTAAAGACATTAACGGCGCATACCTTAACCCAATGAGAATCGGATGCGTTGATAGAATTTTACCGGAAATTAACAATACTGCTACATCACCATTGCCAGCAACAGGTCCTAAAAAAATACTGCTTTCTCTCGACCCAGCAAGTACTTACAACAATTCCTCTATTATAATTCGTTACTTAGGTGGATTTGGTGCTAATGGAATTGATAATAGTTGCACAGTTGATGATGCCTGTAGCGCAGAGATAAAATTGACTAATAGTGATGTTAATATTCCAACCTGTAGCTCCACGACCGAATCATATAATCTTTGCGTTCAACGCGAAGAATGTTCGCAACTTAATAATGAATGCATTGTCAATGAAGTAACGATGCAAACCGAGAAAAATGCCGGACGACCAATAGATTCATATCTTGCAGTTAGAAAAAATTGTAACGAGACTCTGTTACCGCTATGCAATAAGAAAAAAGGGAATACTACTTCTGGCACTTCGACCATCACCAGTACCAACCTTTCTGCCGCTGCAACCGGTAATTATTACGGCTGGTTCAATGAAATTTGTGTCAGCTCTGGTTTTGCAACAAAATTAAGAAATATTGTAGCTTACAAAATGACTGACGGAATTCGGGGTAAATGTTTAGTAGCTAATCCTTCTTCTTGTCCAGAAGGCGGTAAGGCTCCTAATTGTAAATGTATAGATTATATAGATGGAACTACACTTGCAGATAATCAAATAGTTAGAACTGAAACTCCTCATGAAGCTGGTCTTTGCGTTACCATGCCAGTTCCACAAATTTGCAGCGCAATTGATTATAACACCACAGCAAATACTTCAAACCCAAGCGATCCTGATTTTACTCAATCTTCATTAGGTTATTCTACTTACGGCGCCTTATCTTCAGTTACAAGTAATGTCGTTCATATTTCACATCAATTACGTACTGCCGGAACTGGCCATGCTGAATTTCCACTTGGAGTTTTTGGCATGTATAATATTGAAGGAACTTGCACCGGATTCTGGCGCACTGCTACAAATGGTGCCGGCGTAGTTACTCCGCCAAAAAGAAGCTGTCTGAATGTTAATGGAGCAGCGCAATGGGATGCAACAGTTACCAACCCTTGCATACGCTATACATGTGACGCAGTTTCAACAACCGGACCAGATGCAACTGGTATTTATCAAGGTGGTTATGGAGCGCTTGAAGTTAATGAAGAAACTTATCAACCTTTGAACGACCTTTCTGGTACGAAAGGATCAGAACATGGTTTTGCTACTTGGACATCTTACACTAAAACCAATGATTTTCTAGAAACGCCAACTTCTCCAAACCCTTTTGCTTCTTGCATTACAGGCTTTAAAAGAACTGGATCAATTTCAACTAATGCGGGCAGTAAAGTTGCAACACCTTTGGTTCCCGGCGGACCATTCTTTGGGCCAATTCAAGATTATACTGGAGGAACTACTCCAACTAGATCTTGCAACCAACTTGGTAAATGGGGAACTGTTACAAATGCCTGCGTAAGAATTCAATGTCCGGCTATTAATCCGCCATCAAATCCTTCATCTACATCTGATTGGCAACAATGGTATAATTCAGGTGGCGCAACATTCCCGACCACAAATGCTTCAAGAAGCCCACTTCGCATTCAAACAGAATCAGTTGCAACTGGATCATGTGGCGGTGGAAATCAATCTTTGGGTTTCTTTAGAGTTAACCAAACTTCTTCTGATCCAAATAGCGGCATTAACCCAACACGCAATTGTGATCACATGGGAAATTGGGGTCCAGTTATAAATCCTTGCACTACTCAATGTGATGCCACAATAACAACTTCTCCAGGAAGTGGTATGGCTTATTGGAACAAAGTAATCGGAGTTACTTTGAATGGTCAGGTTGATGGTGTGGTCACAACAACTTCTGGAAATGGCGGTTGTGAAAGCGGCTATTATCCATATCCATATCAAGCACTTAATGATAAAGACGGCACTCCATTTATAATTAGCAACAGTGGGCCTTACCGCACCGACAGTGGAGCAAATAGCACATTAAAAACAATTCCCACCAACCTTGCTAATGATACTCGAGCAGTTGAGACTCGCCCACAAAGAGTTTGTCGTTCGGTCATCATTACAAATGGAACTGCAAATGTTTGGAGCACTACTTCTTCAAGCTGTATTAATAAATGTATCGGCTATTCCGTAAATTCTGATACTGGCGTCGGAACCGGAGATTCAAGAATTGGAGCTGGTCGAACTCAACATTTAACCTCGGCAAATGATGGAACAAATAACGGAGTAACTATTACCGTTAACTGGCCTGATACAAATTTCGGAGCTACAGCCTATATAATCAACCCTATCCTTACTAATCAAAATGCTGTTCATTATCAAAGAGATCGATTTGGCGCTTCTAGTGGCGTTGGTTATTATGCTTTGGCAAGAAAATGTAACGAAACTACTCATAAATGGGATGATGTTGTACCTCAATGTGTTGCCAATAATGGCATGATCGTCGATGACAATGGCACTGTAACTTCTAGTGACGATATTGATAGTAACGCAAATTATGATACAACCAATCACTATGTTCCACTTGGCAGTTCGCCAACTACAAGCAGTTGTAAAAGTGGATATGTGGAATCAGATTATATTGACTCTACTAATAAATCACCGATCACAAATTATACATGTTCATACGCGTCAAATGGACTTAATTACATTGATCAACTCTATTTTGATGCCATAGAAAATAGCGGCAAGAAATGTATAAAATATTGCAATAAAAACGATATTCCCAGCGGACAAACCTACTCCGGCAACACTTATATCGCAGCAGGCACTACAATAACTCTGAACTGCACATCTGGATATGGAAAGGCTATGGATGGAGGAACTTCTGGAAGTTATGACAGTAGCTGTGGAAGAAATGCATATGATAGAACAGATACATCACCGACAATAACTTGCAGCGCAAGCGGATCTTGGGGATCAGTTATTAATCCTTGCTCAGCTTGTAGAGGTTGCTCTGGTGATGCTGAAGTACCCGACGGTGTAGAAATATTGTGGACACATCTAAACGAATACAAATATGGGGCAGAGAAACCAACCTGCAGAACGTCAGTTCAATGCAAAAAAAATTGCGCCGGCATAGTTAGTAACGGCCAAACAATAACATGCTATCCCGATGATAACAAGGACTCTCAAACAGATTATTGTGAGACAGAGAAAGTTTCTAATGGTTCAAGAGGACGTTTTCGTGCAAAAGCGCAATGTGATGTAAGATGTGAAGACGGATATCTTTATTTTACATATGGAATGTGCTCCGATGATGGCTGTCGATAATAATTTTTTAACTATAAATATGACTCCAAAAATCTCAATAATCATGGGCAGCAAATCAGATTTTGCGACCATGGAACATGCCTGCAAAATTCTTGATAATTTCGCTGTTGCTTACGAAACAAAAATTGTTTCCGCCCACCGCACCCCAAAAAGACTTTACGAATTTTGTGAATCAGCAAAAGAAAATGGCATTAAAGTAATAATCGCTGGCGCCGGTGGTGCCGCTCATTTGCCGGGAATGACCGCCGCAATGACTGAACTTCCGGTTCTTGGTGTTCCAGTTGAAAGCCGCGCTCTTAAAGGAATGGATTCATTGCTTTCAATAGTTCAAATGCCAGCAGGAATTCCGGTTGGATGCTTGGCAATTGGCGAAGCTGGCGCCAAAAATGCCGCTCTTTTAGCAATTGCAATTTTAGCTTTGTCCGATGAAGTTTTGGCAGAAAAATTAAAGAAATTCCGAGATGATCAAACAAAATCGATAAATTTACATCCGTAAAAATATCGGTGATTGTTCTTAAAATAATCTATTTGAAGATATCGAACTCTCTTCGATGTCATCAAGATTTTATTTATTAAATCGATTTATAACCAAAGCTAATTGAAACTCGACCGAAGTTTGCTTTGCTATTGGTTTCCCCGCAAGTCTGGATAGGACTCGTGTCGTGTAAAAAAATATATAACGAAGTCCAAAGAACTTGATATAGCATCGAGATTGTCAATTTAAAAAAGCTCTCAAGCCAAAGAAACAAAATCTTTAATCACGGTTTTTGTTCCGCTTTTTTCAAAGGCAATTTCCAATTTATTGCCATCGACATTTATCACTTTTCCATAACCAAATTTCTGGTGAAAAACTCTTTTTCCCGACATTCCATCATCAATTTTTGCTTTGGAATAAGTAGTTGAAACCATCGCCACTGGCGCTGAAGATTTTTGCCAATTGGGCGCGATAAATCTGGTTGGCGACGCGGTTTCACTTCTTTTATTATAAAGATAATTTGAACCGTAAGAAACTTCTTCAAACTCAATTTCTGATTGTGGCAATTCTTTCAAAAAGCGCGACGGCATTTGCATTTGGTAATCGCCAAAAACATAACGCGTTTTTGCTGAAGATAAAATCAACTGCTTTTTGGCGCGCGTAATCGCAACATACATCAAACGACGCTCTTCTTCCAAGCCATTTCTTTCGTCAATTGATTTGCCACTTGGAAATAAACCGTCTTCCAAACCCGGCACAAAAACCAGATCAAATTCTAAACCTTTCGCCGCATGAACCGTCATTACAGTCACAGCTTCAATCAGGTTTTTATCTTCGCGCGCTTCGATCAATGAAACATATTCTAAAAACTCAACCATGCTCGAAAAATCAGCAAGACTGCTGATAAATTCTTCAATATTTTCCAAACGACCTTGCGATTCCAAAGTGTTTTCCGCTTTCCACATCGCGATATAACCGCTTTCAGTGAGAATAGATTTAGCAAGCTCGGAAAGATTCTCGCTGCCAATTCGACCATTAATTTTTATGATTTGATCAATCAAAATTTTCAACGAATCACGCGCTTTTCCTTTTAGCGAATTTTCATCAATTGATTTTTTCATCGCCGCAAAAAACGAACTTCCTTCTTGTTTCGATTTCTCGTAAAGTGCCGAAATTGCTGCGTCGCCCGCTCCTCTTTTGGGAACATTAATAATTCTACTCAAAGCTAAATCATCGTCGGGATTGGCGCAAATTCTTAAATAAGCAATCGCGTCGCGAATTTCTAAACGCTCATAAAATTTCATGCCGCCGATAACTTTATAAGGCAAAGAGCTGTGAATAAAAACTTCTTCAAAAGAACGAGTTTGATAGCCGGCGCGCACTAAAATCGCTATTTGCGATGGCTTAAATTTCTGCATCGCGATGAAATTTTTTATCATTGCAGCAATTGTGCTCGATTCTGATCTGTCGTCTAAGAATGATAAAACTTTAACTTTTTCACCAGCGCCAGCATCTGTCCACAATGTTTTACCATGGCGTTCTTTATTGTTGGAAATTACAGAATCTGCCGCTTTTAAAATGCGTGAAGTTGAGCGATAATTTTGTTCAAGACGAATTACTTTGGCGTTGGTAAAATCTTTTTCAAAACGTAAAATATTGGCAATGTTAGCACCGCGCCAGCTATAGATTGATTGATCATCATCACCAACGCAGCAAATATTTTTATGAACTGCCGCCAATTTTAAAAGCCATTGATATTGGGCATTGTTGGTATCTTGATATTCATCGACCAAAACATAACGAAACTTGTCCTGATAATAAGCCAAAATTTCTGGCGCAGAATTAAAAAGCTCAAGATTTAATGTTAATAAATCGCCAAAATCGGTGGCATTCATGGCTTTAAGACGCGCTTGGTAAATTGTGTAAACTTCTTTTAACTTGGGCAGAGAAACTTCAAAACCAACAGATTCAAGGGCTGACGGTGATACAACTTTATCTTTCAAACGCGAGATTTTGTTTAAATAGGCTTTGGGCGCAAATTGTTTGGTGTCGATATTAAAATCGCCGAGAATTTGTTTGAGCAAACGAGTTTGGTCATCATCATCGATAATCGTAAAATCACTGCGTAATCCTACAACTTCAGGATGACGACGTAAAATTTTAGCCGCAATTGAGTGAAAAGTTCCGACCCATAAATTATGAACCTGATCGCCGATTGTTTCGCCGATACGCTTTTTCATTTCCGCTGCAGCCTTGTTGGTAAAGGTTACGCACAGAATTTGCAAAGGTGATGCTAAATGCGAATTTACGATATTTATTACGCGTGAAGTCAAAACTTTAGTTTTGCCAGTTCCAGCACCAGCAAGCACTAAAACCGGACCATCAGTATGTTGAACAGCTTCAAGTTGAGGAGAATTTAGATTTTGAAAGGACATTTATTGATTATTTTATATTAATTATTTTTAGTTTTTACATCAAGCATCGAAGTCACCCTGAGTTTGTCGAAGGGTGATTCAGGTTCGAGACTTGAATCACCCTTCGACAAACTCAGGGTGACTTTGGTAAGTTTTATTAATATTTTTCCGGATGAAATTCCTGCGCCGGTCTGGCGTTTGATTTAGCAAAAATTCCCAGTTTTATAATTTGATTCATCTGCTCTTTTGAAACAGTAATCAAAGTTTTCATCACATACCATTTCACGCCTTCTTTGCATGGCGGCGTGGTGAATGAACCATCGTAAAAAAATATTTTATCTTTTTCTTTTATGATTTTTGACAAATCCAATTTCCCTTCTTTTTCTTTGTTTTGCAGCAATTTTATTATGTTTTTAATTTCTAAATTTTCTTGACCAATTTCCATAAAAACCGCCAAAGCCAACCATTGTTCATCTTCACTTTTATGATAAATTTGCATTTCCATTGAAGACGCTTCGCCATTTACTAAATGCTCACTTGGATGATGAAATTCAATTTTGCGTAAAAAATATTTCTTTTTGCCGCGCAGCACTAAATTTTTACTGTCATATATTATTTGCATCACATGATCAACGCGCTGCTTTTCTACATCAGAATTATTGTAAGAAAATTTTAACTCATTTTCGACAAATTGAGACGTAACATTAATTGGTGATTGGTTGTAACCGATTTTACAAAACTTGAATTCTTCTTTCAAATCTCCCCAATTTTTTGGAGCCCCACGCCCTTCATAATTCCAACTTCCAGCGCATGAAGAAACAAAAACCAGCACAGGAAATAAAAGAAATTTTTTCATAAATTTATAGATTATTTCAAAAAAACCGACCTCCCATTTTTTGATGGTTGGTCGGCTTTGTAAAGTAATTAAAATGTTTTTTAGTGGTATATACCAAATTAACTATCTCTTGATAGCCATAACTTTGTCTTTTTGGTAAAAATTTGCTCAGAAAATGACGCTGTATCACTTGATACAACTTACATTTCCAGTCGCAATTTTTCCTCAAAAATACTTCGTTAGCGCTATCAAGAGATAGTTAATTTGGTATATCGCTTTTGAATCGTCGAATTATACAAATGAAACTTAGAGCTTCAGGCACAAAAAGGGAGTGAGAATTTTAACTTCTCACGCATAATTAACGAATTTAACAAACGCATTTCTTGATGCAGCAATCCAATCGCTGTAGTTACATCGTCACTACGAAGTGAATTTGAACAAACTAACTCGGCAAAATCTTTGGTGCGATGAGCAAAAGTTTTACGCTTTTCATCCCGCATCTCAAAAATCTTAACTTCAATTCCCCTAGACGCCAACTGACACGCTGCTTCTGAGCCTGCTAGTCCGGCACCGATTATATTTACTTTTTTCATTTTATGATTTTAAACATTAAAAAACCGGCTGTCATTTTTTGATGACTAGCCGGTTTTGTAAAGTTATTTAAAATTACTTTTAATTTTAATAACGAATAATAACGACCCCTGAACCGCCTGCCCTTGAACCACCGCCACTATTTGTACATGAAGCACCGCCGCCGCCGCCAGTATTTGGAGTTCCAGCTGTATTAAGAGTTCCTCCGCCACCAAGACCACCACCCGAG